>ERZ808240.34-NODE-34-length-168795-cov-14.368597_pt1 | contig 168795 bp, 136 predicted proteins | sample MGYA00521084_ERZ808240 | MGnify/ENA primary metagenome ERZ808240 (study PRJEB31516, sample SAMN03275571) | gut metagenome | biome: mammalia-associated habitat; material: feces | host: Papio cynocephalus | place: Kenya | collected 2012-08-06 ...
TCAAACGAAACTCAAAGGTTTTTGAAAATTTTTTAAAGTGGAAGAGATTTCTCCAAAGCCCGTCAAGGATGTCAAGGTCGAAATGACTAATCGGTTGAGATTTCTCCAAAGTAGGACTTCGTGGTCGGCAGTCGAAATGACATAGAATAATATAAAAATAGTCATTTCGAGTTAGCCTACAAGGACACACTCACGAGAAATCTCAACTGCTTAAAGATGAAAAGAAATGTGGCATAAAAATTTGTAATTTTTTCAAATGACAAAAATATTATTAGTAATTTCATATTGAATTTTAACAAAAGTTGATATATTATAATAATGAATAAAAAAAAATGGGAGAATAAAATGAAAGTAACAATTAACAACAAAGAATATTCAGTTACAATTTCAAAAACAAAAATATATAACGAAATTATAAAGTGTGGTGCAGATTATCAATGCGTTGTAAAAGACGCCAATGATGAAAAAGTGGGTGCAATAAAATTTTATTTTGATGAAATGGAACCAATCGTTGAATTAAAAAGATTCAAAGCCAACGATTTCGATTCTGCATATACCCTTTTAACAGCATTAAGAGTATTTTGCCACAATAATCAATCTATGCAAATCGCTGTTAGTGATTTCTCCGATGAAATCAACAAAGATCTACTTATAAATAATAATGAAGAATATAACCAATTTGAAGAATTTTTAAATAGTCTTGAGCCACAAGAGAACACTTTTGAAATTGACAAAAGTGACTCCGAGAATTTTGGATATTCAATTACTCTATTTGATGAAACAGATGCTTTAAGCAAAGTTGAAGGATATTCTGTTCAAGACGACACTGAACTTTGTAAATAGATATTTTACTCCCCCCCGCAACTTCCCGATTATCAATAAATATTTGTAATACATAAAAATAAATGAGTTTGTCAGTAAAAATACAGACAAAAATTTTTAACTGCTTTTATATTGTTGAGATTTCTCCAAAGTTTGTCGATGGGCTCGACAGTAAAAATGACTTTTATTTTGTTGAAATAATAAAAAAAGGAACTTCAATATCAAAGTTCCTTTTTTGTATCAACTAAACAATATCAAGAACCCGAAATTCGAGTTTCTACAAGTTCTATGTACTAACCAAAAAATAAAAAAAGAACCCCAAGCACAAGGCTCGGTAAGTTTCATACACTCTGCCAAATATAAAAAATAACCAAAAATGCGATGCTCTACAAGTTCTATGTACTAACCAAAAAATAAAAAAAGAACCCCAAGAACAAGGCTCGGTGAGTTCTCACACGCAGGAGCTTACTTACGTAAGTGACTGTGTGTGAGATGCTCACCAGTAAACGAAGTTATTGGGAGTTCTTTTTTTATTTTTTACTCGCCTTTGAAAGGAAGAATTGCCATAACTCTTGCTCTCTTTATTGCAACAGCAAGTTCTCTTTGGTGTCTTGCACAAACACCTGTTTGACGTCTTGGAAGAATTTTGCCATTTTCTGTGATATATCTTCTTAATTTGTTTCCGTCTTTGTAATCAATTACATTTTGTTTGTCAACGCAGAATGCACAAACTTTTTTCTTTTGAATTGGTTTACGAAATTTTTTAACCTTTTCAACTGGTGCTTGAGCTTCTTCTGTTGGTTGTTCAACAACTTGTTCTACTTCTGCCATAGTTATATACTCCTTTTATTAGAATGGAAGTGTATCGTCATCAATAGGTTCAAGTTTTGCAACTTCTTTGTTGTCAACTGAAACCTTGTCTTGACCATCACCACTAGATTTTGAATTTAAAAATTCTACATTGTCTGCAACAATTTCTGTTACATAACGTTTTGAGCCATCTTGCGCATCATAACTTCTTGTTTGGATTGAACCTGTTACTGCACACTTTGAGCCCTTTTTAAGATATTTGTGACAATTTTCTGCTTGACCACGCCAAACAATAATGTTCAAAAAGTCTGTTTCTCTTTCGCCATCAGCATTAGAAAAATTTCTTGTTACTGCAAGTGAAAATCTGCAAACTGAAACACCACTATTTGTTGTTGCAAGTTCAGGATCTCTTGTCAAATTACCAATTAAAAAACATCTGTTCATAATATCTCCTAAAATTACTTTCTAACAAACATTTGTCTTACGATATTTTCTGTAATGTTCATAAGTTTGTTCATGTCATCAACAACTTTTGCGTCAGCTACTTCAAATGTCATTAAAACATAGTAACCTTCGTTTTTAAAGTTGATAGGATAAGCAAACTTCTTTGTTCCGATTTTTTCAAGAGAAAGAACCTTTCCGCCTTTATCTTCAATCATTTTTGAGAATTTGTTGATAAGAGCTTCTTTTTGTTCGTCTGTTGCATCTTGAGCAATGATGTATAAAAGTTCGTATTTCATTTTCTACCTCCTTTTGGTCTAACGGCTTTTCACACGAAAAGCAAGGCAATAAAAATATTGCTATCATATATTAGCATACAGTATGTCAAATTGCAACCATTTTTTAGTCTATTATTATTCAAAACAAACAAATTTCTCACAAAAAATTGTCACAAATATCTTGACTATTTATAATCATTTTGCATATAATATATGTAATCCATAATTATGGAGGGAGATGGTTTGTCCATCGACTCGTCTGCGAAAGACGAGTTTTTTTATGGCAATTTTTTTAGTCCATACCCCCAATATTTCTTATTATGCTTAAAAATTTTTGGAATTAGCAAATTGGTAAGTTTTGTCCCAAAGCAATCAGGAGATACTTCTCTTAATTTATATTTTTCCAATATTCTATTTCTCATGTTAGTAACAACAATATCTGCAATTTGTAACCCCGCAATATTTGCTGACTTTGGTTTTATTTTTATTTCCATTGATGATAAATATGTTCTTAATGTTTCACCGTCTAAATATCTTGTTCCACTTTCACACATCGACCTATACACTTGTGACAAATGTCTATCATCTTCCTTATTCCTAGATTCAATTAAAACATCGCCAACAGAATCCTTATCTTTCAAAAACTTTATATATTTTTCTAATAATACTTCCATACAAAAATAATATGGATGTCTTGCAAAATCTCCATACATCTCCAAAATCTCTTTTTTGTCTAGAACTATTGATATAATAGTAAAATCCCATTTATTTAACAATTCAAATAAAACATGATTATATCTTTTTTTAACTTGTTCATCTTTTAACACACTAAACTTTCCACGATAGTTCATTATGTCCTTTCTATGTAAGATTACTGGGTCATCCGCATTAAAACCAAAAAAGCTAGATTTAAAATCTTCAAACTCCTTTGAAAATGTGTTATTTACATAGTCTAAATCAAAAACAACTCCTGTTAAGCACAAAAATCTGTTATTTTCACCGGCACTAATTCCCATATCAGAGTTTCCACTCTCATCTATATACATTCTGTACTTTGACATACTTATTCCCTATTGACTATAGTATATCAATGCTAACAACAAAAATCTATTATTATTTTAACTTTTTTAAAAAAAAACAAGCACATAGTGTGCTTGCCTTTTTTATGATAATCTTTGTATGCATTTTTCAAGTCTTTCCATAGATTTTTCTTTCCCCAAAAGGTACAACATTTCTGCTCCACCACCAGGGGTTACGGTTTGACCTGTAACGCCAATACGAACCGGCCACATTGCCTTTCCTATCTTCATTTCTTTTTCTGTTGCATAGTCTTGAATTATTTGATTAAGTCTTTCAACTGACCAATCATTTTCGCTCTTCAGTATGTTATACATATCTTTTAAGATTTCAAGTGAACCAGCCTTGTCCAATTTATTCTTTTTGTTTTCAAAAAGAGCAAGGTCAAAATCTTGATAGTCATTCAAAAAGTCAAAGAAATACGAAATTTCACTCAATTTGTTTATTCTGCTTTGACACAATGTTGATGCAAAATCCCATTTTTCTTTTATATCTTCGCTTAACTCATTTGTATAATCTTTTGCAAGTTCCAAGAATTTTTCTCTTGGCAATTCTTTAATATACAAACTATTGAACCAATCAAGTTTTTTATAGTCAAAAACAGCATCGGTTTTGATTATTCCATTTACATCAAAAAGTTCAATCAACTCTTCAAGAGAGAAAATCTCCCTTTCTTGTTTTGGACTCCAGCCAAGCAATGAAATATAGTTTATGATTGCTTCTGGCAAATATCCGTCTTGAACCAATTGAGCAAAACTTACTGCGCCATGACGTTTGCTTAACTTGCTAACTGTTCCGTCTGGGTTTTGTCCCATAATTGTTGACAAATGTATTGTTCTTGGTGGTGTCCAACCAAATGCTTCATACAAAAGTTGATATTTTGGTGTTGATGAAATATATTCCTTGCCACGAATTACATCGCTAATCTTCATTAGGTGGTCGTCAACAACGTTTGCAAAATTGTATGTTGGCATACCGTCACTTTTAAGCAAAATTTGGTCATCTAGTGATGAATTTTCAACAGTTATATCGCCATAAATTTCGTCATGAAATGTTGTTGTTCCGTCAAGTGGAACTTTTTGACGAATAACATAACTCTTGCCTTCTTTTAGATTTTTTTCAACTTCTTCCTTGCTTAAATTTCTGCAATGCCTGTTATATCCATAAGTTTGTGGTTCGTCATCTTCGTGTGCACTTTCTTCATGAGAGTTTGCACAAAAACAATAGTAAGCATGTCCACTTTCTACCAACTTTTCTGCATATTCTTTATAAAGTGCCTTTCTTTCACTTTGAACATAAGGACCATAGTTCCCGCCTATGTCTGGCCCCTCATCATGAACTAATTTTGTTTGTTTTAGGGTGTTGTATATAATTTCTGTTGCACCTTCAACATATCGTTTTTGGTCAGTGTCTTCTATTCTTAAAATAAACTTACCATTATAATGTTTTGCATATAAGAATGCATAGAGTGCTGTACGCAAGTTTCCAATGTGCATATAACCTGTTGGACTTGGTGCAAATCTTGTTCGTATTTCTTCCATAATTTACCTCTTTTGGAAAGAGTATAACCACTTTATGAAATATTGTCAAATTTATAATGGCATAATCAAAAGTTTATGATATTTTAGAACTAGAAAAAAATGACAACAATTTTTATTGTTGCCAACTTTTGTTTTATCTTTTTTACAAATTCAATTTACAGAAATATTAAATTTTTTAAAATAATTTACCATATTGTTTCTATTTAAACAATATAGACTTGAATTCCCTTTTTGTTCTTTCAAAATTCCACCCAAATGTGTGAATGTTTTTATTGATTTTAAATTTTTATTATTTATATAAAAATATACATCATTAAAGCTTTTAAAGTTATTATCTTGAAGTAAAGTCTTTAATATTTTTAATAAAACTCTTGTATTTTTCACTTTATCATTCAATTGTATTTCGGATACTATTAGTTTATCATTACTTATTACAATTTCGACAAATCCACAAATTTTGCCATTTTGATAAACTAAGTAAAAGAAACAATTTTCATCTTTTAATCTATTGATTATATTTTCTTTCCAAATTATTTCATCTTCTTTTTTATAACAAAACCCAATTTTGACATATTTGACGAAATGATATTATATGCTTCTTGCAATTCAAAATCTTTTAAATATTTCTTTCTTATCATACAGTATCCTTTTATAAAGTTATTATAGACTGCTGAAAAGAGTATAAAAACTTTGACCTTTATTGTCAAATTTATACTTAAAACAATTTTCATATTGTTGACAAAATTTATAAAAATTCTTTTGTTATCCTATTGTCAAATTTTGTAGATTTTGCTAAAATAATGTCGAAAGGAAGTTTTAAATTGTTCACACTCTCAACTTTTTTGGTTGTGGTTATACTCGGAATTTTTGGTGTTGCCACCCCAATTGTATTAACATCGCTTGCAAAAACACAAAAAATGAAAAAAATAAATAAGATTGCATCACTTGTTGGAATTGTTTCCATGGTTGCATTCTTATGTTTGCTAACATTAACTGAAACAAAAATTGATATGAATTCAATACAAATTCATTTTTCGGCATCTTCAAGTTGGTTTTCAAAACATTTTACATCAACAATTTCTCATCTTGACAGTTCTGATGCCATTATCAACAGTCTTATGCTTGCCCCACTTGGTGTTATGACGTCGCAATATTTTGTTGCAAAAGATCAAAAACATTCAATTCTTAAAGGTGCTTTGGTTGGACTTTTAATGAGCAGTTTTATTGAAGGAATGCAATGTATTTTACCAATACAAAGAACCCCTGATTTTGCCGATATTTTGTTTAACACACTAGGTGCTTTTGCAGGGTCAACAGCAATGACTGCGTATAGCAAGCTTGAAGATATTGCAACAAAAAAAGCCATTCAAAAATCAATTCAATCAAATATAAACGAATTACAAAAACAACTTATGATTGGAAATGAGATGTTAAAATCATACAGCAAGGATCTTGCAAAAAAAGACATTCTTACAAAAGGTATTGATTTTTCCAATGAAGATTTATCAAAAGCGTCAACACAAGAGAACGTTAAAAACAACAACCTAAACAATGTACTTACAAACGATATAAAAGATGATGCACATTGCAAAGTTTAACCAAATTGGTTAAACTTTTTTATCGTCTAAAGAAATCTAATATACAATTCATAATCATATCAAAAATTATTTTTGGATAATCGTTTAAAAGCATTTTTTTGTCATCTTCACTTATATTATATTTTAAACCTATCATTTCTATAATCACATTATCTAGCTTATTTGATTTCATTTTATAAACTTTTATCATATCTTCAATAACTTCTTCAAAGCCCGGGAATTCATTGTACATTTTGTCGTATTTTCGTATATCTTCATGAGCCAAATCTCTAGGTTCTTCTATTCTAATCATATATTTAAAACCCCTATATCCTCTATTATGTATATTTTAAATCTATATGTCAATCGAATATTATACTTTGTGGGGATATATTTTTCTATGTGTTGAGTTAAAATATATACATATGATAAATGAATTTATAGCAAAAAAGGTATTTAACTTAAGACAAGGTAAAAATGTATCTGCCCGAAAATTAAGTATTGATTTGGGACAAACAGCCTCATATATAAATAAAGTTGAAAATTGCAAAATTGTTCCAAGTTTTGAAGTTCTTGAAAATATTTGCGATTATTTTGGAATAACAATTTTTGACTTTTTTGATCACGACCAAAACTACCCTATTGAATACAAAGAAATATTTAGTGAGTTAAATAAATTAAGCAAGGAAGAAATTGACCAAGTGATAAACCTTATTAAAATGATAAATAATAACAAAAGCAAAAACCACCATTAAGGTGGCTTTTTTAATAATGGTAGATATAGAGTATATTATATACAAATATGTACTTTCACAAATTTAAGCAAAATTGAAAATATTGTTTAGTTTGCCAAATGACTATTAAATTTATTTGCATTTTTTGTACAAACTTATATAATAATATCAATCGGTGATGTCACAATTTATTGTAAAATTGCGGACACGCAACTTGGGTTGTAAGCAATGCAAGCAACCATGCATCACAGAGTATGAATAAGAAACGAACAAAAAGGAGAATACTTATGAAGAAATTTAAAAAATATATGCTGTCGATTATGGCAGTTTTGGTTATTGTATTTTGTGGAGTTTTCTTTGCTGGTTGTTCAAGTCCAGCAATTGTGTCAATTGAAAAAACAAGTTCCGTTGGATATGTTGACACTTATACAATAACCTACTCAAATGGAAAAACATCAACTTTTGAAATCACGAATGGTAAAAATGGAAAAGATGGGAAAGACGGAAAAGATGTTTCTATTGCCGAAATTTATCAAGAATATGTAAACGAATATGGCGAAATCTCTTATCAAGACTTTCTAAAACAATACCTATCTGTCAACACAAATGGCAATGCAAGTGTTATCAATGAGTGCTTGCAATCAACTTTAAAGGTTTACACAAAGTTTTATGAAACAACAACTAGCAGTGGATTTTTTGGAGGTCAAACCCAAAAAAGTGTCGCAATTTACACAGGTAGTGCAATAATTTACAAAATGTATGAAGATTACACCTACGTTATAACAAATTATCACGTTGTGTATGACAGCAAAGCAAATAGTGACACAAAAGACAAAATTGCAGTTGAAATTGTTGGATATTTGTATGGAAGCGAAGATTCTCCATCAAAAAAAGACACAACAACAAATGGCTATGACGACTATTCATATGGCGACTATGCAATCAATTTTGATTATATTGGTGGTTCAATTGAAAATGATATTGCTGTAATAAGAACAAAAACAACAAACATTACAAAAATAAACAAAAATGCAAAGCAAGTTAAACTGGCTGACAAATATTACGTTGGTCAAACTGCGATTGCAATCGGTAACCCAGAAGATGAAGGCATTTCTGTTACAGAAGGCATTGTTAGTGTTGATAACGAATACATCACTCTTGACATTGACGGAACAAGCAGATACTATAGAAGCATAAGAATAGACACTGCTCTATATTCGGGAAATTCTGGTGGTGGACTCTTTAATTCAGATGGCGAACTTATTGGAATTACAAACGCTGGCGACAACGAAGATCAAAATGTAAACTATGCAATTCCGCTTTCAATCGCAACAGGTGTTGCAGATAATATTATTCAGTATTACACCGGTTCATCCACAAATGCCTATAAAATTACACTTGGTATTCAAGTTGTTTCAAAAAACAGTAAATATACCTATGATAAATCAACAGGTTATGGCGAAATAAGTGAAGACATTGTTATTTCAACTGTTGAGCAAAACTCTATTGCAAGTGTAATGGGCTTAAAGGTTGGCGACACCATTAAATCAATGTCAATAAACGGAAAGGAATATACCCTTTCAAGAAGTTTTAATATTCCCGATTTACTCTTAACAGTAAGGCAAAACGACAGTATTAACTTTACAGTTTTAAGAAATAACACACAAACAACATTAACTGCTTATACAGTTACAACAACCAACCTAACAAAAATCGCATAACCAATTTGTTGTGTTTAATAATAGACAAAAATGAAATATCTACCATATAATATGGTAGATTTTTATTTACAAATCAATGATGTAATGATAAAATCAAAAGACAAAAGGAACATAATATGGCAAAAAATGCTAAAAAAATAGAAAAGAATGCATCACTAAATGTTGACACAAGTGATATAAAAATAAGCAAACGTTCAAAGAACAAGGTAAAAAGAATTGCAAATAACACAAGTGGAAAAGCTTGGGCTTTTGCATTTTTATGCCTTGTTGTTGGTGTAATGATTGGGATTGGATCATTTTACTTTGTTTCAAGAAACGATTGTTTTGAAATTGTTGGTGGAGATGAATTGACTTACACAGTCAATGAAAAATTCACTGACCCCGGTGTAAAAATTATATCAATCGGAAAAGATTATTCAAAAGAAGCAAAAGTTGAAACAAATCTTAAAATTGACAAAAACGGAAACTATTACAGTGACGAAGTTGGGACATTTTACATAAAATATTCTTCAACCGATTTTAAGTATGGCTCACTTTTTAAAATCCAAAAAATCAGGTTGATAACTTTTGTTGAAAAAAGCGAAGGAGAAGATGTAACTAATGAGTAAAAGAAAAACAAATAAATTTGGTGCTTTTATATTATGCACATTTGCCTTAATTTTGGGGCTTTTGGGTGGATTTTCAATTTTCACATACATCAACTTACCAAAAACTGAAGAACTTGTTTTGGATAGCAATGTCTACTACTCAAAAAATGATGAGATAAAAAAGGCTGACAGTGAGTTAGATTTGAAAGATGCCGAAATATCGGTGCACTTTTTGGAACTTGGAAACAAGTACACCGGCGATTGCACATACATCAAAACAAAAGATTATGACATTTTGATTGACTGTGGTTCAAAATCAAACAGCATACCAACTGTAGCAAATTACCTAAACAAATATGTAACAGACGGCACACTTGAATATATTATTGTGACACATGCACACCAAGACCATTATGCTGGTTTTGCAACACCAAAAAATATTGATAGTATTTTTGACCTATATAAATGTGAAAATGTTATAACATTTGCACAAACAAATCAAAATACTTCAAAAGGTCTTTATGCAAACTTTTTGAGAGAAATTGAAGAAACAAAAACAAAAAATAATACAAATGTATTTACTGCCCAAGATTGTATAACAGAAAGCAATGGTGCAAAAAAAGAATATAAAATTGGCGAAAATTCAACATTAAAAATATTAGACAGTGAGTTTTACACAAAAAAATCTAAAACCGAAAATAATCACTCCGTTTGCACTTTGATTGAAAGTTCTGGAAAAAACTTTTTATTTACTGGTGATTTGGAAGCGGACGGCGAAAAGGCACTTGTAAGCAAAAACACACTTCCACAAGTTGATTTGTACAAAGCTGGACACCACGGTAGTAAAACATCTTCTTCAATGACACTTTTAGATGTTGTCAAGCCAAAAGTTGTTTGCGTTTGTTGTTGTGCAGGAAGTCCTGAATATACAAAAGTAAAAAATAATCAATTCCCTACTCAAGAATTTATTGATAATGTTTCAAAATTTACAACCGAAATTTACGTAACCACATTGTGCATTGACTATGATGCAGACAAGTTTGAGTCCTTTAATGGAAATATTGTTTATATATCAAACCAAACTTCCTACAATATAAAATGCTCAAACAACAACACAATACTTAAAGATAGTGAATGGTTTAAACAAAATAGAGTTTGGAATTCATAAACTAACTAAATAAATAACAAAAAAGTACGAAAATTTATTTCGTACTTTTTTCTTTTTCCAATTGTTCAATAATGCTTTTGGCAATAATTTCGTGTCCCATTTCATTTGGGTGTACTCCGTCAATGCAAAACTTTTCCAAATATTTTCTATCCCACAAAAATTCGCCACGAATATCAAGCAACCTACAATTATTTTTTGTTGCACACCTTGTAATTATCATACTATAAAGTTCTTGGTGTCTATATATATTTTCAATATCGCCTTGCAAAAATTCAAGAACTTTGTCTTTATCTGCTTGTCGTGCAATAACATTTTCAAAATATCTTTTGCTATCTATTGGCGGAATGTTTGTAAGAATAACCTTGATATTTTTTTGTTGTAGTTTTTTTATTGTTTGGTCAAGCATTGTTTCAAACTCTTTTGGTGGTGTGTTTGGTAAATGGTTTTCATGTGGCGAATTTGCAACAACTTTCCAATTATAATCACTATCATTTCCACCCAAAGATATTACCGCGATATTATTTTCGCCAACTTTTGTATTTTCCAAATATTTATCAATTGTACCTTTTTGATTTAATCTTTTGAGTGTTTGACCATAAAATGACAAGTTGTCAATTTGTATGTCAAAATGTTTTGCGACCAAAATGACTGCGTTTTTTGGCAATCTTTTTAGCTCATTATTTTCATACACAATACCTTTTGGAATTGAATCTCCAAATATAGTTATTTTACAATGCTTTAGTTTTTCCATACTCACTTTTCCATAAATATAATACCAAGTGCAAGTGGTCCTGTGTGACAAGATATTGTTGCGCCTGCAGTTGTGTAATATATATTTTCAAAACCATTTTCTTTTAGGATTTGAGTTACTGTTTCTTTTGTTTTTTCGGTTATTGTTGTGTATGAAACGAAAATATTCTTTTTGTCTATGTTATTTGATGATTTTATAATATCTCTGCAATATTTTTCTGCACAAGAGTCATATGACCCAATATACTTTTTGCCTGTTTTTGTTTTTCCGTTTACAACATTTATAAGTGGTTTAATTGAAAGCAAGTTTGCACCAAAGCAAGCAAGTGCACTACATCTTCCACCTTTTACGATGTAGTTAAGTTTGTTCACAATTAAACTTACTTTTGATTTTAACTTATTTTCTTCCAAATATTTTACAATGTCAGAAACGTCAACATTATTATCAATCATTTCTCTTGTCTTTAATGCAAGCAACGCAATGCCTGTTGACAAAGACAACGTGTCGATAACATAAACATTTTGCATTTCATTTGCAACATTTTGAGCATTCCTATATGCACTAGAAACCCCACTCGACAAACTTAAATGAATAACTGCATCATATGTTTTTAGCAAGTTTTCAAAATGTTCTTTATATTGGTATTCGTTGACAGCACTTGTTGATGGTAATTTTTTTGTTTTGTCAAAATACTCAAATATTTTTGTATTTTCAAATTCTCCATCAAGATAAACTTCATCACCCATAATCACAGTAAAAGACACTGTGTGTATATCAAATTTTTCTAATAATTCTTTTGGCATATCTATTGTACTTTCTGCCGAAATTGCTATTTTCATTTTTTCTCCTTAACATCAATTTAATTACACATATAATTTATAGCAACCAGCAAAAAAATACTACCTACTGTTGCAACTTTTGACTCTACAATATCAAAATTGGTCAGTAGAGTTGATTTTTCGACATTCTACTCTTGGTAGAATGCCATTTTTTGTTGTTTTTTTATTTCTTTTGTGCTAGTATTCTCTATATGGAAAACCTAAATTTGATTATTGCAAAAAATATTTGTGAATATAGGAAGAAATGCAACCTTACCCAAAACGAACTTGCTAATCTTCTTAATTTTTCCGATAAGTCTGTTTCAAAATGGGAGCGTGGCGAAAGTATACCTGATATAAATGTCTTGATGCAAATGTGCAATATTTTCGGAATAACAATAAACGATTTAACAAGCGAACATAAGTCATACAAGCTTTCAAGTTTGCTAAAAAGAAACAAAATACTAATTCCAATAATCTCTGCCGGACTTGTTTGGCTTGTTGCAACAATTTTGTTTGTAAGCCTTCTTATCTTTGTTCCACAAGCAACAAAAGAATGGTTATGCTTTATTTATGCAATTCCATTAAGCTCAATTGTACTTTTGATTTTTAGTTGGATTTGGGGGAAAAGGTGGATGCGTCTTGTTTTTGAATCAATAATAACATGGACAACAATTCTTTGCATTTGCCTAACCGTTCAAAAAAACGTTTGGTACTTGATGTTGATTGGAATACCTGTTCAAATACTTGCGATTCTTTGGTACTTTATGCGTAGGAAAAAAGATGCAAAAATTATAAATAACGAGCAATAAATTATTACTGCACAAAAAAAGACTTTGATTTGTTATCAAAGTCTTTTTACATTTAGTTATTTTCGCCATCGCCTTTTGGTTGTTCGTCTGTTTGTTCGTTTGTTTTGTCTTCTGGCTTTGGTTCTTCGCTATTTGCGTCATTTTCTACAGGAGTTGCTTCTTCTTGTGGATTTTCATTTTCATCAACTTCTTCGTCTTCATCTTGTTGCCCTGCAAGGATATCTTCTTGATGTTCCTTTATTTGTTGCAAGGTTTCGCCAAGTTGACGATTTAGTTCATTTTGTTGTTCCATAAGTCTATTGCTCTCTTGTAAAATTTGATTGCTTATTTGAGCGAGTCCGTCAGGAGATTTTTTTGGACGACCACGTTTGCCTTTTGGCTTGTCTTGTGGTTCTTCAGTTTTCTCTTTTTTGGGTCTTCCACGCTTCCCCGAAGACTTTGGTTTGCCTTCTTGTTCGCCTGTTGTTTCCTTTTTTGGACGACCACGTTTCCCTGTTGACTTTGGCTTTTCTTCTGTTGATTCAGCTTCTATCTTTTTTGGTCTACCACGTTTGCCTGTTGACTTTGGTTTATCTTGTGAATCTTCAGCTGTTGCATCTTTCTTTGGGCGACCACGTTTTGCTTTTGGCTTGTCTTCAACTTGTTCTTCTGTTGATTCAGCTTTTTTTGGACGACCACGTTTCCCTGTTGACTTTGGTTTATCTTCTTCGGTTGCGTCTGACTTTTTTGGTCTACCACGTTTGCCTGTTGACTTTGGCTTTTCTACTTGCTCGCCTGTGGTCACTTTCTTTGGACGACCACGTTTTGCCTTTGGTTTTTCTTCAACTTGTTCCTCTTGTGCCTTTTCTTCTTTTGGCTCATTGTTTTCAAGTTTTATTTCTTCTTGACCTTCAAGTGGCTTTTGTGTATCTTCCACTTCAACAGGTTTTTCTTCTTCTGGTTTTTCTTCAACCTTTTCAACTTTTTCAAGATTTTCAACTTCGGCAAGTTGTTCTTGCTTTGGTTCGTTTTCTTGTTCTTCGGTTTGTTTTGATTCTTCAACCTTTTGGGTAGGTTCTTGAACATCACTTTCTTTTGGTTGTTCTTCTTCTACTTTTGGTTGTTCAACATCTTTGTTTTCTTCAACCGGTGTTTCAGCTGGCTTTTCTTCAACTTGCTCGGCTGGTTGTTCAGCTTCTTGAGCTAAACTTTCGCCAGTAAGTTTTTCATATTCTTCTGGAGAAATATAGTTTCCGTCAGCATCATAGATGTCATTATTTTCGTCATGATAATAATTGTGATTATCATAATATGTTCCGTTTGCAAACCAATAATATCCATTATCGTCATAGAACCCTGGGTTTTCATCTTCTTGAGGAGCTTCAGTTGTTGATTCCTCTGCTGGTTTTTCTTCTTGAACCGGTTGTTCTTCAGTTGGAGTTTGTTCAGCTGGTTCTTCTTGCTTTGGTTCTTCAACCTTTTCAGCAGATTCTTGAACATCGCTTTCTTTTGGCTGTTCTTCTTCTACTTTTGGTTGTTCAACATCTTTGTTTCCTTCTTCAGATTTTTCTTCAACTGGTGTTTCCGCTGGTTGTTCTTCGGTTTGTTCGCTTTGAGTTTGTGCAGTCTCTTCTTCGCTTACTGGTTCTTCTGTTTCAGCATTTTCAGTTTGCTCTGGTTCTTGTTCTGCTTGGTTATGTATTAACTCTCTAAGGTCGTTTATTACACTATCTTTGATGTTGTTAATTTCGTGAGCTTTTTCAAGTTCTTTTTCGGTTTCTTCTTTTTGCTCATTAAGTTCATTAAGTTCTTGAGTGTGTTTTTCTTGAACATCATTCATAATTGCTTTATAAACTTTTGTTGCAAATGTGTCATATTCAGAAAGCATTGCATTTGTTGCATATTCTTTCTTTTCTTCAAGTTCTGCTCTGCATTTATCGATTTGTTCTTTAAGTTGAGCAGTTTCTTGGTCGTAACGAAGTGTTGCACTGTCTTGATCTTTTTCAAGTTGTTCTTGCTTTTTGATTTCGTCTTGTTGTTGTTTTCTTATATAGTTAACTTCAATACGGTTTGTTGACTCTTCTTGTTGAGTTCTAAGTCTTTCAATATTTTCTTTGCTTGCTTGAAGTTTACGTTGATAATCTTTTGATGTGTTTTCGTAATTTCTTTTTAATGATTCAATTTCACTATCATATTGTTGAATTTGAGCAAGTATTCTTTGACGAGTGTTAAGATAAATCTCTGACTCTTTCATTGCTCTATCCAAAATAAGAGAACCATCTATGCCTGTTTTTTCAAAGTCATATGTTTCATGTTCAACTGCATTTTGTCTTGCTTTTTCAAGTTCTTCAGCTTCTTGTCTTGCACGTTTTTCAAGGTATTCGTTAAGAACAGGAATTCCGCCCTTGATTTCTTTTCTTGTGAACAATACTTCAAAGTCAACGTATTTTGGAATTGTTGTTGAGGCTTTGTCTATGTATCTATCAAACAAATGGAAATTTTGATACAAACTTGATAATGTAAAGTTTTGAGTTGTACGAAGCATCATTACAAACACAACACTAAATATCATAATGATTGTTGGTGCAATGAGTGAAATTGCAATTGCTTCTACTGTTAATGCTGTTTTGCCATAGTTGAGCAAAGTAAGCAAAAATGTTACAAGCATTGTTGCACCACAAATTCCCATATAATTTTTTATGTTTGCTGTGTATGAACTTGTGTGTAATGGTTTTTCAATACAGTTATACATACTCATATAGTAACTTGGAGCATGTTCACGATATAACATATATTGTTGCCAATGATATCTTAATAATTTTGGTGAAGTTTTCATAAGTCTGTTAAATTCAACCAAATTATTTTCATCAATTTGTTCGTGATTATATAACCAACGATTAAGTTTTTCAAGGCTACGGTTAAGCCTGCCTTCATAAGCATAACGAGATTTTACCATAAAGTAAATTACCATAAACATGATAAACCCAAGGCTTATGTAGAATAATAAATCTTTTGTAAGTCCGTTTTGGGTAAGTTTCAAAAAGAAATCCCAAATGTTATCAATGACACCTAAAAGCATATTTTTGTCCCCTTTTTATTACATTTTTCGAGTGTAGTATAACACATAAATATTTTTTTAACTAATATTTTTAAATATTTTTTTTGATTTTTTTTGATATTTTTTTAAATATTTTTTTTTGAATTATTTTTCATTTATTTTTAAACTAAAAAAGTTGATGCTATTTTACATCAACTTTAATAAGTTCACAAGGCTTTAGGCTCAGGATATAACATTCGTCAATTTGTCTTGAAAGCGCATATGTTGCAGACTTTTTATACAACAATAATTGCTTGTAATATTTTGCAATCAAGTCACTTTTGTTATGACTTGAGAATTTGTAATCTACCAAAATTGTTTTGTCGTTTTTTATCACAATCAAGTCACAAACCCCTTGCACAAGGACCTTGTCGGTTATGTCACTATCTTCAATTTCACAATATGGCACTTGCATTACAAATGTTTGTTCTTTAAGAGTTTTACCGTCTTTACATAATTGTTTTAATAGTTTTAGATTGTTAATAACAATGTCGATATTGAGTGCATTTATTGTTTTTTCGTCAAATATATTTTGCTGTTTTATGTTATCTATTATCGACTTTATATTTTGAATACTAATATCAGCATTAAAATCATACAACTCCAAAATTTTGTGATATAAACTTCCAAGTTCATTCTTTTGAATGTTATGGTATTTATCTTCGCTTGTAAGTAATTTGTTTGGCTCATAATTTTTGCTTGCAAAGTCATCATCGGCTTTTAGGATGCTTGATACAGAATTTTTTTCTGCAATGTATATTGCCTTTTTGTTAAAGTACCCTTTTTGAATATATGTTGCCAAATCTTTTATTTCTTTTTCACTATATTGTTTATTTAGTACATTTATATTATTTATATTACTAACGCCTTGATATTCTTTTTGGTCAATGACATTACAAAAATAATCTTTTGCGCCCATCAAATTAAATGATGTAACCTTTGCATTGATTTTTGAGATATCGGACTTTGGCAAAGAATTTACAATTTGACTTAAATAGTTATTGCTATCCATAATTTGCCAATCGTTTTCAAACCTTTCATATTCCAATTTGTCTGTTTGTCCAATCAAAATAAGTCTGTTTTTTGGGCGTGTTAGCGCAACATACAAAAGCCTTAACCTTTCGCTTATGTCATCAATTTTGTTAAAAGTTTTTACAACACTAAAAAACACGCTGTTGCATTTTTGTCTTGATTCTTGGTCGTAATATTTTAATCCCAAACCGACTTCTTCATTCATCACAATTTCTGGTTCTTGCGAGTTTGTGTTAAATGATGCAGAAAGTTCTGGAATAATTACAACCGGCCATTCAAGACCTTTGCTTGAATGCATTGTTGTTATATTTACAACATTGTTTGATGTTATTGCTCCAACAACTTTTTGCTCCCTCACATTTTCTCTCATAAAATTTATATATTCGGTGACTGAATAATTATAGTTTGAGTTTGTGAAAGAATTTACAAAATCTTTTACATTTTTTGCCCTTGAAAGTCCATTAAAACTGTTTTGAATTTTATATATATAGTTTGTTTCTTCCAAAATTTGATTTAGGGCAAATATTAAGTTTTGATATGTTGTGTTATATGCAAATTTTTGCAAAAGTTCTTGCATATAATCAATTTTTCTTTTAATTTCGTCATCCTTATTGTAACCAAGAACACACTCATAAAAATTTTGCTTCCCGGTGATAGTATTTCTAATTCCCAACATTTCATTTGCAGAAAAATCAAACAAGCTTGACATCATAACACTTGCAAGAGAAATATCGTCTTTAAAATTTTGACTAATTTTTATCAAGTTAATAAGAATGCTTGCATCAAAAGTTTCATCAAGATTTGCGTTGGAATTTTCAAGCACAGGAATATTATAATTGTTAAACGCTTCTATGTATGCTTGTTGTTTTGTTCGTGAACGTAAAAGTATTGCAATATCCTTGTATTCAATTTTTCGATAACGCTTTTCATTTATATCATAAATTTCTTCTTCCAAAAGTTTGGTTATTCTTTCAGCAACAAAATTGGCCGATGCCAAAGTGTCGTCATTTTCTTTGTTTTGATTTTCTTTAACACTATAAACACCACTTGCTTTTTCTTGTTGTTCTTCTTCACTATACAAAATATCAAGTTCAACACAAGGCGATTTTTCTTGCATAAAGTCTCCTTGACCATTTAACTTTGATTTGTTTTTATAGTCCAAACTTGCTGTTTTTTGAGTCATAATAATGCTAAAAATTTCATTTACAAAATTTAGTATTTGATGAGTTGTTCTAAAATTGCAGTTAAGTTTTAAATATTCCGATTCCTCATCTTGTTCAAATTGCGAAATTATGTTTGCAAAAATCTTTGCATTTGATTGTCTAAACCCATAAATTGCTTGCTTTAAATCGCCTACCAAAAATAAATTATTTTTGCCTTTTAACTCTTTAATCAATTTTTCTTGAACTCGGTTTGCATCCTGAAATTCATCAACAAAAATACGTTTATATTTCTGTTTTATCGCCTGTAAAACTTCTTTGTTCTCAAAAAGTTTTAAGGTCAATCTTTCAATATCATTATAATCAAACAAGTTTTTTGACAATTTAATTTTTTCATATTCCTTTAAGAATTTTTCATAAAGGTCAAAGAAAATTTCAGTTGTTTCCTTGCAAACGATTATAGATTTTTTATACGCATCTCCACTTCCAAAATCTTTTAGGGATTTTGTCAACCTGTCAAATCTCTCTTTTTGAGATTTTATTTTTTGTAATAAATAATCATCTCGTTTGTCTTTAATTGGTGCACGATCTATTTTTACAAGGTTTGCATTGTCAATCATTTCATCAAGTGTTTTTGAGTTTTTTATTATCCCAACATTTGAAAGAATTGAATTTAGATACTTGCAATATTTTTTAAAATCCAAGCTTTGCGACATATTAAGTAAATCATTAAGTTTTTCATACAAATACTTAACCTGGTCTTTTGCATCTTTAAAGAAAATTTGACTTGCAATAGGGTTTTCTTGTGGTTCAAAAAGTTGCATACACTTTGTCTTGAAAGCATTATAATCTAAAATTGACCTACAAAAATCGTTCATTTTTAGCACAATTTCTTTAATCTTTTTGTCGGTTCTATTTGACCCATAAAAGTCAAAAATTCTAGAAAATTCTTCAAAATTTGATGTTTTATATGATTTTATGGCATTTTTTATTGCTCTCCCACGAATTAAAGTTTCTTCGCTCCCTTGCAAAACATTAAATGCAGGATCAATGTCTAATAAATAGAAATATTTTTTTACAAGCTTTTGGCAAAAACTATCAAAGGTAGAAATGTCACTGTTTACAATGTTGTCAAGTTCTTTTTGAATTTCAACTTTTCCCGACTTTGTTATTGCATTTATTAGTTTTTGCTTCATCTCGCTTGCTGCAGAATTTGTGTATGTAAGCACCAAAATATCTTCAATTTTAAAATTTTCTTCTATGATAAGTTTTACAATTTTTCTAATCATAACCGAAGTTTTACCACTTCCTGCTGATGCCGAAATTGCAATATTTTTGTCGTGAGATTTAAGTACAGCGTCTTGTTCTTCAATCACTTTAAATTGTTCATTAGCCATTTTTGTTCTCCACTTCACTAAATGCGTTTTTGGTTATTTTTACACCTTTTCTTTCGCCTGCCAAAATTACATCAATTCCACAAATTGATTTATATTTGCAAAATTGACATTCGCCATCAAAAGGCGAAACTGCAATATTTCCACCAACAATTTCTTTTATGCCTTGCTTTACAATGTCAAGCGAATATTTTGTAATATTATCGATTTCTTCTTTTGATAAGTTTTTGCTATATGCAAATTTTTTATCATTTTCGGTTGATGTTTTTGAATACTTTGCTTGCAAAAATCTACTCACACCTTTTTCCACATTAAAAGTTTTGTCTGCTCTTTCAACAAGGTTTATATCATCCAAAAAATAGCCATAAAGTTTATAATCGCTTTCGTTCTCGTCAGTTGCATCGCCATAACTTTGAACAATTGGCAGATAAAATGCACCAAAAGGCTTTAGACCCATTGTTTTTTCAATTGCATAAAGATAAACATAAACTTGAATTTTTGTGCCATAGTAAACATTTTTTAAGCTTGAGTTTTGCTTGCTTGCCGAACCAGTCTTGTAGTCGATAATTCTAAAATAATCATCACACCTGTCAATTCTATCAATTACACCAACAATCTTGTATTTTTTGTCTTGATACATAACATAGACATTTTCATTTTTAAAACTATACTCGGTTTCCATTGGTTTGAAATCAGAATTGATTGCTTCGTATGACAAAAATTTTGCAAATCTTAACACTTCATCCCTTAACATATTAAGTGTTACAATATTCTCGTCATCGGTCAGTTTTTGGTAATCTTTCATTTGTAAAATTGAATCAAAAACATTTAATGTTTGCTCTTTGATTTCATCTTGTGACAAAGATTTTAAGTTGTCCTTATTTTCTTTAACATAAACATCTGCAAACTTGTGCAAAAAGTTCCCAAACTCATTGGCTTCAATTGTTGCCGTTTTTTGTTCTTGCAATTTTAGACCATAGTTAATGAAATGTGAAAAAGGACACCTATAGTAGCACTCAATTTGGCTTACCTTGGTTTTGTCGGATGTAAGCATCATCTCGCCGTTTGTAATACTTCCCATATTTGGTTTTTCATATTCCAATTTTATTCCAATTGAGAGCAAACTTTTTTTAATTAGTGGACTATCTTGATTACTGCTGTTTAGGTTGCTTATTGCTTCAACAATATTTGGGCAAGAAAACATTGTTTTTGTTATATCGTCCAAATCAAATTTTTCATATATGTCATTTTGTGTTATTTTGATTTTATCGCCACATATTGTCAATATGTCATTAACAAACGGACTTGACAAAACTTTTTTACCATCATCACTTTGCAAGTGATAGAAAACATAAAGTTTTTGTTCAGCAGATGACAACAAATCAAAGAGTTTAAATTTTGTTCGTCTGTTTATCATTTTTGAAGTTGGCGAAATTTTTATAACATTGTCAACTTCTTCAATTTCACTGTCACTTAATATTGCCAAATCTTTTGTTGGCTTTGGCAAAACATCTTGATTTGCACCCAAGACGAAATAGTATTTTGTTTTTTCAAAAAAACTTGAACTTGCATCGCCAACAAAAACACTATCCAAACTTAATGGTACTTGTGAAATTTTTATTTCTTTTAATGCACTTATATACAACTCATAAAATTCGGTAAATGTCAATTCGTCTTCTATGCAATCAACAAGTTCATTATTCAAGTTTTCGATTTTATCCATTACTTGCGAATATAATTTTTGATTAAACAAATCGTTATTTTTTGCAAAAATACCGCACAAATTATCAATTTTTGACTTAATTTCGCATTTTTCTAGTATATTTTTTAATATTTTTATATAATTTTTGATATTGTCTTTATCTTTAAAATTTTGAGTTTGTTTTATAATTTCGCCAAATACTTGCAAGTCAAAATTTTCAAAAAGCCTGCCTGCTTTTTTGTATTCAATATCATTTGTTATTATGTAGTTTTGTATGTCTTGTTTTTGGTTTTTATCCAAGTTTACAAATGAGTTATTTAATAAATTTATCAAACTTTCACTACTAAAATCTTCATTTTTTATGTCCAAAACAAATCTAATAAAATTACAAATTTCTGTGTTATAGAACTGCTTTGATGTGTCTATATAATATGATATTTGATATCTATCAAAAACATTTTTTAAATCTTCAAAATAGTCACTTGTTGTAATTATTGAAATATCTCTATACTTACATTTTTTTTGTTTTGTTAAACTTGCAATTTTGTTTGCACAAACTTTGATTTCATCTTGCTTTGTTGCAAGTTCCAAAACATTGACATACCCAAAATCTTGCATTGGTTTTATGCCAAAACCATATACATTATCAAACAGTTCTTTTTGTGGAATACTTAAAACTTGATGACTTTCTTGCACAGTATATTCAATTTTCTCTTCTTTTAAAATATCGGTTATGTTATTAAACATTTCTTTGTCAAATATCATATTATTTTTGTTACTGTTTGGATAAAAACAACCAACGGTAACATTGCTTGCTGTCTTAAAGATATTACGCAAAATTTCATAACCTTGTTTTGTGAATGCATCAAATCCACAAAAATAAAAGTTTGTGTTTTTTATACTTTCCGTTTGTTCAATTATTGAAGTGAACAATTTTAGAGTGTTTGTTCCGTCAAGTCTTCCGTTGAAAAGATTGTCATATTCTTCATTTATCATAGACAAGTCTTGCAATTTTTTTTGTGTGCTAACACTTGCATTGTCACCAGCCAATCTTAACATGTTTGAATTGACTTCGCTTGAGCGAATAAGACTTAAGATGTTTTGAATTTTTTGGCAAAGGCCTTGACTTAAATTTTTTGAAAAACAAGTGAAATTATCTTTACACTTTTGCAATGCTCTAAACAGCAAAAATTTGCATTCGTCAGTTGTTAGGTAAACACAATTTAGCCCCGCTTTTGAAATGATATCTTTTGCAAGTGATGTTATTCCCATAACTCGAATATTGAAACTGCTCTTAATGTTTAAAACATCAAAAACCATTTTTTCAGCAAGCAAAGAAAATCTATCAGGCACAACAATTATGTTTTGGCTTGATAGATTTTCCTTTTTATCGTTTATTTCATATATAACGCTTTTTGAAATGTCAATTAACTTTTGACCTGTAATAATTTTTATCATAGATATATAATATCAAAATTTGATAAGAATGTAAAAGAAATGTTTGCTCTTTTAATTTAATTTTGTAATTTCTTTATTTTCAAATTTTTGAGTAAATTCTTTTAATTCTTTATTTTTATTACATTTTTCAGCATTTTTTATTCTTAAATTTTGAATTTCGGTATTTAATTTTTGATTTTTTAAACTTTCCAATTTAAACATTTTTTGCAGAGTTTTTATTTCTTTTTCTTTTTCATTTATTTTTATTATCATTCTTTTTAGAGTATCGTTTGCATTTGTAAGCCCAATGTTCTCTCTTATCACTCTTTCTTCAGTTTGTTTTTGAACAAGTCTTACAAGCCCCATAAACAAACTATTTATATCACTCTCGCTTAAAAGGTTTTTTGGATTTACAAAACTAACAACATTATTTGGTTTCTGAAGTTTTACGTTTGGTTTTTCTATTTTTAAAGTGCTTAAACATTTGTCATACAATGGTTTATTTTTTACAACAACCGACCTAAACTTGTTTTGCAGTCTTACCATTTTGTCTATATCTCCACCTGCAAGTTGCATACAAGCCTTTCTTACCGAAATACCTTTGCTTGTTAATCTCAAAATTTCAAGAACCAAATTTTCGGTTTCATCTTCCGTAAATTCTTTTTGTTCCACTTTTTGATGAAGTGAAATATCTATACCCAATTTTTCCCTTCTTTCCTTATTGTTTTCTAACTCATTTAGTTCGGCATAATAATAATTCCTAACACTATTGGGTTTTCGATTTGTCAATTTTGCATACAAACAAAACATCCCTGACAAGTTATTGTTCTGCTTTTTGCCGTCTTCTATAAATCTAAACAATCTCACAACTTCTTCATCCGTCCATTTTGAATAACTTTTCATTTTGCCCCTACCTTTGTTAAAATTATTGACAAAAAACAAAAAGTTAAACTATGCATAAATAAATAGAAAATAAAAAAACTTGCAATATTTTTTGCAAGTTTTAATTTTTATCTATCTAGTTCTTCGGTTTTTTCTTTATTGTTTTGAACATATTGTTTTGAATAAACTTTTTGGGGTTCTTTTGTTTTTTCACTAAATTTTTCGGTTGTGAATACAGGTAATTTTTCACAAAGTTTTTTCTCACTCAAATTTGTTAAATCAATATTGCGATATTTTGCTTCGCCATTTTTGCACTCACATGCTGCAACCATAATTTTATTCCTTTGTGAGCAAACAACATCTTTAGCTTCTTGCCACATTTTTTGTTCTTCGCCACTTTTATTTTTATCAACTTGTGGCATAGAGTTTATCAATTCTTCCAATTTGTCGCCACAAAAATATTTTATATCTTCAATACATTTTCTGTATTCTTTCAAATCTCTGTAAGTAAAGCCGTCCTTAACATTAAGCAAATCTTTGTATTTATGTTCAAGGAGCATTGATGCGGTTTCCATTTCATTGCCAATATCCAAAAGTTTTTGAACGCAACTTTCTTCTTTTTGACCATCTTCAAATTTTGTTTGCATAATAATTCTTATTGCTTTTGATGCCATTAGTGACACAAGTCCAACAACAGGAACAATAACAAAAGACAATGCAATCATACTTGAAGGTATCAATGGCGAAACACAAAGACCAATTGCACCACCAACAAACGCCAAAAACATCAATGCGTCAATTATCCAACCCTTGTGGAAGAATGAACCCCACCCTACTTTTCTGTATGCTTTTTTTGTTTTTGCATAATCATTTACTTTTGCATATGACTCTTCAAGCACCTTAATTAAATTTTTTATATCGTCAATTTCTTTCATAATAACTCACTTTCACTTATAGTTTAACCTTGGCACAATATTTTGTCAATATTCAACATAAAAAAAACTTGCAATATCTGCAAGTCATTTTTGTTTTTACTTTGTATATTCATCATCTTTGCTGTAAGTTTTTTCAGTTGTATATGTTTTTGATGCTTTTGTGTTTGCCTTTTGGTTGTTTTCAACTTTAAATTCTTCAACTTCATAATCTTTTACGATTATTGGTTTGTTGAGTTCTTCTTTTGTCATTATGCCTGTATCAATATCTTCCAATTGTTTTAAATCACTATTTAATTTTCGAATTGCACCAGCCAATTCAGAAAACTCTTTATCTTGCAACCTATTTGAAAGAACTAACCAATCTGTTTGATCATCAACCTCTTTTGAGTTTGCATAATTTTCGCATTTTCTCAATACGTCTTTCACATAATTGTTAAGCACATTTTTGTTGCGATTGTTAAGTTCTCTTAATTTTTCAAGGTCTTTGTATGTAACATAACCTTTTCTTAAAATATTTTTATATATCATTGACTTCCAAGGATAATTTTTGGCTTTGTTTGTTATTGAAATTCTTCCAATCTCTCCTTTGTTCTTTGATGAAATCCATTCAGTCAATCCACCAAAGAAAGCAGAAACCAAGCCCAAACAACCACCCATTATCAAAGCAATTGGCACACTGCCCAATTTTAATGCAACAGGTGCTAAACACAAAATTCCAATTATACCATATGTTAAAGATGCGCCCGTCATATCAAATAAAAAAGCTTTTTTTGACATTTTGTCAGTTTTTTGAATTCCCTTTATTTTTTTATTATAGGCATTAACGCTATCATAATAGTTTTGAATATCTTTTACCAATTTTTGACTATTCATTTATTATTCTCCCTTTTCTTATTTACATTCTATACTTATATACTCACATTGTCAATAGCAAAATTTAAAATATTCTCATATGTAAACAACATTTGCATATACTAAAATATGAAAAAAATAGTTATTTCATCACAATTTGATTTTTTGTTGCAAATAGAAAATAAAAATTATGAATTGGACAGCAAACACATTGTTGAAGTGGAAGACCCAAAACAAAATTTTACCTTTCTTGCCTACCCAATAAGCAAAACAATGTCAATTCCATATACTGTAAAGTTTGAAGAACAAGATTTCAAAAACACACCATATTACGAAATTTATTCTTTTAATGATAGATATGAAATTAACCTAAAATTATTTACATTATACTCTACTGCTCCAATAGAAAATCATTCCTGCCAAATAAAGAATGTTAGATATCTTGTCAAGTGTTACACCGATAGAATTTGCATATCTTCCATAACCGGCGAATATGTTTATGAAGTTAATCAAGCAAACTGCAATATTTGGACAAAAGGTAACCTTATATATATTATGGGCGAAAGTGAAAATAGCAAAATTCTTACAACTTTTAACACCGAAAACAAAACTTTTTACTCATGTTATGGCGAAGAGATTGAAATTGATGACACAAAAATAAAATGTCTAAAAAGCACAAGCAACTCATTAAGATATAAAATATTATCAATCTTTAATGCCAATAATATGGAAAAAATGAGTGATGAATTTTATAAAAAGGAAGGCGAAAAAGAAACCAAATACCCCCATTTTTTATTACCTTACAAATTTTTTGATGCAATAATCATAAAGGACTATAATACTGCCAATAAGTATTTGACAACTCGTTTGCAAAGTGTGCTCAACACAAATGATTTAAGTTCGTATTTTGATGGTCTTGTTAGTATAAATTTATACAAAATATCACCACTTGTATACACGCTTTACTTCAAAGACAAAGCAAAGGACTACAAAATATCACTCGCAAACGGGCTTATTGACGACATTGAAGATATACAATTCTAAATTTTATTTAGAATATTTTGTTTTATCATTTAATATCCTATATATATTTAATATCATATTGTTGATTTTTTATTATAATAAGAGTAACATATATGTTAGGAGTACATATATGGATATTTTTATCAATAACTTAAAACATCTTGCAAAACTATATTCACAGCACGACATTGCCGAAAAAACCGGTTTTTCTAGTGGAAGCATTGCAAACTACATTAACGGAAAAAGTTTGCCTTCGGCACAATTTTTGCTTGCCCTAAAAAAGGCATATAAGATTGACATTGACCAATTTTTAACAACAAATTTGGAAGACACAAGTTTTAACATTGTAAAAGATGTTTCATACAAAAAGTATTTTGGAACATACATCGTTTATTACTACAATTCAAGTGCCTACAAAGGTAAAGTTGGAAGTTACAACTATGACATTTTGACATTTGGTATAATTTCAATTGTTGATGATGTTGACATTTCATCGCCAAAAGGTGTAAAAGCTTTTGGACTATTTATGGTTGACAGACAAAAAGCTGAAGAATATTTTAAAACACTTTTATCTTTTAATGGCGATGTCAAAAAAATTGCAGAGTTTTATGCTCAATTTCCTAACTATTATTGGGGAAGTTTGGATCAAAACCCACAACAAATTTTTGTTTCACTAAAAAACAACAATGATAAATGTATGATAATCTTAAACAACCCACCAACACAAAGTCATTATATCGGCGGACTTGGAACAGTAAACTCAATTTCAAGAGGAAGAGAGCATATTCCTTGTGTGCAATATATCTTGGTTTCAAGCAAAATTTTAAAAATTCCAGACGGCGAAATATATAATCTTCTTGCTCTTGGCATAAGTGATTTTAATATCAAAAACGAAGTTAATGAACTTATTAACCTTTTCAAAAGATTATTTAACAGTCAAAAAGAAAGTGGGCTTAGTGAATATCAACAAAAGAAAATAATTGAGGATAGTGTAAAAAACATTATATCAAACTGCATAGAATCAAATATGTTTAGGTTTGCCAAGGTAAGCAATTTTGAAGATGATAACTATTATCGTTTAATAAAGGATGCCGACTATGACTAATTACGAACAAGAATATAATAACATAATTGAAGACCTAAAAAACAAAAACAGTGCCGACATATATAATGTTGTAAAAGCATATAATTTTGCAAAACAAAAACATGATGGTCAATTTCGAAAAGGTGGCGACCCATACATTATCCATCCAGTTGAAGTTGCCAGCATTCTTGAGAAACTTGACTTTAACACAGACGTAATTGCATCTGCCCTACTTCATGACACAGTTGAAGATTGTGGGGTTACAATTGAAGAGATTGAAAAAGAATTTAACAGACAAATTGCCGAAATTGTAGACAGTGTTACAGCGATAACAAAGGAAAATTACACCCTTGACAGCAACAACCTTTATGCAGAACAGGACTTTTTGAAACTTGCAGTAGATGACAAAACCTATCAAAAACTAATAAGTCTTGGAAAGCAAAATAAATTTGGGTTTTATATCAAATTCGCCGACAGAGTTAACAATCTTCAAACAATTGGCTGTTTTGCAAAGTACAAAAAAGAAGCAAAAGTTAAAGAAACCGAAAAATGGATAATACCCCTTGCAAAACTTCTCAAAACAAAATATTTTTATGACACATTAACAAACTATTGTTTTTTGATTACAAATGAAGATAAGTCAGCAAACTTTTTGAGTTTTTTAAAAAGAAATTATAAAAATGCAGAAGTATATATCTCACAACTAACTGACTATATAACAAACGAAATCTCGGTGTATCTTCCTTCACTAAAATCCAACTTATCATTATATAAAGTGATTGTTACACCAAAAACTGAAAAACAAATTTTTGACGAAATCTCTCAAAGGTTTGAAATAAACAACCTTGAAAAGATAAAAGAAAGCAATTTGGTTTTTGTTCCACTATACAATATTTATATTATATTTAATGAAAACCTAAATAACATTCACAACCTTTCACTTTTATATGAACTACTAACCGAAACAAATTTAAGTACATTGTTCACTTGTATTGGATTTAACCAAGATGAACTTGGCAACAATTTTTTAAAAATTCAAGACAAGATTAGGAACTTATATGATATAACCTTGCTTTCTCGACATGAGTATACTATTATGCAAAACGGTACAATAAAAGGTACCGACATTGACATGCTTGATGAAACAACTGCTGGAAAAATTGAAACAAAGTATATATCAATCATCACACCAAATAACGACAGAATAAGAATCCCAGAAAACAGCACAGTTCTTGATTTTGCTTTTAGACTTCACAATGATGTTGGATTTTCTTGCAAGTGTGCATATATAAACAATTCGCCAAACAGTTCACCTGTTTACACAAAGCTTAATGATGGTGACAAGGTTGAAATTGTATGCGAACTAAAAGACGGTATAAACATAAACATTGCAACCTTAAAGTGGCTTGCATACTGTGAAAACGAATATACCAAAAGGACTCTTATTAAATATTTTGAAAAAAAATTTAATCATCAATAGACATAAAAAAATATCTACCAACTTGGTAGATATTTTTTACTTATTAGTTGAATAAGTCTTTATAAGCTTTTCCAAACTTTAATGCAGGTGCCTTTGTAGCAGGTATACTTACTTTTTCTTTTGTTTGTGGGTTAATACCTTCTCTTGCTGCTTTTTCACGAACTTCAAATGTTCCAAAACCAACAAGTTGAACTTTTTCACCTTTCTTCATAGCGTCAGTTACAACTTCAACAAAAGCGTCATATGCAACTCCAGCTTCTTTTACTGTTAAGCCAGCTTTGTCAGCCATTGCTTTAACAAATTCTCCTTTGTTCATACCTTTCCCCTTTTTTTGGATTCTTAAAGATTTCTTTAAGTGACTATATTATACCCCATTTTATGTAAATTTCAAACTAATTTACATAAAAAAATTGCTGAATCCCTTTATTTTAAAGGGTTACAGCCAAATTTTGAACAAAAAAAGAACCATTGTATAGTCAATGGCTCAAATTTTTTATTTTGCAATATATAATACTCCAAGAGTTTTTGGCCCACAGTGTGTGCATATTGTTGAGCAAGCATTACATTCTATAATCTCTTTAAATCCATATTCTTTAAGTATATTTATGATTATTGTTCTTGCAGGTTCAACAGGTGATGAATATGTTACAAAAACTCTATCTTTGTTTGGTTCAACTTCTTTTAACATATCTTTGCAGTATTTTACCAAACAGGAACTTATACTTCCCATATACCTTCTTGTAACTTCCATTTTCCCATCAACCAAACTTATTCTTAGTTTGATGTTAAATATTGCAGCACCAAGTTTTGCAACACCACTACATCTTCCACCTTTGTGAAGATACTTTAATGTATCAATCAAGAACGATGCTTGAATTTTTGGGATTTCTTCGTTTATTTCTTTTAATATTGTTTCAATATCTTTCCCTTCCTTTATTTTATCCACACAAGACAAAACCAAAAGCCCAGAACCACTTGACAAACTTTTTGTGTCTATAACATAAACGTTTTCAAATTTTTCTGCTGCTCTTTGAGCATTACTGCACGCACTTGAAATTTCAGATGATAAACAAAAATGAATAAGTGCATCATAATCTTTTAATTTTCGGGCAAATAACTCCTCATATTCAACCTCATTTATTGCAGATGTTTTTGGCAAATCCTTTGTTTTGTCAGCATAGTCATACAAATCTTGTGGGGTAACATCAATGCCGTCATGTCTTAACTCTTCGCCAAGCATTACGCCAAATGGTATAATTTCTATACCCTCTTTTTCTCTTATCTCTTGTGGAATATCACAAGTGCTTTCTGCAGTTACGCATATTTTCATTTTATCACTCCTTTATGTACATTATTCCCAAAGTCTTTTTGCCACAATGAATACTTATTGATGGTCCAGCTTGGGCAGTTAAAATTTCCTTAAAGCCATAATCTTTAAGTTTTTGTATTATTTTCCCCTCTACTTCAACCGGTGAAGATGAAACAACAAACACTCTTTCGATGTTTGGTTTTGCTTCTTTTAATATGTCATCACAATATCTCATCAAACAATTGTCAATGCTTCCAATATATTTTTTGGTTACTTCCATTTTTCCATCAACAATACTTATTCTTGGTTTTAGTTTGATAATTTTTGATACAACATTTGTAACACCACTACATCTTCCACCTTTGTATAGATATTCCAAAGTGTCAACCAAAAATGATGTTTGAATTTGATCTCTAACCTCTTCTGCGTGCTTTATAATTTCTTCTACACTCTTTCCCATTTGTGCCCAAATTGCACATTCCAAAACCACAAGCCCAAAGCCACAAGAAAGATTTTTGCTGTCTATTGTGTAAACATTTTGCATATTTTCGCTTGCACGCCTTGCATTTGCACCAGTGGACGAAATCTCCCACGAGAAAGATACATGAATAACTGCATCATAATCTTTTAATAATTTGTTAAAATGTTCAGTATATTCATATTCATTATATGCCGAAGTTGTTGGCAATTTACCAGTTTTTTCAACATATTCAAAAACATCTTTTGTTGTTCCTGTCACACCGTCGTGTCTTAAATCATCTTCGCCAAGTGAGAATGGCATGGCATTAAGATGAATGTCATATTTTTCACATATTTCATTTGATAAGTCGCAAGTGCTATCTGCACTGATTGCTATTTTCATTTCTACTCCCCTAAACAAAAGTAAGTTTACAAAATATTACAATATTTGTCAAATATATACTTGACTTTTACCATTTGCCAACATTAAAAAATTTGATAAATTATTTTAATTGCTTGATTGCCATTATTTTATTGTGATATAATTTCAATATGGAAACGGATTCATCAAATTGTCACACAGGTCATAGAAAAAGATTAAGGCAACTAATTGACAGAGTCGGACTCAAAAATTTATCCGATGTCCAAATTATTGAGCAATTGTTAACTTCAACAAATGCAAGAAAAGATACAAACGAAATTGCTCACAGACTATTAGAAAAATTTGGGTCAATTGCCCGAATCCTTAACGCAAGTTATGACGAACTTATAGAAATACCGGGAGTTGGAGATATAACTGCAAGACTAATAACTTATATCCCTCAACTTTTTGAAATATACATGGAAGAACAAAACTCAACAAAAAACTATATCAAAAGTTATAACGACCTGTATAACCTAATTTACCCATATTTTAAGAATGAGAAAAACGAATGTGTTTATGTTGCCTATATGGACAAAGACGACAAGTTTTCGTTTTGTGAAAAAATTTCCGAAGGCGATTTTATGGAAGTTCAAATTGATATTCCAAAACTGTTGTGCAAGCTCATCAAAAGGTCAGAGAAAAAATTGGTTTTTGCACATAATCATCCATATGGTTCAGTTAATCCATCAAAACAAGATTACGACACTCATTGCCTTTTGTCCACAACATTAGTTCCGCTTGGTTTTGAAATTTATGACAGCATAATAATTAACAAAAATTGTTTGTATTCAATCAAAAACACAATGAAAGTTGAATGCATCAAAAAATAAAATAAAAGTGAGTACTTTTTGTACTCACTTTTTTAGTCTTTTAACAAATCTAATATTTTGTGTTTTTCTATATATTTTGATATTTCAACAAACATATCTTTATCCGGTTCTTTAATATCTTTTGTAAATATAGGTCTATCATTATAGATAAAAAATGTTGATGCTCTTTTTGCACCACGAGCCTGCAATTTTGTTATTTTTTCATTTTCTTTTACACATTTTTCGGCATCTTCAAGTTTCATAAAGCCTTGTTCGTCATAGATTTTTGCTTGCAAGTCACATTCAAGTTTGTCACACTTTCTTGCAAAAATTCCTTCTTGAGATGTACCATTGTTAAAGTTATCCAAAAGGTTTTCAAAAACTTCTTTTGCAACCAAACCAGAAAATATTTTTTTTGTTGCTTCTTTTCCCTGTTTTGCTTTTTCTTCGTAGCCCTTATCAAAAGGTGTCAAATCTCCAATTATAATCTCTTCGGTTTCATGTATTGCAAGAGTAAGCAAAACTTCCGAAAGATTTACCGGTGGCAAGGTTTGTGACCAAATTCCAATGGCAAGCATACAAGTTCCATAAATATGTTCAGCAACACTTTCCAATCTTTCTTTTTTTACATGCCAATATTTCCAGCCACTTCTAACAACATCTTTAAGTTTTGCTGTTTGCAAGTAGTATTTTAATATGCTTTCAACTTTTTCCATAAGTGTTCCTTTTAATGTTAAAGAATAGGCCCTTCGTCATCGTCAACTTTTCTTGCCGACTCGCTTTCTTCCAAACTTACTTCAACTTTTGTGTCGCCATCCATATGTACACTGTGTATAATTGGTTTCCATTCAACTTCTTTTTTGAAAAGTGCTGTAACATATAATGGAATATACATTGCCCAGTAGAACACACTCATAAGACAACATACAAGAGCATTTTTGAAAGTTATATTTGTGTGTTTTCTTTCTACAATAAGCATTATCATTGCATAGAAGAAATAGAATAGATAAATAACACCAATAACAATTGCAAACGCTCGCCAAACTTTCCATGCAATTTCTTCATGCAAGCACGAACCAACAATTGCCAAAACAAGAGTAAACACTGCATACAAAATTGTTGAAGCCAATAGTACCATAACAGGAAGAACGCTCATTGAATATTCAAGTTTGCTCCAACGATTCTTTTTGTCAAACACTGCACTTTTTAATAGTTTCTTTTGATATTTTTTGTTTACTTGTCCATAACCTTTTACCCAACGAAGTCTTTGATTCCAACTTGCCTTTAACGATGTTGGTTGTTCATCATAGAACTCGGCATATTCGTTGTATGTTGACTTTACATTATTGAGAGTTGAGAAAAGTGAAATTTCATAATCTTCGGTAAGAGTGTAAAAGTTCCAACCACCCATTTGTTTTAACACATCATAGGCAATATAAAAACCTGTTCCACTTACCATAACATTGCGATTAAATCTTGCTCTACTTTTATTATGGAAGGTGTTTATCATAGAAAATGTTAGGGCACTGCAAGAAGCAACCCAACCACCATTCCAGTTTTTGCTGTTTCTGTAACCCAAACAAAGTTTGTACCCAGCATCATATGTTTTGTTCATTTCACGAACAAAGTTTTTGTCCAAAACGTTATCAGCGTCACAAATAATGAAAGCATCATATACTTTGTTTTTTTCAAAAATATCTTTTATTGCCTCGTCCAAAGCATAACCCTTGCCCTTGTTTTCTAGGTGCTTACGAACAAATATATTTGTGTTTTTATATTTTTTTGCAATTTCACAAGTTGGGTCATTTTCGCTTTCAACAATAACATATGTGTCAATCAAATCATGGTTGTAATTTTGTTCACTAATTGACAATAGTAATTGTTCAATAACTGCACTTTCATTTCTTGCAGGAATTAAAACTGCAAACTTGTGGTCAACTTTTGCATCTGGAAATTTTTTTGCAGGAAATAACCCAAATATATGGTGAATAATTTTTTGGAGTAAAAGCATAAAACTTATTCCCATTAAAATATAGAATATAATATTACCTATGTTAAAAATTGTGTGATACATTTTCTTATCCTTTTAGTATGGTTCAAATTCAATAATTTCTATTTTTGCCGTTGCCAGCCTGTACGCTCGCACCAAATGCAGTTGCATCATTCTTCTATCCAAAAAGAAAGCATCAGTGCCTTCCCACAAAAACAGCCATGCGAATATGTCTATAAGATAAGTAAATTCAGTTGATGCAAAATGAATTAAAAGCAAATATACTGCCGAAAACAAAACGCCCAACATTACAAACCACATTGAGAAAATTGTTGTTCGATGCATTTTTTCTTCTATTCCACGAACTTCGTTAACATAGTTTTCTTTTATTGCATTTTCAATTTCAACTCGTTTTTCTTCTGTTGCATTCTTAACATGAAAACGAATTGTCAGGTCATAATCATAATGCACTGCATTACTCTTTTGACCAAGATAGTCAACAAGACTTGATGAAAGTGTGTCACCACCCTTATAGCAATGTGGCGAAAAAATATCATCATAATTTTCTGCCCCAACGTTTATAATTGCTCTTTCATCATCTATAATTACAAAGTCATTATTATGCCTTTTGTATTTTAATTCGGATTTAAGTTCTTTTATCCTTTTGCCAATTATCATAAATTATTTTTATCCCTTGGTTTTTATATGTTAACATATAAATGAATATTTTTCAACCTAAAAATATACCAAATAATCACATAATCATTTTGACATAAAAAATCTTGTCTAATTTTAGACAAGATTTTTGATTTTATTATTTGTTTATTCTGTAACTCCACCAACATAGGTTGTTCCTGTGGTTGCTGTTTTTTCTACAAAACTACCATTGCTTTCTGTTGTTGAAACTCTTAATTTTTCAATTTGCCCACCTTGGAATTCTAATTTTGCACCATATCCATCCCCATACTCGACATATACATTATAGAGTTTTCCGCCTTTTACAGTAAATTTCCCTGGATTTGTTTTTGAATAACTGTTTGCATTGATAAACATATTTCCAAGTTCTCCACCACTTATTATCCCTGTGGCATTTGCACCAATCCATAGGTCAGCACTATATTTTGTTGTATAATCAGCATCTTCACTTTTTTGATGTCCAATTATTGAACCTTTAATCATTTCAAAAGATGCACTCCTTGTAACATATACACCATATGCCCATGTGTCCTCTCTGTATCCATTTTTTAGAACTGCACCATCAATAACAAGTTTTCCTGCACCAACATATGCAACTCTCGCTTTTTGGTTTGCATCAATTTCAACATCTTTAAGTGTTACAGTTATATTTGATTTTTCAACTTCCAAAACATTTCCTTCAGTGAATGTTTCGCTGGCAATTATTCCATGCTTTCCTTGACCATCAAGTGTAAATGTTTTACTTGCTACTATTGGTTGTGACAATATTACATCATCATACATCTTTAATGTTCCATTTTCTTCAACACCATTTAGTGCTTCCAAAAACGTTGCATAATTTGTAACTGCACTGCCATTTGTAATAGTAAAGCCTTTTATTACAACTTCTTTGCTATCCTTGTAATCTTTGTAACCATTTTGTGACAATTTGAAATATACTGTGTATTTTCCAACATCTTTTAATTCAACATCTTTCTTTTGAACAAAAGTTTCTCCATCAAGAGAATATGTTACTTGAACATCTTTTTCATCTTCATATGTAACTTCAAAGACATGAAAACTTCCGTCATATGTAAATGTTGTTTGACCGATTTTGATTTTGTCTTTATCAAAATCTTTTTCGCCACAACCAGCAAACATTACCCCTGATATAACAACAAGTGCAATCATAAACATTGATGCGATAAATTTTGACAATTTTTTCATTTTTTCCCCCTTTTTTCAAAAATTACTATACCACACATCTTTTGTTTTTCAAAATATAATTTTGTCATTTTATAAAATTTTTATTTGTTTTTGCAATTGTTATTATATGATTATTTCTTAAAAATGTTTTAAATTTTACATCTTTTAAATTTGTCAAAATGTCTTTTGTGTCAAAAAATACAGACTTATCCAAAAGTTTTACGGCACTTTCTTTTTTTGTCCAGATTTCCAAAAACTTCTTTTGTTTGTTCTTGCTGTTTTTTATTTCTTGAATTTCTTTTTCATTGCAAACTTTTTTTATTAGCCCCGCCTTATGCCCTTTTATTTTTTCCATATCTATGCCAACATTATCGTTTGATATCACAATAACAAGTGCATTTTTTGTGTGAGAAATTGAAAAATGTTTTGCATTTTCGATATATGGCTTTCCGCTTTTTGAATAACAAAAATCTATATTTGATTTTAATTTTAAATATCTCTTTATTAAATGGTATTCAATTATTTTAATTTTTATTGTTTTTTTATCATTTATTTTGTCAATTTGTTCTTTTCTTGATTTTGGTAAAAAAGAATATAACTCCTTATATTCTTTTTCTGTTATTTCATTAAATTCATCAAAATAAATTATTTTATCCATTTTACTTTTTTAAGAAAGATAATTTGCTCCTTATTCTTGCCAAAGCATTGTCCACGCTTTTGTACTTTATATCAAGTGTCTTTGAAATTTGCTCATAACTTTCGCCTTGCAAATATAACTTTAATACTTTTTGCTCAAACTTTGAAAGCGTTTTTTGTATTATTTCTTTCACTTCTTTATAATTTTCATTTTCTATCAATTCTTTTTCTGGCGAAAGAACAGTTGACGGAATTATTAAATCTATCTCATCATTATCTTCATTTTTTGACACACTTGAAAGAGATATGGCGTCGGTTAATATTGAGTTCTTTTTGCTATGAGCACTTTTTACTGCAGACTGAACATTTCTTGTTATACACAAATAGGCAAAAGTTTTGAATGTTGCTTTTTCAGTTTCTTTGTAACTTTTTATCGCTTTATATAAACCTATCATTGCTTCTTGCAACAAGTCGTCATAATCTGCCCCAACCAAAAAGTAACTTCTTGCAATTTTATTTGCCATTCGCTTGTATTTTTTCAATAAAAAATCGAGCGATGAATCATCACCACTATTTGCTAGTTTTACCAATTGTTCATCACTCAATTTTTCCATTATCTTTGTTCCAATATTTTATAAACTGCAATTCCGCAAGCAACACTTGCATTCAAACTGTTAATTTGTCCCCTTTGAGCAAGAGAAACAACTTCATCACAATTTTCTTTTACAAGATGACTTATTCCAAAACCTTCACTTCCGACAACCAATGCAATTGCTCCAGTTAGGTTTGTTTTGTTGATATCCTTTCCACCAAGTTCAAGACCATAAATCCAAACACCTTTTTCTTTTAGGTCGGCAATTGTGTTATTTAGATTTATAACACTTGCAATCTTCATATTTGCAGTTGCCCCTGCACTTGTTTTTATAACAGTTTCATTTACTGGGCAAGCTCTTCTTTTTGGAATAATTATTCCATGAACACCGGCACATTCACAAGTACGAATAATCGCACCAAAATTATGTGGGTCCTCTATTCCATCCAAAATAACAATAAAAGGTGCTTCGTTTTTTTCTTCGGCATGTTTTAGTATATCGTCAACATCGCAGTATGCAAAATCAACAGTGTCACAAATAAAGCCTTGATGATGTTTTGTTGTGCTTTTTTTGTCCAAAAAGTCCTTTGAAACAAAATCAATTCTCACTTTGTTTTGTTTTGCCATACTTATTATTTGATTTGATACTTTGTCATAAAGTTTTGCATTTTGAACAAAAAGTCTGTTTATTGTTGCTCCACTTTCCAATAACTCTTTTACCGGATTTTTACCTTCTACTATCATTTTTTTATTTCCTTTTCATTTTGTTTTATTTTATTTTTTTATGGTTGAAATTTCTACAAAGCAAGTCACTGGGGGTCAACAGTCAAAATGACTAATCTTATGGGTTGAAATAACATAAATTTATTAAAAAGTCATTTCGAGTGTGGCATCTTTGAACCTGCTCACGAGAAATCTCATTCGCTTTACCCAATATGAACAGAAATGTTTAGAATTTCATTCATTCTTTCGTTTTGTCCACTCAAATATAGATAACCAACAAGTGCTTCAAAACACGTTGCTTTTTTATATTCAGTCAAATTACTATTTTTTGCGATATTGTTTGTTTTTGCATTTCTTGTTCGTCTTACAATATCTTTTTCTTCTTCACTCAAACTATCTTCAATTTTGTCAAGAACCAAACTTTGAGTTTTTGCCTTACAAAAGTGCGAGCAGTCTTTGTTATAGTCATTCAATTTTTCAAGTTTACTTTTAACAACAAAATCTCTTACAAAGATTGTGTGAACACCATCTCCAATAAATGCAAGCACAAGTGGAGATAACGTCTTTATTTGATTTTGCGTTAATTTTTCTGTTTCAATTTTCATAATTTTACCAATTTTTTAGTTCACTCATATCAAACGGTTTTGAAAAATGTTCTTTGTATTCATTTAGTTTATCGTCATCAATCCTTGCATAAAGTGGCTTTGGTGCATTTGTCTTATGGTCTTTTTTAACATCAATAAGTTTTGCATTATCCCAATAACCATCTTCACTTGGACTGCCGGCAAAATTAAGTTGCTCTGTCCAAATTTCTTTTGTACGATTGCACATAATTGGACTTGCAACAATACACAAAGACTTTGCCATATTTAAGCATAGATACAAAACTTTTTTTGCTTTGTCAATTTCGCCATTTTTAATTAGTGTCCATGGTGCTGACTTTTCAAGATAAGTATTTCCAACACCAGCAAAGTTCATTATTTGTTTGAATGCTTCCCTAAATTCAGTATGTTCAAACAAATCTTTGATTTTGTCTGGGTATGTTTTGATTGCATCAATCATTTCGTTGTCAAACTCGTTAAGTTCAACAGCGTCATCCAATTCAAAATCAAGGTTTCCTTCAAAATTCTTCCAAATCATATTTAGAGTTCTGTTGAAGAAATTACCAAATTTTCCAACAAGTTCACTGTTCGTTGTAAGTTTGTAATCTTCCCACTTAAAGTCACTATCTTTGTTTTCTGGGAACACAGTTACAAGATATGCTCTTAGTGTGTCTATATCTATATCACTTGTAAGCAATCCGTCACAAAATACACCAATGTTTTTGCTCTTTGAGAACTTTTGACCTTCGTAATTCATAAAGCAAAAACCAACAACATTGTGTGCCAAGTTATATTCACCTTCGCCAAGTAACATTGCTGGGAAAAATACTGAATGGAAAGGAATGTTATCTTTTCCAATAAAGTTATAAATTTCAGCATCATCACTTTGCCAATACTTTTTAACTAACTCATCCCCACCAAGTTCTTTTGTGATTGAAATATATCCAATTGGTGCATCAAACCAAACATAAAATACCTTGTCTTCAAAGCCTTCTTTTGGAACTTTTATTCCCCAAGGGATATCTCTTGTTATTGCTCTTGGTTCAAGTCCAGCATTTATCCATCTTTTTGCTTCTTTGTAAACAGTTGGACGCCAAATATCTTTTTTGCTTTCTATCCATTCGTCAAGTTTTGGTGCCAATTTATCCAATCTCAAATACAAATGTTTTGTTGACTTTCTTACTGCACTGTTTCCGCAAAACTTACATTTTGGGTCAATAAGCTCACTTGTTTCATATGTTTCACCACACTTGTCACATTGGTCGCCATATGCACCTTCATATCCACATTTTGGACATTTTCCAATAACAAATCTGTCTGCAAGGGCAATATGGTCATGCTCACAATAAAGCATTTCATCTTCTTTTTCACTAATGTAACCATTTTCATCCAACTTTTTGAAAAATGCTTGTGTTACTTCATTATGCACTTTTGTGTTTGTTCCACTGTTTAATGAATAATCAATATTGAGTTTTTTGTAAATAGCTCTATGAATATTATCGAACTTTTTAACAAGTTCATCTGGTGTCAAGTTATTCTCTTTGGCACAAATAAGTGTTGCTGTACCATGGTCATCACTTCCTCCAACAAAAACAGCATCATTTCCTATACTTTTGTTAAACTTGAAAAATATGTCTGCTGGCAAGTGGCAACCAACAATATGTCCAAGGTGTGGCACATTGTTAATGTATGGTAGTGCCGCAGTTATCAAAACTTTCTTTTTCATTTATCCGTCCTTTTAAAAAGTTATCCACATTTGTACAATATGCATAAATAATCTTTTCTTTTGCACTAATTATATATTTATCCACAAGGTTTTGTCAATTAACTAATGCCATTTTATCCACTAAAATACAGAAATGTGGAAAAGTTATCCACATTTCCACATTTGAATATTTATTCATTTTGATAATTATTTATGAATTTTTATAAATTGTATGCAAAATGTGGACAAAAATCTAAAAGTTATCCACATTTCCACATACAGTTATAACAGTATAACATTATTTTCTTAATTTCATTGATGTGCCAATTTATTGTATTGTGTATAACTTGTTTATATACATGTGTATAAGTGTGGATAATGTCATTTTTGAATACAAATTGACGAATTGCCTTTATATGAATTTGAATATAACATTAAGCACCAAATAAACAATATACAAGAAATACAAACCCAAGAATACAAACCCCTGCCATCTATATGTTTTCTTTGTAATAAGTATTGGTAGTAATAATAATATACTTAACAAAAGAGAAAGAGCAAGCGAAATATATGCAGTTTCTTTTGTTATTATCATCTTCGATTTAAATGCAACAAGTTTTGAAACACCCAAGATTAAAGTTACATTTAGTATGCTTGAGCCAATAACATTACCAATTGCAAGATATGGAGAATCGCCTTTTATTGCATTAAGCACAATAACAAGTTCGGGCAAACTTGTTCCAACTGCAACAATGGTAAGTCCAACAAATTCTTCACTTATTCCAATAACCTTTGCCAGATATTCAACCTTATCAACAAGTAGATATGCACCACCACCAATTGCACCAGCACCCAGCACAAACAGTATTATAGTAAGCCAAAGTGGTTTTTGTTTTTTCTCTTGAGGATTTTTCTTTGACGATTTTTTGTCGGTTGTCACTGCATCAATATAGTTTACAACAAAATACAAAACTGTTAATCCAAGCAAGATATATGCCATTACGTTTGTTATTTCAAAAAACAAGCCAAAACCAAATATCACAAACGCAACAACCAAACTTAGGTAATATTTAAGCATCCCGCCTTTTGACAGGTCACAACCCTTATAGGCAAAGCAAATTCCCAAAATTAGACCATAGTTGCAAAGAAGCGATCCAACGGCATTTCCAACAGCCAAATCAGTTGTTCCATCAATACTAGAAAATATTGCAATAAGAAGTTCTGGCAAAGTTGTTGCAATGCTTGCAATCGTTGCCCCAAAAACAAGACTTGGTATTTTTAGTCTTTTGGCAATGTCTTGACTGCTGTCAACAAATATATCGCCACCTTTTATCACTAAAAATAAAGCGACCAAAAGAAGTAAAACTGCGATAAATATCTTCATAATTTTTCCTTTTTGGTATTGTGTGCAAAAAAGTTCTTGTTATACAAAAAATGCATAGAAAACTATGCACTTTAAAATTTTTGTAAATAGTTATAAATAGTAATTGCAAGATTTTTGTCTATGCCCTTTACCATATTCAACTCTTCCACACTCGCCTTTTTTATTGCATCAAATGTTTCAAATTGTTTTAGTAATGCCTGTTTTTTTACCTTTCCAAGCCCTTTTATATCGTCTAGTGGACTTTTGATTTCATTTTTGCTACGTAATTGTCTATGGAATGTAATTGCAAATCTGTGTGCCTCATCACGAATATTTTGAAGTATTCTCAGTTCACTGCTTCCACGTTTTAACATTACAGGTATATTTGAGTATGGTGTATACACTTCTTCAAACTGCTTGGCAAGTGAAACGATATCACAATTAAGTTTGCTATGTTTTAGCACTTCATATGTTGAAGATAATTGACCTTTTCCACCGTCTATTACAAGCAAATCTGGTTTTTGAGTAAAACTTACATCTTCGCCATCAAGTTCACTTATTCTTCTCTCTAGGGTTTGCATCAAGCACTCAAAATCGTTTGGTCCATTTTGATTACGCATTTTAAATTTTCGATACATATTTTTTGCTGGTCTGCCCGCAATAAACACAACCATACTTGCAACTTGGTTTGTTCCACTGATGTGAGAAATATCATAACATTCAATTCTGTTTGGAATTTTTGTTAAATTAAGTTTTTCTTTTAACTTTGATAATGCCCCAACAGTTTTATCATATTCGATATTTTCTTTATATTCAATTTTGCTCAAATATTCCTGTGCATTAAGGTTTGCAGTTTTTATTAGACTATACTTTACACCTTTTTGTGGACAAGTTATTTTCACACCAATTTCTTCTTCCAAAATATTGTCAACTCTAATATTTGTTAAAACTTCTTTTGGCTTTTCATGGACTTTATAGTATTGCATCAAAAACTCTTGCATTGTGTCCTTTTCTTCAATGGAAGCATCAATAACACTTTGGTTAACAACACCAAGAATTTTGCCATGTCTTATTGTTAAAACACAAATTGAACCAATCACGCCATTGTTTTGATAACTTATTGCGTCAAGTTTTAAATCTTTTGGAAGGTCTGTTACAACTCTTTGTTTTAGGTTTTTTACCATTTTTAACATATCTCTAATTTCAATGGCTCTTTCAAAGTTTTCAACTTCACTGGCTATTTCCATTTTCTTTATTAAAATTTCTTCAACATTCTTATCATTTCCACGCAAAAAGTCCATTGCGTTTTCAACAATCTTTTTGTAGTCTTGTTTTGATATTTTTTGAGCACAAGGTGCACTGCATAGTCCCATTGAATAATACAAGCATGGACGTTGTGCCGTTTTTTTGATAGTTTGCTTGCACATTCTTAATGGATATGCCATATTGACAATTTTAATCAAAGCATATGGACTTATTCCACTAATATATGGCCCAAAATATCTGTTTCCGTCATTTTTAATACGTCTTACAACTTCCATTCTTGGATAGTCATCTTTTGTTGTAACTCTTATATATGGATACGCTTTGTCATCTTTTAAGAGAATATTATAAAAAGGTTTATACTTTTTTATCATATTGTTTTCAAGAGCAAAAGCATCTCTTTCATTTAGCGTTACATAATATTCAAAATCATCAACATGCTCAACCATTGCCACAACTTTGTCTTGCTTTGGAGAATTGTTGAAATATTGACTAACTCTGTTTTTAAGGTTTTTTGCCTTTCCAACATAAATAACAGCACCAGAAGAAGAGTGCATAATATACACTCCGCTTTGTGTTGTTAAATTTTTGAGTTTTTCTTTAATTTTTTGATTCATTATTTATATAAGTTTTTATGTCAGTTAAAATTGCTTGTGCCTTTTGGTTGGTTTCTTCTTTGTTTGTGCCTTTTAGGAATAGGTATATTTTTAATTTTGGTTCTGTTCCGCTTGGTCTTATAATAAATTTAAGGTCGCCAGCATAATATTCCAAAAAGTTTTGTTTTTCTAGTCCTGTTTTCTCACTATCAAGATAATCTTTTATTTCAGTAATTTTGTAACCAGAAATTTCTGCAAGTTTTTCACTTCTTAATTTATCAACAAAATTACTCATAACTTTGAATGGTTCATTTCCTGTAAATTTTATGCTATCGGAAAGTGCACTCATATATCCAACTTTTTGATAAATTGAGTCAAGGTAATCAATAAGGGTATCACCTTTCAACTTTTTTTCTTGTGCAATTTCACAAATTTTTAATGCTGCAAAAATACCGTCTTTGTCAAAAACATTTTTTCTTACCACATATCCACAACTCTCTTCATAAGTAAGAGCAAAGGCAATGTCGCCATATTCTTTTGTAAGTTCTTTTGTTTTTGTTCCAAGACTCATAAATCCTGTTAATGTTTTATACAATTTTGCATTGTAATTTTTGCAAATATCATCAATCAACGGACTTGTTACAACACTTGTTACAACAAATTTGTTTTTACTGATATTACGCTTTAAGATATAGTCTGCCAAAATATATCCAACTTCATTTCCCGAAAGTTTTACATATTCGTTGTTATGTTTTACCATAACACCCAATCTATCTGCATCTGGGTCGGTTGCCACAATAATATCTGCTTTTGTTAGTTTTGCAAGTTTTATGCTTTTGTTAAATGCTTCAATAAATTCCGGGTTTGGATATTTGCAAGTTGAAAAATTACTATCCTTAAATCTTTGACAAAGTGGGGTTTTGAACCTAAATTTATTGTTTTTAAGTAACCTACTTACCGAATAATAGCCTGTGCCATTTAGTGGTGTATATACAATTTTTAGATTTTTTTCAATTTTACTTTTTTTGCTAATTATATACAATTTTTCATATTCTTTTCCAAGATATATGATATTTTTTGATAATTTTTGCTTGCATACCTTGTTATATACTTCAACTTCATCAATGGTATCAAAAATATTTGATATTTCAATTTGAGTTTTTGTGTCAATTTGTATGCCACTTTGAGCATAAACCTTTATACCATTGTATTCTCTTGGGTTGTGACTTGCTGTTATCATCACTCCCAAATTTGAACCAAGCAAGTTTGTTGCAAAAACACAAAGTGGAGTTGGTGCATAATTTTTGAACAAATACACTTTCACATTGTTTTGTTCCAAAACTTTTGCAAAAATTCTTGAAAACTTTTTGCTGTTTAGTCTTGTGTCAAAACAAATTGTAACACTTGGATTTTTATCTTTTTTGTTTAGGTATATTGCCAAACTTTGAGCAAGTTTGCAAACTGTTAACTCGTTAATGTTTATTGTTCCAAGTTCCATTGTTCCACGCATACCTGCTGTACCAAAAGTCAAGTTCTCCGAAAAGTTTTTTTCAATTTGACTTTCTGTCATTTTGTTTAATTTCTTTACAATGCTTTTATCCAAAATGTCATTTTTATAATGTTCAAAGTTTTTATTCATCATCTTCTCCATTATTTTCATTTTCTTCATCATCAAACGTAAGTACTTCTTGTTCATCGTCACTTGGTGCAAGTGATGACACATTTTTTAGTTTTCTATCTATTGTTCTTGATTTCTTTGTTGCAAGTTCAATAGTGTTGCTTGCTTCGGCAAGTTTCTTTTGAGTTTTTGCAAGCAAGTCTACAAATTTTGTAAATTCAACTTTGAATGTTGAAAGCAAATTCCAAACTTCGCTTGACCTTTTTTCAATTGACAAACTCTTAAATCCAAGTTGCAAACTATTTAACAATGCAGAAAGTGTTGTTGGCCCACAAACAATAATTTTGTATTGCGTTTGCAATTGTTCACAAAGTCCGTTAATACGTAGTATTTCGGCATACATACCTTCAATTGGTACATACATAACAGCAAAGTCCGTTGTTTTTGGAATTAAGATATATTTTTCCTTTATCTTTTTTGCTTCTTCTTTTACTCTTTTTTCAAGATTCTTTACTGCAAGATCAACATCTTCTTTATTTCCATTTTCACTTGCATCAATAATTCTTTGATAATCTTCTATTGGGAATTTTGCATCAATTGGCAAATATACTTCGCCACTGTCATCTTTTCCCGGCATCTTTATCACAAAGTCAACTCTATCCATATTTTTTGGATTTATATTAACTTGGCTTAAATATTGGTCTTTTGTAAGTATTTGTTCAAGCAAACTTTCAAGTTGAATTTCTCCCCAAGTTCCACGAGTCTTAACATTTGTTAAAACTTTTTTAAGGTCGCCAACACCAGTTGCAAGTTGTTTCATAACTCCAATACCTTCATAAACAGATTGCAATCTTTCGTTTATGATATTGAATGAATTTGTAAGTCTGTTTTCCAAACTAACATTAAGTTTTTCGTCAACGGTTTGGCGCATTTGTTCCAATTTCTTTTCATTGTCTTGACGCATTGAACTCAATCCATTTTCAAGAGTTGTTATTGCATTTTTCATTGACTGGTCATTATTTTGAAGCACACTATTTAGTCTTGTCAAAATTTCACTTTGTTGAGCAAATTGAGTTCTGTTGTTTTGTGAAACACTGTTGAGCAATGTATCGTTTGAATCTTTTATTTGGTGCAAAATGAGTGAATTCAGTTGATGATTTAATTCATTTTGGTTTTTGCTTGCATTTTGAATTTCGTTTATAATTTTGTCAACATCAACATTTGTGTTATCTTTTGCTGGCATTTTTTTTATATTTACCAAACAAATTGTGCTAATAATTAAACAAACAACTGAAACAACCAAACTAACTATTTCTATAATCATAATGTTTTATCTCCTCAATAAGTTCTTCTCTTGTGTTATTTATTTCGCCATCAAAAACACGACTGAGTAATTCTTTGAGCAACTTTCCATAATATTTTTCTGGCATTCTTGATTTATATTTTTTTATGTCATCGCCATTAACTAGCAAATCTTTTACTCTTATTGGAACATGATTGTTTACCAAATATTTGTAGAAAAAGTTGTATTTATTAAATAAAAATGGGTGTTTTGATGAAATATATTTACCAATTTCCTGAAAATTGTCATAATACTTCAAAAAGTAACTCTTGTTATTTATTCTGTTAAGTGCATCAAAATATCCACTGACAATATTGATATAATAATCTTGTTGCTTATTTGTAAAATTAAATCCTTTTACCCCCAACATATACCTTAAATAATATTCCACGCACTCTGGGTTGATTGCATTTATCATATCAATAAGAAGTGCCGAAACTTTTTCAAGATTGTTCTTTTTTACCATATCAAGTTTTATATATGATTTTGTTGAATAGAAAAATGACCATAGTTGCATTGAGTTAAAATAGTTTAATGCTCTTATGCACGCACCCTTTTTTGTTATTGGATATTTTTTGTAACAATTAAGAATTTGTAATAGTTCTTTTTGTTTTCTTATTCCGGTTATATCTTTTAATCTGTAACTCATTTGGTTTGCAATTTTAAAAGTTTCTTTTTCTATGCTAAAATTGAGTTCACAAGCAACTCTTATCATTCTTAATATTCTTAAACCATCTTTTGAAAAAACAAACTCTGGTGTTTCAATTGTTTTTAGCCTATGTTTTTTTAGGTCATAAAGCCCAGAATATATATCAACAATTTTGTTTTTCATTATGCTGTAATAAATGCAATTTATTGTAAAATCACGTCTTTTTGCATCTTGACGAATATCATCAACAAATCTCACTGAAACAGGACAATGCTTGCCCGAATCGTCATATTCTTCCATTCTAAAAGTTGAGTGCTCATAAACTTCATTACCAATGGAAATTGTAACTGTTCCCAACTTTTTGTTTTTATCTTTAACAACAAAGTTTGTTCCTGCCAAAATTTCTTTAAGTCTTTCTGGCGTTAATTTGCTACAAAGGTCTATATCTGTTGCAGTGAAACCAAGTAGACTATTCCTAACATATCCACCAACAATAAATAACTCTGCTTTATTTTTTAACTTTTTTGCAAGTTTCATTAAGTTTTCTGAAACTTGAATTTTGTTTTTCTCTTCCATATTTTTTATTATAGCACAACATACAAAATAAACAAATTGATTATCATTAAAAATATTTTGGTATTCTTGCTGTTTACTTCAAAACAATTTATAAAGTTTTTTTAATTTTGTAATATGTTTTTAGAATAATAAATAACAATAAAAAAAGGGAAAAGGTTACCCCCTTTTCCATATATTAGATTTATATGTTGTTTTTAGATTTGTTGCATTTGTTGAAGATGTTTCAACACTTATGTCTTTTTGATATACATTACTCGTGTTATACAATTTCCAACCACTTGTATTCAAAAATGTAACAGATGTTAAGTTTGTACATTCGTTAAATGTATTTTGTCCTATTTTTATTACTGTTTTTGGTATTTTGATAGATGTTAAACTTCCACACTTTGAAAATGCCTGTGCTTCAATACTTGTTAAATTTTCATTAAGTGTAACAGAAGTTAAGTTTGTGCAAGACAAGAAAGTATTTGAATTTAATGTAGTTACTGTGTTTGGAACTACAATTGAAGAAAGATTTGAACAATATGCAAATGCACTTTGTCCTATACTTGTTATTCCTGTTGGAAGATTTATATCTTTTAAGGATGTACAACTATAAAATGCATTTTTATCTATTGTTTTTATTGTACTTGGCAATGTAATTTTTGAAATGCCTTTACATTTGTAAAAAGCACTTGCGCCTATACTTGTTATATTTCCTAAAAATGTTATACTTGACAAACTTTCACAACCAAAAAATGTTGTGCTATTTATTGTTGTTATGTTGTTTGGTATTTCCAAAGTACTTATCTTTTTGCAATATTGAAATGCATTTGAACCTATTTTTTTTAATGTGTTTGGCAAAGTTATATTGTCTAATTCATAGCAGTCATAAAATGCAGATTCGCCTATTTCTTCAATCTTTGATAATTCACCAATATTGTTTAGATTTTGACAATCATAAAATGCTTTTTGATAAATAGTTCTTGTGTTTTTTAATGAGGTTATGCTTTGCAAATTTGTAAAATTTTTAAATGCTCCAATTCCAATATATTCAACAGAATCTGGAATTTCAATATTTTTAATCTCTTTTATATAACTAGCGTTTGTAAATAAAGGAGATTCTGTTTCTTTGTCACCTATTCCTACAATTTTATATATATTTGAACTTTCGCTTGTTGTTGGTTCAACTCCATCAGGAATTGTATAAAATTTCCCTGAATTATAAATGGTATATTTTGGTATAACAACATTTGAACTATAATTTATTTGTTTTACAATAACACCTGTTCCTTCTGTATTTAAGGATAAACTCATATTTTTTATCTCTGCCAATTCATATTTTATTTGACATTCTATATTAAAATTTATTGTTGACAAAGCATATACACCTGTAAATAATGCAAGTGCACAAACAAATATTGATGCAATAAATAAAAATACTGACATCTTCGATAAAACACTTTTCATACATATTATAATACCCCCCCCCAACCATTTAGTCAACAAAAAAAACATCATAATTTTTACACAGTGCAATATTTTAAATTTTTTACATTTGTTAATATTTTTTAATATATCAAGTTTTGTCCAAGTGATAAAAAACACGAACAATGCAAAATAGCAACAAAATAAATATTTTTTGACTATTCTACATAAGATATTTTGTAGAATTATGAAAAAATTAAGACCTATAACAAAATTATGTTATGCAACCGGCAATTTGGGATATGGTGTTATATCTCAAACAATGACAACATTCATTATGTTTTTTGGTACAAGCGTTTTGGGAATAAAAGGTTCGCTTGTTGGTTTGTGTGTTGCATTATCAACTTTTTGGGATGGGCTTAGTGACCCACTTATTGGTTATTTAAGTGACAGAACAGAATCAAAGTTTTGGGGTAGGCGTCTTGGTTATTTATTTTTTGGTACAATTTTTATGGCAACATTCAACATCCTAATTTGGAGTGTACCAAACAGTTTTTCTGAACTTGGAAAATTCTTTTGGTTACTTGTTTGCCTGCTTGGAATAGAAACAGCAAACACTTGTTTTGCTACGCCTTATGTTGCTCTTGGAATAGACATTGCCCCTGGCTATAATGAACAAAGTATTTTACAAGGTTACAAAACTGTATTCTTTATTTTGGGAATGGTTCTTCCTAGTCTTCTTATGATGATATTTATGCCGAACTCAAATAACGAACTTGGTCAACTTAATCAAAGTGGATATATCAATATGAGTTATGCAACAAGCATACTTGGAATTGTGTGTGGATTTATTTGTATTTTTGGAACATTTAAAAAAGCAAAAAGTATGCCAAAATATAGGACAAGAAAAAAAGAGAAAAATGCATTTTTTAAAGTTTTATACAATTTCTTTTTAACACTAAAAGATAAAAATTATGGAGCAATAATAATTTCATACTCGGTTGCACTTATCTCTGCTGCATTTTTGACAAGTGTTGGTTTGCACCTATTCACCTATTGTTTTCACTTTAATACCACACAAATTCCAATTGTTATGACCTGCCTTTTTGTTGGTGCAATTTTGAGTCAACTATTTTGGATACCCCTTTCAAAAAAAATAGATAAAAAGCCCACGCTAATTTGGGCTTATATCACAATACTAATCGGTATATTTTTAACATTTTTTGTATTTTTATTTCGTGAACAATTTGGGGTAACTGCTTGTTTTTGGCTTGTGCTTGTGTGCATCACTTTTTGCGGTTTTGGAACTGGTGCATTATACTCACTTCCAATATCTATGTTTGCGGACAATATCACAATGGATAAATTGCGAACGGGCGAAAATAAAAGTGCAACATATTCGGGTTATATGACTTTTGCATATAACATTGCAAATTCTATTGCTTTGCTTGTTATTGGCATACTTTTGGACTTAATTAAGTTTGACCCAAAAAGTCCAGTACAAGCACAAAAAGTACAATCGTGGCTTGGCATAATTGTTTTTGGTGGATGTGCAATTTGTATTCTCATCGCCCTACTTGTCCTAAAACGCTATAATCTTAAACGAAGCGATATTCTAAAAGAACAACTCCTTGCAAAACAAAAAAAGAAATAAAGTTTTTACACTTTTTATGTAAAAACTTTGTAATTTTAGTAAGTTTTTACAAATTTTTGCTAAAAACTTTGTAAAATATAGTATAAATCTTCTAAAAAAGTATTATTTCATTGATATAATAATTAAAAGAAAAATTAGGACACAGATTCTAGGCTCGCATAATAAAATCCGGCAGAAGTTTGCTAACGCAAATATTGCTTCGCAATTTTAGTCTGTGTCGCATTTCCAAGATTGTGTAAACACATCTTGTCTATGCTCCTTGTAATGACTGTCGGATTTCCTACTTTTCTTTTGATAGAAAAATATATCAATTAAAAAAAGAACCTCAAGTTCGAGGCTCACTTGAAATACTAAAAAAGTATAGTAGAATAATTAAAATAAAAATTAGGACACAGATTCTAGGCTCGCATAATAAAATCCGGCAGGAGTTTGCTTAACGCAAGTGACTGTCGGATTTTTTATGCAGTAAACAACGAAGATGTGTTCTAATTTTTATTTTAATTGATCATGCGGACAGGCAAAATCAAATACAAAAATTCTTCCTTCTCTCCATCAATTGGTGTTATGATACATGGATTTGTTGAAGATGAGAAACTAATTTTTACAAATTCATTTGAAACTGCTCTAAATGCTTCCAAGAAATATCTTGCATTGAAAGCAATTACCAAATCTTTTCCTGTGAGTACAACATTTATCTTTTCTTTTATGTTACCTATTTCACTGTTTGATGTAAGGTATAATGTATCTTCTTTTATATCAAACTTAACAAGGTTGTTTTGTCCTATTTTTGAAAGGAGTGATGCTCTTTCCAAAGCATCTTCCATTTGTGCTTTATTTACAGTTATAACTGTGTCGTTTGATGAAGATGATATAATTTGGCTGTAACTTAAAAATTCGCCTTCAAGTAATCTTGTGATAATCTTTGTGTCGCCAAGGTCAACCATAAGGAAGTTCTTTTGAACATAAACATTTATAACATCGTCACTGTCATCAAGCAATTTTGCAATTTCTCTCAAACTCTTGTCTGGAACAATGCAAGATGTTTCAAGGTTAGAAAATGCCAAAACCTTTCTTACAAGAGAAAGTCTGTAACCATCACTTGTAACGGCTTTTATAATGTCTTGTCCAATTTCAAGCAAGCAACCTTTAAGAATTGGACGAGAATCATCTATTGCAACAGAGAATATTGCTTTATTGATAAGATCCTTAAAATCTTGCTTTGTTATTCCAAAGTATTCATTTGTATTCACATTGTTGAATGCTGGATATTCTTCTGGTGTGAAGCATTGAATAAAACCTTCACTATCTATATATTTAATCTTTAATCCGTTTTTTTCATTTAATGTGAGTTCAATTTTTTCATTTGTTAATTTTTTAACAAACTCACAGAAAAATCTTCCAGGAACAACTGTTTCGCCTTCTTCTTTAACTTCGGCTCTTATTTTCTTTTCAATAGAAAGTTCAAGGTCTGTTGCAAGTAATGTTAATTCACTACCTTCGGCAATAAGTTTGATTCCTTCCAAGATTGGATTTGTTGTTTTTGATGCAATTGCTTTACTTACTTTTAAAACTGCATCTGATAGGTCTAAACCATCACAAATAATTTGCATAATTTTGCTCCCTTTTAAATTATTATTTTATATTTTTAAATTGTTATATTTATTATATAGAGTGTGAAAATGTGGATAACTATTTTCAAACACAATATATAGTCTAAATATTTTGTATACAATCAATTTTATAACAAAATATTGATTTTTTGGAATGTGGACAAATTGTTAATAAATTTTTTAAGTTATCCACATATTAACAATTTTCTTGAATTTGCTTTTTTATGTCGTCCAAGATTATCTTTGTTTTGTGGTCTTTTTTAAGTTTTTCGGTAATCTTATCTCTTGAGTGGATAATTGTTGTATGATCTCTTCCTCCAAATAATTTTCCTATGCTTACAAGTGGAACTTCAAGCATATCGCTTATAAGATATATTGCCATCATTCTTGGTTCAACAATCTCTTTGCTTTTCTTTTTTCCAACAATCTCTTTATATTCAACACCATAATATTTGCTGACTGTTTGAATGATAAGTTCTGGAGTTATTCTTTTGTTTTGCTCTTCAGCTTGTTCTTTTAATGCTTCTTTTGCATCTTCCAAAGTTGCATTTTTTTTGCCAAGAAGTGTTGCAAAAAAATATACCTTTCCAAGAGAACCTTCCATTTCACGAATATTTGTGTCAACCTTTTCTGCAATAAAATCTATTGCATCATCGTCAATAAAATATCTTTCAATTTGTGCTTTTTTTCTTAAAATTGCAATTCTTGTTTCATAGTCGGGTGCTTGAATATCTTGAATGAAACCACTAACAAAACGAGAACGAAGTCTGTCGGTTAATGTTTCAATTTCTTTTGGTGGTCTATCTGAAGAAATGATAATTTGTTTGTCTTGTTGATACAAGTCATTAAATGTATTAAAAAATTCTTCTTGTGTTTCTATTCTTTTTGTTAAGAATTGAATATCATCAATCATCAAAACATCAACACTTCTATATTTTTCTCTAAAAGCTGCCGTCCCTTTTGTTGGACCTTTGTCTTTGTTTGAACCAAGAGATTCAACAAAATCGTTTGTAAATTGATTACAAGAAACATATTTTATTTTGAGTTTTGGGTTATTTTGTTTTATATAGTTCCCTATTGCGTGCAACAAGTGAGTTTTTCCAAGCCCAACACCACCATAGATAAACAATGGGTTAAACTTGTGCCCCGGATTTTCGGCAACTGCTTTTGCTGCTGCATAACAAACCTGATTGCTTTTTCCAACAACAAAGTTATCAAAAGTGTACTTTGCGTTGAACATATTTTCATCTTCTTCTTTGTTTTGCTCATCAACAATTGTTTCTGGCTTATTCTTTTTTAGGTATTCTTCTTTTTCGTCTGGGTCAAGTATTTCATATTCAGTATCAGAACCAAAAACATCTCTAATTGCTTCACCAAGTTCTTTTGCGTGATTTTTTTGGAGTTGTTTTTTTGCAGTTACAGAATTTGCAACCAAAATTAGCTTGTCGGTATAGTCAAGTGGAACAATTGGCTCAAGCCAAAGTTCATAAGATACAATGCTGACAAGTGGTTCAATTTTTGAAAGTACCTTTTCCCACATTTGATTTAGGTCTTGCATTTTTTTCTCCAAGTATATTATAACTTATCTACCCTATTTTTGCAAATAGTTTTTAATATTCTATTTAATAAGGATATGTAATATATTAATATATAGTAGTAATATTATACACATTTTAAAAAGTTGAACAGTTGAACTATATTGACATAAAAAAATTAGTGTGTTACTCTAAAATTAAGGTAAACATATGAAGAACAAAACAACAAGAAGTGTTTTTATTATAATAGTTATTGCCATACTTGTTATGGCGTTTTCAGTTAGCATTGCTTATGAAGTGGAAAACAAAAAAGTTGAAGTGATAGATTCTAGTGATGGAACAAAAGATATTGAAGATATTGTAAACGATGACCCAAAAACTGATAAACCAACAAAAGGCGAAGATGATCCAAAATCTGAAGAAGAAAATAACAATAAGCCAAAAACCTATACATCAAGTCAGGGTTTTTTGTGTTATATGGACGCAATGGAACTTTTGAAAAATGGAAAAGGTTTTGAAATTCAATCAAAGACATCTGGCGTAGCACTTGGCGAAACTCAATGGGTTGACGAAACAATTATAATGTCAAAAAACTATTACTATAAAACTGACACTGCCTACACAACTATGCCGTCTATGGGAAAAACTTATTTTAGGTATTTTTACTCAAATGATGGCGGACAAAATATCGAATATAAAAAAACTAATTCGCTAAATGGCGACAAATCGCCAAATTGGTCAAATGGTGTTGAACAAAGTATACTAAACAGAGAGAGTGTTAAAAATTATGACGGCTATGCCCTAAAACCTTTTGCGATTGAACCAACATCAAAAAAGGAACTTGTTAGTTTTAATAGAACAGACAAAAAGTATTATCAAATTACTTTCAAAATAAACAACATTCCAAATGAATACATAGAAAACATAAAACACGAAGGCGATTTGGATTGGGTTAATGTAAACACAATAAACTTGACATACTATATAGAAAAAGCAACAATGTATATAAGAAAAGTTGAAAAAAGCGAAGTATATAATTCTCAAAAAATAGTAAAATTTTCTTGCAAAACAAAGCAAGTTTCAATAATAAAACAAATTGACAAAGAGATTATTCCACAAAAACCAACAATATAGAATTTTGTAAAAAGGATAAAAATGAAAGAATATAATGGTAGAAAAGTATTTACAATAAAAAAAGACGGAAGATTTTTGGATGTATATGAAGACAATCCAAATTTTGATTGTGAACAACAATTAAAACATTGTGAAAATGCATTAAAAAACTATGACAACTATATAAATTCATTCAAAGAGAGCAATCAAAAACTAAATTCAAAAATGCCACATTGGTCGCTTATTATTTGCTGTGGACTTGTTCTAGCCCTATCTGGATGTTTTTCTTTTGCCCTGTCAAATATTCCACTTTTTGTTGTTGCAATTTTAAGTGGAACACTTGGTGGATATTTTTCAATAAAAAAGGCAAGACTAATAAGAAAAATAAAAGAGAACAACCAAAGCATAGAAATATATAAAAACTACCAAAATGGCTTGACTGAAGAAATGGAATACTTGGAAGTTTTAATCTTTAATAAAACACACAAAGATGTAAAAATTTACAATAAGTATGAAAATCAAACAAATTATGCACAAAAAAGTGACCAAAAAACATCAAAAAGTGATAGTGTTATAGAAAGATAATAAATACTATTGAAATTTTTTCAAATATGTATTATAATATACATGTAAATTAAATGGAGAATAATATGGGTTTAAGAGAATTTTCAAAAATGAATTCGCAAGATATGAAAAAGGCAATAAAAATTGTTGAAGATGAAGGAATTGAAAATTACACATCAAAGTTATGTGCAACTGATTTGTTTATCTTGCCAAGAAAAACAGGTTTTATTGTTAGGAAAAGAAAAAACATTACAATGGTTTTAAGCGAAGAATGTGCTCAACAAATTATCAACAGGTCAAAGATGAATAAATACTTAACTGCCATAAAAGGCGAAAGGTATCCTGTAAAATTTGATGAAAACAAAATTTATGCTTACGAAATTGGAAAATGTATAAATAAAATCAACGAAATTTATAATTTGAAAAGAGATGATGAAAATTTTGATAACATTGTAAAAAGTTTAAATAATAAACTTTCAAAAATAGTCAGTCTTGACAAAAAAGAAAAAATTGTAAGAGTTGCTTTTTCAAGTAAAGATATTAGTGACATAAAACCTATTTTTGAAAAAGTTGACAATATATTTAATTTTGTAAGAAATGAAAGTATAAAAGATGATGAACAAACACTTTAATAAAATGCAAAAATATCTACCAAGTTTGGTAGATATTTTTTTATTGCTTTTATTTTTTAACAAATATCTGCAATTGCGTTATATAAGGTGCCAATGCTTGAACTTGAAAATTTCTTTATACAATCAACAAAAGGTTTTTGTGTTGGAAAGTCTTTTAGATATGCATCGTAATCAAATCTATAAACTCTTACAAGTTTGTCATAGTTGACACTTTTTATTGACTTTTCAAAATTTTCTTTTTCGCCATAAAATGCATTGTAAACATTTAACCATTTTTGAAGCATAGGAACTGTTACATTTGTTTCTTTTGACAAATTGATGTTGTTGTATTTTTCCAATGTTGAAACAAATTCGTCTTTTTCTAAAAGTTTGTATTCTCCATTAAAACCATTTAGGTATTCAATTGAAGATTTTAATGTTGAAATTGAACTTTTGAGTACTGCCAAAGTTTTTTCGTTTGCTATTTGTGTTTTTGTAAGGTCGATATACACTCCGTTTTCAATATAACTTGTATGCTTTGGAAAAATATAATTTTCACAAATGCTACTAAAACTGTCACAAATATCAATAACTTGATTTGTTAGGTCAATGTAATCTCTTTTGTAATCTTTTATCACTTGAAGGTAAATATCTTTTACCATATCATCTGCAGGAAAATCTTTTTTGTTGAATTGTTTGTCCATTTCCAAAGTTTTGCTTGCAAAATTTTGAATATTTGTTATTGTTTTTTTAAGTTGGTTTGAAAGGTCTTTATATTTACCTTTAACTTTTCCACTAACATCCGAGGGTTTAACTGCAAGAACGCCGGAAAATTCAGATATAAACTTGAATGAGTTTACGAATATTTTGTCATATACATCGGGAATTTGTGTGTAAGAACTTAACTTTTCTTTATTTTCTTCTGTCACATATCCGGGTTCGTTTTTTATTTTTGAGATAATGGTATTTACATTTTCACCACGTTTTATTCCGCTTGAATATTCTTCATTCTTGCAAATTGTTGTTATAAAAGTTTCAAAATCTTCACTTGTTGTTTGGTAAAAATTTGAATCATCTTCGCAACCATAAAAGGCTAAAGAAACAACAAATGCAAAGCAAATTATCATAAAACATTTAATAAATTTTTTCATTGAGTTCTCCTTTTAACCTTCCACCCCAAAAAACTTGTTCAAAAGTGTGTGCGCACCACTTTTTAGTTCTTCAGATTCTTGTGAGTTTGCCCAAGAAGTGAATGTGTTATTTGCCAAACTTTCAATACATTTATCATAATCAACTTTTGTGAAATTGTCTAAAATGCTATCAAAAGTTTCTTGTGAGTTAAAGTAAGTTTTTGATGTTTCAAGTGCAGGACCTAAAAAGTTTGTAAGATTGTTTTGTGATGTTTTAATGTCTGTAACATTGCAATCTTTTGAAGATAGTTTTAGTGCAAGTTTTTGTTGCCACAAGCACGCTGAATTTATTGCATAACCAGAATATTTGTTTGTGTCAAAAGTTTGTGTTAGATAGTTTTGATAGATAATGGATGCATTAACATAAAAATCGGTTAAATTGTTTAGAAAGTTAAAATAGTACAAATTATTGTAATTATCAATCAAATCAACAATTATTTTGTTTGATTTATTTTCAAAATTTGTATCAATATCGTCCAGATATGTGTCAATGTAATTTTTGCAATTATTTGCAGAATTTTTTAGACTTTCAAAACTATTTGTCATATTCCTTTGATAATTTAACATTTTTTTGTCATTATCTTTTGTAAAAATCAAATTGTCTAACATTTCTGTGTCAATTGTGGAATAGAAATTGTATATGTTTAGTGTTTGTTCAATAATAGACTTTCTTTCACTTATTGATTTTTTAAAAGTTTCATTTTCTTCTCTGTTTTCACACTTAGTAAGATAAATGTATATTCTTGCATTAAATGTTTTTGCAGTGTCAATTGTTTTATCTGTTGAGTAATCATAAAAATTGTTATAAGGTGCATTTAGGTCAACTTTTGGTTTGAACAAAAAGTATAAGCCAATACCCCCAGCAATTATTGCAAGAATAATAAAGATTGAAAGTAATGCTTTTTTGTTTATAAAAGAATTCTTTGCCATATTCTCTCCTATCAAAATAATTTTATCACAATTATGTCAATAAAGCAATAGTACTAAAATAAAAAATTGCCCATCAAAAAGGACAATTTTTATTTTATTTTGAAATTGTTTCGCAATTTTTGTTTTCTTGCAAATCATTTGTCAAATCTTTCTTTATAGATTCGGTTATCATAGTTACATAATTTTTGTATGAAAGTGGAATTTTTACACCCATTTTTTCAACATTTCTTATTGCTTTTTTAATATTAAAATTCTTTAAGGTGTTTGTTAAAATTTGTTTTGATTTTGGACTTTTGTTTGCAAAGTCTATTATGTCTTTTTTGATGGTGTTGTATTTGTCTTTATCGCCCTTACTTGGTGACTTTATTGCAAAGACAACATCAACCTTATTATACAAAGATTTTGCCAGGTTGAAATCAACATCTCCATAAAACAAATTCATTGTTGGCAAGTCGTTTGCCAAAAATGAAAATTCATTATCAAAAATTGGTGCAGTTTTTAGTTCATACATATCTTTGTTTAACAAAAAGAAAATGTTCCCGGCGTGCCTATCTGTTTGCATTGTCAAAAAGTCAAAAATTGCAAGTTTATATAAGTGAGTAAGTGACTTACCCATTTTTATATCGTAGCCACTTGCTTTTAATACTTTTAAAATATGGTAATAGTCATAAAGTGAGTTTTTTCTATCTTTTGCATACGCAGAATATTTTATTTCGGCAGCACTTTTAAGTTGTTCATTACCTTTTGCAACATTGTAAGAGATTATTCCATTTGTGCCTTTTATTGTTGCAGGTTCACAAGTTGCACAATCGAGACCAATTTGTTTGCAAAGTTCCATACATAAAAGTTCGTTTACAATTCTTGCAGGTTTTGTCATTTTTTGTGCATCAAAAGATTTGAATATTGCATCTTTGCCATTAACTTTGAACCAATAATTGCCATAAGATTTTGTGGAAATTCCAACAAAGTTTGTTGTGTTATAGTCGGCTCTAAACTTTTTTGGCGAGTTATCCAAAATAACACCAATGGCAAGTTTTATGTTTTCATATCTTCCAATATTTTTTATTATTGGTTTGAATTCGGTATTTATTTGTGCTGTGGTTACGCTCATAAAAACTCCTTTATAATTTTTGAATGTCGTATTTCATTTTATTTTTTACAACATTTTGCAGTGCGTCTATTGTATGTTCAAACTCCTTTACACTTTCACCGGTTATCATCTTAACCAAATCTTTGTAATCGTCTGAAATGGTAATGCCCATATCTTCAACATTTTTTATTGCACTTTGAATATCTATATTTTTTAGTATATTGACAAGAACTTCTTTTGCAGGTTTGTTTTTATTTGCAAAAACAACCAAATCATTTTTTATTCTGTCATATTTCAAAACTCCACTTTCAATTTTATTAACAAGAAGCAAGTTTCCACTTGAACTGTACAAACTTTTTGCAATATCAAAATCTATTGTTCTAAAGTCTTTTACTGTGTTGTCAAGATTGAAAGCACAAAAAGCAAATTCGTTGTCAAAAATTGGAGAAAGTTTTATCTCTTTTGTTTTTGTGTTTTTAATAAATTGGATATTTTCGGAGTGTCGGTCTGTGTGAAGTGTTAATTCATCAATAAGACAAATTTTGTAAAGATTTAATATTTCTTTTTTAATATTGACTATATAACCTTTTGATTTTAGTTCTTTTAATGCTTTATAGTAAGATTTTATGGTGTTATTGTTATATTCGTAGTCGCCCACTCTATATTTTAGCACCGAACCGGTTATAAGTAACTCATCTTTGTTTAAAACGTTATAAGATGCAATTCCTTTTATTCCATTTATTGAAGCGAGTTTACATTTTGCACAATCAATGCCAACTTGCTTTGAAATTTCATAAAACAAAAGTTCGTTAACAATTCTGTTTGGTTTTGTGTTTTCCATACATTCAAATGATTTGAAAATAACTTTGTCTTCCCCCAAATAATACCAATAATTACCAAAATGTCTTGATGAAATTCCAGTTCTTGGGTCTTCTCTTGCCACTTTATTTTTTTCGTCAATAGTAGCACCAAGGGAAAGTTTTATTTCCCCATATTTATCAAGATTTTTTAGAATTGGTTTATATTCACAATTTTGCATATCTACCTTACAAAATTAGTATATCACAAGCAAAAAAAATGTCAATATAGTATATATACTAAATAAACTTACAAAATATGAGTTGATTTTTTTGGGGGCGTTGTATATAATTAGTTTAGTTTAGTCGCAGACTATTCTGTTTTTTATCGTGCCTGTCTGCAATTTAACTAAATAAATAGAATAGGAGGAAATGTATTATGGCAATGAAGAGAACATATCAACCAAAAAAGAGAAGAAGACAAAGTGTTCATGGCTTCAGAGAAAGAATGAGTACAAAAAGTGGTAGAAATGTTTTAAAACGTCGCAGAAACAGAGGTAGAAAAGTTTTGGCAGCGTAAAGGAGTATTATGATTAAAAGCATAAATCGCCTTAGAAAAAACAAACACTTTAAATATGTTTATAAGCATGGAGAAACAAAAGGTTACAAACTCTTGTTATTAACTTTTGTCAAATCAAAACTAAACGAACCCAAAGTTGGTTTTAGTGTTTCAAAAAAAATTGGCAAAAGTGTTGTGAGAAACAAAGTGAAAAGAAGACTTAGGTCTGCTTTTTGTGAACTATACCCAAATATAAAGAAAAACTTTAACTATATTTTTTCTGCAAAACAAGGCATAGAAGAACTTTCCTTTGTTGAAATAAAAGATAATATGAAACAACTTTTTGTAAAAAATGGTTTGTATGAAGAAAATAATTAAAATTATATTTTTCCCCATAGAAATTATTTTTTTATTTTGTATATACCTATACAAGTGGTGTATATCTCCACTGCTTCCAAAAACTTGTAGATTTTATCCGTCATGCTCAACATATGCTGTGATGGCGATAAAAGAGTTTGGCATATTTAAAGGTACAAGTTTGGCAATTTCAAGGATATGTAGGTGTCGCCCAAACGGAAAGTCTGGGTTTGACCCAATACCACAAAATATCAAGGGAGATAGTAAATGGATAGTATAATAAGTGGCCTACTTGCCACCATGCCAACTGGTCTTTGGGAAAAGATTATTGTTGCATTTGAAAATGCTTTTGGTTCATTTGCCCTTTCAATTATTGTGCTTACGATTATCATTAAATTACTTATGTCACCTATTGACTTTTTCAATAGAAGAACAAACAAAAAAATGGCAACCATGCAACAAAAAATTCAAGGTCAAGTTGAAGCAATAAACAAAAAATATGCAAATGACAACAAAACTAAAAACCAAAAACTTGGCGAACTCTACCAAAGAGAAAAAATCAATCCAATCGGTTCATGTTTGACAATGCTTATCAATCTTGGTTTAACTTTTGCAATATTTATTACTTTACTTAATGGTATGAATGCAATGGCTTCATACAAAATTACAACAGAGTTTGAAACATTACAACAAGAGTATGTTGCAAGTTACGTAAGTGAAACTTATTCAAAAAACATATATGACGAAGTAAAGGCAAATCCTGACAAGTCAGTGTATGAAATTTGCAAACCATATATGGATGAAATGAATGCAATAGAAAACGAAGAAACAAAAAATGGGACTTTGGCTATTGCAAATGAAAACGTAGCAAAAAAACATAAAGAAATAAAAGAAGGTTTTTTGTTGATAGACAATATTTGGATTGCAGATAGTCCTTTCCAAAATTCGATTCCATCTTTTGATAGTTATGCAGGAACTGCAAGACTTACAAAAGAACAAAGAACAGATGAATACAAACAAGTGTATGAACAAATAATGAATCCACTTCGTGAAACAAACGGAAGAGCAAACGGATACTTTATTTTGCTTATACTTTGTGCAGGACTTTCATTCTTGAACCAATGGCTCATGATGAAAAAACAAAAATCAGAAAATCCACAAGCACCAGCAAACAAAGCAATGCTTGTAATTATGCCAATATTTATGGGCATATTCACTTTGTTCTACACAACAATGTTTGCATTGTATCTTGTATCTTCACAAGTTGTAAGTATTGCCCTTACCCCACTAATCAATTTAATTAGTGACAAGTGTGATAAAAGACAACAAGAAAAAAAAGAAGACAAACAACCTTTAAAGAGAATGGAAAGAGTTGTAACAATAAAAGAAGACACTCAACCAAAACAAAGTAAAAAAAGTAATAAAAACAAAAAATCCGATGATGAATTAAAAAAGATTTAATGGAGGGAATTATGTTAAGTGTTGAAGCAACAGGCAAAAACATTGAACAAGCAATAGAAAATGCCCTATTTGAATTAAAAGCACCAAGAGAAGATGTTGAAATAAAAATATTGGAACAAGGTGGTTTTTTCAAAAAAGCAAAAGTATTAGTTTCGATTTCGCCAGAAGAAGTTGAAAAATACGAAAAGAGAGATAAACAAAGAGAAGAACTTGCAAACAAACATTCTTTTGAAGAAGAAAAAGAAGAAAAGGTTAGTTCAATAATTCCAACAAAAGAAGAACTTGAAGAAAAACCAATTGAAAAAGAAAATGACACAGAAGAAGTTGAAACAATAACATCAAAAGTAAAAGAAGACAAAAAAGGAAAAACATTGTCTGATGCAAAGAAGGCAGAAATTTTTGTCAAAGGGCTTTTAAACAAAGTTAGTTTAACTGCTGACCTTGAAATAAAAGAAACTCAAGATGAAGTTTTTATCAATATTTTGGGTTCAAGTGATTTAATTGGGTATCGTGGCGAAGGACTAAATGCCCTTCAATACCTTACAAGTGTTTATGTTGGAAAGAACAACAGACATGCAAAGAAAATTAGAATTGATTGCGATAATTATCGTGCAAGAAGAGAAGAATCTTTAATTGCACTTGCAAATCGTATGGCAAAAAAAGTTGAAAGAACACATCAAAGTGTAAAACTTGAGCCAATGACTGCAAATGAAAGAAGAATTATTCACACAGCGCTTGCTGAAAATGAATATGTTGAAACATATTCAAAAGGTGAAGAACCTCACAGATATTTAATTATCAAACCAAAAGAAAATAATTAACAAAAAGACTCACATTTTATGTGAGTTTTTTTGTGAATATTGACACAAATGCTCAAAAGTGGTAGCATATTTATGGAGAAAGAATTTGTTAAAAAACACATATAAATATGGGTATATAAAACTTGCAAAAGGCATAGACTTGGGAAAAATAAAAACCAAGTATAGATTTTTTGGGAAGATTGGAATAAGCACAGAAGATTTTGGGAAAAAATGGTATTGCTTGCCAAGTGGTAAAGGTATTTTTAAAACATTTACCGACAATTCTTATATTATGATAAGAGAAAACCGAATAATAAATGAGTTCGTTTGTGCTGAACTTTGCAAACAAGTTGGCATCCCTGCACCAAAACTTGAACCTGCAACGCTTTGTAACATAAGTGGACTTATTTCCTATAACGTTGTTCAAAACAAACATCAAAAACTTTTGACGGCAGAAGAATTATTTAACAAACTTAACTACCCTATATCAAATGAACTTGTTGATTTTAGAGAAGCGTTTAATATTTTAAGAAACAAAAATTATAATATTGACGTCAAAAAAGCAACAATGGATATTTACAAAATTGCTGTTTTTGACACAATTACAATGCAAACTGACAGGCATATAAATAACATATTTTTTATACTTGACAAAAAGACAAAAGAAGTTAAAGTTGCTCCACTCATTGACAATGAATTTGCATTTTTTGGACAAGGCATTGAAAAGGTAATTAAAGACAAGCAAACTGATATAAAAGAAGATATAATGCCAAACTATGTAAAGTTTGCAAGAATTATTCAAACATCAAGGAATATGAAACCTTATGAATACAACGCTCCGGAAAAAGACATTGTAAATTGTGCACTTTCACACCGAGGATTTGATGTTATTCTAAAAGAAGTATTAAAAAATTTGGATCCAAAAAATGCTGTTGAAAATGTTAGAAAACTTGGTTATGAAATTCCAGTTGAGTATGAAGAATATATTTGTGAAATAATAAGTACAACCAAAAAAATTACAATTGAGGAATATCAAAAACAACTAAAAGAAAGACATCTTGAAGATGATGAGATTGTTAAATAGGAGAAAATATGAAGGCAATTTTAAAAAATACAGAAAAATATAGCGATATAAAATTGGCAAAAGGTTTGCTCCTTGACGACGCAAAAACAATCAAGCGTGCTGGCGAATCTGGTATTTCAACTGGAAAATATGGACACAGGTGGTTTTGCTTGCCAAAAGGCAAGGCAATATTCAAAACATATGATGACATATTTTGTTTTGATATAAGAAGTAACCGAATTGTAAATGAATTGATTTGCAAAGAACTTTGTAATCAAGTTGGAATAGAAAGTCCAGATGTTGAGCCAGCAAGTAAAAATGGTGTTGAAGGGGTTGTTTCTTACAATGTGGCAAAAAATGGGAAAAAACTTGTAAACGCTATAAAACTTGGTAATATGGCACATTTTTATGAATTTTCAAACTCAATAGAAGATTATGCATTTATGGTGGATGAACTTTGTTCATATGGTTACAAAATTGACAAACAGAAATTTGTTGATGACATATACAAAATTTGTGTTTTTGATTTTATTACATTGCAAACAGATAGACATGAAGGCAATTTATTTTTTATAAAGCACCCAAAAACAAAAGAGATAACAGTTGCACCACTTATAGATAATGAGTTTGCATTTTGTGGCAAAAAACTGACTTCATATATTTTGAAAAAACATATAGACGTTGACAAAGATATAAAAGAACCTTATCAAAGATTTGCATATCATATAAATGTAAAAAGTAATTTTGATGCCAGCTTTGATACCTCAGCAACAGAGATAGTTAATCTTGCAAAAAACGACAATAATTTTGACAAAATATTAAAAAATATAGTAAATAAATTAGATATAAAAAAAGCAATAGAAAATGTTGAAAAAATAGGCTATGAAATTTCTCCAGAATATAAAGAATATCTTGCAGAAATTACTGAATATTCGACAAATTATTTAATAAATAAATATAAAGAAATAAAAGCAAATAAATCAAAATATGACGAAGAATTTGAATTATTATATTAAAATAAAAATAAATAAATAAAAAAATCTATAAAAAATAACAATTTTATAGATTTTTTTTGATTTATTTTCCCAAACAGAATTTTGAGAATATGGCAGTTAATATATCATCAGTTGCACTTTCCCCTGTAATTTTCCCAAGCTCAAGCCAAACCCTTTTTGTTTCCATATCAACCAAATCCGCTGTTCCTGTTTTTGCAACATCAATGGCATTGTTTGTAAGGTCAATTGCAGTTTTTATTATTTCGATATGTCTTTTGTTTGTAAGGTACACTTGTGAAAAGTCAATTTTATTAAGCCTTGCCATTTCAATTATTCTATCTTTTATTTCATCAATATTTTTATTTTCATTTGCACAAACGTAAACAGCATTATCAATTTTTGTTACAATGTTTTTGTCTGTTTTGTTTAGTACATATATAACATTTTTGTCCTTGACAAGATTTAATAACTTATTATCTTCGTCATCAAGTGGCTCGCTTGCATCAAATACACACAAAACAATATCACTATTTTTGATTGCATTTAGTGATCTGTCTACACCAATTTTTTCAACAACATCATCACTCTCTCTAATTCCAGCAGTGTCGATGAAATTGATTTTAAAACCTTTGTAAGAAATTGTTTCTTTCAAGATATCTCTTGTGGTGCCTTTTACATCAGTTACAATTGCTCTGTCTTCCCCGAGCAAACAATTAAGCAAACTAGATTTACCTACATTTGGTTTTCCAACAATAGAAACATTTATCCCAAACTTTATTTGCTCACCTGTCTTTGCTGTTCTTAATAAATTATTCAAAATTTCTCTTGAAGATATTAAAACATTTTCAACATCCTTGATTGACATCTCTTCATCGTCGTGTTCTGGGTAATCAAGTGCAACTTCCAAATTGACCAAACAATCTTTTATTTTGTTTTGAATTTCTACAATTTGTTTTTTAAGTTTTCCATCGGCAAGCAAACTTGAAGCTTTTATTTCTGCATCACTTGTTGCATTTATCATATCAATTGTTGCTTCTGCTTCATCAAGTGACATTTTGCCATTCATAAATGCCCTTTTTGAAAATTCGCCATTTTCGGCAAGTCTGCAACCAGCAAGAACTAATTTGTCCAAAATTTTTGCTGCCAAAAATTCCCCACCATGAATTTGGAACTCAACAACATCTTCCCCAGTAAAAGAAAAAGGTGCTTTAAAATATACCATCATACAACGCTCTTCGGCATCTTCATTGATTTTAAATTTGCCAAGATATAATTTCCTTGGTTCAATATTCTCTTTTGTAAGATTTTTTGAATAAAAAAGTTCAAAGGCAATATCTTTTGCCTTATCACCACTCATTCTAATTATTGCGATTCCACCACTACCAAGTGGTGTTGATATTTGTGCTATTGTTTCCATATTTTTATTATATCATAAAAATGAACATTGTTAAAATATTTTTATACATCAACTTTAAAATTGAGAAAGTTGGTTTATGTGATTAAATAAAAAACAGTTGTAAATTTTTTACAACTGCTTAAAAATTACATCTTATAAAAACTTTTATAGCAAAGATAACTTTCGTAAATATCAACCTTGCTTGCAATTTCCCAAGGTGCATGCATATTAAGAAGTGGAACGCCGGCATCAATAACTTCCATTCCATAACCAGCCATAATATATGCAATTGTCCCACCACCGCCGGCATCAACCTTTCCCATTTCGGTTGCTTGGTAAAACACATTGTCGTTGTCCAAAGCATTTCTTAATTTTGCAATAAATTCTGGATTTGCATCATTTGCGTCATATTTCCCACGACTTCCGGTGTACTTGTTAAAGGCTATTCCTCTGCAAAGATAGGCATCGGTTTTTTCATTCATTGGTGTTGGATAGTTTGGGTCAAAACCTGCTGTTACATCGCTTGACAACATTCTTGATTTATTAAGTGCCCTACGCATATCAAGTTCGTTGTATTGCTCTGCAAGGTTCATGATTTCAGCTATGGAATTTTCAAAGAATTTACTGCTCATTCCCGTTGCACCAACACTGCCGATTTCTTCTTTGTCAACAAGCATACAAATTGATGTTGTCTTTGGATTATTGATATCAAGTATTGCATTAAGAGCCGAGAATGCACACACTCTGTCATCTTGCCCATACCCCATAATCATACTTTTGTCAAGACCAAAATCTCTTGCTCTTCCACTTGGTACAATTTCTATTTCGGCAGAAAATAAATCTTCTTCATCAATGCCATATTGTTTTAATATTTTTAAAATGTTAGATTTTACCTTATCTTTTTCCTTTGTATTAGAATCGGGGATGCTACCGACCAAAACATTAAGGTCTTCGCCCTTTATATCTTTTTTGTTTTCCTTTTCCTTGCTTTCAAGGTGTGGCAATAGATCACTTATTCCAAAAACAAAATCACTGTCATCTTCGCCCAAAACTAACTTTATTTTTTCGCCATTCTTTTTAACAACCACACCATGCATTGCAAGAGGGAGCGCTGTCCATTGATATTTTTTTATTCCACCATAGTAGTGAGTGTCAAAAAGACAAAGTCCATTATTTTCATAAACCGGTGTTGCCTTTAGGTCAAGCCTTGGACTGTCTATGTGTGCACCAATAAGGTTCATACCTTTTACCATTGGTTCACTTCCTATTACCATAAGGAGAATTGCCTTCCCCATATTTACGGAGTATACTTTGTTGCCAGCTTTCAATTTTTTGTTCTCAAGTATTGCTTTTTCAAGGTTAATAAAACCATTTTTTTCTGCAACATTTATTGTATATTCAATGCATTCCCTTTCTGTTTTGTGTGTTGATAAAAACCTTTTGTAATCTTCGCAAAAAACATTCATTGCATTTATTTTTTCTTCATTGTATTTTGTCCAAATATTTTCCATAATAACTCCCAAATTTATTTTAACCCAAAATATATGAAATAATCAAACAATAGACAAAAAATCACCCCAACATAAAGGTGATTTTTATTAATCAATTTATATTTTTAAGATATTTTTTGCAAATTTTTGTATGTTAAACAATATAAACTAGAAAAATCATTTCAAAATTGTGGCTAGTCATCTCTTTTTGAATGTGCCATAAAGAATAGCAAAAATCTAACGAGTTGCAAAATTGATACAAGCAGTGCAGCAACATAAGTTTTCGCAGCTGCTGATAAAACTTTTTTTGCGCCTTTAACTTCCATTTCATCAACGCAACCGGTTGAAACAAGTAAGGCAAGTGCTCTTTTTGATGCATTTAATTCAACAGGTAATGTTACAAGCGAGAACAACATGCTAACACCAAAGAAAGCAACTCCTGCCCACAAGAATGCTTTTCCAATAAGCCCACCAACATATGCAAAATCAAGAACGATACCTATTAACACAAGTGGCCAAACAAAATATGACATAAAATTGCTTACATGAACAAGAGCAGTTCTAACTTTCATTGGTTTGTATTCTTGTGCATACTGAATTGCGTGACCTGTTTCGTGTGCAGCAACTCCAAGAGCTGAAATTGATGTTGAGTCATAAACTTTTGAAGACAAGGTTATAATGTTCGTTTGTGGGTTAAAATTGTCTACAAGTTCGGTGTCGTCACTTTTTTGAATCGTTACTCCAATAATCCCTTGCGACTCCAAAATTCGTCTAACACATTCTGCTCCTGTGATATTTTTTGATGAAACAACTTTTTCGTATTTAGAAAATGTTGTGTTAACTTTTATGCTAACAATTGTTGCATAAATAATTCCGGGAATTAAAATTAACCCCATAAGTGTATATTCCAAATATTCTGGTGAAAACATAATCCACATAAAATAAATCTCCTTTTAGTAAAAATCATATTTATTGACAAGCATTGTCCAACCAACAAGGCTTTTTAAAAATGATGCAATATAGGTTAATTTTGCTGCTGAAAGCACTTTTTTTGCATATTTTATACTTTCTTCATCAAAATCTGCATATTTTTTTAATAATTCTATTGCATTTTCGGATGCTTCTTTTTCTATTTTTATGGTGTTAAGTTTTGCAAATAAACCAATCAAAAAAGATAGTATACTTGCAACTGCAAAACTTATTGCAAACCAAAAATTTATAAATACAAGTATTATTCCAATAACAAGTAATGGCATTGTAAACTTTGTTACAGTTTTTGAAATAACAATGTTTCTATTAAATTTTTTCATTTTCTTTGGTGTATCTCGATATTGAATTGCATGACCTAATTCATGGCAAACAACAGCAAATCCTGAAATATTTGACGAATCGTAAACATCTTGACTTAAATAAATTGTACCATTGTAATAGTAGTCCGTCAAAAATCCTGTCGTCTTATCCACAGCAATGCTTCCATTAAATTCTTGATTTGATATTATTCTTGCAAGTTCATGCGTTTTTAAAAAACTTGGACTTACGGTTTTGTATTGATTGTAAATTGTGAGCAAATTTTCGCCTGCATAGTTTGTAATTGCCAAACTTACAACAATAAATAAAACTAGCACACTTGCCAAACAAATAATAATTATTGTATTAACATCCATATATAATATAATGTAAAATTTTAATAAAAATGTCAAATAAAATAAATCTATTTATATCTACCATATACCACTTATATATTAACAACTATTCATTTTAGTCAAAAAGGTTAAAATAAAAAAGAGTCAAAAGACTCTTTCCTTTTGGTGCGAGTAACGAGACTTGAACTCATACGATTTCTCACTTGCCCCTTAAACAAGCGCGTCTACCATTCCGCCATACTCGCATAACATATTAAATTTGTATTGCCCGATTACTAAAGGGGCAAGTGAACTTTCTTTCAAAAATGAAATTAAGTTACGTACTTCTGCTATGCAAATATGTTTCATTTTTTCAAGACGGGGCTTACGCTTTGCGACGCCCGTTGTTCGCTAAAAACTTGCCACTGGCAACTTTTCTTAACGCTCCAACCCTTAAACAAGCGCGTCTACCATTCCGCCATACTCGCATAACATATTAAATTTGTATACATATTCAGTACGCTTTTGTATATTAACACTAAATAATTTCATTGTCAAGAGTTTTAATAGAAAAGATTTTTAATTAGTTACAAATAAAAAAGATTGACATTGTCAATCTCTATTTTTGTAGGTTTAAATTATTTATTTGTGAGTTTTTGGTAATAATTTGTTTATTTTTGAAAATTTGATACAAATTTTGGATATCTTTCATTCTATAATGGAACATTTTATCTTTGATTTGTTCCATTGTTATATTTCCAGTATCACATAGTTTGAATAGTAACCCCCAATCACTTTTGTTGACTTTGCAGTAGTATGAATTAAAAGTTGTCAACAGTGCATTCATGCATTCTTTTTCAGTTTTGTTTTGCAGGCAAAATTCAACTATTTGTTTTTTGATAAACTCGTCACAATACAAGTTTACATATCCACAAATCGTTGGTTCAATGTGATGTATAATTTTTTTTGAATTGTTTGCCAAAACATTGTCTTTACTTTCTTTGTTGAAAAATGCTTTTTGTGTAAGTGTTAAAGTTTTTTCTATCATAAATATTGTTATATTTTTAATATAGTTTACGTCTTGTGGTAAATTTGACAAACATTCATTGTATAAATCATTTTCAAAAGGAATATTAGATTTTAAATTTGTTACATAAAACTTGAAAAGTTTTTTAATCTTTGCACACTTAACGTTTGAGTAAATATATGTGAATAATTTAATACTATTTTCTCTTGCGGTATCCCTTGCATCTTTTTCATTTTGAGAAATGTAATACAAGAAATATGGGTTTATATTTGTTTCAGATTCTTTGATAAAATAAACAGACATACTAGTCGCAATTGGTGGAATCTTTGGCTCAAATGCACTATTCAATTCTTTTTTTATTGTTTTGTGTTGATAAACGTGTCGGATTTCATGAAAAATTGTGTTTGTAAGTTCATGCAAATATCTTAGTTTAATATATCTTGTGTTAATGGTAATTGTGTTGTCCTTTGCTGAACCCCACGAGTTTGAATTCATTTTTTCAAACAAAATGTTAACTTTTACATTGTATAATTTTTCTGCAAGCATGCAAACAGTTTTAAGAAATTCTTTTACTTTTATTTTCTTGTATTTCGGCTGATCCACACATTCTAACAACTTGTTATATAATTCGTCCATTTCACCTTTAGTCTATCATATTCACACTTCTTTTTCAAGATGAAAAGTTTTTGATTTTTATGTTGATTTTTGGGTAAATTATTTGCTTTACATTTATTTTATTATATACTAAAATGATTTAAAGGATATTTATGGAACAAATATTAAAAGAACTTTTTGAAAAATATAATATATCGTATGAAGATTCAAAAATTGCACAACTTATCAAATTTTATGACATGGTTATTGAAACAAATAAAGTTATGAATTTGACAAATATCACAGAAGAAAAAGAGTTTGCAATCAAAAATATTTTGGATTGTGTTTTGCCTATGAAAATTATTCCGGCAAATGCAAAGGTATTGGATATTGGTGCTGGTGCTGGGTTTCCTTCTATTCCATTAAAAATTATGCGTCCAGACCTTGATATTATAATGGTTGATAGCTTAAACAAAAGAATAAATTTTTTAAAAACTGTTATTCAAAAACTCGAACTGAAAAACATTTCTGCAAATCATATGCGTATTGAAGATTATGCTGTAAATAACAAAGAAAAATATGATATTGTTGTTGCACGTGCCGTTGCAAGATTGAATACTTTGCTTGAATATTCCCTTCCACTTGTAAAAGTTAAAGGAAAAGTTATTGCGTATAAAAGTCAAAAGGCTGATGAAGAAATTGCCGAAGCTCAAAATGCTCTTAATATTTTGGGTGGAAAGGTTACTGAACTTCAAACTGTGTTAATAAAAGAAATTGACAGTATAAGAGTAAATATTGTTATTGAAAAGATAAAAAATACTCCAAAAGAATATCCAAGAGGGAAAAATCTTCCAAAATTAAAACCAATTATGTAAAAAATAATCGTTATAAATTCAAAATAATATATAATGATTGATTTTTTTTGATATTATGATATAATTAAATTAGAGGTTATTATGGGAAAAATAATTGCTTTCGCCAATCAAAAAGGTGGTGTCGGCAAAACTACAACCTGCATAAATGTTGCGGCATATATTGCTGCAATGGGAAAAAAGGTTTTGTTGATTGATATGGATCCGCAAGGTAACACCACGAGTGGTGTTGGAATTGATAAATCAAACAAAGAATTAAAAACTCTTTATAATGTAATAAACAAAGATATAATAATTGATGAAGCAATCTATCCAACTTGCGTTGAAGATTTGGATATCATTCCTGCAACAGTAGATTTAGCTGGTGCAGAAATTGATCTTGTTCAAATGCATTCAAGAGAACACGTTGTAAAAAATGCTTTGGCAAGAGTGAAAGATAAATATGATTTTATCTTTATTGATTGTCCTCCTTCGCTAGGACTCTTGACTGTGAATGCGTTGACTGCTGCTGATTCTGTTATAATTCCAATCCAATGTCAGTTTTATGCTTTGGAAGGCTTGACGCAACTGATGAATACAATAAAACTCATTATCCATCATCTAAACCCTGACCTAAAAATTGAAGGTGTTGTGCTTACGATGAAAGATAATCGTTCAAATCTTGTGCAACAAGTTAGTGATGAAGTTAAAAAATTCTTTAACAAAAAGGTATTTGATACATATATTCCACAAAATATAAGACTTGCTGAAGCGCCAAGTCATGGTTTACCAATTATGCTCTATGACACAAATTCAAAAGGTGCAAATGCATATCAAAGTCTGGCTGAAGAAATACTTGAAAGAAATAAACAAAGTTATAAAAAAATAACTAAATCTACAAAATTTAAAGTAAGGAGTGAACAATAATGGCACAAAAGAAAATGGGACTAGGTAAAGGTCTTGGTGCATTGCTATCAATTTATGATGAAGAAGTTGATGATTTGGAAAATTCCAATGAAAAACCGGCAGTGCAAGAAAAGAAAGAACAAAAAACAACAATTGTTGAGGGTACAAGGGTAAAAGGTGGAGTTGAAGAGATACCTGTAAGTGAAATAAGGGCCAATCCAAATCAGCCAAGAAAGAACTTTGACCCAGAAGCATTAAATGAACTTGCAAATTCAATTAAAACGCATGGAATCATCCAACCTATCGTAGTAAATAAAGATGAAACGGGCTATATGATTATTGCCGGTGAAAGAAGATGGCGTGCATCAAAAATTGCCGGGCTTGATACTGTTCCTTGTGTTGTAAAGAACTATACAGAACGTCAAATAAAAGAAATATCAATCATTGAAAACTTGCAAAGAGAAGATTTGAATCCTATTGAAGCTGCAAGAGCAATCAAACAACTTATGGATGAATATAATTTTACGCAAGAAACTGTTGCTGATAGAATTGGTATATCAAGACCGAATATCGCAAACACATTAAGACTTTTGGCATTGTGCCCTGAAGTAATTGCAATGGTCGAACAAGGAAAGTTGAGTGCAGGACATGCAAGATGCTTGGTGGTAATAACTGACCCAAAAGTTCAACAAAAGTTTGCTGTTGCTGCAAGTAATGGAAAAGTTACTGTAAGAGAGCTTGAAAAACTTGTGAAATCATACTTAAATCCAAAAGGTAGCACAAAAAATAAGCCACCTGAACAAAGTATGGAGCTTAAAGAACTTATAAATGAAATGCAAAGAGTATTTTCAACGAAAGTATCTGCAATTGGTAGCGATAGAAAGGGTAGAATTTATATCGACTACTATTCAAGAGATGATTTAGATAGAATTGCTGAATTGTTGGAATTGTTAAAAACAAAAACTTTAACACTAAAAGATTTGAGTAATTTCAATAAAAAGGTTCAATAAATATTTTGTAAAAGATATAAAAGACTGTCATAATTACTTGACAGTCTTTTATTTTATTTTGAGTTATCCACATTCAGTTGAACAAAATTTTAAAAATTGGTTAAAAATTAGCTAAAATGGGGTCTTAAAAATGTCAATTTATCCACATTTTAAGGTAAAAATGTGGATAACTGTGTGGATAAGTTAAAAAATTGGCATATTGTATTATAGAATGAAGAATTTTTATTTATCTGAAATTGTATTGTTTCACGTGAAACATTTTACCATTTTTTAACACATATAATGTTTTTGTGATTTGGTGTTTCTGTTTACTAGTATATTAACGATTTGTAAATAATAAAATAGTAGCAATACTATTGTTAATTTTGGTTATTGCAAATTATAACTAAACATATGTGGATGAAACTGGGGTGTGTTCGAAATGAACTAATAAATGCTTAACTTATGATAATGTGGTTTGTTAATATGTAAGCGTTTAAAGTGGATAATTGGCTAATTTAACAAAAAATAACGTTGTATTGTCAATATTCTTGTAATATGACATATTTTGTTTGATGTTATGATTAAATTATATGTCAAAATCTGATTGTAATGTATTTGTACGCATATATCTTATCTTATATTAAAAAGTTAATATTCAAAACATAAATTATTATATACTTGTTTAATCTTATTATATAATTGGCTATACGATAATAATAAAGTAGTTGCAAATATTATTTTTTTGTTAAAAATTTTGTTTATACAAGCTTGCATCCATATAAATTTTGCCAAAAATTTGTCAATTGTTTATTTATATACTGTTTTAATGTACCGATGTTGAACAGGTTATTTATCTGTTAGTTGTTTTCAATATGTTTCACGTGAAACGTTTTGGATTGTTTATATATACAATATGATATTTATATGATGGTCATTTATATTTTCAATTAAGTATTGGTAAAATATTGATTATTACCTGTTTTTTATATAGTGCAAGCGTATTTTATTCAAAAATACATGGGTTATATAATATAAACTTAATTGTTATTGATATTTCTGCTTTTACAATTTCTTGACATAGTTATTTTTGTTATGAATAATGTATCGTCTTGCTGTTGCTTTGTTGTTTTGCTACTTATTTCTTTTTTGTATAGTTTTTTAAATGTTTCACGTGAAACAGTTTTGCTTAGATTTTTGATATAAATAGATGTAGCACATATATATTTTGTGGCAATACTACTGTATTTTGGTAAATTTATTACAACAATAAAAAATTACCGGTATTAAAATTTGCTTTGGTTAATTGATAAGTTGTTTTATATTGTGTGTCTGGTAGATTATATTGTTTGTTTACCGATTATGTATTTATAAAGTCCTTAATTGGGGGTTAAATGTTTCACGTGAAACATTTTTGTAAAAGTTTTTGATATTTTTTTGTTAAAAAATATTGATAGTGCATAAGGTTTTTAGTAACAAACTTATATTTTTTCTTATAGTTGTTAAAATTTTTGGTTTTGTTTATTCATTGCGGGTGGTAACGAACTATTTATGTATAATAGGTTGGCCTTTGTATTTAATACTTTGTCAATCGTTTAGATATAGATACATTGTATATCATTTATATGTCAAAATGTTTCACGTGAAACATTTTAACATGTTATTTTTTTGTGTTGTTTTTGATATGCACTTGTTAATTTTTGCGGATAATGTAAATACTTATTAAATAATTGCTGTATACTGACACAAAAAAATACTATTCTGTCGCTTACATATATATAACGAATATCTTACATATATATGAAGATATTAAAAATTTTAATGAAGTATGATTATATTTGAAATTTTTGTTTTCAATTAAATTACTTATAACAGAATTCTTAACAGATAAGTACTTATTAACAAAATAATAAAAGAATTTATGTAAAAATTTGCTGTTTTTATTGTTGTTGCTACAAACCTTGCATATGTTTTTTTATATAAATGAGTAACTAATCGTTAAAACAACTCAAAATTTGTTTAAAACAAGAATTTTTTTAGCCCATTTTTGATAAAATTTTCTCAAAATCTGGTATAAACTAACTATTATTTTGCAATAATTATATGTTGTGATATTTGATCTATTCTTTATTGTAACAATATGTATATTTGCCACTTTGGGGTATAAGAAAGGAATGTTATACTCTTTATTTTCTATTTTTGGAATTACCCTATCATTATTTTTAGCATATTTAATCTCACCAATTGTTATTTCTTCTGTATGCAAACTGTTAAATGGCAAAAATCTTATGAATGCCGAATTGGATAACCTACCTTGCGTCAATGGAAATATATTATCTTTTGCAAAATATGTTATAAGTGCAAATGGTTTAGACCTGCGTAGCATATCGCTGTATACTTTAATTGTTATGTTGAGTTATTCTTTGGTGTTAATTGCGATAAAGTTTGTTGTTAGTAAGTTAATTCGATTATGTTTTTATGGATGCTGTAAAAATATTCCTTTCGCAAAATATGATAGATTCTTTGGCGTTTTTTGTGGAACAGCAAAAGGGTTAATATTTGTATTTTTGCTTTCAATAGTTGTAATAATTGCAAAATCAATTAGTCTATTTGATAATAATGTTATGGCGCTCATAGATAATTCTAGTCTAATAGGCTTTTCTTATAATATTTTTAATTGTATGATTATGTAGGGTTATATAGTAGTTATTATATTATAGTTTTGCGTTATAAAGGTTGTATAGTTTATTTGTAATGTGAATATATAATATCGTTTGCAACATATGTTAAATAGGCATTTATTAAAATATTTCTCTTGTGTATGACCTGTTCAACGAAATATAACAAAAAGTGGATTATTTTATGGCGAAATTGCATATTCTATGGGCATATTTTATGACTAGTAGATAAATTATCTATGGGGAAACTGCTTTATTTATTGCGTTAGCGAGTAAATTAGCTATATGCAAATGACTTAATTAACTAATGTTGTTGCAGTCTGAATAATTACTATTTTACTCAAATTTATCTTCGGGGCATTTTAACAAAACTTCTGATAATATACATGAATTACTAAAAGCAATAGAATATAATAATAAGTGAGATTATTAACTGTTAAAATATTGCGGGTTACATTTATTACGTCTTTGTTGCTAGACAATATTTGCTTAATTTTAACATGTTATGTATGCAAGATATATATAATACTACTTACAACTGTTTTAGTTATATATCAAAGATTATGTGTATGCAATAGTATACAAATAAATAGTTATAAAAACATAACAAAATATTCATATTAGTTAAATATGAATATTTTTAAGTTATGTAAAACTAAACATCAAAATTGATTTTTGCCATTGTGCCATAATGAATTTTATCTAAAAGAGTGTTCTTCCAGAACATCCACATGTTCCGGTTTGGGTTGTTGGTAGTCCTGCAAGTGCGAGTAGTAGTAATAGTAAAATATTAGTATTTGTTGCCAAATCAGTGCCTGATGCCGATGCAATTATTCCAATTAACATTACTAATAATATATCTTGTGAAAAATTCATTTTACCTCCTTCAACAAAAATGTTTCTTTTTTGATGTTTTTCAACAAAATATGTTTACTTCAAAATTTTTATGTTTGTTAAAATATAATAAACATATTTAAAAAACTATCAACATTATATATGAAAGACTTATTTAATATGTTACAAGGAGAAAAATGGAATCATATTTATTGTTATCAAATCGAAACCAAGCAAAATTAAAAGAATATATGCCAACTGAAAGTGCTTTGCAAAGAACTGCAAACTATTTTCAAAATTTTAGTGATGGAACAAGACTCAAAATTATAATTTGTCTTTCTGTTTGTGATATGTGTGTTAATGATTTGTCAACAATTTTAAATATCAATCAAACAACAATATCTCATCAATTAAAAATATTGAAAGGGCAAAATATAGTTACATACAAGCGTGACGGCAAAATCTTGGTATACACTTTGTGTGATAAAAAAGTGAATGAGGTTATGTTTTTGGGTGTGTGTTAATTGACTTTTTGTCATAGTTTTTATATACTTTTATGGAAAAGTTAAGCGTATTTTACAAAAAAATCGCTTACATTTTTAAGTAAAGGTGGGAAATTATGAAGGGAAAGTTAATTGTTATTGAAGGTACAGATTGCAGTGGGAAAGAAACACAATCAAACTTGCTTGTTAAAAATTTGAACAAACTTGGCAAAAAAACGGAAAAATATTGTTTTCCAAGATACACGAGTCCAAGCGGAAGAATTATTGCTGGTCCATATCTGGGTAAACCTGATTTTGGCGAGGGTTATTTTAAGGAAGGTGCAAGCAATGTTGACCCAATGGTCGCAAGTTTGTATTTTGCTGCGGATAGAAAATATAATATACATGAAATTCAAGAAAAACTTGATAACGGAATAAATGTTGTCGTTGATAGGTATATTGATAGCAATCTTGCCCATCAAGGGTCAAAACTCAAAGATATGAAAGAAAGAAAAAAGATGTTTCATTTCTTAAACACTCTTGAATATAAACTTCTTGGGCTTCCAAAAGCCGATATTACAATCTTTTTGTATATGCCACTTGAATGTGCAAAGGTGCTAAAAAGTCATAGAGAAGAAAAGCCTGACCAACATGAAATGGATGAAAATTATTTACTACATAGTGAGAAAACATATTTGTACTTATCGAAGAAAAATAAATATATAAAAATTGATTGTGCAAAAAATAACACTCCAAAAAGTATTGAAGAAATACAAAATGAAATACTGGGGAAAATTACCAAAAAGATATAATTTGTTAAAAAATAATATAAAAAATGCAGAAATTTTTAATTTTTCTGCATTTTTTGTGCTTATTTGTTAAATTTTACTTTTCTTTCTCTTTTTACCTTTAATTCCAAAAACAATCAATATTACAGAAATGCAAGATATTAAGGATAATATTCCAATAATTAAAGAGTAATTGACACCGCTAACTGAAAGGTCAGTGGTTTTTATATAGTTTGAAATTATATTATTGTTGTTATCATAATATGATATATATGTAAATTCTTTCTTTTTATTATATCCGTCAAGAATTCTAACTTCGGTGTTTTTGTTCAAGGTTCCTTCGGTCTTTACAAATTCGCCTGCATTATTTTTTGTATAAATAACAGAATTATCATTTTTTATTTTTGCATTAAAGTCAAGTTTCTTTACTGGCGAACTGTTATTTGCATCTATAGTTTGTGAGATTAAAACAAAACCAAAATCACTTGCGGTTTTCCCAGGAACAAGGTTAAGCAAATTTACTCTATAAAACATATCGTCAGAAAAGTCTGTGTCAACATTAAGTTCATCATTTACTTTAAGTTTAAAATCTTTTCCGTCAACTTGAATTATTGGATTTGTTAGTGTTGGTTTTTGCAATTCATCATCAATATAAACTTCGCTATAAATATAGGTTGAAAGAACTACTTTAACTTTGTTTGGTCTTGCACAATAAACACCTTGTATAAGACATGGTATTATGCTTACACAAAGAATGAATATTAAACACGCTTTTATTAAAAATTTTTTCATACAACAATTATGCTCCAAAATTGAAGATGTGTCAAGTTGAATTTTTGTTATTATTATTTATAATTGTTGACAATATTGTTAAAATTTTATATACTCAAAAGTGTTAAGTTATAGGAAACAAAAAGCATATTTTTACCTATAATACAAAAAATACAAGTGGAGAAGAAAATGAAAAAATTTTTAGGCTACATATTGGTGCTTGCATTATTTTTAGTTGCACCAATTGCACTCGTTGGATGTGGGGCTGAACTTGAAAGTATTTATGTAAAAAAGAACACAATCAAGCAAACCTATATAGTCGGCGAACAAGTTGAAGACTATAAGTCAACTGCCAAAGTTTATGCTGTTTATTCCGACAGAACAGAAAAACTTGTTGACAACAGCGAAGTTGAATTTTCAACTATCAGCACACAAGAAATTGGCGAACAAACTTTAACAATAACCTACAAGGACAAAGAATATAAGGTTAAAATTACTGTTTATAACAACATTGAAGACTCTTACGAAATGACTGGTTTTGAAATGCCAAGTTTTGTAAATCTTTATAATGAAAACAAAGCAGAAAAACAAAACAAAGAAACTGAATTTGTGGACAGAGAACAAACTTATACTGTTGGAACTGACAACGGTTTTGTTTTCTTGCCAATTATCACTGCATTAAATGAACAAAAAGAGCCAATCACACTTAATGCATACAAGAGTGTTGCAAAAATTTATCTAAAAGGCGATGCTGATTCTTATAGTGAACTTACTGGCGAAGCAAAAGATAATTTGGTTTTTTATAATGATGAAACATCAACCTTTAAATTTACAGCAAATGCCATTGATAAACAATTCAAAATTGAGGTAAAACCTTACTATTATCCAGACATTGATGCGTTAAGTTTTGAATTCAAAGTTGGAAAAGGTTACAATGTTTATGACGCTGACGGTCTTTCTGTTATAGACAATGCCACAACTGAAGAAGAGGGTGGAATAAACTGGTCAGCAAAAAGAGCAGAAACAGGAATTGGTGAAGTTGATACATCCGCTGTGTTTATTCACAACAATTTGACAATAAAAAATGAAAATTTGCCAACATATTTATTCTATAAAGAAACAGATGCTGACTCAAATACCGAAATAAATGGCTCACTTAGAGATTATATGACATTGTATTATAGAGTACTTAAGGATGGCGAAAGTTTTTCTATCAATGGCAACTATTTTTCAATTGATGTGCAAAAGGTAAGCAAAATCAAAAAATTTAATGGAGATGGACAAAAAGACCAAATCTCTCATGCTCAACTTTTTAAAGCATTTGGGAAAGACACAAATTCAAAAGATACATCTCATTTTGAAATAAAAAATATAAACATTATTGGAAATGCTGAACACTCTGAAAAAGAAACTGAAAATGCCGGTGGACTTATATTTGTAAAAATGAATAACTGTCAAGCTTTGGCACAGAACATTATGACAAGATTTAATGTTATTGACTGGTTTAGTGAAGAAAACTCAAGTTTTTCTGTTGATAGCGTAAAATCTTATGACTCATATTCAAGTATGATCTACACATGGAGAAAGTCTGCAATAACAATAAGAAATAGTGAAATGAAGAGATGTGGGGGGCCGCTTGCAATTATTGACCATGCAAATTCAAAAGAGAATACTGATCAATATAACAATATGATTGTTGAAAACTCTGTTTTGGAAAACTTTGTAACAGGACAAGAAGCATGGTTTAACAATATGGGTGTGTCTTCTAAAGCATCAAGTATTGTGGCAATGAATAATTTAATCTTGGGTTACAGTGGAAACACAAAAACATATATTAAAAAGAACGACAAAGGGGTTGATTCATTCAATTGCTTGTATGTTCTCTATGATGGCGGGAACCTTGGTTTAAGTGAACCAACAACAAAAGGTACATTAAACATTAACGGCTTTGCAATGGATTTGACAGGACAAGATACAACAATTAGTAACTTAAGGAGTTTATCGCCACTTGTTTTGCAATTAAGAAATAAAAATGCGGATGATACATACAAAAATACTTATATCTACACAAAAAGTGTGGATGAGCAAAAAAATCCAATACTTACAACTTTGGGTTCATCAAATCCGACAAGTGTGCCTGCAGACTTTGCCGGAGCAGAAGGATGTATTGGTATAATAACAGAAAAGGCAATGACAATTGTCCTTGGACTTTATGATGTTGCATAGGAACAAATAATTAGATAAAAACATCTACAAATTTGTAGATGTTTTTTTATGCCATAAAAAGGTAAGAAAAAATTCCAACAAATGTTGGAACTTTTGGTGATCCCAAGCAGAATCGAACTGCTCACTCCGCCGTGAAAGGGCGATGTCTTAACCGATTGACCATGGGACCATATATATATTTGGCGAATTATTATTGGTGGCGATGAGTAGATTCGAACCACTGACCTTACGGGTATGAACCGCACGCTCTAGCCAACTGAGCTACATCGCCAAACACGATTTAAAACGCTCTATTACTATATAGTATAAATGCTATTTTGTCAACAACTTTTTTAAAATATTTCATTTTTTCTACAAAATATTATTTGCTATCCTTTTATGCTTGTGTAAATTTATGAAATTATTAAGAATATGATTTTGCAATTTGCTTAATAAATTTATAACACATTTAAACAAAAATGGTACAATAAAACTAAAATTGGTAACTTTGGTGACGTAAAAAGTTTGATATTATTTAACAAATGAGATAAAATACTTGCGTGAAAAAATTAAAGTTACTTATTTTATTATGCCTAATGTTTTTGTGTTGCACAACTTTTGTTTGCAACAATTCTTTATTAAGTGCCAATGCAGAAGTTATAGAAAATCCAAATTTTACAAATCTTATTGTTTTTGCAAGATTTCGTGACGAAGAAGAATTTATTGATGATGTATATAGAGATATTAGTGTAAAAAATTTGTATGATAACACATATTCAAATTGCGAATATTCAGTAAAGGACTATTATTATTTCGTTTCAAATGGTAAACTAAAAGTTCAAAATTTGTTTTTATTTGACAATGGTAAATCTCTGCAATTGGAACATACTCGGGGCTATTATGCAGAATATGACAAATATAACAACCAAGACGGCTACACAACAACAAAGGAAAAGAATTTAAGAAATTATGATTTGAAAACTGATTGGACAACTGCCATCGCAAATGCAATAAATAATGGTGCAGTTCCAACATCCGTTGACGGAAAAGTAAAATATGAATTAAGTGAACTTGACAAAAACTATGATGGACTTTTTGACGCTTTGACAATTGTATACAAAAATACAACACAAAATATTAGTGTGGGTTGGAGTGACCCATTGTGGAATTATCAAGATTTTTACAATGGTGTGGAAATAACTGCAAATGGCAAAAAAATAACAAGTGGGAACTATCTTCAACTTACATTCAGTAGTAATAGCGATAGTGCAGTAAATGTCGACAAAAATGGAATAAAATATTTGCCACAAGGGACAATCGTTCACGAAACATCGCATATTTTGGGGCTAAAAGACCTTTACAAATCGTCAACACAAAACCCTGTTGGATTTATGTCTGTTATGGGCAAACATACAACAAATGTTGCACAATATATGTCCATAAAAGAAAGAGAAGTTATGGGTTGGCTTGATGATAACCAAATAATAAACATAACCCAAAATGGAGATTATACTCTTGACGTAATAAGTTCAAAAATACCAACAAACCAAATTTTGGGATACAAAATAAATCTAACCGATATTAACAAAACATTATATCTTGAATATAGGAATTTTGAGAATGGTCAAAACAAGTTTGATTGCAAAGAAGGTCAAAATATTAAGAGTGGACTTGTGTGTTATCTTATGGACAATTCGGTAAAATTCCCAAACAACTTGAATTGCAGTGGAACAAATTGGGTGTACAGAGTTGTTAGCAATGGCACATCATCCACAATGAATGATTGTGCTGTCGCTCAAAATGAAAGTCTTGACATAACAAGTGCATTAAAGGTTAGTGTAAAAAGTGTAACAGATGATAAGCTTTCTTTTTCGGTATCGGGCGATGCATTAAAAGACAATGAACACACTCACAACCTAAAAAAGATAGAACGCGTTGAGCCAACTTGCCGTAGTGATGGAAATATAGAATATTATTATTGCAGTTTGTGTGGTAAATATTTTTCGGATAAAAACGCAAATAATGAGATAACAATACAAAGCACAATTTTGCCAAAGCATGACCATACAATAGTGATTTTGCCATATGTTGCTCCAACTTGCACAAGTTATGGATTAAGTGAAGGTCAAAAGTGTGGTGAGTGTAATGAGATAATTATTCCACAACAACAAATAGAAAAACTACCACACCAAAGCAGCGATTGGATAATAGACATAGAAGCAACAACAACGTCGCAAGGAAAGGCTCATAAGGAATGTGTTGTGTGCCATACTATTTTGGAAGAAAAAAACATAGATAAATTAACCCCGCCGGCAAAAGATGATGGCGACAAGCCAAGCACTGGAAATGACGACAATAATAAGCCGAATGATAATAACAAAAATAATCAACAAAATAACGAAGATAATATTTTTGTTTATATTTTTATTGCAATTGCCGTTTGTGTTGTTGTTATTCCTATTAGTGGCTTAATTATTGCAAAAATAAAAATAAATAAAAGAAAATAAAAAAATACAGAAATTTTATTTTTCTGTATTTTTTTGTATTATTAAGTATTTTTTGTTATTTTTCTAAATTATTTTCATTTTTTAAATCATTTAAAAATTCTTTATAATTTTTTTCAAGAGTTCTGTCACACGTGTCGTCATTAAGAATTCTTGCACCATTTTTTGTTAAAACAATAATTTGTGGAATTGCTTTAGATTTCTCCAAATCTTTTATTGCTTGTCCAATATTTTCTGGCGAAACCATTTTTCCCAAATGTTGGAAAAATTCAACAATCAAAAATTGGTTGTCAGCACCTTCATAGTGGTGTGCATAATAAACATCGTCATTACCATAGTTTTCAATAAAGTATTTTATTTGTTCTTTTGTTAAATTCATTTTTCTACCCCCAAAATTATGTTATCACAAAACAAATTAAAATTCAAGACCAACTATTGTTTGAGTTTTTCGATACATTCTTGGCTTGCAACAACAATAATGTGACAGTCTTCAGGGAACACATAGTCTGCACTTGGCGAAACTGTTAATTCATCGTCAATTTTTACACCGATAATATTAACACCATATTTCTTGCGAATATTCAATTCGCCAATTGTCCTGCCAACCCATTTTTTTGTTACCGGCAATTCATAAATTGCATACTTTTCGGTTAATTCAATATAGTCAAACACATTTTTTGTGCTATATTTTACGGCAAGTCTTTCAGCAATATCTCTTTCTGGATAAATAACTTCATTTGCACCGATTTTTGTCAAAAGTTCAGCTTGAATATCTTGATTGGCTTTTGACACTATATATTTTGCACCAAGTTCTTTCAAAAGTTCGGTAATAATAAGTGAACTTTCAAAATTGTCACTTATTGCAACAATACACATATCAAAGTTTTCGACACCCAAAGATTTTAGCACAAGTTCATTTGTGCAATCTCCAACTTTCGCATCTTGGAACAAATATGAGTATTGATTAACCTTGTCTTCGTCACTATCAACTATCATAACTTCATTGCCAAGCTCAAGCAAGAGTTTTGACAAGTGTCTTCCAAATTTTCCCATTCCTATAACTAAAATTGATTTCATAAAATTCTCCTTTTAACCAATTAAAATATCTGCATTAGGTTTTGTTATTGGTGGCTCAACATATTTTTCGTTTAACATCATAAACATCGAAAATCCGCCAATCCTTCCCATAAACATCAAAATAATAAGTACAATTTTTCCAATAACAGAAAATCCTGCCGTTGTACCCATCGCGATTCCAACAGTTCCAACTGCTGAAACAACTTCATAAAGACATTCGACAAATGGAATCCCCATTCCTTCAACTGTTGGCATAATTATTATCATTGCAACTATTATCATAACTAAATAGGTGTTTAAAATTGCACTGGACTGTTTTATTAAAGTATCACTAAATCGCCTACGTTTTGTTTCAACGCTTTTGTTTTTTCTTGCCATCGAAAATGAGTTTAGTATCATTACAGCAAAGGTTGTTGTTTTAACACCACCAGCGGTACTTGATGGACTTCCCCCAACAAACATTAAAAACAAGGAAACCATAATTGTTGCACCACTTAATGAGTTTTGCGCAATTGAGTTAAATCCAGCGGTTCTGCAAGTGACAGATTGGAAAAATGAGTTCAAAATTTTGTCACCAAAACTAAATCTTGCAAGTTCGCCAGAATAATCACATGCAAATGTTACAATTGCACCAAGCAAAATTAAAACAAGCGAAGTAATCAAAACAATTTTACTGTGAAGACTATAATTTTTAAACTTAAATTTGTTTTTTGCAATATCACGCCAAACAATAAATCCAAGACCACCACAAATAATGAGTAGCATAATGGTAATTAAAACAAGTTTGTCTGTGGCAAAGGTTGTCATTGAAGTATATTCGCCAAACCTTCCCATAAGGTCAAACCCTGCATTGCAAAAAGCAGATATCGAGTGGAATATGGAATAGTATAAACCTTCCCAAAATCCAAACATAGGTATAAACCTTATAGAAAGCAATGCTGTCCCAATAAGTTCAATTGCAATTGTTATTTTAAAAATTAAAAATAATAATCCAACTGCTTCATTAAGGTTAATTGCTCCGGTTGCTTGCATAAGAGATTTTCTTCGGTAAAACGAAACTTTTTTGCCCAATATAATGGAAATAACTGCAATAAAAGTCATAAATCCAAGACCACCAATTTGAATAAGTAACAAAATTACAATTTGCCCAAATAATGAAAAATGTGTAAATGTGTCAAAAACAACAAGACCGGTTACACATGTGGCACTTGTGGATGTAAACAAGGCATCCAAAAATCCGGTCCATTGCCCAGATTTGCTGGCAACCGGTAAACATAGTAGCAATGTCCCAATAAGAATTACCGCCAAAAATCCAAGTGCAAATATTTGTATATATCCTAATTTTATTTTCTTTTTTGATTTTATATACGTATTCATAATAACGTAGTATATTATATCACAAATTTGCAACTTTGACAAATAAGTCAAATAAACATTAACTCTTGAAATAAAGATGTAAGTATGTTATATTATAAAAAAGGCAGTTTAGGTATGAGATTGGAAGAAATGTATATATATCAAGACATATTGAAAGAGGTTGACAAGGCAGAATTTTCTTGTATCGACTTGCAAAAATATATATACAACATTTTGGCATTGGCAAAAAAAATATTGAATATAAAAACTGTTAATTTAAAGTTTGAGTCAATGGACGAAAATAAATTTGGTGCAAGTGACAATAAGGATACCATCATTGTCAACAAAAACTTGCTAAAAATGAAGAATATACATGACCTAACAAAAACAGTTTTTCACGAATGCAGGCACATTTATCAAGGGAATAGAACAAAAATAAAAATTGGCGAAAAAATAGAACCAACAATTCCGCTTTTGTTTAGTGATGAAACAATATTTTATCTTGATAGTGTGTTTTCTCAAAGCCAGTGCTACAATTTTTATTTAACTTCTTTTTCTGAAAAAGATGCACGCGACTTTGCTAATGAAATGTGCTTGAGTTTATATCAATATCTCGAAAAAAATATAAAAAACCATAATCCGCAAAAACTTGCAAAAATTTTAAGAAATGCTTGCCAAAGAGATATAAAATTTGAAGAAAAAGAATATAGGGAAGCAATGTATAGCCAAGAATATGACAATGCAAAAATAAAAAACAAAGTAAAGACAGCCACACACAGTCTTATTGAAAAAGCAAAACAAGATGTAAAATATTTAAGAGAAAATCAAGAAACAATTAAATCCCCAAAAGAATATGCAGATTTTTTTGAAGATGCAGAAATTCAAATGAAGATTTCACATATAAACTTTTCTTTTTTGATGCTTGATCTAAAATTGTGTGCCTTGGTTTCCATATACTGCGATGATGAAATGAAGAAAGAAATATTAGATTTTTGTGTAAGCAATTTGGATAACGAAACGTTTGCCGCAACATGCATTATGCTTAATAATTATTCTACTTGGAACCCAACAAAAGAAGATATAACATTTGCATTAAAACTTTTGAACAAATGGGGCTCGAATTTTGATGAAATATGCTCGTATCTTTCAAGATTTGACAAAAATGACCTTGCAGTGTTGTATGCACCAATTGTTGAAAGTAAAACTACAAAAGAAAAATTAAACAAGCAAACTTCAAAATTAAATGATGGCGAAAAGATAAAATAAAAAAGTTCACAAAATGAAGTGAACTTTTTTAATTAAGTTTATTGTTTTTTATACACATAATAAGAATTGTGATATCAGCGGGGGAAACACCAGAAATTCTTGATGCTTGCCCAATGCTTATTGGTTTAACTTTGTCAAGTTTTTGTCTTGCTTCAAGTCTTAAACCTTTAAGGTTTTTGTACTCAATGTTTTGTGGAATAAGCAAATTTTCTTGTTCCTTAAACTTCCTTATATCTTCTTTTTCTTGGGCAAGGTATCCTTCAAACTTTACTTCAGTGTTGACATAGTCAAGTTCTCGTCTGTCAAAGTCGACAAAAATATGAAATTTGTTGTTTACTTTAAAAATGTCAATGTTGCTTCTTTTAATCATTTTATAGATTGTTTGTGAAGTTGTTGGAACACTCTCGCCATTTTCTTCATAAAAATCTTTTATTTCATCAACTTTAAATTTTGTTTCAAGAAGTTCATATATTTTTTTTACATCTTCTTGTTTTTTTGTAAATATTTCCCATCTTTCATCTGTCACAAGACCTTGCTTTCTTCCAATTTCGGTAAGTCTAACATCTGCATTGTCTTGACGTAAATGAAGTCTATATTCAGCACGAGATGTCATCATTCTGTATGGCTCGTTTGTGCCTTTTGTTACCAAATCGTCAATAAGCACACCAATATATGCTTGATCCCTGCCAAGAATAAGTGGCTCACGATTTTCAAGATAGTTATTTGCATTTATTCCTGCAATAAGACCTTGTGCGGCAGCTTCTTCATATCCACTTGTTCCGTTAACTTGTCCAGCAAAGAATAGTCCAGATATATATTTGTATTCCAAACTTGGTTTAAGTTCAAGACTGTCAATTAAATCATATTCAATAGCATATGCATCACGCATAATTTGTGCATTTTCAAGACCTTCAATTGTTCGATACATTTGTTTTTGTACATCAACGGGAAGGGAAGTTGAAACCCCTTGAATGTAAATTTCGTTTGTATAAAGACCTTCTGGTTCAAGGAAAATTTGATGTCTTGTTTTGTCGGCAAATCTAACAATTTTATCTTCAATGCTAGGGCAATACCTTGGACCAATGCCTTTTATTATTCCACTATACATTGGTGCACGTGAAAGATTTGCTCTGATTATGTCATGAGTTTTTTCATTTGTGTATGTCAAATAACAATTACAAATGTTTTTTGGTTGTTCCTTTGTCATAAAGCTAAATGATTGTATGTTCTCATCGCCTTTTTGAATTGTCAATTTTGAAAAATCAATGGTTCTTCCGTTCATTCTTGCAGGTGTTCCGGTTTTAAATCTTCTTATTGTAATTCCATTATTTATCAAACTTTGTGTAAGATTTTCGGCTCGCAAGAAACCATTTGGCCCACTTTCTTTTGAATATTCGCCAATAATTATCTTGCTTTTAAGATAAACACCGGTGCACATTACAACTGTTTTTGCATGGTAGATTTCGCCTTGTGCAGTTTCAATACCAATAACTTTTTTGTTTTCAACAAGCAAATTTTTTGCTTCGGCTTGTTTGATGTATACATTTGGGTTGTTCTCCAAAGTTTTCTTCATATTGTTGTGATAAAGTTGTTTGTCAACTTGTGCACGAAGCGAATAAACGGCAGGACCTTTGCCAAGGTTAAGCATACGAAGTTGAAGTAAACTTTTGTCAGTGTTGACACCCATTTCTCCACCAAGAGCATCAATTTCGCAAACCAAATGCCCTTTTGCTGTGCCACCAATACTTGGGTTGCAAGGCAAAAATCCAATTGCATCAAGGTTTATTGTGAGCAAAAGTGTTCTTTTACCCATTCTTGCAAGAGCAAGGCAGGCTTCGCATCCGGCGTGCCCCGCACCAATAACTATTGCATCAAAGTTATATAATTCATCCAAATTTTCCATAATAATTTTCCTTAAAAAATTCCAAATAAGTATATATTATCTATATAAAAAAGTAAATATTTTTGCAAAAAAATACAATATAAAGTGGAAGGGTGTTGCAATTTTTTGGGTTGTGTATTATAATATAAATGTCATTAGGCATAGATTCATATCACTTTTGGGACTATTTAGTTACCATAAAGAAGTGGGTGTTGCAAATTAAACGTCCGTTTTACTAGTTAACGGGTAGATAAATTTTAACACTTCTATTGTGGTCAAAGTGATATCACAAGTCCTAGTGAATCTTGCAGATTTGCAGGAAATCTAAATCACAAATTCTTACTAAATGTGGGGTCTTGCCTATAAAAGCAAAGGCAATGCTCAATAAAAGGCAATCCTATCCAATCTATGGTAGTAAGGTAATGGTTTGTGGTGATTATATAAAAGGATTCTAGTAAAATGTCAACTGTCAGCGAGGTTCTCGCCCAAGTATTTGGATTGACTGCGACATTGATGCTATGCTTATCCTACATGGTAAAAACTAAAAAAACATTCTTGTTTTTTAGTCTAGTAGGGGAAGTAGCATATGGATTAACTTTTGTTTTTGTTAATTCTATCGGTGCGGGTCTTATTGTATTTTTGTCTTGTGTGCAAAGTTTGGTTTATTATCTTTATGAAGCAAAATCAAAACAAGCACCAAAGACATTGGGATTTTTGTTTGTTGCAGGATTTATCATTTTGGGTTCAATAAACTTTAATTCAGTTTTTGATATTATCCCAATTTTGACATATTCTTGGTGCACAATTGCACTATACAAAAAAAATCTCGATTCAATAAAAGTAATGTATCTTTTACCTAATATATTACTTGTGATATATGACATAATGGTTATGGCATATGCCAATGCGTTGGAAGACGGAATTGAATCAGTTATAATTCTTTTGAGTTTAATTGACTTCAAAAAAATCTTCGTTAAAATACAAAGTCATAAAAAAGTTGCAACACTAATAAACAAAATTGGAGCCGGTTTGCGTTTTGAAAATCTAAAAAATATTCAGTCCACCGCAAAAATGCTCTCAACTAGTGATAACCATTTTCATATATTGCAAAGAGAAAGTACAATAAAACGTGCCGAAATCTGTCAGTATGGTTAGCGTTTTTGCCAATCATTACAACAAAAAAGACCAACAATGTGTTGGTCTTTTTCTATTTTTAATAAGTTCTGCCACCAGAAATATAAACAAGTTTGTCAATTAAGTAGTTTGCCAATTCCTTTATTGTTGGTGTTTTGTTGTTTTTTGAAATTGTTAAGAATAGCTGTTTGTTTTCACATCTTGCAAATGCGGTTAAAATTGAAAACCTAATTGCCTTTTCAATGCTTGGGATGGAGATGTTGTATTTTGATGAAATCATATCGTAGGCTTTGCAACATTTATTTTGGGTTGAGTCAGAATTGAGATATAACTCATACACCAAATCGGTTAGATATTTTACACCAATTAGTTTTGGTCTAAATGAAAGTTTGTCCAATTCAAGAATTATGTAATTATAAAAAGATTTATTCTCATTCTCAATATTTACCATATGATTAACATAAAATTTGTGATGATTATTAAGTCTAGTATACAAAGTTTCCATGTTATTTAGCTTAAAACAATTTCCTATGTCAAGTTCGTCACTTCCACAATTTACAAGAAATACATAAGAATTTGGATATATATTACAAAAATCAATCAAAAGTCCCATGTTTATATTTTGCCTTTTGTTGACTATTATATATAAAGGATTAATATTTTTCATTATGTAAGTTAATATGTCCAATTTTTGACAGTCAAATAAACTTAATCCTATTTTTGTACAAATATCTATAAGCTTTAAATAACTATTATCTTCTTTGTCGTGATAATATATCACACTATTTCTATTAAACACTTTCTCTTCTCCCCAGACATACTTATAATAACAAATAAAAATTTTAAAAGCAACACTTTTTTACAAATATTTTCAAAAATTCCAAATTTTGTACAAAAGTTGTGAGAATGTTGGCAATAATCTATGAAAAATGAAAAGAGTATTGCAAAATGACTGGGAATGTGGTAAAATATGGCAAATCAATGAGGTGATTATGAAAAAAGAAAAATCGAAAAAATCAAAAATAATAAAAACAATATCGGCAATTGCTGGAACAGGGGTTGCTATTGCTGCCGGAATTATTGCTCTTAACAAAACAGGAGTTATTGGTGGAGGAAATCATCCAACTCCAACTCCAGTACGTGAAACATTAAGCCAAGTAACGAATTTGGCATATGATGAAAAAACAAACATTCTCTCTTGGGATGAAGTTGAACATGCCGATATGTATCGTGTTAATGTTAATGGAAAACAAAGTGAAGTAGAAACAAACTCATATTCATTTATGCCAACAGACAAAGTTTCAACAATGAAAGTTCAAGCATTCGACACAACAGGAAACTATAATTCTTCTGCATGGTCAGAAGCAATAACATACACAATTCCAGACAATGTGTTAAGTCCAGAAGCTGTCTTTTCATTTGTTGACAAGTTTGATAGTAGAAGAGACCTTGTAAATATTGCTGGTATGTACATAGAAAATAATACATTATATACAAAAACATATGAAAAAGATTCAGAAGGAAAAGATTATATTGTAAGTCGTGAGACATATTTCAAGGGCGATATAAGTACACTTACTGACGCAATGAATACAGAAATGATGGAATCTGATTTATCACTATTCAAACGTTCAGAATATAACTCTGCAGAATACTTTATAAAATCAAACAAATATATTGGACTAATGGAAGAATATAGAGAGAAAGGTTATGCTTTTGAAGTTGTTTCAAGTGAAGTTGTAGACGAGGGAGATCGTGAATTTACTATTTTTGGAACATATAGATTAACAAATGGTGACGATGTAAAATATTTAACAAGTTCAATAGGTTGCGGAATTAAAGATAAAAAAGCATCAAAATCTGCAAATTACACAGTAAAACTTCAAGAATTATCGAACAGAATATTGGAAAATTTCGAAACTCATGAACTAACTGGTGACCTTTATGATTGGGCAAATACAACATTCGAAAAGAATCAAGCAAAGCAAAATACAAAATCACAACAAATTTCATATGTTGTTGATAATGGGATGAATTTGTAAAAATGGACAAAGAATGCATATTTTTGTCAAAAGATAACTATTGTATGCTTTATAACTTAAGGCAAGTGTCTTTAAAAAACGGGATTGAAATTGTTGCATCAAGAAATCTTTTTGATATGTTAAACAAATTCCACGATGGGGTAAATGCTGTTTTGGTGGAATGGGTGGAAAAGTTTGAAGATATAAGCAGACACATTTCAGATGAGCATAAAAACAAAATATTTTATATAAAAGATAGCAATATATACAATTTGAATAAAGTGATTTTGTACCATAGGATAGAAGATTTCTTTTTCTCAAAATTGTTTTACAGTCCTGTTTACAAATTTAACACAGAAAAATGCTTGCAAAAAATAAATGATAAATTTAACGAATTAGGTGTTGTTGTAAACAGCACCTATTCACTTTATATAAAGACATTGATATTTGAAATAAAAAAATTGGGTATCCATAAAATAACAAAAAAGTTAATGGAAGATGTCGCAACACTCAATCATATAAATTGCAATAATTTGTGTGACTTAATTAGACCTACAATAAAGGAATATGCAAAATTACTTGAACAAAAAAATTTTAACTTAAAAAGCACAAGAGTGAAAGATGTGATAGATGACTTGTATAAATTTTGTTTTGAAAGTTAAAATAAGAATTGTAAAAAACAAGAGAATATATAAAATTCCCTTGTTTTTTTCTAAAAAATCTATATTTTTCAACTATTTTTACATAAAAACATATAATTTTATATGGGTATAATATTCAAAAAATCAAAAAACAAAATAAGCATCGGTTGTTTTTTTATAAAATTTAACGCAATAAAAAATGAAGATTTGAGCAAGCATAACTCAATAAGAATTGGTGGAAATGCAAAATATTTTGTCGAGCCAAAGACAATTAAGGAGTTTGTTAAAATTATAAAATTTTGCAAGCAAAATGATGTTGCTTACTATATTTTAGGGAATGGTACAAAAGTTGTTTTTTCAGATAATGGTTTTTGTGGAGTTGTGATTTGCACAAAAAAATTGAAGCAAATTACAAAAAGAAAAAACATAGTTTGTGCAATGTGTGGTGTAAATCTTTTCACACTTAATCGTTTTTTAATTCAAAACGCCTTGGCTGGTCTTGAATTTAGTTATGGTATTCCAGGAACAGTTGGGGGAGCAATGTATATGAATGCCGGTGCGTATGGTGGGGACATAGGTAGTTTTGTCCAAAAAGTTCAGGTGTATGATGGCAAAAAAATAAGGGTAGTAAAAGGAAAAGACTTGAATTTTTCTTACAGGAAAAGTGCTATTAGTCAAAAGAGCTATGTCGTTTTAAAAGTATGGCTAAAATTAAAAATGGGCAACAAAAACGAAATAGAAAAAAAGTGCGAAGAATATTTTTCTAAAAGAAAAATATCTCAACCACTTGAAACTTATAATTTTGGAAGTACATTCAAAAAAACAAATGGAATAATTGCTGGCAAAATAATTGACAATCTGGGGTTAAAAGGTGTTAAAATAAATGGGGCACAAATTTCCACATTGCATGGTAATTTTATTATCAATCAAAATAATGCAACAATGCAAGACGTAAAGGACTTGATTACACTTGTAAAAAACAAGGTGTATGAAAGTTGTGGGGTTTGGCTTGAAGAAGAAGTAATTTTTGTTGGAGATAAAAAATGATTTTATACGGAGATTATCACACACATACAATTTATTCAAGTGGAAAGCATAATGCAATGCACGCAACAGGTACAATACTTGAAAATGCTCTTATTGCACAAAAAAAAGGATTAAAGGAAATTGCAATAACCGAGCATGGTTTTAACCATAAATTGTATGGACTTCAAAAAAAGAATATAAAAAGAATGAGAGAAGAGATTGATTACGCTGAAAAATTAACAGGCGTAAAAATTTATCTTGGAATAGAGGCAAATATAATATCAAGTCAAGGAGATGTTGACTTAACAAAAGAAGAAGTTGAAATGTTTGATTTGATTGTTGTTGGCTTTCACAAGTTTGCGAAAGCAAAAAGCGTAAAGGAATTTTGGAAATTTTATGTTCCAAATTTACTTGGAAGAAAGGGCAAAAAAACAAAACAAAGAAACACTCTTGCACTTATGATGGCAATGGACAAGTATCCAATAGATATAATATCTCATCCGGGGGTTGGTATGGCAGTTGACTTTGATGAACTATCAAAGCACGCCCAAAAAACCGGCACACACCTTGAGATAAATGGCAAGCGAATTGCCTACACATGCAAAGACATTCAAACAGTAATAAATAATGGTGCAAAAATAACCATAGATAGCGATGCACACAGCGCAAGCAGAGTTGGCGAAGTGGACAAACCTCTAAATTTTGCAATAAAATGTGGCATTGATTTTGATAGAATTGCCAACTATGGCAAACAAATAGAAATAAAACCAAAGGTAGGAAAGTGAGTTTTTCAAAAGACGTTAAAAATGAAATATTAAGTAAGACAATTGAAGACGATTATAGTTGTCTTGCTTTTTTAAGTGGTCTTTTTTCAAGTTCGGCAAATATTACGCTTGAACCAGAAGTAAATTTAACCCTAAACACCGATTTGGAAAATCTTGCACCATATGTAAACGAAATAATAAAAAGAATGTACGGCAAAAGTGCACAAGTTGAAGTGTGCAAAAGTTATCAAATAAAAAAAGAAGATTACTTTAAATTAACTTTTGAATCATCACTTGCTTGCCAAATATTGATGGACACTGGATGTATTGCCATTAAAGATGAAAAACTTGTAAGAAGATACAAAATTGACGAATATTTTTTGAAGGAGCAAGATAACCTAAAACACTTTGTGAGTGGTGTGTTTGTTGGATGTGGAACTTCAAGCATAAAGATAAACAAACAAGATAGGCTGTCAACCGGTTACCATATGGAGTTTGCATCAAAAAATGAACAATTTTTGGAAGGCTTAAAAGATGTTTTAACTCAATTTGAAATTTATGCAAAAATTGTAAAGCGTAAGAACTTGTATATTTTGTATGTCAAAGACGCAAATGAAGTAAGCAATATTTTGGCGCTTATTGGTGCATACAATTGTGTGTTCTCTCTTCAAAACGAAATTGCAGTAAGAGAATTAAGAAACAAAGTGAATAGGCAAACAAATTGCGTCAATGCAAACATTGCCAAAACAGTTGATGCAAGCTTTAGACAAAACGATGCAATATCAACAATAATAACAAAAATTGGCTTAGAAGAATTGCCTCAAGACTTGCAAAATGTGGCACTGCTACGAATGGCAAACCCAGAAGAAAGTCTTGACGAACTTATTCGTCTGGCCGGTTTTCCAATAACAAAAAGTGCTTTAAATTATAGACTTAACAAACTAATAAAAATTGCGGACAAAGTAAAGGAGAAATAATGGAACAATTTGTACACCTTCATAACCATACAGAATTTAGTTTGCTTGATGGTGCAATAAGAGTTGGTGACCTTGTAAAAGAAACAAAAAATAGGGGATGGAAGGCAGTTGCCATAACAGACCATGGAAATATGTATGGGGCTTTGCAGTTCTATACTGCTTGCCTTGGTGCTGGAATAAAACCGATTATTGGTTGCGAATTTTATATGTGTGATGACCTAACAGTAAAACAGGGCAAATCAAAATATGACCACTTGATTATTTTGGCAAAAAATAATACTGGTTATAAAAATATGCTAAAACTCAACACAATTGCCTTTGTTGACGGATATTATTACAAACCAAGAATTGATTACAAAACTTTGGAGAAATATAGCGAAGGGCTAATTTGTCTTTCAGGTTGTTTGTTTGGTAGAGTCCAGCAGTTAATTTTGGAGCATAGAAAAGAAGATGCAGAAAAGTTTGCCTTGTATTTGAATTCTATGTTTGCACCGGGCGATTTTTATCTTGAAATACAAAATCATAACTTCCCAGAAGACAAGGAAATTATGTTGGGGCTTAGTGAAATAAGCAAAAAAACGGGAATAAAACTTGTTGCAACAAATGACTGTCACTATCTAACAAAAGATGATGCCGAAATTCAAGATATCTTGATGTGCGTTCAAATGGGTAAAACACAAAACGACCCAGATAGATTTAAGTTCTCAACACAAGAATTATATTTCAAAACTTATGACGAAATGAAAGAAGCATTTGTTGGCTTTGAAGATGCACTAAAAACAACTTTGGAAATTGCTGACAAATGTGATGTTGTGATAAAAAGAAAAGTCCATGGCGAAATGGGACTTGAAGAAAAATATGTTCTTCCTGCAAACGAAAACTTTATTCCACCATATGTTCCAGAAAATGGAATGACAACTTTTGAATATATGAAAAAGTTGACGTATGACAATTTACCCAAAAAATATCCAAATGCGACAAAAGAAGTTTATGATAGAGTTGAGTATGAACTTACAACCATTCACGAAATGGGCTTTGTTGAATACTTCCTTGTTGTTTGGGATTATATCAACTGGGCAAAGGAAAATGGCATTTCGGTTGGTCCTGGACGTGGAAGTGGTGCAGGTAGTATTGTTGCATATCTTATGGGAATAACCAAAGTTGACCCACTTAAGTATGCACTATTCTTTGAAAGATTTATCAATCGTGAAAGAGTTTCCATGCCCGACTTTGACGTTGACTTTGATAAGGAACGTAGGGGCGAAGTTATTGAGTACGCAAAAAGAAAATATCATCCAGAAAATGTTTCATACATTATCACTTTTGGTAAAATGCAAGCCAAAAACGCCATAAAGGATGTTGGAAGAGTTTTGCAAATACCATATTCACAAACAGACAAGATTACAAAACTTATTCCAAACAGATTGCCAGAAGGCATAAAAAAACCGCCTGTTCTTGCATATTATTTTGGAAAGACAGGTAAGCCAGAAAATGATAAGTATATTGTTCCAGAACTTCGAGAAATATATGATAACGACTATGACTTACGACATGTTATTGATGTTGCAATAAAAGTTGAAGGTTTCCCAAGAAACACATCAATGCATGCTTGTGGTGTTCTTATTGCACCACAACCGGTTGATGAGTTTGTTCCACAATCAAGAAATGGCGAAGATATCACAACACAATATGAAGCAGTTGACCTTGAATCTCTTGGACTTTTAAAAATGGACTTTTTGGGGCTTAACACTTTGACTGATATAGACAAAGCTTTGCAATTTGTTAAAGAACAACATAATGTGGAAATAGACTTTGATAAAATCGGTTATGATGATAAAAATGTCTATGATATGATTGGACAAGGCAAAACGGAAGCAATATTCCAACTTGAAAGTGGTGGGTTTAAAAAGTTTATGAAAGACCTTAAACCAAGTAGCCTTGAAGATATTATCGCCGGTGTGTCACTATACAGACCGGGGCCAATGGATAGTATTCCAACCTATGTAAGAAACAAGTTTAATCCCGACAAGGTAGAATATCCACATGAGTGTATTAAAGATGTGCTAAAAGTCACATATGGTTGCATTGTTTACCAAGAGCAAGTTATGCAAATTTGCCAAATTATGGGGGGATATAGCCTTGGACAAGCTGATAATGTGCGTAGGATTATGGGTAAAAAGAAAGTTGAAAAAATGGCACATGAAAGGGAAAAGTTCATAAATGGTTGGGAAGACCCAACAGGCAAACACTCTATTCCAGGTGCAATTAAACTTGGAATACCAAAGGAAACTGCCGAAAAGGTGTTCTCCGAAATGGAAACCTTTGCTCAATACGCCTTCAATAAATCTCACGCAACTGCATATGCAATGCTCACTTACCAAACAGCATACCTTAAATGTTATTACGAAGTTGAATTTTTGACAGCGATTATAAACAACCGTATCACAAATGCAGATGAAATCAAAAGATATGTGGCTTATGCAAGAAGTGAAGGGATTGATGTTTTGATTCCAGATATCAACAAAAGTACAACATATTTTTCAATTGAGAATGGCAAAATAAGATATGGGTTAAGTGGACTTAAAGGCGTTGGTGTTAATGCTATTGACGTTATGATAAACGAACGCAAGAAAAACGGCGAGTTTAAAGACCTAAGAGATTTTGTTGAAAGACTTTATGATACAGGTGTTGTAAACAAAAAGAGTATGGAAAGTTTGATACTTAGTGGTGCTTTTGATTGTTTCCATTTGTATAGAAGCCAATTGATGGCGATTTTTGACGATGTGATAAACAAAGTCGCAACCGACAAGAAAAATAGACAAAGTGGACAATTCTCTCTTTTTGACAACTTTAAAGTTGAAACAAAAGAAATGGACAAAGTAACAGTTCCTCATATAAAAGAATTTAACAAAGAAACAAAACTCAAACTTGAAAAAGAGATAATGGGTGTGTATATGTCGGGACACCCTTTGCAAAATTTTGCATCAAGATGGGATAATTTCAATTTCAAAAGTTCAATGATTGCCAAAAATGAAGATATGGCAGAAGAAGATGTTGATGCAGAAGAGAATCAAGTTGAACAATATGAACTTGAAGATGGTGCAATTGTTAATTGTGGGGGAATTATAACCGAAACAAGAAGAATACTTGTAAAAACCACAAACAAACCAATGAGTATTCTGCAAATTGAAGATTTGTATGGTACATATTCGGCAATGGCCGTTCCAAAAATTTATGAAAAATATAAAGACTTGCTTGAAGAAGATAAAATTGTTCAAATTGGTGGAAGATTCTCCGTTCGTCCGGGCAAAGATCCGGTTATATTGATTGAAAGAATAAGCGAAATGAAAGAAGAGGTAAAAGAGCAAGTATCAAACAAACGACTTTACCTAAAATATGACCTAAAAGACCAAAAACTCGCAGACAAAGTGAATTTGATATTGTCTTTATATCAAGGCGATTGTCCGGTTATGGTAAGATGCACAAGCGACAACAAGGCATACAGATTGCCAAATGAAGTTAATGGCAATAATCACTTGGTAAATGAACTTATTGGCATTTTGGGTGAAGAAAATGTTGTTTTGATTGACGATAAAAAGGAGTAAATTATGAATATAGGCATTTTGGCAAGTGGTGGAGATGGCGTTGGAATGAATGCATTTCTTTATGGCTTTTGCTTTTGGTTGCATATAAAAAACAAAATAACTCTTTTCAGTCAGGGATACAAAGGTCTTATTTATGACAAAATAGTTCCATTTGACCTAAACTTTTTAAGAAAAAACAAAAATAAAGGTGGTATTTGCATAAAAACATCAAGATGTCCAGAATTTGAAACAGGTGAAGGTATTGATGATGCAATAAAAACCTTGCAAAAATATAGTATAGACTGCCTTGTTGTTATGGGTGGGAATGGCTCGCTTAAAGGCCTGAAAGAAATTAGCGATAGAGGAATGGACGTAATGTTTGTTCCTTGTACAATAGATAACGATCTCGCCGGCACTGATTACTGTATTGGGTTTGACACTGCGTGCCAAAATTCAATTGATTTTGTAAAACAAGTGAATGACACTATGCAGTCATTTAACAGAACTTGCATATATCAAGTTATGGGCAGAAAGTGTCCACAAATTGCAATTAAGGTAGCCGAAAGTGTTGATGCTGATTATGTCTTTACGGATGAATATTGCACAAAGGAAAAATGTTTGGAAGCATTAAAACAATCAACAAAAGATGCACCAATTGTGATTGTAAGAGAAGATTTGTTAAATGTTGAAGAACTGAAACAATATATTCAAGAACAGTTAAATACCGATGTAAAAATTAGTACGATTGGATACATACAAAGGGGTGGAAAACCAACTCGAAAGGAAAAATATTTTGCAAAGTGCTTTGCAAAAAAATGTGCATGGGAAATTAGAAGAAATAGGTTTAATAGCGCTATAATTGTAAAAAACAACTCTTTTTACGCAATTGATATAAATAAAATTTGATTTAATGGTGTAAGCCTTAGTGACAAATTTTTCGCATTTAAGATAATATATCTTACTTTTATAAAAATAAAAGTTTGCAAGTTAGTTGCAAAAGTCGGTTTGTTTATGTTAAAATACAATGCAAAGTATTTGTGTTGTATTTTTTTTGCATACAATACAGTATTATTAGACAAACTAGACGGAGGTTAAAATTTTGAATAATAAAAAGAAAGCAGGATTAAATTTTTCTTATATTTTGATATTACTATTGCTTGCACTTTTAATTGTTTTTTCGTTCACAAATCTTTCTCCACAACTCGCGAAGAAAGATATTTCGGCAATCAATTCAGATATTGATAGCGGAAATGTTGCAAGCATATATTTCTATGATGGCGAAGCAAGAGTTTTGCTTATTGAGTCAAAAAGTAGTGTAAAGGGCGAAAATAGAAAAAAATTCCCAAACACAGCTGACTACTACATTGAATACACATCAGAAGTAAAAGAACAAATCGTAATAAAGATAAATGCATACAATGAGGGCAAAACCGAAGAACAAAGAATTTCATACGAAGCACCAGCAACAAGAGCAAGTTGGCTTGACACATTATTCCCAATCTTGTATATCGGCCTTGGTGTTTTGGCACTTGTGTTTGTGTTTAAGATGTTCTCAAAATCAAATAACAGTGCAATGAGTTTTGGTAAAAATCGTGCAAGAATGACATCTAATATAAAAGTTAGATTTTCAGATATTGCAGGTGCCGATGAAGAAAAAGCAGAACTTCAAGAAATTGTTGAATTCTTAAAGCATCCACAAAAGTTCACAGAACTTGGTGCAAGAGTCCCAAAAGGCGTTTTGCTTGTTGGTCAACCAGGAACAGGGAAAACCTTACTTGCTCGTGCAGTTGCAGGGGAAAGCAATGTTCCATTCTTGGAAATCAGTGGTAGTGATTTTGTTGAGATGTTTGTTGGTGTTGGTGCAAGCAGAGTAAGAGATTTGTTTGAACAAGCAAAAAAATGTCAGCCATGTATTGTATTTATTGATGAAATTGATGCAGTAGGTCGTCAAAGAGGTGCAGGCCTTGGTGGTGGAAATGATGAAAGAGAACAAACTCTAAACCAATTGCTTGTGGAAATGGACGGCTTTGAAGCAAACGAAGGAATTATTGTTCTTGCCGCAACAAACAGAAGTGATGTCCTTGATCCAGCACTTATGCGTCCAGGTAGATTTGACAGACAAATATATGTTAACCCACCAGATGTAAAAGGCAGGGAAGGAATTATAAAAATTCACGCAAGAAACAAACCACTTGCAAGTGATGTAGATTTCCAAACTCTTGCAAGAATGACAACAGGCTTTACTGGTGCAGATATAGAAAATATGCTTAATGAAGCAGCAATCTTGGCAGCAAGAACCGGTAGATCTCAAATAACAATGCAAGATATTCAAGAAGGTATCAACAAAGTTATAATGGGACCACAAAAGAAGAGTTTACTTGTTACCGAAAATGATAAAATTATAACAGCATATCACGAAAGTGGACACGCAATTGTTGGGAAAATACTTGAAAACTGTGAAGAAGTACAAGAAGTTTCAATCATCCCAAGAGGCAATGCTGCAGGATATACAATGAGCAGACCAGACAATGATGATAATCATATGGGCAAAAATAAACTCAACGATATGATGGCAATGATGTTTGGTGGAAGAATCAGTGAAGAATTGTTTATGAAAGACATTTCAACTGGTGCAAGCAACGATATCCAAAGAGCAACAAATGTTGCAAGAAAAATGGTTACCGAATGGGGTATGAGTGATAAGTTTGGTGCAATGAGTTTCTCAAGCGAAGGCGAAGTTTTTGTTGGTAGAGATTATCAAGAAAGAAAGAGTTACAGCGAAGAAACAGCATCACTTATTGATAACGAAGTTAAAAAGATTTTGGATTATAACTATAATAGAGCCAAAGAAATTTTGACAAAAAATAAAAAATTCGTTGAACAAATGGCACAACTCTTACTTGAAAAAGACACAATCTATAAAGATGAAGTTGATATGATTCTTGCCGGAAAGACAAATGAAGAAATAAAACAAGCCATGGCAGAAAAATCAAAACAATCTGAAAGTGAACAACAAAAGTATAGAGAAGAAAAAGAAAAGAAAGACAAACTTGCAGAACTTGACCAAAAATTAAAAACGGCACAAGTTTATCTTAAACAAGGTATTATTTCTCAAGACGATTACAACCTTGTTGAGAAAGAAAACAAGGAAGCAAAGCAAAAAATAGAAGAAGAGTATTCTCAAAAACTTGAACAAAATCAACAAGAGCAAAGCGAAGAATCAAAAGTTGAAGAGCAAAAACAAGAAGAACAGGTTGAGAAAAAAGAAGAAAAACCAAAGGTAACTTTGATAAGAAAGAGCACAAAAGGTGCAAAGGAGAAAAAAGATGACAAAAAAGAATAAATGGTGGTTAATTCTAATTTATTGTATTTGTGGAATTTTAATTGCCACAGCAATCACTTTAAGCGTTGTAAAAACAAACTATGCACCAGATGCAATTGAACCAAGTTTCATCAATATAAAACAAACAGGTTCAAACAAACCATTCCCAGGTGGAAGAAAAGATAGTGAAGACGACAAAGATGTTGAAGTTTACAACAACTTGATGTCAGATTACAAATCAGCATTTCGTGAAAGTGTTATGTCAGGATTCTTTTCTGGAAGAACAAGTTTTAAGTCAAGAATTGAAGAATGTATTGGAACAAACAAAAACCCAATTGAAAAATTGACAGGCTATATTGTTACATTCTATTTCCCAGAAGAACAAACACTAACATTGAACGGAAAAATCTATAACCCACCAACAAATAGTAGCGAGATGTTAAAATACACAGAAATGACTTTCAGTGTTTCGGAAGGCGAAAAAATGCAAAGCCATTATGTTTATTTTAAGTGCGTAGCTGATAACACAGCAGGTTATACTTACTATAGACAAACAGTTATGGGAAATTTTGCCGATATGTATAAAACAATTTCAAGTTTTGAATAAATTTACAAAAGATAAACAAAATTGATTGTTTATCTTTTTTAATGTATTTTATTACTTGTCTTTTGACAAAAATTCATTTATAATACTGCTAGAGGGAAATATGCAAAATACAGTAGATAAACTTAAAAACCAATTAACTCAAAAATTGAGTTGGCAAGAAATTGAACCAAAAGATTATGCAAATTATGGAATTGCAAGTTTTCCAGAAGCAAGAGTTGTTTATTGTTACAAGGTTGGAACAATTTATGGTGCATTCAACACACTAACTTTGTATGATTATGGCAAAGATGACAAATTTATAAAGCAACTTAATGAGTCTTATTTGGAACTTCAAGACAATAAGGAAGAACAAGAAGAATTGGGTATGAAGCCAGAGCATTGGGAAGTGTTTGATAAAAACAGTGCAATGCTTAGTATTGTAAAAGTGCTAATTAAACCGGAGTTTAATGTTGTTGATGTTTTCTTTGTGTTTATGAAAAATGTTTATTGTTTTCATACATATATTGTTGGCGATGATAAAGATTTGTCTTTGGACAACCTTCAACGTAAGTATGAAATAATAGACCATATTGTAAAGGAAATAAATGGACTTAAAAAATAATTACGACAAACTTATGCAAGAGCAAATTGCAAAGTTTGACAAAAAGAAAAAAATATTGCTCCATAGTTGTTGTGGACCATGTAGTAGTGCTGTTATTGAAAGATTAAAACCAAAATTTGAAATAACAGTTTTTTATTACAACCCCAATATTTACCCAAAAGAAGAATTTGAAAAAAGATTACAAAATCAAAAAATAGTTATAGAAAATAATCTTGGTGTCAATTTGGTCAGTCCCAATTATGATGAAATTGAATATTTGGAAAAAGTAAAAGGTCTTGAAGCTGAAAAAGAAGGTGGCAAAAGATGTGATGTCTGTTTTTACTTAAGACTAAAACAAACTGCAATTTTTGCCAAAGAAAAGGGGTTTGACTTTTTTGGTACAACACTTACTGTTAGTTCTCACAAAAATGCCGAACACATCAACAAAATTGGTGAAGAAATTTCACAAGAAGTTGGTATACCTTTTCTTTATTCAGATTTCAAAAAACACGATGGTTACAAAAGAAGCATTGTTCTCAGTCGAGAGATGAATTTATATAGGCAAAATTATTGCGGTTGCAGATTTTCAATAGGTAGATAAATGTGGAAAAAATAGAATATGAATATTATGAAAAGAAACCAATGTCGCTATCAAGAGCTATGTTAAAAAGCACAGCTCTACTTTTGCTTGCATTGGCAATTTTTGTTTTTGGCATATTATTTTACTGTAATACTTTTCTATCTTTGTATCCAATATCAGGGTCAAGTATGCAACCACTCATCAATGCAACATACGACAGCGGCGATTTTGCATATGGCACACGAAATACAAAAGATGTGACTTATGGCGATATTATAATTTACAAAAAAAATAGCAATAAACTTGTAATAAAAAGAGTTATTGCAATGTCTAATGATAATATTATGATAAAAGAAGATAACGGCGAATATGCATTATATTTGCAATATAATTCAACCGGCGAATGGCAAAAACTTGAAGAAGATTATGTCAAAGACAAATCGTCATATGAAATAACATATCAAGAATTGTATTGGTCAGTGCTTCCACATGGTGGTGGGGAAGGTAGACTTGAATATATACCAGCAAGCAAAATATTGACCGATGAAAATGGTAACAAATATTATCATGTAAACGAAGGCGAAATATTCTATGCCGGCGACAATCGACGAACATCATATGATTGTTTTGATTATGGCGCTATGAAAGCAGATCGTATGGTTGCCAAGGTCGTTTATCTTATTCATAGAAACGAGCCAAGAATTTGGCAAGTGGTTATGCAATTTTTGGGAATATACAAATGGAGATAACAAAATTACAATTATTTTCGTATCGTAATTACAAACAATGCGAAATTGATTTCAAAGACGGGTTAAATGTTATATGTGGAAAAAATGCACAGGGGAAAACCAATTTATTGGAAGCTGTGTATTTTTGCGTTGTTGGGAAAAGTTTTAGAGCATCAAGGGAAAAAGAAGTAATAAACAAAGATAGTGAGTTTGCAAAGATAAAACTTTTTGTAAAAAAAGAAATAGGGAATAGTATTGTTGAAATAATTTTTTCAAGAAAAGATAAAAAAACAATAAAAATAAACGGCGTGCCAATTAAAAAAATAAGTGAACTTTTGGGCGAATTTAATGGTGTATTTTTCTCCCCAGACGAACTAAAACTAATCAAAGAAAGCCCAGAAGATAGACGGAGATTTATGGACATTGATATTTCACAAACAAATAAACAATATTTTTATCTGTTGAATAGATATAACCAAATTTTGCAAAACAGAAACAAACAACTAAAAATGAACCTAAAGCGAGAAGATCTTGTTGACATCATGAAGATTTGGAACACTCAACTTGCAAATTGTTCGTTAAAAATTGCAAAATATCGCCAAAATTTTGTGTATATGCTTGCTCCTTTTGCGAGGAAAGCACATTCGTATCTAACCGATAACAAAGAAAAGTTGGGGCTTGAATATGTTGGGATTGAAGAAAAAACCGAAGAAGATATAATCAAACATTTGGAAAGAAACCTTGACAAAGATTTGGCACTTGGATACACAAGTTATGGACCACACAGAGATGACATAAAAGTGACAATAAATGATATTGATGTAAGAACATATGGTTCGCAAGGTCAGCAAAGAACTTGTGCTTTGTCGCTAAAACTTGCAGAACTTGATATAATAAAGAATCAAATCAACACAAAACCAGTTTTGCTTTTGGATGATGTGTTAAGTGAACTTGATGATGATAGAAAAAATAGATTGCTTGCATATTGCAAAAATGGTCAAACACTTATAACTTGCACTTCGTTTAATTATAATGTGCAATGCAATAAAATAGAAATTGAAAATGGTGAAGTGAAAAGCGAGGAAGAAGTATGATTTTTGAAAATCTATATTGCAAAATATTTGAGTCTTTTCAAAAATATTATAGTGCCATAAGAGATAAGTTTAAAGAATCTGAAACACCCAATAATATAAACATTAAAAAAAATATATCATATGGCAAAAATCCAGAGAATACTTTTGATGTTTATTACCCAATAGATGAAAAGGCAAAAAAGTTTACAACAATTTTAAATATTCATGGCGGTGGATATGTTACAGGTTCAAAAGAACAAAATGCATTGTATGCAATGATTCTTGCAAGCATTGGATATCTTGTTATAAATATGGAATACACAAATTCTCAAAAAGAACCATTTCCAAAACCGGTTGAAGAAGCGTTTGATTTGTTAAAATATATTTCGGAAGATAAAAAATATAAAAAAATGATAGATTTTGATAACTTTTTTATTAGTGGAGATAGTGCCGGTGGGCATATCGCATCACTTGTTGCAAATGCTCAAACAAGCGAAATTTTAAAATATGACTTGGGTCTTTGTGGTGGTGCAAAAATAAAAGGTTGCATCCTAAATAGTCCGACTTTCACATCTTTTAACTTCCTTAATTTCCCTTGGCTTAAAAATGGGTATAAAAGGGTTATTTATGGTAAAGATTTAAACAAAGTATCAAAAATATGCAGTGTTACTGATACCATTACATCAAACTTTCCGCCAACAATCGTCTTTTCAGCAAATAATGATTTCATAAAAATGCAGGCAGACAAGTTTTGTAAAGTGGCAAAAGATTTAGATTTGGCTGTGGACCACTATATATTTACAACAGGGAAACATTTGGGACACGATTTTATCATCAATTATCCACACCTAAGAGAAGGTGCATATGCAATTTGCAAAATTGATGAGTTTATAAAGAATGTAAAACAGAATAACCTAAAAAAAGGTGTTAATTTACATAAACTAAACTTAAACAAAAATACCAAAGAAAATGCCAATAAAAATCAAAATTGTCAAGATAGAGAAAATACATTTAAAAAGTAAGACAAAGTTATACAATTAGCATTGTTTTTCTTGACATAAAACGCATAATATTTTATTATATATAATAAATTTATAAGGAGAAAAATATGGGGTTATTTAATTTTGTAAAAAAACAACTTCTAAAAGTTATTGAATGGAAAGACGATTCAAAAGAAACAATTGTATACCGTTTTCCATTAAAAGATCGTGATGAAATAATGACAAGTTCAACGCTTGTTGTAAGAGAATCGCAAGTGGCAATATTTGTTCATAAGGGCACAATTCAAGATGTATTTATGCCAGGAACATACAAACTTTCAACAGAGAATATTCCTTTCTTAACAAAGGCATTATCTCTTCCAACAGGATTTGAAAGTCCAATCAAAGCCGAAGTTTACTATGTAAACACAAAACAATTTGTAGGTCAAAAATGGGGAACACAAAACCCAATTATGATGCGTGACAATGAGTTTGGAACAGTTAGACTTCGTGGCTTTGGTGTTTATTCATTCAAAGTTGATGATGCAAAAGTGTTTATGAAAGAAGTTTTTGGAACAAATGCAGTGTACACAGTTAGTGATGTTGCAGACCAAATCAAACCAATGCTCATTGAATCAATAACAGACTCAATTGCAGAAAGCAAAATTTCAGCACTTGACCTTGCTGCAAACTATCGTGAATTTTCAGGAAAAGTTTTGGAAATGTCACAAGAACCATTCCAAAAACTTGGACTCAAACTTTGCAGTTTGGTTATAGAAAATATCTCACTTCCAGAAGAAGTTGAAAAAGCTCTTGACGAAAGAACAAAACTTGGCGTTTTGGAAGACAAGATGGGAACATTCACACAATATCAAACAGCGCAAGCAATCAAAGATGCTGCAAACAATCCAAATGGCGGAAACTTGGCTGGTCTTGGTGTTGGTCTTGGTGCTGGTGCAACAATTGGCAATGTTTTTGCGGGAAGTGTTGCAACAGAAAACAAACCAAAAGCAAAACTTGTTGAATGTAATAACTGTGGTGCAAAAATAAAAGAAGGAGCAAAATTCTGCCCAGAATGTGGTGCAAGCCAAGTGCTTACTTGCAGTAACTGTGGTGCAGAATTAAACAAAGGTGCAAAATTCTGCCCAGAGTGTGGCACAAAAGTTGTAAACAAAAATGTTTGTGCAAAATGCGGTGCAGAACTCAAAAAGGGTGCAAAATTTTGCCCAGAATGTGGAAATAAAATTTAATGGATGAAAAAGAACTAACAAGACAAGGCAAAAAGTGTGCATCTTGTGGTGGCAATATGGCATTTTCGCCCAAAGATAAAGGGCTTAAATGCCAATTTTGTCAAAATGTAACAAAGCTAGATTATGACTTTAACATAGATAAACATAATTATGTTGAAAATGCTGAAGATATGGAAGCCTATAACAATTTTGCAACAGAGAGCAAAGTTTTTAAATGCTCAAATTGTGGTGCAAATGTTATTTTAAACAAATTGGAAGTTGCAAAAAAGTGCCCATACTGTGGCAGTAGTTATGTTGCAGAAGAAAAGGAAATGCCAAGTCTGAAACCTGATGCAATAATTCCTTTCAAATATTCAAAGGAAGAGGCATGTAGGTTATATAAACAAAGAGTAAAAAAGAAATGGTTTTTGCCAAATGAATTTAAAAAAGCCCCACCAGATGATAATATCGCCGGTGTGTATGTTCCATGTTTTTCTTTTGATGCAAAAACATTTACGACATACAAAGGTGTTCTTGCTTACACAACAACAGTAGTTGTTAATGGCAAAACTCAAACAAGCACTACATATCAAAATATATCAGGTCAAAAAAACACAAATCAAAGAGATGTTATTGTGGAAACAAGTTCACACCTAACACAAGATATATTTGACAAACTAAAACCATTTTCAACTGCCGAACTAGTAAAATTTACACCAGATTTTATTTTGGGATATAGTGTTGAATACTATGATAATAGTTTAACTAATTGTAAAAAAATTGCTGACGCAATGATGGAAAAGGTAATAAAGAACCAAATTTTGTCACAATATTCATATTCAAGTGTTGTTAGTTATTCACAAAAAACAATTTTTAGTGATGAAAAATATGATTATTGCATTTTGCCAATATATCAAGTTAGATATAAATATAAAAACAAGGATTATTTGACATATATGAATGGTCAAACAGGGAAACTTGCGGGAAAGATGCCAAAATCTCCTGTAAAAATTACATTCTTTGTTATATTAATCTTGCTTATTGCTGTTTCGCTTGGATTATTATTTATTTATACAGATTAAAAAAACTCCGAATTTTTCGGAGTTTTATTTTTTTATCTTTCGATGGTAAAGGATTTTGTGTTATATGCATAATTGTGTAAATCTTGCAATTCCTTTATTCTTTTTTTATCTTTGTCATATTCAAAAGTAATGCTGTCTAAATTTGGGATATTTATTTCTGTTGATGCACTTATTTCACTCAAAAAGAAAATCCCGACATATTTTAAACTTGGCATGTTGATTTTTTCCAAACAAAAGTTATAAAGAAGGAAATTTTCGCCAATGTGTTCCAATTTTGGGAAGTCGACAACTTTTAACTTTGAATATTTCATAAAGTTATTGCCAATAAACGCAAGATTTGGCAAAAATAGTTCTTCAATTTTATTTACATTTGTAAGGCAATAATGCCCAATTCTTTCAACATTTGGTATATATATATCAACAAGTTCAGCATTTGCAGACATAAATCCATTGCCAATTGTTTTTACTTTTGGTAAATATAATGTTTTTAATTTGTAATTATAAAACAAAAAGTCATCACCAATTTTTTCAATATTTGGTATGCTAATTTCATTCAAGTTGTCAGATGTCCCAAGGAAAAAATAGTTTGCTTCCTTTATGTTGTTATCAAAGTATTTGATAATTGTGGATGATTGATTTACAACAATGGTCACATTATCACCAAATTCTGGAGTTACGGTTATAACCCTATTTTTTTCATTGTTAAATGTTATTGTAATATCTTTAATTTTTCCAAGATGAGAAAAGGCGTTATTGTTTTCTTTTAGTTCCCCATAGGAAAATTCAGTAATATACTTTTCTTTACCAAGTGAAAATAGGTAATTGTCAACTATCAAATATTCACTCTTGTTTAATTTTTGTGGAACGTGTCTTTCGCCCCTTAATATAATGTTATTTTCACAAAGGATGTAACTTCCCCAATTGTTATGTGGCAGTTTTTTATAAAACTTTCCATCACTTCCTTGCATATATCCCAAAAGCCCAAAAGAAGTTTCCGAAGTGCTTCTTGTATAATTTTCTATATGAAATTTTTTTATAAAGGAATCGGTAAGCCCAGGGGCAATGTTGTCAAGATTGTTACTAAAAGTTGCATCTGGGTTGCTGACAGTATGATTATATCTGTTTTTTATTGACAAAACATTGCGTCTTCCTTTTGAAAATTGAATACTAATAACACTTGTTCCATATTTGTCTTGTCTTTCTGGATATTCAAAATCTTCCCTTTTAATTGTGCCCACATCTTTTTTAACAGCAAACCAAACTCTACAAGTGCAGAGCCTTTGACTGTAAAATGTACACAACTCTTCATCTTCTTGATAATATTTTCTAAAAGACTGTATTTCTTCTTCTGTCTGACATTCTGGATAAAGAATATATCCAGCCTCATCCAATATTTCTTCGGGTGATTTCTCTTGCTTTGTTTCGATATTTTTTGTTTTTAAAATTTGAGCATTTGCAATATCAAGAATGTAACTTACAAATTCTTCCTCTTGATAAAGGACATCTTCATAAAGCGAATGGACTTCATCGAATGTTGTTGTAATAATATTTTTCAGCATCCCGGGATATTCCAAAACGCTTGAAAACCATTTTCTACACAATTTTGCAAAATGTTCGCCATAATGCTTTTTAATAAATTTTAAATCCGGATTATCCATATTTACCCTTTGTAAGCATATTTTATCACAAACTATATTTATTTGCAATAGGTGACAAATTTATCGCCACGCATATAGCCTTTTTTGCTATAAATTTTGACTTTTTACTTTATTTATAAACTATAGTATGTTATAATACTATAAGTATATATTTATATATATATTAAACAAAAAAATATATATCAAATTATATTTGCAAAATTTATAATTAGGAGAACAAAATGGAAGAAGAATTAGACCTAACCAAGAGCGAAAAATATGACCAATCGGATATTCAGGTTTTGGAAGGGCTAGAACCTGTTAGAAAAAGACCAGGTATGTACATTGGCTCAACCGACACAAGAGGACTTCATCATCTTATTACCGAAGTTGTTGACAACAGTATTGATGAAGCACTTGCTGGATATTGTACACATATTGAAGTAACTCTCAACGACGACGGTTCATGCAGCGTTGCAGATAATGGTCGTGGAATCCCAACAGGAATTATTGAAAAAGAAGGCAAAAGTGCTGTTGAGGTTGTTTTAACAAAACTTCACGCTGGTGGAAAGTTCGGGGGCAGTGGATACAAAATCTCTGGTGGACTTCATGGCGTTGGCGTAAGTTGTGTTAATGCTCTTTCAAAATGGCTTAAAGTTGATGTTTATCAAAATGGTTACCACTTTTATATGCAATTTAGTCGTGGCAAGGCAGATGCTCCACTAAAGAAAATGGAACCAAGTGACAGAAGAGGAACAACTGTAACATTCCTTCCTGATGATACAATTTTTGAAACTGTTGAGTTTGATTATGAAACAATCAAAAATAGATTTCGTGAAATTGCCTTTTTGAACAAAGGAATTGTAATTTCTTTGGAAGATAAAAGAGCAGGAAAAGAAAAGAAAGATGTTTTTGAATTTAAGGGTGGAATTATTGAGTTTGTTGACTATCTTAATATCAACAAAAATCCATTATTCCCACATCCTGTATATTTCAACAAAATCTCTGCAACAAGCGAAGTTGAAGTTGCTTTCCAATATAATGATGGGTACAATGAAATAATCCACACATATGCAAACAACATTAACACAGAAGAAGGTGGAACTCATCTTGTTGGGTTCAAAAACTCACTTACAAAAGTTATAAATGACTTCGCCCAAAAGAACAAAATCTTAAAAGAAAATGAAAAACTTTCTGGAGATGATTGCAGAGAAGGATTAACAGCAGTTATTTCTGTAAAACTTATGAATCCACAATTTGAAGGTCAAACAAAAACAAAACTTGGCAACAGTGAAATGAGAACTGAAGTTGAAAAAGCTATGACTGAAGGTTTTGGAGATTTCTTGGAAGAAAACCCGGCACTTGGAAGAGAGTTGGTTCTAAAAAGCATAACTGCTCAAAGAGCAAGAGAGGCTGCAAGACTTGCAAGAGAGTCAACAAGAAGAAAAGGTGTTCTTGAAAGTACAACTCTTCCGGGAAAACTTGCCGATTGCACAGAAAAAGACCCAACACATTGCGAAATATATCTTGTCGAGGGAGATTCGGCTGGTGGCAGTGCAAAACAAGGAAGAGATAGAAGATTCCAAGCAATATTGCCACTTCGTGGTAAAATCTTAAATGTTGAAAAAGCAAGACTTAATCACATTTTGGAAAACAATGAAATAAAGAGTATGATAACAGCATTTGGTGCAGGTATCCAAGACGATTTTAATGAAGATAAATTAAGATACAAAAAAATTATTTGTATGACCGATGCCGATGTCGATGGCTCACACATTAGAATTTTGCTTTTAACATTCTTCTTTAGATTTATGCGTCCACTGATTGAAAAAGGTTATGTTTATTCAGCAATGCCACCACTATACAAACTTGTTCGTGGCAAAGACGAAATGTATTTCTATAGTGATGAAGAACTTGAAGAAAACCTAACAAAATATGGAAGAAAAGGTATCACAATCCAAAGATACAAAGGTCTAGGCGAAATGAACCCAGAACAACTTTGGGAAACAACAATGAACCCAGAACACAGAATACTTATTCAAATAACAATGAAAGATGCTGTTGAAGCAGATGCAATGTTTAACAAGTTGATGGGCGAAGATGTTGACCTTCGTAGACAATTTATTGAAGAAAATGCAACATTGGTTGAAGACCTTGATGTATAGTAAAAATTAAGTTAAAGGTGAAAATATGGAAGAAAAGAAAAAAGAACTTCATGAGTTGTTTGCAAACACAAAAGTTATGCAAGTTGAAGCAACTGATGAATTAAAAAAATCGTTTATCTCTTATGCAATGGCAGTAAACGTATCTCGTGCCATTCCAGATGTAAGGGATGGACTTAAACCTGTTCATAGAAGAATACTTTATTCTATGGGCGAACTTGGGAATTTTAGTGACAAGCCATACAAGAAATGTGCAAGAATTGTCGGTGAAGTTATGGGTAAATATCACCCACATGGCGATAGCAGTGTATATGATGCATTGGTTCGTCTTGCCCAAGACTTTTCAATAAGATATCCACTTGTAGATGGTCACGGTAACTTTGGTTCAATTGATGGCGACAGTCCTGCCGCTATGCGTTACACAGAAGCAAGATTAAGCAAGATTAGTGAATATATGCTTGAAGATATCGACAAAGAAACTGTTGATATGTATCCGAACTTTGATGATACACTTATGCAACCAAGAGTTTTGCCTTGCAAATTCCCTAACTTGCTTGTAAATGGTGCAGATGGTATTGCCGTTGGTATGGCAACAAATATCCCACCACACAACCTAACAGAAGTAATCAATGGCGTTGAAGCACTTATTGACAATCCTGACATAACTGTTGAAGAACTTATGAATTATATTCCAGCTCCAGATTTTCCAACTGGTGGAATAATAATGGGAAGAAATGCAATTCGTCAAGCCTACACAACGGGACGTGGTAGCATAATTGTTCGTGGTAAGGCAGAGATTGAAGAAAGCGAAAATGGTAGATTTAGAATTGTTATTTCTGAATTACCATATGGAGTAAACAAAGCCCGCTTTATTATGCAAATGGCTGACCTTGTAAAAGACAAAAAGATTGAAGGCATAAGCGATATCAAAGAAGAAAGTGACAGAGATGGGCTTAGAGTTGTTGTTGATATAAAGAAAGATGCAAACGCTCAAGTTGTTCTCAATATGCTTTACAAAAAGACAATGCTTCAACAAAGTGAAGGCATTATTATGCTTGCACTTGTTAATCGTGAACCAAAAGTCCTTAACCTAAAAGAAGTTTTGTATTACTATCTTGAACACCAAAAAGATGTTTTGATAAGAAAGACAAAATTTGACCTAAAGAAAGCAGAAGAAAGAATGCACATTGTTCAAGGTCTTGTTATTGCACTTGCACACATTGATGAAGTTATCAAGATAATAAAAGAAGCAGACGATAAAGACGATGCAAAAACAAAACTTATTCAAAACTTTGAACTTGACGACATCCAAGCAAATGCGATTTTGGAAATGAAGTTAAGCAAACTTACAAGTTTGGAAGTTGAAAAACTTAATGAAGAATATAGAGAACTTGAAAAACTTATTGAAGAACTTAACTCAATTTTGGCAAGCGAAGAAAAAGTGCTTTCAATAATAAAGAACAATTTGGAAGATATAAAGAACAAGTTTGGTGACGAAAGAAGAACCGAAATAAGTCACGACCTTGGCGATATTAACATTGCCGACCTAATCAAAAAGGAAGATGTCGTTATTTCAAAAACACACCAAGGTTATATCAAGAGAATGAGTCTTGACGAATATAGAACACAAAAACGTGGCGGTGTTGGAATAAGTGCTCACAAGACAAAAGAAGAAGATTTTGTTGAAGATATATTTGTTGCAAACACACACGATGATTTATTGTTCTTTACAAACTTTGGAAAGGTATATACATTAAAAACTTATGAAATTCCAGAAGCCCAAAGACAAGCAAAAGGTAGAGCAATGATTAACCTTCTTCCACTTGAAAGTGGCGAAAAGGTAAATACAATCATTCCATTAACTGAAGACACAACGAATAATCTTGTTATGGCAACAAAACAAGGACTTATAAAAAAGACAAAGCTTATTGAATTTGCAAACATCCGTAAGAATGGTAAAATCGCAATAAGTCTAAACGAAGGCGATGAACTTATTGGTGTTATGACATCATCTGGTGATGACGAAATTTTGATTGCATCAAGTGACGGCAAGTGTGCAAGATTTAACGAACAAAAAGTAAGAACAATGGGAAGAACTGCCCAAGGCGTAAAATCAATCAATCTTGCAAATAACGAATTTGTTGTTGCAATGACAGTGATAAAGAAAGGCGAAAGCGATGCACAAATCATCACAGTAAGTGAAAAAGGATTTGGCAAAAGAAATCTTGTTGAAGACTTTAGATTAACATCTCGTGGTGCAAAGGGTGTAAAGGCTGGCGTATTCAATGAAAAAACTGGCAAACTTGCTGTTCTAAAACAAGTAAGAATAGACCAAGATGTTATAATTGTTGCAGATAATGGCGTTATAATAAGAACACCTGTAAAAGACATTAGCCTTATTGGAAGAAACTCTCAAGGTGTAAAAATTATGAAACTTAGAGAGGGAGCAAAGGTTGTTAGTATGGCAGTTAATGAACACGAAGAAGAACACCAAGCAAGCGTTGATGAAGTGATTGAAGAAAACATCGAAAACGCAGAAGAAAATAATGATAATTTAGATAATAACACTCAAGAATAAAAGAAGATTAAAAGAAAAAAATAAAAAAGGAGAATTATTATGAAGAAAAAAACATTATATTTAACATTGTCAATCTTGTTTGCAATTATGGCTGTTGCTTGTGTTGCAGTTTTGATTATTTGTGCAAATTCAATGCTTTCAAACGGTGCAACCAGTGCAAGAATTTGGGGAACAGTTGGTGTTGGAATTGCTTTCTTGGTTTGCTGTGCTCTTTTGGGAGTGATGTATGCACTATACTCTCATGAAAAAAATCCTAATATAATAAAACAAGAAGTTGAACAAGAACTTGAAAAAAGAGAAAAGGAAAAAGAAACTCAAGAAAAAGCAAAAGATATCAATCAAATAGACTAAACACAAAAAATCCACCGATTTATTTGGTGGATTTTTATTTACAAAAAATACAAATATATTTTAATTATTATAAAAACATATCAAAAAACACAAAAATATTATTATTTTGATAATTTATTACATACTTTTTATAAAATTATAATTGATTTATAATATATCATAATGTAGAATATTATTAGGGAAAATTATGGAAAATATTAAAAAACTTATTGAAAAATATAAATTGATAAAAAGTGGTGAAACGATTGGTGTTGGTGTTAGTGGTGGCAAAGATAGTATGGTGCTACTAAATTATTTGAATGATATAAAATTTGATTATGGTTTTGATATCATTGCAATAACAATCGACCATTCAATTAGAGAAAAAAGCAAAGACGAAGTAAAATTCGTTGAAGATTATTGCAACAAAAAAGGTATAAAAGTTTGCAAATTTAAAATTGACAGCATAGCACTTTCAAAGCAAAAGGGTGTGTCACTTGAAAGTGGTGCAAGAGAAGGCAGATTTTTGGTTTTTGAAAAATTATTAAATGAGCATATTGTTGACAAAATCGCACTTGCACACCATAAGTTTGACCAAGCAGAAACAATACTTATGCATTTGTTCCGTGGTAGTGGTGTTACCGGACTTAAGGGTATGAGCGTTATTCGTGACAACAAGTACATAAGACCAATGCTGGAAACCGGAAGAGAACAAATTGAAAAATACATAGAAGAAAATGAAATACCATATGTTCAAGATGAAAGCAATTTTGAAAATGAGTACAATCGAAATTTTATTCGAAATGAGATTTTGCCACTCATTCAAAAAAGATGGCCAAACGCGATAAATTCAATAACAAATTTTGGGCTTTTGGCAAGTCAAGACGATGAATATATCCAAAATCAAGTTCCTGCAGATTCTTTGATTGTTGGCGAAAAGGAAGTGAAAATCCCACTCTCATATTTTGTGTATCCAAAGCCAATAACTTCAAGGCTTTTATACAAGGCATTGCATAGTATCGGAATAAACAAAGATATAGAGAACAAACATATTGATATGATTTTGGACTTTGTTCAAAACGGACAAAATGGAAAGAGATTGGAACTCCCATTAAAGGTTAGTGTGTACAAAGAATACGACTATTTAACAATACTATCAAAGCAAAAAGAGGTTGTAAATTTGTATGAAAAACACAAGTTGGGGACATTTAATGTTGACGGATTTGGTAAAATTACAACAAAAAAAGTTGATAAATTAGAAGATGATAATTCGGCACTTTTCTATGATCCAGACGAACTTCCAAAAGATGCAGTTTGGCGATTTAGACAAAATGGAGATGTTTTTTCAAAGTTTGGTGGGGGAACAAAAAAATTAAAAGACTATTTAATTGATATAAAATATCCACAAAGAATGCGAAATATTTTGCCAGTGCTTGCTTCTAATAATGAAGTATACATAATTGCAAATGTTGCAATTTCAAGTAAAATAAAAGTTGATGAAAAATCCAAAAGAATATACAAAATTACCATAAATTGACTATTGACATAAACACTATTTGGCAATATAATATATGCACAAAAGGGGTTAAAAATGGTAAAAAAATCAGTTGTAGAAAGATTAGACGACATAGATAAAGAAATTGACAGTTTGGAACTAAAAAGAAAAGACTACGTTAATGCACAAAACGAAGGCAACAAAAAGAGAGTCCTTTTTGATTGGTTAAGTGGTGCAGGTGTACTTACAGCATTGTGTGGATTTTTCTTGTTATTTATAAATCTTATTGCAGGACTTTGTGTGCTTGGTGCTGGGGCAATTTCAGGTTATGCTTTCAGTGCATTCAGTGGAAAACATAAAAAAATTGCAAAGGATGAGCAATTTAATATCCAAACATGTAATGCAAAAATTGAAGAACTAAAAAAAGATAGAAACGCTTTGATAAAAGAACAAGATAAAGCGCTTGGCAACTATAAAGAATATGATTTCTTTGGAAGACTTCCACTTATTCCAAACACAAAAAATGAAGAGAAAAATCAAAAACAAAATAAAGATGATAACGAATTGTCAATGTAATAAATAAAAGGCGAGTGTAACTCGCTTTTTCTAACAAAAAGGAGAAAAATATGTTAGCATTAAAACAAGTATATGATATAGGCAGGTATATCAATTTTGAAATACTGAACAACAAAAAAAGTGTAAATATTTCTTTCAAAGGGTCAAAGTTTCCGGGCTTTGAAAAAATTTATACGCCCGTAGAAAAAAAGATGTTTTTGGATATTTCGGCATTTTGCTTTGTTGTTTATCACAAAATAAAAATCAATGATGGCAAAAAACCAAATGAATTGATTTATCAAAATTTGTTGCAAAGATTTATGGAAACAAAAAATCAAGGCGAGATAAACAAAAGTCAATTTTTGTTTAATAGAGCAAGAGATTATGTTAATATGGACATTTCAAAACAAGCAAGTTTGGATAGTTGTTTCTTGGATTTTGCAAAAGAAAATTTGTTAAATTTAAAGGAAGACCAAAAAGAATTTTACAAATCGTTAGATGCTTTTGTGGACAAAATGTACAAACAAAAAGATTCAAATTATGGTTTATAAAAAATATGCAACAATTTGTTGCATATTTTTTTATTTCTTATTAGCTGTTTCTTTTGTCTTTTTGGAAGTGTTTTTTGTCTTTTTAATTTTTGATTTATCTTCCTTTTCTTTTTTGTTTTTGCTTGTTTTAAATATTGACATAAGGTCATCATTTTCAAGGTCAAACGTATGCTTTTCTTCAACCCTTTGCTTTTCAACTCTTAGTGGCAAACTGTCATTTTCAACAGGCATAACAGGGTTGTCGGTTCTTTCTCTAATTTCAAGTTGGTTATATGGAATCGAAATGTTGTTTCTCTTAAACTCGTTAAAAACATTTTCCATTACATAATAGTAAACATCCCAATAATCTTCATTGTCTACCCAGCAATAAGCAAAAAAGTCAAGACTATTGGTGTTTAATTCTTTTAATCTACAAAATGGTTCTTTGTCAAGTCTAACTTTTCCGTTACTTTTCATAACGTCAAGAATAATTTTCTTTACTTTTTCAACATCGCTTTCATAAGCAACTCCAAAAGTAAAATTAACTCTTCTTGTTGCATTTGCACCAAAGTTTGTAACAGCATTATTTACTATTGTTGAATTTGGTATTGTAATTTTTTTGTTGTCGGTTGTCATTATTGTTGTAAACAAAAAGTTAATATCAAAAATACTTCCTTCAACACCATCAACACTAATATAATCACCTTTTTTGAACATATGAGATGAAATTATAACAATTCCATTTGCAAGGTTTGATATATTGTTTTGCAGTGCCATACCAATTGCAAGAACAAGTGCACTTAATGCAGTTATTATTCCCGAAATAGATATTCCCAAAATACTCAACAAAATCAAAATCAAGACAAGATACAAACAAAACTTAAGTATTCCATACAAAAAACTTTGTGTAACTTTTTCCATTTTTGTTCTACGCATTATGCGTTTTACAATGTTAAGGAATATTTTTATTAAAATAATCCCCAAAACAAGAGCAGCAAAAAATTTGATTATTCCAATATAATTATTGGTGAAAAAATTTTTTATTGATTCCCAAATACCGGCCCAATCCATAAAATTCTCCTTTCAAACATACTAAATTATACACAAAAAACTATTTTTCGACAAATAAAAATATAAATTTTGTAATTTTATTTGCAATATTTTCATAATTTAAAAATTAAAAATAATATAATAAATCTTTTTAATTTACCAAAATGTAAAAAACTATTTGCAAAATTGGTATAAAATGCTAAACTCTTGTTGGAGAATTTTATGAAGTTTATTTTCACTTGTGATGAATTGTCTAGCAATATTATGTTAAAGGAATTTGAAGAAAAAGATAAAAATTTTAAATTTCAAAAATGGCTAGACAAAGGGATAGGACTTGCAGAAACAATTGGGGGTAGTGAACAATATGAAAAGTTTATTGTAAGCAAACCAATAATTTTTGTTAGACATATATCAAAGGTTGATTTAGAGTTGAACTATTATTCAAACTGGAAATACAAAGTGATTAGTTTGGCAAAAAATAAACTTAACAAGAGTAAATCGTTTAGCATTCAATTAAGACATAATACTGATATAAATTTGGATACAAATCAAATTCTAACTGAACTTTCAACAAAGATTTGTGAGCAAGGATACATTCTTGATGTAAAAAATTGTGAGCAGGTTATATCAATATTTATTGTTGGGGATGAGGTTTATTTGGGAGTTAGTGACGTTGAAAATAATTTAAGCAAATTCAAAAGTGGAATACCACATTATGCCCAAACCGAAGATTTTGTTTGTCGTGCCGAATTTAAAATGAAAGAAGCACTTGATGTTTTTAAAATTGATACAAAAAATTTAAAGGATGGTGTTGATTTTGGTTCTGCTCCGGGTGGCTGGACAAAAGTTCTTGCCGAAAATGGTATAAGTATGGTGGCAATAGACCCCGCCGATATGGATAAAAAAGTTTTGCAACTAAATAATGTTGAGCATAAGAAAATGACAATTCAAGAATATTTTTTTCATTATAATGACAAAAAATTTGATATTATTGTAAACGATATGAAAATGGATGTCCAAAAGAGTATACAACTTATGAGTCAGTTTAGTGATAAACTTAACCCAAATGGCATCATCATAATGACTTTCAAACTTCCCAAAAATTATACGCTTGATTTAATTGATAAAGACCTTTTGTTTTTACAAAAAAAGTTTAAACTTATAACAGCAAGACAACTGTTCTATAATAGAAGCGAAATAACAGTTGTTGCAAAATCTTTTTAACAAATAAAATATCTACCAAAAGTGGTAGATATTTTTGTTAATATTTATTTTTTAAAAACCAAGATGGCTTTTGCACTTAATGTTATTGTTGTTGACACCAAAGAAAATCCGTCTTGTTCCATTTCGTTGCACTTTGCTTCAATTTTCTTTGCCATATTTTTTGCTGTTGGGGTATACCCGATTACTTCAGTTTTATACATATTTTCTCTCCTATTAAATGTTATTTGTTAAAATTTATAATATTGTGATGGCCGTTCTTTTTTGCCATTTGGCAATTTTTTGCATAGTTTTTATTATTGCATATTATTTGGTGCGTCTGATTGGATTTGAACCAACGACACCGAATTTCGAAGACTCGTGCTCTATCCAGCTGAGCTACAGACGCAAAATGGTAGTTTTGTGGGAACTACCAAACCAAAAATGTTTTATGCTACATTTTGACAAAATAATCAAAAGCGATTTAGTCTTTTTTGTTTTTGCCAAGACCTGTTGACCCAAATCCGCCTTCGCCACGTGATGTTTTTGACATTTTTTCAACTTCTTTTGTCTTGCAATAACAAATTTCGTTTATAACAAGCTGTGCAATTTTTTGACCTTTTTTAATAACAAATGGTGTTTTGCTAAGGTTAAACAAAACCACACCAACCTCGCCACGATAATTTTCGTCAACTGTGCCAGGAGTGTTTAATACAAAAATTCCATAATTAAAGGCGATACCACTTTTTGTTCTCACTTGACCTTCTGTTCCTTTTGGGAGTTCCATAATAAGTCCGGTGTTTACCTTTTTCCATTCCATAGGCTCAATTGTAACATCTTCGCAAGAATAAAGATCCATTCCGGCATCGCCTTCATGAGCATAATCTGGGATGATTGCATCTTTGTTTGTTTTAATAAAATTTACTGTTTTCATAAGTGTTTTTCCTTTTATTTCTCACTGACAATTTTAACATTTTGCAAAAACTATGTCAATTAAGATGTAACTTTAAGTTAAATAAATACATATAATGCAATGGATAAAAGGAGAAAATTATGGCATGTAATTGTTCAAGAACACCATATCCTTGTTGTGGGGATTATTTTACCAATGATATCACAACTCAAGGTCAAAGGGGTCCTGTTGGCCCAACCGGACCAACGGGACCTACAGGTCCAACTGGACCATCAACAGGCGTAACCGGGGCAACGGGCGCAACTGGACCAACTGGTCCAACTGGTGCAACTGGTATTCAAGGGATTCAAGGCATACAGGGAGTTCAAGGAGTACAAGGCGAAGTTGGAGCAACCGGCGCAACTGGACCAATCGGTCCAACTGGGGCAACAGGTAGTCAAGGTACACAAGGGATACAAGGCATTCAAGGGGTAACAGGAGTAACTGGCCCTACAGGACCAACAGGACCAACGGGACCAACCGGAGCACAAGGCACACAGGGTACTCAAGGCGTGCAAGGAGCAACTGGTGTTACGGGGCCAACCGGGCCAACTGGTCCAACAGGAGCAACGGGAGCGACACCGGTAATAACAATTGGAACTGTAACAACAGGCGATCCGGGGACACAAGCAGCAGCATCAATAACTGGGACTGCACCAAACTTTGTGCTAAATTTAACCATTCCAAGCGGTGCAACTGGTCCAACCGGCCCGACAGGCGCAGGCGGTTAAAATTTGCAAGAAAAAGCCACTATTTTCAAAAAATAGTGGCTTTTTTTGTGTTTTTTATTGATTTTGCACGGTTTTTTGCTCATTATTAACAACTTCATCGCCTTCAAATAAAGGTGCTTCAATGTTGTCAATATGTTTTGCAAGTTCTTTTTTGCAAGCTTTTATCAAAGAATCTTTCATATCGGTAAGCGAACCAGTGTATGTAAATGCAGCAACTTGGTCGTGCCCGCCACCACCAAGCTCTTGTGCAATGGTGCTAACATTGATTTCTTGCTTGCTTCTAAGGCTAACGTAATATGAGTTGTCTTCTTGCTTTATTGCAATAACTGCAATTTCAACACCTTTAATATCAATACCATGGTTTACAATACCCAAAGTGTCGTCCATTGTGGCATCACATTCCGACAAATCTTGTTTTGTCAATTTCATAAAGGCAATTCTGTCGCCAGCATAAAATGTAAGACTATCCAAGGCTTGTTTTAGGAGATATGCTTTTGATTTTGTGTTGTTTTTAAAGAAATGTTCATTGAGTGCGTTTAGGTTGATTTTCCTATCCATCATCTCGGTTATAATTTTGTGGGTATTAACAGTTATTGTGCCTTGAGTAAGGTTGGCAGTATCGGTTATAATCCCAGAATATATCATCTTGCAAATATCGTCACTTATATTAAGATTTTTTAATTTTGCCAAAGTGTATAGCACTTCACATGCAGAAGATGCTCTTGGCAACACAATATTATTTTTTGCAAAGTTATCATTTGTTGCGTGATGATCAAATTGCAAGTTGTTTTTTGTTTTTTTAAACAATTCTGCATATTTGCCAAGCCTTGCCAAATTCGCACAGTCAACGGCAATTGCAAGGTCATAACGCTTGTAGTGTTGATTATTTATTTCTATTCCAGCAATAATTGCTTTATTTACATCACTTATGTCATCAATATTTGCATCAACCAACAAATCAATTGTTTTTGGCTTTGAGTCTTTTGGTTGGTTAAGTCTTATCAATTTTTTTAGTGCCACACTTGAACATAAAGCATCGGCATCTGGATTTGTGTGACAAAATATTGCAATTTTTTTGCTGTTATTTATGTCTTTTAGGCACTGTTTTAGTGATCTCATAGATCTCCTTTAAGATATTTTCATTTTGTTTTTTTCTTACCAAAAAAACACATCAATTTTACCATAAACAAAAAGGCAAGTCAAATTATTATATGCCGTGCTTTGTGCTTGCAAAACTTTTGACATAATGATATACTACAAAAGTAATTAGTACATAAAGGGAAAGAGATATGATACAAGTTAGTAATGTAACCTTGCAATTTGGTGGCAGAGTTTTGTTTAAAGATGTAAATTTAAAATTCACTCGTGGGAATTGCTATGGAATTATTGGCGCAAATGGTGCTGGGAAATCAACATTTTTAAAAATCATAACAGGGGAACTTGAACCAAACAAAGGCGAAGTTATTCGTGATGACAAAGAAAGAATGTCTGTTCTTATGCAAAATCAAAATGCCTTTGATGACCACACTGCACTTGAAACTGTGCTTATGGGACACAAAAGACTTATGGAAGTTAGCAGGCAAAAAGATGCCCTATATCAAAAACCAGATTTTAATGAAGAAGACGGAATGCTTGCTGCTCAACTTGAGGCTGAGTTTGCTGAACTTGGTGGTTGGGAAGCTGATGGTGAAGCAAAAACTTTGTTAAAAAGCATAGGAATTGAAGAAAGTGATTTTGATAAACTAATGAGCGAACTTGACCCAAAGAAAAAGGTTAAAATTTTGCTTGCTCAAGCACTTTTTGGAAACCCAGATATTTTGATTTTGGATGAACCAACAAACAACTTGGACTTCAAAACAACAAGATGGCTAGAAAATTTCTTGCTTGATTTTGAAAACACAGTCATTATCGTTTCACATAACAGACACTTTTTGAACAAAGTTTGTACACATATTTGCGATGTTGATTATGGACAAATCAATATGATGCTTGGTAACTATGACTTTTGGTATGAAACAAACCAATTACTTCTTCGTCAACAAAAAGATCAAAACAAAAAAGCAGAACAAAGAGCAAAGGAACTCAAAGACTTTATTGCAAGATTTAGTGCAAATGCATCAAAAGCAAAGCAAGCAACATCAAGGAAAAAAGAACTTGCTGAACTTACAATCAATGATTTTAAAATTAGTTCCAGAAGATATCCGTTTATTGACTTTAAGTATGAACAAGAGATAGGTAAAGAGATTTTGGTTGTAAAAAATCTTTGCAAAAAGGGTTATTTTGAAAATTTAAGTTTTTCATTTAACAGAGATGATAAGATTGTCGTTTTGTCAAACAACAGCCTTGCTCCAACAGTTTTGTTTAACATACTTATGGGAAAAGATACAGCAGATAGTGGAACTGTTAACTGGGGTAAAACAATAAAAGTAAGTTATCTTCCACAAGACAATAGAGAATATTTTGAAGGAAACACATTAAATCTTGTTGATTGGCTTCGTCAATATTCAAAAGACCAAAACGAAAGTTATATTCGTGGTTGGCTTGGAAGAATGTTGTTCTCGGGCGAAGAAGCTTTAAAGCAAGTAAATGTTTTGTCTGGTGGCGAAAAAGTAAGATGTATGTTTGCAAAAATGATGCTTGAGAGTGGCAACTTCTTAATCTTGGATGAACCAACAAACCACCTTGACCTTGAATCTATTACAGCACTCAATAAAGGTATGATAAACTTTAGAGGGTGTATGCTATTTTCCAGTCATGACCAGGAAATTGTTGAAACAGTTGCAAATAGGGTTATTGATATAAGAAGCGAAAATAATATTGTTTCTATGATGTGTGGCTATAAAGAATATATGGAAAAAACACAACAAATCTAAAAGTTGTGTATTGACATAACAGCCTTTGTGTAATAGAATAATTATATAAAAAGGGAATAAAATGGATATAAAAGAACAAAGATTAAATTGGCTTTTCAATGGTCATCCACAAGAAAGTTTGGGAATTTGCGAAAGATATCAACAATCAATAGACAAAATTTCAGGTGGCGAAAATAGACTTGAATATTCAAAGCAAACATTGCAAAAAGCAAGACAACAAATAATAAAATGGAAGCATATTTGTGAGAATCAACAAAGTTCAATGGAAAAGTCATTTGCCGAATTTACAAAAAATGAAAATAATAATATTTGGACAGAAAATAATTTGTATGTTTTCAATGGCTTCAAGTTTCTATCAAATGGCAGTGAGTTTTATGGTGTAAAACCAAAGTACTTGCCAGAGCAAAAAAAAGATTTTGAGAATGCAGAGGAAGTGCTCACTCAAATTGATAATTTTATTGTTGCTGTTTGTCAATTAAGAAATTGGTTTATGCTTTATGATTATATAAAGTTGGATAAAAACAAAAATCCGGTCAGTGCAAAACAATTCCAAAAAGAATATGAATTGGCATATGCAAGAGTTCCATTCATAAAAGCAGAATATTCTCCAATATTTAGGTCAGTATACAAAAATATGGATGAATACATAGAACATTTAACACCTTTTGCAGTAAGAGAGTTCGAAAGATCAGAGAATGGCGAAGTTATAACAAAAAAAGCAAATTCATCACAAGAAATGAATAGATAAAAAAGGGGTATGTAATAAAAATCAAAGTTATTACATATCCTTTTTTATATGGGAACATTGTATTTTATTTTGTTGGGGCTGGTTCAAGGTCTTACAGAATTTTTGCCTGTGTCGTCAAGTGGACATCTTGTCTTTTTGGACAAGATATTTAATGTTGAAACAGGAAATTTTATGCTGGTGTCAATAATATTACATATAGCAACTTTGTTTTCGGTTGTGATAGTTTTTTACAAGGATATTTGGGAACTTGTAAAACACCCATTTTCAAAAAATGGCAAATGTCTAATTTTGTCAACAATTTGCACAGTTGTTATCGTGCTAATTTTTAAAAGTTTTTTTGTAAATTCGTTTTCTGGACAGTTTTTGCCAATTTGTTTTATGATAACTGCAATTTTACTTATGGTAACTTACTTTAAAACAAAATCTATCAAATACAAAAGTTACAAAGAAATTTCATACAAAAATGCAAGTATAATTGGACTTATGCAAGGTATTGCAGTTTTGCCGGGGATAAGTAGAAGTGGAACAACAATTTCAACTGCAATACTGCTTGATGTTGACACCGACAAGGCAACAAGTTATTCGTTTATATTAAGTATTCCAATTATAATTTGTTCGCTATTATTTGAAGTCTATGAATGTGCGTTGGGTAATCAAAAAATATACACAGGTGGATTTGTCAACATTTCAATAGCATTCATAGTCGCACTAATTTGTGGCGTTTTTGCCATAAAAATAATGAAAAAACTTGCAAAAACCGGCAAATATTACTATTTTTCTATATATTTGGCAATTTTATCTATCATTTGCCTACTAATTTAATTGAAAAATAAATTAGAATTTGATAATATTTATGTATGGAAAATTATGAACAAAAAATTGATGATTGCTTGAAAAATTACAATTCAAGCAAAAATGGACTTTTGCAAGATGATGCAAAAGAGCGTCTTGCAAAATATGGAAAAAATGAATTGCCACAAAAAAAGAAGACACCAAATATTGTAAAATTCCTAAAACAATTTTGCGATATTATGATAATTATTCTTCTAATTGCCGCAGTTGTTTCCATAACAATGGCAATAATTCAAAAAACATATAGCGAAATGGTTGATGGTTTTATTATTTTGGCAATAGTTTTTGTGAATGCACTTATTGGATACCTGCAAGAAATTAAAGCCGAAAAAGAAATGCAGGCACTTATAAAAATGAGTGAGCCACAAGCAAAAGTAAAAAGAAATGGCGAAATTGTAAAAATCAACTCAAGTGAATTTGTTGTTGGCGATATAGTTATTTTGGAAGCTGGTGACATTGTCCCCGCAGATGTTAGACTTATATTCTCGTCAAATCTAAAAGTTGATGAAAGTTCGCTTACTGGCGAAAGTTTGCTTGTAGAAAAAAATGCACAAAAATTGTGTAAGGCAAAAACGCCACTTGCTGATAGAAAAAATATGGCATACAAGGGAAGCGTGGTTGGACTTGGCAGGGCAGAAGGTCTTGTTGTCGCAACAGGAAGGGATACAGAACTCGGGAAGATTGCAACAATGCTTACTGAATCAAAAAAAGATATAACACCACTCCAAAAAAATATAAAATCAGTTGGGAAAGTTATCACAATAATTGTTTTAGTTATAGCAGTAATAACATTTTTGTTGGAAGTTATCGCAAAACCGAATGGAAGCATAATTACAGCATTTTTGACTGCGGTGGCAATATCGGTTGCCGCCATTCCAGAAAGTATGCCGGCAGTTATCACAATCATAATGAGTATGGGAGTAAACAGGTTAAGCAAACAAAAAGCAATTGTAAAACGCTTGCACGCAGTTGAAACCCTTGGTAGCACTGAAATAATTTGTAGTGACAAAACAGGGACATTAACACAAAATGTTATGACTGTAAGAAAGATTTTTTATAATAACGAACTAAAAACCGCCGAAAAGTTTGAAGATGAAATGTTTGTTACACTTTTAAAAACTATGGCACTTTGTAATGATAGTGAATTTTCTCATGACAAATATGTTGGGGACCCAACCGAAACGGCACTTACTGAATATGCTCAAAAATGTGGGCTAAACAAAAAACAACTTGAAATTGAAAATGTTAGGGTTGACGAAATACCTTTTGATAGCAACCGAAAATTGATGACTGTTATCAACAAACAAAATGGAGTTTTTATTGCTTACACAAAAGGTGCTCCTGATATAATATTAAAGCATTGTACAAAAGTTTTGGTAAATGGCGTTGAAGTTGAATTAAATAACGAATTAAAAAACAATATCATTTCGGCAAACGAAAGTATGGCAAATGGGGCATTAAGAGTGCTTGGGTGTGCAATTCAAAACAATGTTACTTTAGGCGAAGTTAAAGAAGAAAATATGACTTTTGTTGGACTTGTTGGGATGATGGATCCACCAAGAGAAGAAGTAAAAGACGCAGTAGAAAAATGCAAAAAAGCACATATGACACCAATTATGATAACCGGTGACCATAAAGATACAGCATTTGCAATTGCAAAAGAAATTGGCATTTGCACAAACAAAAAACAAGTAATGCTCGGCGCAGAACTTGATGAACTTAGTGATGAAGAATACAAAAAAATTATTTATGACATCAAAGTTTATGCAAGGGTAAGCCCAGAAAATAAAGTAAGAATTGTAAAAACCTACAAAAGTTTGGGCAAGGTTGTTGCAATGACCGGCGATGGAGTGAACGATGCTCCGTCACTAAAAAATGCCGATATTGGTGTGGGTATGGGAATTACCGGAACAGACGTTACAAAAGAAGTTGCTGATATGATTGTGACTGATGATAACTTTGCAACCATTGTTATGGCAGTTGGCGAAGGAAGAAGAATTTACTCAAATATAATCAAAACAATAACATTTTTGTTTGGGGCAAATACGGCTGAAATTTTATCTCTGTTTTTGGCAACAATACTTTTCCCAAATCTAACATTCTTGATGCCAGTGCAAATATTGTTTGTAAACCTATTAACCGACACATTGCCGGCGATAGCATTAGGACTTGAACCTCCTGAAGGCGATTTAATGACAAAACCACCACGAAAAGCAAACAAATCAATATTCTCTGGTGGTGTTGGACTTGAAATTGTGTTTATGGGAATAGTTCAAACTGTGGCAATTTTGGTGGCATTCTATCTTGGGACAGTACTTTCAACTGACCCACTTATACCATCTAGTATGGCATTCTTGACACTTAATGTAATTCAAATGACTTATTTAATTTCAATGAGGACAAATGCAAGTTTCTTTAAAACAAACCCATTCTCAAACAAATGGATATGGTATTCAGTTTTGTTTAGTTTTGGAACTTTGGCGTTGATTGAATTTACACCAGTAAGGGATTTGCTTAAAGTTGTGAATATTGGATTTGTAAATTGGCTAATTGTTTTGGGTATTGGACTTGTTGTGTTTGCATTAAGTGAAATAATAAAACTGTTTGTAAGAGAAAAAGAAAAACAAAAAATTGATAAAAAATAACAAAAAAACGGCAAATTTGCCGTTTTTTTGCTGTTTTTGTATAATTTTTTGTTAATTTATAAAAATTGTTTGTAATAATTTTTGTTCAACTTCTTTCGCTTGCAATAAATCTTTTGCATATATTTTAAATAAAATATCGCCAATTTTAACTTTTTTACCAATCTTTTTTGTTGTAATAATTCCCAAATTGTAGTCAATTTTATCATTTGAATTTCGGGCATTTGTTCCCATTTCACAAACAATTTCGCCAAGGTCTTTTGTGTTGTAACCTTTAACTTTTCCATTGATTTTTGATTTTACAATGAGTGTTGGTTCTTTGTATTCTTCATCAAACAACTCCAAACTCCCGCCTTGCGATTTTACCATAACTTTTAATTTTTCAAGAGCTGTTTTGTCTTTTATTGTTTTTATAACTTTATGCTTTGCAAATAGGTAAGGGATGTGCTTGTCCAGTGAAACACATAGAGAAGCCAAACGAACAGAGTCCTTATACAAGTTGCCTTTTTCTTTTCCTTCAAGAACTTTTATTGCTTCCATTGTTTCAAGTTTTGGTCCAATATTGTAACCCAATGGTTGACTCATTTTACCATAAACAATTTTGATTTTTTTGCCAGCAAGTGTCCCGATTTTTTTCATTTTGTTGCCAAGTTTTTTTGCCATTTTTAGGTTTGGCATAAATGCGCCATTGCCATATTTTACGTCAAGCACAATAATATCTGCACCACTTGCAAGTTTTTTGCTCATAATGCTTGAAGCAATAAGTGAAACATTGTCAACAAGTCCTGTCTTATTCCTAAGTGTATATATCTTTTTATCGGCAGGGGCAATTTCAAGCGAAGATGTCATCATACATCCTCCATTCTTTTTAACAAGGTCAATGGCGTCATTTAGGTCAATATCGGTTTTGTAACCAGAAAATGCTTCAAGCTTATCGCAAGTGCCCCCAGTAAACCCAAGACCACGACCGCTTAACTTTAACATTTTTGTTCCAAGAACGGCACAAATCGGTACAAGGATGATTGTTGTTGTGTCACTAACACCACCTGTTGAATGCTTGTCAACAACTTGCCCAAGTTCACTTAGGTCAAGTGTGTGCCCACTGTTTTTCATGGCATCGGTTAGATAAAATAAATCTTGGTCTGATATATCGTTATCATAAATAGCTTTAATTATTGGCAAAATTTCATCATCGCTAATTGTGTTGTCGCAATATGATTTTATAACATTATCAATCACATTTTTTCCAAGTGGTTGTTTGTTTTTTATCATGTTTGTAATTTCTTTTGTGCCCATATAATCTCCTTTTCTTTATTTTTATTATACATAAAATACAAAAAAATAAAAAGAAAAAAGACAAATAATATGCATATTATCTGTCTTTTTTCTAACTCTTCAATTAAGCGAAGAATTTTGGTCTTCCAAATAGGATTGTGCTAATAAGGTCAACAAGCCAACCGATAGCAATTCCTGGAACTATCCAAAGTATTCCAAAAACAATCATCAAAACATTGTTTGTGTTAACGCCTTTAACAAGACGATAGATTGCCCAAACGATGTCAAGAGCAGGGATACAAAGAATAAGTTTAAGGATGAATGGAAGACTATCCATTGCTGATACAAAACCATTTTTTGCTGCCATTTTCTTTTCTCCTTCAATATAATTATACATTGTTTAACCAAAAATTCAAACAAAATCTACTAAAATATTTAAAATTTTGCAAAAAATTCAATTTGCTACAATTTTGGTTTGCATACTAATGTATATTCGTATATAATCTTATTTAGAACAAGGAAAATTTATGGAAAAAATAGAAATTGTGTCAAATCAAAATACAAGAGTATTAAAAGTCCTATGTGAAAATTTGCCCAAGTATAAGTACTCATCTTTTGAAAAAGCATTAAGGAATAAGGATATTTTGGTAAATAAAAAACGTGTAAAAGAAAATGTTGTTGTAAATGTTGGCGACAATATTATAATATTTTTGGACACAACTTCAAAAAAAGATTTATACAAAATTTTTTATCAAGATGAAAATGTTATTGTCTTTTACAAAGATAAAGGCATAGAAGTTTGTGATGGCATTTTTAATATAAAGCAAGATTACGAAGAAAAGGGAAATGAGATTATTCATCCAATTCACAGAATTGATAGGAATACAGTAGGTCTTGTTTTGTTTGCAAAAAATTTATCAATTCAAAAAACTTTGATTGACTATTTTAAAAAAGGTTATGTAACAAAAGAATATTTTGCAGTTGTTTCCAATTGCCAAAAAGACGAAGATAACTTGACCAATTATCTAAAAAAAGATGGCGAAAAAAGTGAAGTAAAAATATTTGATACAAAGATTGCTGGTTCAGTTCTTGTTCAAACTTACTACAAAAAGAAAAGAGATTTTTGCCAAGAACTGTCACTTTTGGATGTGAAAATAAGTGAAGGAAAAACACACCAAATAAGAGCACAGCTTGCCTATAACAAAATGCCAATTTTGGGAGATGAAAAATATGGCGATACAAAACTAAACAAAAAATATAAAAAACACACACAGTGTTTGCAGGCATATAAAATAATTTTCAACATTCCAAAAGGTAGAAACCTCGAATATCTAAATAATGTTGATTTGTGTACCAGTCTTGATAAGTTTTTGGAAGTAACAATCTAAAAAATTTTATCATATAAAAATTATGTGAATATTTATGGTGTAAGCAAAAACGAATATGAAACAAAATTGATAAAGGAACTGTACTCAGGAGAAAATGGACAAATTTTTCAAATGATGCAGTTCTTTTATTTTTGTAATGTTTTGTTTGATATTCAAGAACTAAAAGATTGCTTTGAACAGATGTTTGAAGATTGCAAGATTAGTAGCAATATTTTGGCAAAAATGCTTGTTGAAAATTATGAAGAACCGTCATATATTTCAAGCAAAAATATACCAATTTCTGGCATAAATTTTGAGTATTATAAAGGTATAAAAAATATACTAAATTATACCCTTGAAATAAAAGAAAAATCAATAATAAATTGTAAAATTGCACTTAATAAAATAAATCAAAAAAATTTTAAAAAACAAATTGAGAATATATTAATTTGCGAACAAAAACACAAGCAAATAATTGTAAATTTAATAAATAAATATGTCGATTTATGACATATTTTTTTGTAATTTTTTACCGATAGGTATTGGTTATTTATTTATAATAAATATTTTGTAAAAAACATGTGTATTTTGTTTGATAAAAAATGTCAAAAAGTGTTAAAATAAAAAAGAAAAATAACTTTGATATAAAAAAGGGGTACTTTATGAAAAAAATATTTCCATACATATTTAGCATTTTAAGTTTATTTTGCTTTGGGATAATTGCAGGTTGTGGAGAAAAACCACAATACAATTTATCTTTTGAAAAGTCGTATATAGAGATGTCAATTGGTGACACTCTTGATTTGTCAACTGTTGTAAAAATTGACAACGCAAGCAAAAGTGACATAAGGTTCAAAACTCACGATGCAAGTGTTGTAACATTAAGTGGGCAAACCATAACTGCAGTAAATTCCGGTGTAACTATTATTGATGCAAATTATGACACTGCCTTTTCGTATATGGAAGTAAAAGTATTTGCAAAGCCAATGCAAAGTGATACCCCAAATGGTATTGTTTATAACGAACAAACAAACTCAATTTCTTGGAACAAAGTTATGGTAAAAATTGACGACAAAATTCAAGAAATCAATTCATACACCTTGCTTGTTTCTCACAATAATGAACAAGCAAAGGAAATTTCAGTAAAGAACTCGAACTCATATGTCTTGGGCGAAAGTGGTCTTTATGATATCAAAGTTAAATGTGATGGAATAAAAGTTAATGGACAAGAATTGTACAGTGGCTCAAATTATTCTGACTCATATGTTGTGAGAAAATTATCTAACCCAACAAATATAGTATATAATGACGAAACAGAAATTTTGTCATGGAATGGTGGAGATGATGTTAGTGAATATGAAGTTATTGTGAATGGTGTCACATATCCAAAGGTATCCGAAAAACAATTCGCAATTGATTTGTATGATCCAAAAATCCAAAATATGCAAGAATACAAAGTTCAAGTCAATGCAGTTTCATACAATAACACAAGCGAAAGTAAAACAGTAAACAAAGTTGCTGTTGGAAAGAGCGATGTTGTTGTTTGGAAAAGACTTTATGCCCCACAAATAACAATCAATAACGGACTTGTAACGTGGGATAATTCTTTGACTGGCGATTTCCACTATGCAATAATCACAAAGTCAGGCTCTTCAATAATAACAACGGACGTTGATCAAAATAATTTTGATGTGTCAAATATAATCACACCGGGGCAATATAATGAAATCTCATTAAAAGCGGTTTCGGATAGCAAAGACTATTTGTCAAGCAAAAATGAAAGCAAGGTTGAAAATGTTGCAAAATTAACAGCAACAACACTTTCTTTTGATCCACAAACAAAAACAATAAGTGCAACAAATTATTCAGGGAAAAATATTGAATTAAGCATTGCATACAAAAGTAAAATAGAAAAAGCTTCGCTAAACAGTGAAGGGAAATATATTTTTGACAAGACGGAAGAAGGTTCATATGAAATTAGTGCAATTGTAAAAGCACAAAACAATAATGAAGTTCAATCAAATGAATCTAACAAAATCACTCTCACAAACCTTGCAAAAATTGATATTAACACAATTGCTCAAAATATTAAAGATGGAAAATATTATATAACTCACAATGAATTAGAAAATATTGATTTGTATGAATATTATGTAACATTCGACAATGTAACAACTCCACTTAACAAATCATCAAATGGGAGTTTTGGTAATGTTGATGAATTATTTAAAAATGTTGGAGAATACATAATCTCAATAAAAGCAATAAAGAATCAAGACTTTGGTAATGGCAAATATTTCATTCCTTCTGTAACAACAGTAAAGGTTGTAAGACAACAAGACTTAACAGTAACAAATAATCAAAATGATAAAAATATCAGCTGGGAAGTTTCTCCTTATGCTTCAAGTTATGAATATTATATCAACAAAAATAATCAACCTTTTGAACAAACAAGATTGACAACCGAAAATCAATATTCTTATTCTTCCTGTGAATATGGACATTATGATTTTTATGTAAAAGCAATAGGTTCAAACAGTGTTGGATGTTTGTATCTTGACAGTTTGAATTATTCAAAACAATCTTTTGAAATTGAATATACTTTGCAAAACCCAGAGATCTCGTTTGATAGAGAAACAAGAAATTTGACAATCAAAAAAGATTCTCTTGCAACCAATTATGAAGTGCTTTTTGATGAACTAAACCTTACATATGATGACAGTGGCGAAGAAATCTTAATTGATTTAAGTGAAAAAATATCGCAAGCAAAAACTTACACAGTAAAAGTTAAGGCAAAAAATGAAGCAAATACACTAATTAAACCTTCAGACTTTTCAATAATTAAAATCACAAAACTTGTAACTCCAACAAATTATTATCTTTCAAAAGATGGTGTTCTTCAAGTGACAACACAAGTTGAACCAAATGCTCTTTCTGAACAAAAAACTTTTGTCACAATAAACGATGAACAAACATTAACTTTGGACAAAACAAAATCTGACTTTGTTATTAAGGCAAAGTTTGTGGCAAACCAAAACAAAGTTGAAGATATGTACTATCTTGATAGTGATTTTGAGACATTTAACATTTCAAGAACACAAACACCACAAAAACCGGTTCTAAACGATGCAATTCTTTCTTGGGATACAATTGACTATCAAAACTTTGTATACAGGTTTGTATTCACTCAAGGCGATATCATAAAAGTAAAAACTGTTTCAAAAGCAATACAAACTATTGATATAATGAGTGATGAAGACCTAAACGGAATAGACAAAACAAGTGACTTTTATGTAAATGTTCAATACGAATACCAAGGCGGGGCTTTGAATTTGAGTGAAACAAAAGATTTTAAGTTCTCATCATTTGCAAGCGAACAAACATTGATACACAAACTCAAAAGTGACAAAACAATGGTTGTAAGTGAAGCCTCAGGGGTTGTTAAAGTAACTTGGCAAGCAAGCGAAGTTGATGGTGCAACTTATGAACTTAAATTCAAGGCAGAAAATGATGATGACTTTGAAGTTCTTTACACAGGCACAACTCCAGAATTTGTTATAACCGACAAGGTTCAAGAAGAAGGTAAATACACATTAAGATTAAAAATCACAAAGCAAGGTTATATCTCTTCGGAATTTGTTGATGCTTATGTTGAAAGACTAAAAAATGTTGAACAAATATCAATTGATGAAAATGAAAATATAGATGTTCAAACAAATTACACAAAAACTGAATATGTTGTTGGCGATGATTCAAAACTTCACAAATTGATGCAACTTGACAAAATTGAAATAACAACAAATGGTCAAGAAATTGAAAACCTAACAAATCAAACAGGCAAATTTACAGTAACAGTAAAATTGATGGCAACAAAATATACAAGTGGCGAATATTATTATCTTGATAGCAAAGAAAGAACTTTTAACTTTTCAAGAATAAGCACGCTTGATACTCCGGTTGTAAACGATAATCAAATCACTTGGGCAAAAGTTGAAGAAAATAAGTATATGCTCAAGTTTACCGCAGGAGATATGACAGAATTCTTTGGAGCTTCTGAAAATGTTATCTTCACAAGTGACACAAAAATTCAAGAGATTATAAACAAACTAAATAGTAACCAAATCAGTGTTTGTGTTAAAGTTGACATTGACCCATTTGTTGCTTTGGCAAACGGCGAAGAATATAAACTTTCTTCAAATTATTCAAGCAGTGCAAACTTTGTTAAACTGGCAACTGTAAGTAATATCCAAATTTCTTCAACAGAAGATGTGATAAAACAAGAAAAACTCAAAATAACTTGGGAATATGATGATTCAAATGTCCAAGTAAAACGATATGTAATAAGTTTATACAAAAACGATACTTTGGTTAGAGATAACATAACAAGCCAAGAAAAATCTATTTATATCGAAGATGCAAAAGATGACGGAAAGTATTTTGTAAGAATAAAAGTTATTGGTCAAAGTAATTTTATTGATTCAGATTTTGCAAAATCAAGTGTTGTAACAAGATTAAAATCTCCAACAGACATTTCAATAACCCAAGACGGTATTTTGTCTTTCAAAGGAATAGAAAATGCAAAGTCATATTATGTAGAGTATTATCATGGTGACGACTTTAAGGGCGAACTAAAAAATATTTTAACAACAAACTATGATATGAAAGAGCTTTTGTATGAAAACACATTCTTTGGCGATGTTACAATAAAAGTTATTGCAGTTGGTGGACAAGGTATTGACGAATATCAAACGCTTTCAAGCCCATTCTCAACAGAATATACTTTCACAAAAGCAAAAGAAGCAAATGTTAGAATCTTTGTTGACAAACTTGTTGTAGGCGATGAAAACAAAGAAGATATTGACAACGATAGCGCTTACCAAATTACAATCTCAACCAAAGAAGGAAGAATTGTAAAGGAATTAAACCTAAAGTATGGCAGTGAATATTATTTTGAAGATTTTGAATATGCTGATTCAAAAACAAAAGTAGACACAAGCGTTGAACAAACTTTTGTTATCAAAACAGTAAGAAAAGTGACTTTGGAAAACTATGTTCTTTCAAATCCAACAAAGAAAGAAGTTACAAAATTAAGTGATGTAAAGAATTTTGGTTTCATAAGAAAAGCAAACGGAATTGACTCTTTAATTTATGTTCAAGGCGATATTGATGGCAATGCAAACAAATATATCCTAAACATAAACTCAAATGAAATAATAAACGATTTTGTTCTTGGGACTGATAAATTTGAAAAAGCGTTAGATATGGCATTCCTTCAAAAATTGTCAGCAAACTTCACATTAAGCATATATAAGCAAGGAATGATTAGCGAAAGCGGAATCAGTTACATCAATAGCTCAAAAGTTAGTGTTTCTGGTAAAAAATTGTCACAAAACACAAAACTTGAAACAAACAACGGAAAACTTGTTTGGAATCAAATTGGAGATGCAAGTGATTATGCATTAAGAGTTCAAGATTCAAACAAAGTGGAAATTCTTACAGGTTTTGTAAATAATAATGTTCACACCTTGTCAAGCGAACTTAATGGTAAGGTTGGAGCACTTAAAGTAAACATCAAAGCCCTTGGAAATGTTGGCGACACACTAAAAACTCAAGATATTATTCTTGATTCAACTTATATGCTAGAAACAACCGTTGATGATGAAACACAAGAATCAATAACAAGCGAAAAAGACTATGAATGCAGAAAACTTGACACTGTAAAAGATTACAAAGTTATTGACGGTTATATAACATTCAAAGAACCTGAAATTGATTTAAGTTATGTTGCAGTTGTTGACGGAAATGAATATGAACTTACTTATGTTCAATCAGAACAAACTGAATATCTTGTTATGTATTCAAATGAAATGTATAATGATTTGCAAGAAAACAAAGCATATAATGTTAGCATAAAGGCAAAAAGTTCAAGTGAGGATATAATATATTCCGATTTATCAACTCCACTAAAAATGAAAATAATGACAAATAACTCAAAAGATTCATTAAAAGTAAACTTTAAGTTGTTGTCAAATGACCCACAAAAATATGATTACACAATAAATGAAGTGACATGGGATGAAGATGAAAATGCCCAAAACGGATATATAGTAAGGTTTAACAACAAACTTACTTATGTGGAAGATACAATATTCCTTCCAAACAGTGAAGACTTGCCAAATATGATATATATTTTGAGTATTGCAGTAAGAGGCAGTTCGGCAGTTGATAGTGATGGATGTTATCACCTTAATTCAAGATATAGCGAAGGCTTGCAATTGCAAAAACTTGGCAGCACAAAAATACAAATTACCAGTGGTCAAATAACATGGGAAGAAGTTTCAATGGCAACAGGATATTTCGTATATCTTGATGACAAAATCTATTCAGAAACTCCCCTTGCAACTTTGCAAACAGAGTTAGAAAATTGGAGTGATTACAACGAACACACATTAAAGATAAGAGCAATATCAACAGATCCAAAATTTATGTGTGGCAATACTATTGAATATACAATTGAAAAAACAAGCGAAGGTGCAACAACAGTAAACTCTCAAAAAGTTGCAAAACTTGAATCTCCAGAAAAGTTTGAAGTTGAAAACGGTGCTTTTGTTTGGAATGTAAAAGAAAAATTCAATATAACAGAGTTAATTGCTCTTTCACAAGCAAAAAGAATAAGACGTCAAGCAACAATTTCAATTCAATCATTGTCAAATGACAAAGTTGCATTAAAGTTTAGCGATGTATCAACTGGTGCAACATACACATATACTCATGATTTGTCAGACTTTATAAACATTTCACAAGAATTGAGAGATCAAATCAAGAGTTATTCAGGCGGGACGGCAGATATTGACAAATTCCAATATCTTGGTTGGCCAACAGTTGATAATGGTTTTGACGAAATCGGTAGTGATTTGCCAAGCGGAACATATAACCTATACCTAAAACAATTTGGTGACAACAAAAATTATGTAACATCAAATTATGGATTGGCTCAAGAAGTTTATGTACCTTATGCTCCAAGAATTAAAATGATTTATGAAAATAATTGTTTTAAACTCACTTGGGACAAAATTACAATTCCTTCAAAATATGGAATAACAAACCCAACATACAAAATTGTTGTAGAAAGCAAAACTCAAGATGAAGAAGGCAAAGAAACAACAAACAGAAAAGTACTTGGGGAAACACAAGACCTAAAATTTAACTTAACAGATTGCATCCAAAGTGGTGACCTTACAAGCGAGTACACAAGAATTTATGTGTTTGTTGCTGGTGACAATTCAAAAGTAATAAACGGAAAAGTTTCAAATTCAATTGAAATGAAAGTACTTGATGAAACAAAAGCATATGTAAGCAATGGTGAAATGTATTGGAATTCACAAGAAAGTGCAACAGAATACTTGGTAACTTACAGAAAAACAACAGAACAATCTCCAAAACAAATAACACTCAGCAAAGCATTCTGGGATTGTGGCGAACTTGATAATGGAATTGAATATGTAATCAATATTCAAGCCATCGGTTTAAGACTTGCCTCAACAACTCAAGCGACATTAACTGGAAAAGATTCATGCGTTGGAAAAGTTGTAAAACTATATGACCCAGTTTCAGCAGTAGATTGTGGCATATTCAAATGGCAACAAATTGAACATGCAAGTTCATATGAAATCAATACATATATCAACAATGAAAAGAAAGAAAATGTAAAGATTTCAAACATTGCAGATAGTGATAATAATATTAGTTACGAAACAACTTTTGCCGAAGAAAATATTCTGTATAGATTCAAAGCAATTGGCGATTTGAAAACTGATATGAATGAAGAAACAGTTGCATATGTAAACTCAAACGAAACTATTGGAATTTATGGAACAGTCCTTGGCTCACTTGAGGACATTGTTGCAAAAGACGGAAAGCTTACATGGGAAAAGATTAACAATGGTGGACTAGATGTAACATCATATAAACTCATATTTAACAAAATAGATAAAGATGGAAACATTATAGATAGTGAATATGTGGTAAAAGGCTCAGGATTTAAAGATATTGATGGTATATCAAGATACGCATATGAATGCAGTGATTTGGATAGTGGTAGATATCAAGTAACAATTCAAGCATATTATGAAAATAATAAGCAAGAAAGAATATATACCTATAATGATGTAACAGCATATTATCTAATGGGACTAATTGAGCAAAGATATGTATTTGAAAAATATAGCAAGGTTCAAGGTCAAAACGGAACACAAGGTGTTGTTCTTGACAACGTTGTAATAAATGATGGTGAATTTACTTGGGAATATTCGGGCGAACTCGATGAAGTGAACTATGACTATGAGTTGGAATTCTCTTCAACATCTGGTGTTGTACAAACATTTGTATGTAGTGACCCAAGCTTCTTCCAAAATATTGTTGACAATCTTGTTGTGGAAGAAACATTTAAACTAAGAGTAAGAGTAATACCAAAGGAAGGAGTCCAAGACTTTATTAGTTCAGATTATGTACAATTTATAAATGTTAATGCTTATAACGAAGATGATGTTTATCAAATTGATGGTATAAAAGAATCAGATATTTTACTTTCAAAGAGTGGAGATAGTGATTCATTGTACATAAACTGGAGCAAGTATATAATTTCAACTGGTGGCAAAGATATAAGCAAAACATTGCAAGTTAAGTACAAAATTGTATACTGGACAGAAAATGATGGAGTAACTTCCGAAAAACAAGAAATAATTGTTCAAGATACAAAGATTGATACAAATAGATTTGAGTTTGATATTGTAAGTGAATTTACATTATATTATCAAATCCAAGTATTGCCACTTGGCACTTTAAGTTATGTACCATCAGTACTTAGCGAAGTAAGAGATATCAAAAAACCAAAATCAGTTGCAGAAGTTCTCTACGAAGAAGAACAAATGTATTACTATTGGTCAACAGAAGGAACTTCAAACGATCATAGCTTCAAGATTAGAGATGAAATTCTTGCAATGGATAAAAATGGAAGCTTGCAATTAGATTCCAACGGTAACCCAATTGTAGTAAGAACATATACACTCATTACAAAGGATAATACAACAAATAAATACATTCCTATCGAACTTGGCTACCACAAGGTTTCAGTTGCCGTTGTTGTTAGAACAAGTGGAGATGAGGGGAGTTTGACATCAAGTTACACTTATTACAAGAATAGCGACACAAGGACATTGATTAACTTGTTTGAAACAGGCGAAGTTAGTGAAAAAGTTTATGGTTCTCTTGGAACGGAAAATAGTCCATACCTAGTCAGCAATGAAAAACAATTTGCAAACATTAAGTACAGAATAGACAAACCTTCATATGAAAATTCATATATCTTAACTCAAAATGGAACAGAAACAAAAGTCACACTTTCTGGACAAGATGAATATTTCAACTTTAAACAAATTTGTGACATAAGCAATGTAACTCCATTTGGAATGATAAAGAAAGATGAAGATAGTGTTGAATTCAAGGGTATTTACGATGGGAACTATAAGAAATTGGTTTGGAATTGTAACCTAGACATAGTTCGCACACTAAAAACAAAGAGCTTGTCATTATTCTCGGATATTGCGTCAACAGGTAAGATTATGAATTTGAATGTTTCAGCTCTATACTCGGGAAAACTTACCGTTGCAGGGACTATATCAATGATTTGTATGGTAAACAACGGAACAATAAGCAACATAAAGATAAATGTTGAAGGTGGGAATGTCCTAATTCAAGACCAAGAAGCTTATTGGACAGGTGTATGTAGAGATAACAGAGGAGCAATAGAAAATGTTGTAAATTATTGCAATGTAACCTTGTCATCTCAAACAAAATCTGCTCAAATGGGCTATGCAGGAATTACAAACAGAAACTATGGAACAGTTATAAAATGTGCAAACTATGGTAACATTGAAGTAAGTTCAATAAATGCCACAGTTGGCGGAATTGTTGCAAATAACTATGGAACAGTTGAAAGATGTGTATTCAAAAACACAACATCAAAAATAACAATGCCAAAAGTTTCTGGAAGCACAAGCGTATACTTTGGTGGAATTGTTGGAAATAATTCAAACACAGGAACAATCAGTTATTCATATACATACACAAACACAGTTGTATCTCGTTTGGCTTCAAACACATCTAGCGACAAGGTTTATATCGCAGGTCTTGTAGGTTATTCGGCAAACGATAAGATTTCAAGATCGTATGTATATAACAAAATTACAGCACAAAGCAGTCAAGGTGTTCAAATTGGTTCAGTTTACACATTTGCATATATTGCAAATGCACAAAACCCAACAAATGCAAATAATTGTTGGAGCAATGTTGACTCAACATATTCGTTGGTTGGTGGTGCCACAGTCGAAATCAATAAATACACGGATAGACCAAGTGGAACAACTTTGAATGCAGGTGGAAATGCATACTATGTTGCAAACGAAAGCAACTTCCCAAGTTTGGTTTGGGAAACTGAATTTGATAACGTATGGAAAGAACATACAGAAGCATAATCAAATTCAAACAAATAAAAAGCAAGGTAAATCAAGAGATTTACCTTGTTTTTTTAACATAATATTAAAAGCAAAGCAGTATACATATGATATGAAAAATAATAAAAAATTAACTTGTTTTGTAATAAAAAAGAAATATCTCATGGCTTCACTTTTTATTTTGCTATTCATTTTAAGTAGCGTTGGTGTGTTTTTTATTGTGAGTACAACAAATGCATCATCTTATGTAAGCACAATTGTTATTGACGCAGGGCATGGGGGAATTGATGGCGGGAGTATTGGATATAGCGGGACAATTGAAAAAGATATCAATTTGGAATATTCTAAAACTCTAAAAAATATGTGTAGTCAGTTTGGGTTTAAGGTTGTTATGACACGAACAAACGATTCTGGTCTTTATAGTCCATTTGCAGTCAACAAAAAGAAAGACGATATGAAAAAGCGTAAACAAATTATAGAAAAAGCAAAACCTGACATTGTTATTTCAATTCATATGAATAGTACAAAAGGTAATTCATCTCGTGGGGCACAAGTTTTCTATAATAAAGAGAACGAAAACTCAATAAGACTTGCAAATTCAATCCAAAAACAATTTCAAGACAAATTGATAAAACCAAGAAAAACATCCCAAAATGGCGATTATTATATTGTCAATTGCACACCATACCCAAGTGTTATTGTGGAATGCGGTTTTTTGTCAAACAAAGAAGAAGAAAAACTTTTGCTCACAAATGACTATAAAAACAATGTTTGCTACTCAATTTTGTGCGGGATAATTGATTATATGGCATAAAATTAATATATAAACTTTAAAATATGTGTTATAATATACATAATATGGAGTTAGGTGTAATAATACTTTTAATAGTTCTTGGATTTATAGTTGTGTCTGCTATATTCTATTTTTTTGCAAGCTTATTTAGATATAATATGATACTAAATAGATATAGTTATGTTGGCAGAATTATAACAACTGTAATGTACAAAGACCTTACTCATTACAATATTGACTTTTCGTGGTGGAATAATAAAAAGTACCAAATTATTTGCATAAAGTCTTTTGACAAACTTAATTTGGTTGGCTATTATTTTGACAAAAAATCAAATAATACTGCACTCTTGGTGCACGGGTATGCATCAAATGCATATGAAATGCAGTGTTATGCCAAAATGTTTTATGATATGGGATACAATGTTTTGGTTGTTGATAATCGTGGACATGGAAAGAGTGATGGCAAAATTATTTCCATGGGCTATTATGAAAAGTTTGATATTTCGTCATGGGTAAACTTTTTGGTTGAACAAAACAAAAATGTTAATATTGTTGTTTTTGGTGTAAGTATGGGTGGTGCATCTGTTTGTATGTATAGCGGAACAAAAAAGCCAAAAAATGTAAAGGCAATTATCAGTGATTGTGGATATTCAAATGCATACAAAATTGTAAAAAGCGTTGCAAATAAAAGTGTAATATTCTCCATTCTCCCAACACTTCAAGTATTCAATTTGTATGCAAAACACAAAGTTGGATTCAAATTGAGTGATGTTGATGCAGTAAAACAAATTTCAAAATGTGATGTCCCAATACTTTTAATTCATGGTAAAAAAGATAATTTTGTACCATTCTCCATGCAAGACGAATTATACAATGCTTGCCCTGAAGAATTTAGAAACAAACTGTCGGTCGAAAATGCTGGGCACGGCGAAAGTCTATACACTCTAAAAGGTAAATATATTCAATATGTGGAAGATTTTTTAAAAAAATATGTATAAGTTTTACATATTTTTTTTATATGCTTGAAAAATATAAACAATAATGCTAAAATATCAACATTAAAAAGTAAAAAATAAAGGAGAAAAAAATGGAAGTAGAAGCAACTAATTTTATTGAAGACATTATTAACAAAGACCTAGCAGAAGGAAGATGCGACCATGTCCAAACAAGACACCCACCAGAACCAAGTGGTTATTTGCATATTGGACACGTTAGGAATATCGTATTAAACTATGGTCTTGCCCAAAAATATGGTGGCATTTGTAACCTTAGATATGATGATACAAACCCACAAAAAGAAAGTCAGGAATTTGTTGATTCTATTCAAGATGACGTTCACTGGCTTGGTTATAACTGGCACGAAATTCACTATGCAACAGAGTATTTCCAAATGAACTATGAAGTTGCCTTAAAACTCATAAAAGAAGGCAAGGCATATGTTTGTGATTTAAGCCCAGAAGAACTATCAAAAACTCGTGGAACATTAACTGAACCGGGGACAAATAGCCCATACAGAAATAGATCAGTTGAAGAAAATCTTGACTTGTTTGAGAGAATGAAAAATGGCGAATTCCCAATGGGTTCAAGATGTTTAAGAGCAAAAATAGATATGGCAAGCCCAAATATGAATATGCGTGACCCAGTAATCTATAGGATTCAATATCTCAACCACCAAAGGATTGGAAGAAGTTGGAACATTTACCCAACATATGATTTCTCACATCCACTTGATGATTGTTACGAAGGTGTAACACACTCAATTTGTGGCCCAGAATTTGAAGACCACAGACCACTATACAATTGGGTTGTAGAAAACAGTGGATTAAAGAACCATTCAAGACAAGTTGAATATGCAAACCTTTATATAAAAGGTGCAATTCTTGGCAAAAGATTTATCAAAAAACTTGTTCAAGATGGAAAAGTTACAGGTTTTGATGACCCAAGACTTTACTCTCTTCGTGGATTAAGAAGAAGAGGTGTTCTTCCAGAAAGTTTAAAGAATTTTGTTATTGCTGCAGGAATTTCAAAAAGCAATTCACTAATCGACCCAGAATTTTTGAATCACTTTATTCGTGATGATTTAAACAGAGTTTCAAAAAGAGTTATGGCTGTTTTGAACCCAATCAAACTTGTTATAACAAACTGGGAAGCTGGAAAGGAAGAAGAAGTAGAGCTTGAAGATTATCCACAAAATGAAACAACAACAAAGCGTAAATATTATTTTGGAAAAGAAAGCTTGATAGAAAGAGAAGATTTTATATCAATTCCAGATCCAAAATTCCACCGCTTGTATGTTGGTGCAGAAGTAAGACTTAAAGGTGCATATATTGTAAAATGTACTGATTTTGATGTTGACGACAATGGTAATGTAACAACAGTTTATGCTGAATATGAAGAAGGCACAAAATCTGGTAGCAACTGCACAAAGAAAGTAAAGGGCACAATTCATTGGGTAAATCCAAAGCATGCCAAAAAGATTGAAGTGAGATTATTTGAAAATCTTGTTGATGAAGAAAGCCAAGAAGAAGTTGAAGGTCAAGAACACGCAACCGACAATTTCAAAATCAATCCAAATTCAAAAATAGTATTAAATAATGCATATATTGAAGATGATGTTGACTTTAATTTTGATGATAGATATCAATTTATGCGTAATGGTTATTTCTGTTTGGACAAAGATACCACAGATAGTAAATTAGTGTTTAATCGTACTATTACACTTAAAGACACAAAGAAAACCCAAAAATAAGGGCATCTTCGTTGTTTACTGCATAAAAAAATCGACAGTCATTTGCGAAAGCAAACTCCTGCCGTTTTTTTATGCGAGCCTAGAATCTGCCCATATTTTTGGGTTTCCTAACATCTATTAAGCATTTGTTTTAGTAGAGCCCTGTTTTTGGGGTTCTTTTTATTTTTAGTAGTCATTTCGACTGTCGACCCTAACGTGTGACTTTGGAGAAATCTCTTCATCTATAAGCAGTTGGGATTTCTCGTGGGCGTGTCTTTGTAGGCTAACTCGAAATGACTTTTTTATATTATATTGTCATTTCGACTGTCGCCCCCAACGTGTGACTTTGGAGAAATCTCTTCCGATTAGTCATTTCGACACATACTTCGAAGTTTTGCTTTTGATAAATCTCAACAACGTTAACAGTTAAAATATTTCACAATTGTTATTCCCATACAAAAAGTGGATACATTTGCCAAAAAGTAAGGAATGTGTTACAATAAAAATATGGAAGAAAGAATACCGCTTGCAGAAAGAATGCGACCAAGCAGTTTAGATGATTTTTTTGGGCAAAAGCATATTGTTGGCGAAAATATGCTTCTTCGTCGTGCAATAAAAATGGGTGAAGTTGGCAGTTGTATTTTTTATGGACCTCCGGGGACAGGGAAAACGACTCTTGCAAATATCATTGCAAATTCGCTTAATGGAAATTTTAAAAAACTTAATGCTGTTTCAAGTGGTGTCAGTGATGCAAAGGCAATTATTGACGAAGCAAGAAAGAACAAGACATTGTTTGGAAAACAAACATATTTATTGCTTGACGAATGCCACAGGTGGAGCAAGTCACAAAGTGATTGCGTTTTATCTGCAATTGAAGACGGAAGCATAATATTTATTGGCTCAACAACTGAAAATCCATACACATCAATGACTCGTGCAATTGTGTCAAGATGTAGAGTTTTTGAGTTTAAACCACTTAACGAAAATGACATCATAGATGCAATGAAAAAAGCACTAAATAGTGAAAAGGGGTTAAAGTCTTATAATGCAATTGTGACGGATGGTGCATTAAAACACCTTGCATGGGCAAGTGGTGGCGATTTAAGAATGGCACTTAACTCTCTTGAACTTGCAGTCAAAACAACACCATTCAATGAAAAACAAGAGATTGTTGTTGATGAAACCGTTGCAGAGCAAAGCATACAGAAAAAAGTTCTGTCAATTGATGAAAATGGTTATTATGACTTATTGAGTGCATTTTGCAAAAGCATTCGTGGAAGTGACGCAGACGCAGCACTTTATTATTCTCAAAGGCTTATTTTGGCAGGGTGCGACCCGCTTATTATTGCAAGAAGACTTATCGCTCACGCAAGCGAAGATATAGGAATGGCAGATAGTAATGCCTTACTACTTGCCACTTGTGCGATGCAGGCAATTCAAAATATGGGTGTTCCAGAAGGTCTTATTCCACTATCTCACGCAATTATATATGCTTGCGAAGCTGAAAAATCTAACTCGGTTATTGTTGCAATGGAAAAGGCGAGAAGCGATGCCGAAAACGTGAGAGATGATAATGTTCCAAATCATCTAAAAAATCACCCATCAACAAATGGTCCAAAAACAAAATATAAATACCCACATGATTACGGTGGATATGTAAAACAACAATACTTGCCAGACAAGTTAAAAGACAAAATATATTATATTCCGTCAAAAAATGGCAGGGAAAAGTTTATTGAACGTAAAAAATTAAAAAAAGATTAGAATTTTCTAATCTTTTTTTAATTTGTTTTTTATTTCGCAAATTTTTGAATCATTTTTGTTCTAAGTTTTGTATATTCTTCCATACTTATTTCGCCATTTTTACGCATTTCATCAAGTTTGCCAATAGCTTCAATAAGTTTTTTTGTTGACATACTCTCCATATCTTTTTCTGGCTTTCTAACTTGTTTTGATTGTTCGACACTATTTGCTTCTCTTAATTCTTTTTCAATTTTATCTTCAGTTTCACCATCAAGTCCAGCAGTGTAAATTGGTTTAATACTTGGCACTTGGGTTGGTCTTTGTTTTGTTTGTTTTGTTTGACTTGCGGGTTGATTTGCATCACTATTCAGCATCGCAGAAATAGCATTTTGGTCATCGTCACCTGTTTCTGTGTTCTCTTGAACTTGAGTTTGTGTTTCAGGTTCTTCATATGTTTTTGGATATTTACATAATCCAATCATAGCAAAAACTATTGCAATAATGTGTATTAAAATAATAAATATCAAGCATGTATTGTAAATAATATTTTCAGCAAAATTTGCTTTCAAAATACTTGATGACAGCATATAACAAAAGATTCCAAATGTGATAATAAAAAATACCAAGTTAAATACAAGCAAACCACGTTTTTTGTTATATACAGAATTTGTTGCATTAAAATATTTTGTATATCTTGTTGAGGCAATTAACATAAACAAACAGTAAACAACAACAACTGCAACAAAAACAAGCATAACAGTTTTTCCATACGACATAAATGGATTTATTATTGGCAACAATAAATCATTAACAAGTGTTATCGAGTCACTTACAAAAAAGTATATAGCACTAAAAGCACCAACACATAAACTTGCAACAAAGCATAATGAATATACGGCAGAAAGCAACATACCGGCAGTAAGTAGGGAATTTCTTTTCATACTCAATTCTCCTTATAAATAATATATACAATAATATAATACTATATATCTACATAATTTAATATATCACATATTTCGCTTTAAATACAATTAAATTTAGTAATTTATACTAGACAAATAAAAAAATATATAGTAAAATTAAGAAAAATTAGGAGTATTTTATGGCTAACAGATGGGGTAATGATGCTGTTATTGAATGGCAAGATAGAAAAAGAATATTAGGAATGCCAATTTCTTTTACAAAATATAGTTTGGTGTCATCTCCAGAATGGACAAAAATTTTTATTAGGTCAGGGCTTTTGGTTACAATAGAAGAGGAAATAAATTTATACAGAATTTTTGATATAAGTGTATCTTCCACACTTGGCGAAAAAATGTTTGGACTTGGAACAATAACTCTTTATTCAAAAGATGAAAGTACACCATGTCTTCAATTATTGCATATCAAAAACCCAATGCAAGTACGCAATATGTTGGCAAATAAAATTGAAGAAGAAAAAGCTAAGCGTGGGTTTAGGATTGCTGAATTCAATTAAACAAAAAATTAAGTCATATCTTCGTTGTTTACTGCATAAAAAGCAGACAGTCATTTGCGTCAGCAAACTCCTGCCTGCTTTTATTATGCGAGCCTAGAATCTATGGCTTAATTTTTTGTTTAATCATTCTATCAAACTAACAAATTTTTACTATATTGGCAATTTGCTCACAGTCACTTACGTAAGTAAGCTCCTGTGTGCAAATACCAAGGAGAGCTTCGAATATCGTGCTATTTTTTGATTTTTATATTGAACAAATATGAGCCTCGTTCTTGGGGTTCCTTTTATATTATTTTATGTCATTTCGACCCAGACCTCCTTGACGGGCAATGGAGAAATCTCTTCCTTATAAAAGAAGATTTGGTTGAAAAAAATAAATAAAAAAATTTTAAAAATTAGCACTCTACACTTGACAGTGCTAATTTTTTGATATATAATAGTCGCCGATAATGAAAATAAGGGCAAAATATTGGTAAAAAATCAAATTTTGACATACTAAATTATCAAGGGAGGCATTATGAATTTTGATAAATACACACAGACAAGTGCCAATGTTATCAATGTATCCAGCAGTTTGGCAAGAACATACGAAAATTCACAAATAGAAGTTGAACATTTGATATATTCTATGCTAGATAATAAAACACTCATTTATGAGATTTTGGAAAAATGTAATATTGACACAAATGGTCTAAAATTAAGTTTACTAAATACAATAAAAAATATGCCAAAAGTTAGTGGACAAAGTGAAGTTTATCCATCTAATAATTTGGTGAAATTATTTAATTTGGCAGAAAATATTGCAAAAAATATGCAAGATGAATATGTTTCAATCGAGCATTTATTTTTGGCAAGTTTTGACTGTCTTGGCGATAATTTAAGTCGAATTTATCGTGAATATGCAATAACAAAGGATAAGTTTGTTAAAGAACTTGCAAAAGTAAGGGGAGGTGCAAAAGTGACAACTGACAATCCAGAAGATACCTACAATGTTTTGGAAAAATATGGTACAGAACTTGTAAGTTTGGCAAAAAGCCAAAAAATTGACCCTGTTATTGGCAGGGATAATGAAATAAGGAATACAATTCGTATTCTTTCAAGAAAAACAAAAAACAACCCAGTGCTTATTGGTGAAGCCGGTGTTGGTAAAACAGCCATTGTTGAAGGTCTTGCAATAAGAATTGCAAAAGGAGATGTCCCAAGCAGTTTGAAGAACAGAAAGTTATTCTCTCTTGACCTTGGTGCATTGGTTGCTGGTGCAAAATATCGTGGAGAATTTGAAGAAAGGTTAAAAGCCGTTCTTAATGAAATCAAAAAGAGTGAAGGCGAAATCATTATGTTTATTGATGAACTTCACACAATTGTTGGTGCAGGGAAAACTGATGGTGCAATGGACGCAGGTAACTTGTTAAAACCAATGCTTGCACGTGGAGAACTTCATTGCATTGGTGCAACAACATTAAATGAATATCACAAATATATTGAAAAAGATCCAGCACTTGAAAGAAGATTTCAACCTGTCATGGTGAACGAACCAACGGTTGAAGACACGATTTCAATTTTGCGTGGATTAAAAGAAAGATATGAAGTGTTCCATGGTGTAAAAATCAGTGATAGTGCATTGATTTCTGCTGCTGTGCTTTCAAACAGATACATTACCGATAGATTCTTGCCAGATAAAGCGATTGACCTTGTTGATGAAGCATGTGCAATGGTAAAGAGCGAAATTGATAGTATGCCAAGTGAAATGGACGACATTAAACACAAAATGATACAACTTGAAATTGAGCAAACAGCACTTAAAAAGGAAACCGACAAACTTTCAAAACAACATTTGGACGACATAACAAAAGAGTATAATGAACTCAAAGAAAAATTTGATACCATGTCGGCAAAATGGCAAAAAGAGAAAGAAAACATTAATAAAATTAACAATTTAAAGGCAAAAATTGAGCAAACAAACCTTGCAATTGAAAAATCTGAAAGAGAATACGATTTAAGCAAGGCTGCCGAACTCAAGTATAAAACTTTGCCAGAACTTCAAAAAGAACTTGCTGAACTTGAAAAAACAGAACAAAATAATAACTTGTTAAAGAGCAAAGTTACTGATGAAGAAATTGCAGAAATTGTTTCTCGTTGGACACAAATTCCACTTACAAAACTTATGCAAAGCGACAAAGATAAATTGTTACATCTTGCTGATGAACTCCACAAGAGAGTAATTGGACAAGACGATGCAGTTGAAAAAGTGAGTGATGCAATTATTCGTTCAAGAGCAGGTATTCAAGACCCAAACAGACCAATCGGCTCATTTATGTTCTTAGGTCCAACAGGTGTTGGTAAAACTGAACTTACAAAAGCACTTTGTGCAAACTTGTTTGATAGCGAAAAGAACTTAATCCGTATTGATATGAGTGAATATATGGAAAAATTCAGCGTAACCCGTTTGATTGGTGCTCCACCAGGATATGTTGGTTATGAAGAAGGCGGTCAACTTACCGAGCAAGTAAAGAGAAAACCTTATTCAGTTGTACTTTTTGATGAAATCGAAAAAGCACATCCAGATGTATTTAATGTTCTTCTTCAAATTCTTGATGATGGTCGTGTTACCGATGGTCAAGGTGTTACTGTTGACTTTAAGAACACAATCATAATAATGACATCAAACCTTGGCGCTGATGCCATAATGAACGGAATAAAAGAAGACGGAACGATATCAGATGAAGCTATTGAACAAGTGCACAAGTTACTAAAAATGCAATTCAGACCAGAGTTTTTGAACAGGCTTGATGAGATTATATTCTTCAAACCATTAACAAAAACCGAAATCGTTAGCATTGTTGATTTGTTACTTAAAGGTCTTGAAAATAGACTTCAAGATAGACAAATTACATTAAAAGTAACAGATAAAGCAAAACAATTTATCGTTGACAATGGCTACGATGTCGCTTTTGGTGCAAGACCATTAAAGAGATTTATTCAAAATAATGTTGAAACATTGATTGCAAAATATATGCTTGCAAATGACCTTGCTCCAAATTCAACAATTACAGTTGATGTTGTAAATGACGAAATCGTTGTTAAATAACAAACAAAAATTCCACAAATATGTGGAATTTTTTTGTTGTATGTGATAACATAAAAAAGGTGGTAAATGAAAGAATAGGATTTTGTAATTTTAACAAAAGATAGGCAAGAATATTTAGACGAAGGAATCAAAAAGGGAAGAATAGGATTTATAAGCGAACCTGAGATAAGAGATAATTGTTTTTTTGTTGCATTTGAAGATGAAGAACTTGTAAAGCATAGAGAAGCAAATGATGATGAATGGTTTGAAGGCAGGGGATTTGACTTTGATGGCGACATTCCACTTCTTGTTAGAATAGAAGATTTGGAGTTTTATGAAGATGGTGGAACAATTGACGAACAATTGCTTGAAGCGTTGCCAAAGAATAACCCAAAGTGGTGGTGTAAAGTTGAAAATGGATATATCTTAAACTTACTTGGCGAAAAGAAAAATAAAATACCTTATGACTATAATTCATAAATAAATGTCACACAAAATTGAATCTAAAAATATCGTGAGCTAATATTGTATAAAAAGCAAAGGAGAGAAATTATGCGATATTTGGATAATTCATTAGATGACATTAATGCGATATTTAGTGATTGGATAAAAATAAGTGACCCAAAATCAAAATGGACAATAGAAGATTTTCCAGAAGAAAAGGGTGTTGATGAAAATGTAACGAATCCACATTGTTGGAAATGTGTTTCAGTTAATCAATGTTGGTTTAAAAATGAAGGCAACAAAAAGCCAGATGAATTTGATTATAGTAAGTATTCCCCAGGGGAAATTTCATATAGGATAAGAGGGCTTTATCATTCAAATTGCCATGATAAAAAATCTGGTGTGAATGTCCCACATGCAAGTAAAATAATTGTTAGAGATGTTCGAGATAAGTTTAATAATTTTTTTAAAAGGAAAGGAAAAATATTTAGGAAAATTGGCTATACAAGTAAAGATGAAAATAATATAATAGAAATATACTTGGAACAGGTAAAGAGAAAATATGTTCGTGGCGAGTATTACAAGTATAGACACACAAAATATGGGTTTCAAATCAATATGGAAATCGATATGCAAGTCAAAACAAATATTCCAGATGATTTGAAAACATTTAAAACAGGACTAATTATTTTTCCAAATGGACAATTAAGAATAGTTACAGTGTTTGCAGGGAGAGAGTAAATGAAAGAATATGATGATGTAATTTTAACAAAAGATAGACAAGAATATTTGGATGAAGGAATCAAAAAGGGAAGAATTGGCTATATATGTGAACCCGAGATAAGAGACAATTGTTTTTTTGTTGCATTTGAAGATGAAGAACTTGTAAAGCATAGAGAAGCAAATGATGATGAATGGTTTGAAGGCAGGGGATTTGACTTTGATGGCGACATTCCACTTCTTGTTAGAATAGAAGATTTGGAGTTTTATGAAGATGGTGGAACAATTGACGAACAATTGCTTGAAGCGTTGCCAAAGAATAACCCAAAGTGGTGGTGTAAAGTTGAAAATGGATATATCTTAAACTTACTTGGCGAAAAGAAAAATAAAATACCTTATGACTATAATTCATAAAAATAAAAAATTCCACATAAAAGTGGAATTTTTTTATTAATATTGACAGTTATTTGGGGTTCTTGGGTAAGGTATTACATCACGAATATTGTCAACACCTGTTAGATACATAACAAGTCTTTCAAACCCCATACCAAATCCAGAGTGAATACATGAACCAAATTTACGAAGATTTAGATACCAATCAATTTTTTGTGTATCAACATCCATTTCTTTGCATCTTGCAACAATTTTGTCATAGTCTTCTTCTCTTTGGCTTCCGCCCATAAGTTCGCCAGAGCCGGGAACTTCCAAATCAACAGCGGCAACAGTTTTTCCGTCTGGGTTAAGCTTCATATAATATGCTTTTATATCTTTTGGCCAATTTTTAATAAATACAGGACCATTAAAATATTCGGTTAAATACTTTTCGTGTTCTTTTGCAATGTCTTCACCTTGCTTTGGTTCGAATTCCCATTTTACATTTGCTTTTTGCAAAATATCAATGGCATCCTTGTGATCAATTCTTGTAAAGGTACTAGAAAGCAATCTTTCAAGTTTTTGAATTAAACCTTTTGAAACAAAACTGTCAAGGAATGCAAGTTCGTCAGGGCAGGTGTCCATAACATATTTTACAACAAATTTAAGCATATCTTCTTCTATGTCCATAAGTTGTTCCAAATCACAAAAAGCGATTTCTGGTTCAATCATCCAAAATTCATTTGCGTGTGTTTTTGTGTTTGAGTTTTCTGTTCTAAATGTTGGCCCAAAAGTATATATTTTTGAGAAGGCTTGAGCAAAAGTTTCACCATGAAGTTGTCCACTTCCGGTAATCATTGCTTTTTCGCCAAACAAATCTTTTGAAAAATCAACTTTACCGTCTTTTGTTTTTGGAAGATTGTTAAAATCAAAGGTTGTAATCTTGAACATTTGGTCACTGCCTTCACAATCTGCCGTTGTGATAAGTGGAGTGTTTACATACAAATAGCCATTGCTTTGAAAATACTCATGAACTGCCATTGCAGCAACACTTCTTACTCTAAATACTGCTTGGAACAAGTTTGTTCTTGGTCTAAGATACGCAATTTCACGAAGATACTCAATTGAGTGTCTTTTCTTTTGAAGTGGATATGTTTCATCTGTTTTGCAGAAAATTTCAACATTCTGTGCTTGAATTTCAAATGGTTGCTTATTTTCTGGAGTCAAAAGAACTTTTCCTTTAACAATAATTGTTGAACCTGTGTTAAGCTTTGAAACTCCATCAAAGTTTACATTGCTATTTGCAAAAAATACAACTTGACAACTTTTAAAACATGTGCCGTCCGTAAGGTCAATAAATCCAAATTCTTTGCTTGCTCTAACACTTTTTACCCAACCTGAAACTTCAATTTCTTTGCCCGAAAAACTTTCAAGATGTGAATAAATCTCTTTTATTTCTGCTTTTTCCATAATTTTCTCCTAGCAAAGATGAGTATAGCAAATGGGGCACAAAATTGCAACAAAATGTACTTAACTTTTAAATCAAATAAGTGTATAAAAAAATGGAGTTTTGCCAAGACTCCATTTTTTATACAACATAGTATCCAATAAGTTTGATATTATCCACCAAATTAGATTTTATTTTATTATTTACAAGGTCAGTTGAAAGATATTTTTTGTTGTCATCTGCAAAAACTGTTACACAAGATTGTTGCCCCGACAACACACATCCCAAAAAGTTTGCGCCACTGCTTATTCCAACATTAAGTCCAAGGTTTTTGCATAATTTTCTTGCCATACAAATTGCATCATCACTTGCAATTTCAATAATTTCATCAACAACATTTTTGTCATATAATTTGGGAATAATTTCATCACTCAACCCTTGAATCTTATGTTTGCCTTGGCTTTTCCCACAAGTGAGAAGTTTTGCTTCTTTTGGGTCAATTGCAATAACTTTTGTGCCGAAGTTTTTCTTTAAATATTTACCAATGCCAATAAGTGTTCCACCTGTTCCAACACCACTAACAAAAGTTGTAATATCATCCAATTTTTGAGCAATTTCTTTTGCAGTTTTTGTTTGAGCTTTTATGTTACTTTCATTCTCAAACTGCTTGCAAAGGTATGCACCCTGATGTTCATATTCATTTGCTTTTTCAAAACATTTTGGAAAGTCATCCAAAAGTTCAACTTTTGCACCAAAACTTTGTAATAATTTTATTCGTTCAATGCTCATTGTTTTTGGTATGCAAATAATAACCGGGTTATGTGTCACTTTTGCCATTGCACAAAGAGAAATCCCCATATTGCCGGATGTGACTTCGCAAATGGGCTGATTTTCTTTTAATTTCCCTGTTTTGTATGCATCTTTTATTATTTCATATGCCGACCTATCTTTTATGCTACCAGTTAAATTAAACCATTCAAGTTTTGCAAAGACGTGACAAAGTGTGTTGTTGTATTTGTATTCAATGCAAACAAGAGGAGTGTGCCCAATCATTTTTTCAACTTTTTTTAAATTACAATTTACATTATTCATACTTATATTTTATGCCAACTGATGTAAAATTGCAAATTTTTACATAAATTTTAACTTGCTATTGTATTTTTCTTGCACTTGTGCTATATTAATATCGTATATAAATCACATATAAACAATAAAGATTTTTAGGAGATAAGTATGGAATTATTAGCAATGGAATTAAAAGATATAATGGCAATTTTGATTGCAAGTATGTTGGTGTTTTTGCCTTTTGTAATTTTGTTTAATCCAAAAGTTGTTGCTTTGTGGAAACATAAGAATGAAGATAAAAAACAAGGTGGCAAGCAAGAGAACTCTATGCAAGATGTAAATAATACCCAAAATGGAAAACAAGAAGAGCAAATCAACAATCATGAAGAATCAACTTTGCAACAACCAACAAAGCAAGTTGAAGAGCAAAAGCCAAACAAAAATGCAAACTATACTGTTACATCTTTTAAAGATGAAGAAGATAACAACAATTAAATAACAAAAAAGCGCAAACTCTTGTTTGTGCTTTTTTGTTGCATATTATCTACCATATGTGTAATCATCAAACTCTGGGTCGTTTAGTGCATCATATTCAGGTTCTTCATTATCGTTGTTATTCTCTTGAGTTTGTTCTGTTTGTTCTGGTGGAGTGTTTTCTTCTGGTGTCATTTCTCCACTATCTGTTTGCTCTTGCTTTTGAACTGTTAATTGAAAGTTGATGTTAAGATTTTTAAGCAATGCATTTGTAAGGTTAACCTTTTCTTCAAGGCTTAATTGATTCAACATTTCATCGTACAATGCTTGTTGTAATTCTGGTGTAACTTCAATTTCATGTCCGTTTGTGTTGTCTGAAACAAAGCATACATTTGACCATTTTTCTCTTTGTGTGATTCCTGTCAAAATTTCAAACGCCCTTTTCTTTGTTATTTGACTGTCGTCTTTATAGTCATAGAATTTTTCTGTTGAGTAGTCAAAATAAACTTGAGATAGTTTTGCATTCAATTTCTTTTGAATTTCGTATGTTGAATAGCAATCTTTTGGCAAAGCACCTTTAATTGAAACCATAACATTTGTGTTTGAATAGGTGTCTTTAAGGTACTTGTTGACTTGATCCAAAGTTAGTTCTTTCACTCTGTGAATTTGGTTATTAAAGAACACTTCAGTTCCTTCAAGCCATCTGTTGAATATTGTCATTGGGTTGATTGTTTTTGTAAGGTTCTTTCTGTCAATTTCACGAACAAGAATCATATTTTTGCATTTGTCGAGTTCTTCTTGTGTAATCCCTTTACTTGCAATTTCAGTTATTATCTTTCCAAGAGCATCAATTGTTTCGTTAACTTTATCCTTGCTTGTTAGGGCATAGAATGAGTTGAGTGACATATTGTTTGGAAGAAGATAAGGAATGTATTGAGCAGTGTAAACAAGACCGTGTTTTGTGCGAAGTTCGTTAAGTAGTCTTCCGGCAAAGTCATTGAATATAAAGTTCTCTACATAACTAAACAAATGAGTTTCTCTTTCAGGTTTCCTTGACATATATGATATTGCAATTTCAACTGTGTGTTGTTCTGGGAAATTTGATTTAAAAATGTAGTTTGATGGGTCAAAATATTTTGTTCTCTCATATTTATATTTTTTGCTTGGGTCAGATTTTGCTTTTGCTACAAAATATTTTTCCATCTTGTCTTTTATTGTTTCAAAATCAAGGTTGCTAACAACAGTCATAACCATATTTTCAGAAACAAAATCTCTTTCAATAAAGTCTTGCAAAGCCTTTTCGTCAATTTTTGCGATGTCTTCGTGTTTTCCAAGAATGTCATGTGTTATATGCTTTGGAACAGTGATTTGGTTAATCATTTCATTAAATGTGTTGTAGTCGCCCTCATCATCTCCAGCATACATATTTATTTCTTCATCAATAGCCTTTCTTTCAAGATCAATTGAGTCTTGCTTAAATCTTGTGTTAAAGAGCAAGTTTGAGTAAAGTTTAAGGCAAGTGTCTATGTTTGTGTTTGGGCAATCGCCATAAAACATAAGATAATCATTTGAAGTGAATGCATTGCTGTCAATTCCTGCGGACTTAAGCTCTTGTGCAATATATTGTTGTGTATACTTTTTTGATTCCTTTATAAGCATATGCTCGCAAAAGTGTGCTGTGCCGGGAATAACATCCATTTGTGCACCGCCCAAAAATCCAACATAAAATTGTGTTGTGTTATTTTTGTTGTGCTTGTAATAAATTAAAGTTGCCCCATTTGGGAACTTGTGTACTCTGTGGTATTGTGATAATTGTGCCATAAACTCTCCTTTGTAAAAACCTTTTAGTGTGATTATTTTATCACTAATTGATTGGTTTGTAAATACCCATATATTGTATTTTACTAATCTACTAATAAAAAAGTTGCAAAAATAGTTTTGTGTGATATAATGAAAAAGATTTAAAAAGAGAGGAAAAAATGAAAAATAAAGCAATAACACCAAGGGATGAAGATTTTGCACAATGGTACACAGATGTTGTAAAGGCTGCAAAACTCGCTGAATATTCAAACACAAAGGGGTGTATTGTTTTTGAACCGAATGGATATGCAATTTGGGAAAAAATGCAAGCAACACTTGACAAGATGTTCAAAAAGTTGGGGCATCAAAATGTGTATATGCCAATGCTTATCCCAGAAAGTTTGCTAAAAAAGGAAGGAGAACTTATTGAAGGTTTTGCCCCTGAATGTGCATGGGTTACAGTTGGTGGACAAAACACACTTGATGAAAGATTGGCAATAAGACCAACAAGTGAAACTTTGTTTAGCGATTACTATGCATTAAAGGTAAAATCATATCGTGATTTGCCAAAAAAATATAACCAATGGTGCAGTGTTATGCGTTGGGAAAAAGAAACAAGACCATTCCTTCGTACTCGTGAATTTTTGTGGCAAGAAGGCCACACAATTCATGAATCGGCACAAGAAGCAATTGAAGAAACTGAAACTATGCTAAATGTTTACAAAACTTTTTTTGAAGAATATTTGGCAATTCCTGTAATTACCGGCCAAAAGACAGAAAAAGAAAAGTTTGCCGGTGCAGAAACAACTTACACTTGTGAAGCACTTATGCATAATGGTGTGGCACTTCAAAGTGCAACAAGCCACTATTTTGGACAAAAATTTAGCAGGGCATATGACATAAAATTCCTTAATCGTAACAATGAATGGGAATATGCATATCAAACATCTTGGGGTAGCACAACAAGAATGATTGGTGGACTTATTATGGTTCACAGTGATGAAAACGGACTTGTTCTGCCACCAAAGATTGCACCAAGGCAAGTTGCCATTGTTCCAATTGGGACAGATGAACAAGTTATTTCACTTTGCCAAGACATCAATGAAAAATTGCTAGATAGTGATATTATCTCTTTCGTTGACCTAACTGAAAAATCTCCGGGCTTTAAATTTGCAGAGCACGAAGTAAATGGTATTCCAGTTCGTATTGAAATTGGGAAAAGAGATTTGGACAATGGACAAATCACACTTGCTCGTCGTGACACAAGAGAAAAAATCAACGTTTCAAAAGATTGTGATATTGTTAGTGAAGTAAAAGATTTGATGGATAAAATTCAAACAAATCTTTATGAAACAGCAAAAAAGAGAATGGAAGAACTAACATTCACAGCAAAAACATTTGATGAAGTTAAAGAAATAATGGAAAAACACCCAGGGTTTGTAAAAGCACCTTGGTGTGGGGATGAAAACTGTGAAGTAAAGATGAAAGAAATTCGTGGAACAAAAAGTCGTTGTATTCTTGATGAAAAAGTTAAAGATGGCGACAAATGTGTTGTTTGTGGAAAAGATGCAAAACATATCGTTTTGTGGGGTATTCAATATTAAAAAGAGTGGCATTTGCCACTTTTTTACATATAGAAATGAAAAATGTTTAATCTTGACAATGATTTTATATTGATTTATAATAAGATATAAAAGGGAGTAGTGTATGGAAAATTTACAAGAAAAGGAAGTTGAGCTCGCAATCAAAAAGGTTGTGTTAGATACAATCAAATCAGTTAATAAAAAAGGTTGTTTGGTCTCTAAAGATGCGATTCCTTTTAGTAAAGAATTGTTTAAAAACTTGAATTTGAAATATAATGCAATAACAAAAGATGATTTTGCGATGTCAGCAAATTTTTTTAGAGCATTAAAATGTGTTTTCAAGGATAAAACTGATGTTATGGTATTGGATGGTAAACCATTAACATATAACGACTTGATGGCAATGTATTATCAAACAAAAGAGTTCGGGAATAAGTTTGTTGATTATGTAAAGGAAGTTGATGATGGATATTACGATAGCTATTTAAAATTTGTTAAAAGCGATAAATCTTTATTTATTGATGACTTAAAAGATGCAAAAAAATTTGTAAATGGAATTGTAAAACAATTTGAATGGTTTGTTCCAAAGCAAATGCAAAAGACCTGTGCAAAAAATTGGGTTATTGATGTAAATTCAGATATAAAATCAAATCAAGACAAAGACAACAAAACAGAATATGAAGTTTGTAATATAAAGGAACTAAAAAATAAATTTGATAAAAAGGCAGAATCATTAAAGATAATTGATGGTGAACCTGAAGTGATGGATGAGTTATCTTATTAAACAAAAGGCAAGCATAAATATTGTGCTTGCTTTTTTATTCAAAAATTTTGAAGAATAGTTTTTCAAAATTTCTCTTTTTGTGTTTATAGTTAATTTTGTTGAAAAAATTTTAAAGTTGTAGTAAACTTTATGCGTTAAAGGAAAGATTATGAAAATTACTAGTAAAGAATTAAGAGAAACTTGGTTAAATTTCTATAAAGAGCGTGGACATATTGACATTGGTGCTGTATCACTTATAGGCGATGGTTCAACGGGTGTTATGTTTAATGTCGCAGGTATGCAACCACTTATGCCATATCTTCTTGGAGCAAAACACCCAAGTGGCAAAACAAGACTTTGCAATGTTCAAGGTTGTGTTAGAACTGTTGATATTGATTCTGTTGGAGATGCAAGCCACTGCACATTTTTTGAAATGATGGGAAACTGGAGTTTGGGCGATTATTTCAAAAAAGAAAAAACTCAATGGACATTTGATTTATTAACAAAAGTTTTTGGACTTGATAAAGACAAAATTTGTTGCACAGTTTTCGCTGGCGATGAAAGTGCACCAAGAGATGAAGAAACTGCAAATTATTTAAAGGCACTTGGAATAAGACCTGAAAATATCTATTACAAAGGCAAAGAAGATAACTGGTGGGAACTTGAAGGCACTGTTGGAACTCCTTGTGGTCCTGACAATGAATGGTTCTATCCACTTTGGGATAAAAAATGTTGTGACACTTGCGATATTGATTGCAAATGCCATAGATATGTTGAAATTGGTAACGATGTTTACACTCAATATATGAAATTGGAAAATGGCTATGCACCACTCAAGAACAAAAATGTTGACACAGGTTTTGGCTTTGAAAGAATGCTTATGTTCCTAAATGGCTTAACCGATGTTTATGAAACTGATTTATTTAGTGATGTCATTGACTATATGTGTCAAAAACTTAATGTAAAATATAACGAAGATGAAGAAATAACAAGGTCAATGCGTATAATTGCTGACCATATGCGTACAACAATTATGCTTATTGGTGATATTAACGGAATTGTTCCAAGCAATGTTGGAGCAGGATATATCTTGAGAAGAGTAATGCGTAGAGCAATTCGCCATGCAAGAAAAATAAATCTTGATTCAAGCGAACTTATTGAAATTGCAAAAATATATATTGAAAAGGTATATAATGTTGCATATCCACTTCTTGTTGAAAAAGAACAATATATCTTGGATGAAATTCAAAAGGAAATGGACAAGTTCAATAAAGCACTTGATCTTGGACTTAAAGAATTTGACAAAGTTATCGGTGGGATTGAAAGACATATTCAATTTGCCAAAGAAAGTGGCGAAGATGTTAAGAAAGAAATTAACGGCAAAGCGTCATTTAGACTTTATGATACATTTGGGTTCCCTATTGAATTGACAATGGAACTTGCAAAAGAAAAAGGTTATACTGTTGATGAAGAAGGCTTCAAAAAAGCATTCAGTGAACATCAAGAAAAATCAAAGGCTGTTCAAAAGGGCGAATTTAAGAGTGGACTTGGCGACACTGGGGTAATGGCAACAAAATACCACACAGCAACTCACTTGCTAAATGCTGCACTAAAATTGGTACTTGGCAAGCAAAGTCACCAAATGGGTTCAAATATAACAGAAGAAAGATTGCGTTTCGACTTCCCATGTGACCACAAGATGACAGAAGAAGAACTTAAAAAAGTTGAAGACATTGTAAATGATTGGATAAAACAAGGTTTGGGTGTCCACAAAGAAGAAATGTCAAAAGAAAAGGCTGTTGAAATTGGAGCAGAACATCAATTTATAGAAAGATATCCAGACGATGTGACGGTTTACTTTATTGGAGATGTTTCAAAAGAAATTTGTACCGGTCCTCATGTAAACAATACAAGCGAACTTGGAAAGTTTAAAATCACAAAAGAAGAAAGTTGTGGCTCTGGACTTCGCAGAATAAAAGCAATATTAGAATAAGATAAAGGCTTCAAAGAAAATTCTTTGAAGTTTTTTTATGACATAAATAAATTCGATGAGGTAAACAAAAGATTTGGGTAAAATATAACAAATATTTCAAATAGGTATGTTCTGGTAAACATAACTTGCAAAATAATAACATTATATATATGTATGCGTATACACACATACACGCGTGTGCGCGCGTACGCATGTGAAAATGTAAAAGGGGGAATATAGTGGTCGAAAAAGGGTAAAAAAACGTGTCAACAACTTTTTAAAAGTTTTTTGAAAATTTTTATGTGAAGTGAAATTTTTGGTCAGGTTTTGGGACTGTTTTAAGGAAATTTAAAAAAATTTTTAAAAAAGTTTAATAATGAATAGTATAAAAAAGTGGCAAAAAGTCCATACATCACACCGGGTGTTTACAAAAAATCAAAAAAAGTGGCAAAAATGCTAAAAAATGTTAAAAAATTTTTAAAAAACTTGTTGACTACCTTCCCCCTATATGTTATTATTCTCGTGTCGTTAGCGAATGAGTGCTTGCGATAAGGAAGATGTTTAGTCTTCCAAATAGTACCTTGACAACTGCATAATTTAGAATAATCAAATATCAGTAAAATATTGGATGTAATATAATGTGTAATATGCATAATTACAAATACAATTTTAAAGAGAGATTAACAAAGTTAGATTAAGAAAGCAAAAATGCTAAGAATCAATCGTATATACCTAAGAAATAGATTAAGCTACAAAGAGCATATGGTGGATGCCTTGGCACTAGGCGCCGAAGAAGGACGTGACAAGCTGCGATAAGCTACGGGGAGTTGCAAATTAACTGTGAACCGTAGATTTCCGAATGTGGCAACACACTATCACTAATCTGATAGTATCATACTTACGAATTCATAGTGGTGTGAGGGGAACCCAGGGAACTGAAACATCTAAGTACCTGGAGGAAAAGAAAGTAAACAAACGATTGCGAAAGTAGTGGCGAGCGAAATTGCAAGAGGCCAAACCAAAGGTAGTAATATCTTTGGGGTTAGGACACAGTTAATTGACCGAGTTTAATAGGTGAAGACTTCTGGAAAGTTGAACGAAACAGGGTAACAGTCCCGTAACCGAAATTAAACAAAGCATATGTGTATCCAGAGTAATACAGGGCACGTGTAACCCGGTATGAATATGTGAGGACCATCTCATAAGCCTAAATACGACCTAGTGACCGATAGCGAATAGTACTGTGAGGGAACGGTGAAAAGAACCCCGGGAGGGGAGTGAAAAAGAACCTGAAACCGTATGTTTACAAGCAGATAAAGCAGTGCGGGGTAACCCCCTGCGATATCGTACTTTTTGTAGAACGGGCCGGCGAGTTATATGGTGCAGCGAGGTTAAGTGATTAAGTCACGGAGCCGAAGGGAAACCGAGTCTGAAATGGCGACAGTTGCATAGTATAGACCCGAAACCAGATGATCTATTCATGAGCAGGATGAAACGGTGGTAACACACCGCGGAGGTCCGAACACACGCCTGTTGAAATAGTCGGTGATGACTTGTGAATAGCGGAGAAATTCCAACCGAATCTGGATATAGCTGGTTCTCCTCGAAATAGCTTTAGGGCTAGCCTCAATTTATAAGATTGCTGGGGGTAGAGCACTGAATGGACTAGGGACCTTCACCGGTTACCGAATCCTATCAAACTTCGAATACCAGTAATTGTTAGTTGGGAGTCAGACAGTGTGAGATAAGTTTCATTGTCAAAACGGAAACAGCCGAGATCTACAACTAAGGTCCCAAAGTTTATGTTAAGTGGTAAAGGATGTGTTATTGCTAAAACAACCAGGATGTTGGCTTAGAAGCAGCCACTCATTTAAAGAGTGCGTAATAGCTCACTGGTCGAGTGACAATGCGCCGAAAATTTATCGGGGCTAAAACATAACACCGAAGTTTAGGGATTGTAGTAATACAATCGGTAGAGGAGCAATGTATACGGGCTGAAGCAGTATCGTAAGGGACTGTGGACTGTATACAAGAGAGAATGCCGGCATGAGTAGCGAAAGTGTGGCGAGAACCCACACCATCGAAAGTCTAAGGTTTCCTGGGGAAGGTCCGTCCTCCCAGGGTAAGTCGGGATCTAAGCTCAGGCCGAAAGGCGTAGGCGATGACCAACAGGTAGATATTCCTGTACTACCGAATATCGATTAAGAGCTGAAGCAGTGACACAGTAGGATAGCAAATGCGCGTTGATGGAAATACGCGTCTAAATCATGAGGGGACTAAATTGTGAAGTACGTTTAGTGCACACCCTAGGTGATGATGGGGAGTGAAATTTAGTAACGAAGTTTGTGAATTCACACTGGCGAGAAAAGCTGCTAAGTAGATATTAGGTACCCGTACCGCAAACCGACACAGGTAGACGATGAGAGAATCATAAGATGAACGAGATAACCATTGTTAAGGAACTCGGCAAAATGACCCCGTAACTTCGGAATAAGGGGTGCCCACCTTTGGTGGGTCGCAGTTAAATGTCCCAAGCAACTGTTTATCAAAAACACAGGTTTCTGCAAAATCGTAAGATGATGTATAGGAGCTGACGCCTGCCCGGTGCTGGAAGGTTAAGAGGAGATGTTAGCGCAAGCAAAGCATTGAATTTAAGCCCCAGTGAACGGCGGCCGTAACTATAACGGTCCTAAGGTAGCGAAATTCCTTGTCAGGTAAGTTCTGACCCGCATGAATGGCGTAATGATTTGGGAGCTGTCTCAACAGTGGACTCGGCGAAATTGTAGTATGCGTGAAGATGCGTATTACCCGCGACTAGACGGAAAGACCCCGTAGAGCTTTACTGTAATTTGGCATTGAGTTTCGAAATTTGGTGCACAGGATAAGTGGGAGACTTTGAAACAGTGGCTTCGGCCATTGTGGAGTCAACCTTGGGATACCACTCTTCGAATTTTGAAACTCTAACGTTGTTCCCGTAATCCGGGCAACGGACAGTGTCTGATGGACAGTTTGACTGGGGCGGTCGCCTCCTAAAATGTAACGGAGGCGTTCAAAGGTTCCCTCAGGATGGTTGGAAACCATCTATCGAGTGCAAAGGCAGAAGGGAGCTTAACTGCGACACCTACAAGTGGAGCAGATACGAAAGTAGGACTTAGTGATCCGGTGGTTTAATATGGAATTGCCATCGCTTAACGGATAAAAGTTACCTCGGGGATAACAGGCTGATCTCCCCCAAGAGTTCACATCGACGGGGAGGTTTGGCACCTCGATGTCGGCTCGTCACATCCTGGGGCTGTAGTAGGTCCCAAGGGTTCGGCTGTTCGCCGATTAAAGTGGCACGCGAGCTGGGTTCAAAACGTCGTGAGACAGTTTGGTCCCTATCTATCGTGGGCGTAGGATATTTGAGAGGAGCTGTCCCTAGTACGAGAGGACCGGGATGGACGTACCAATGGTGCACCAGTTGTCAACCAATGGCATAGCTGGGTAGCGATGTACGGTCAAGATAAACGCTGAAAGCATCTAAGCGTGAAACTTACCTCAAGATTAGATATCCCATAACACAAGTTAGTAAGACCCCTGGAAGACTACCAGGTTGATAGGTCAGAGGTGGAAGCACAGTAATGTGTGTAGCTGACTGATACTAATAGGTCGAGGGCTTAATCACAACAGTTTGTGAAAACAAATTGTAAACATATTTGGTATATATAGTGATTTAGCATAAATAATTCGGTTTTAACTTTTCTAAATATGCAGTTGTCAAGGTACTATATGACAATTTGATATTTCGTATTCGTAAGAATATTAAATATACCATTTCTGGTGACAATAGAGCAAAGGTCCACCTGTTCTCATCCCGAACACAGAAGTTAAGCTTTGCATCGCCGAAAATACTTGGTTGGAGACGGCCTGGTAAGATAGGACATTGCCAGAAAACTAAAAGAAGAACAACGAAAGTTGTTCTTTTTTTTTAGTTTTCAACACAAGTTTCACTTGTGTGGTTTTGTTTCACAAAATCGGCAAGTCCTTGAACTTCGTCAGCCTTGCGAAAGCAAATAAATTTGTTTTCGCCTTGCTTCCTTGTTATACGCCATTGCCAGAACAAGAAGATGTGATTTCTCGCAAGTGTGTCTTTGCAGGCTAACTCGAAATGACTATTTTATATTGTTTTATGTCATTTCGACTCTTACTTCGAAGTATTGCTTTGGAGAAATCTCTTTCGATTTGTCATTTCGACTACCTCTTCGAAGTGTGACTCTGGAGAAATCTCTTCCGATTTGTCATTTCGACCTACACTCCAACGTGTGACTTTGGAGAAATCTCATCTGCTCAATTGTCATTTCAACTGA
>ERZ808240.35-NODE-35-length-167166-cov-15.122140_pt1 | contig 167166 bp, 193 predicted proteins | sample MGYA00521084_ERZ808240 | MGnify/ENA primary metagenome ERZ808240 (study PRJEB31516, sample SAMN03275571) | gut metagenome | biome: mammalia-associated habitat; material: feces | host: Papio cynocephalus | place: Kenya | collected 2012-08-06 ...
GACGGCGACCCGAACGAAGTGAGGGGACGAGGAGAAAAGACTGAAAGTCTTTTCGGGCAAAGGAGGGTCTGGGAACCATGGGTTCCCAATATATAGGGGATCCTTGAAAGAAACAATACTTGATATCTAACCAACTTTAATATAAGTCCTTCTTGATACTAGTACTAGACTAGAGAACCAATACAATTCCCTATCCAACGGCCTTCTAATCTAATCGCATAATTAAGAAAGAATATATGAGTTAGATCACACAATCATATGATGATCTGTTGATGATTTATATATAGAAGATGTCTATAGAGGGTTTTCTGGGTATTTCTTGGATATTTGGGTAATAATTAGACAATATTTGAATATGATTGAGTATTTTTGGTAAGTTTTCCACAAGTTTTTCCACATTTTCAACAATAGGACAAGAGGATGGTTAAAAGTGGGGAAGAATGGAGGAAAATGGAGGGGAAACAAGGGAAGAGACATACGAATTAAGGGATAGTAAAAAGTAGGGATTAAATAGATTTCAGAATCGATTTTAGGGATGGTTTTACCTATTAAAATAAAGGACTGAGGAAGAAAGTGGGGAAGGATATATGGAAATAGGGTATCCGAAGATACCCTAAAATTCTTGTTATTTAATTTAAGAAATTGGCATAAATTTAGTTTATAGTTTTAGCTGATTTTAGTCTTTCGATTCTCTTGTCCAACCCAATTTTAGACCCTTTGATTTGAGAGTATATTCATCTTGGAAAATAAGATCGCAATCATTAATGTAGACCTTAATATAGATATCTTTAAAGTCTGGAGGAATTTTAGAAGTATCTCCATTGGCGATAAGGTTCCACTTAATTACTTCATCGTTCCACTGCTTGATAAGGAAAAGGAGATCTACTACTTTTCGAGCATATCTTGTTCGAGGTTTGTTAGAATCGAGAGCCGTATATTCGACTTCATATTTAGCCTTTGATTTTGCTTCAAGTTCTTTTGTAAATATCTTGAAATTGGTCTGTGCCACGTCTGCGATATTTCCGAGGAAGTAATTTCCGGCAATTTCTTTTGCGGTTTGGTAAGACGCTTTTTCGATATTGTCTTTGTTGGTTTGAGTTTCGGTTTGAGTTTCCCTTTTGGTTTGTCCTGTCTGTTTTGTGGGTTCTTTTGTCTGTTCATTCTTTTTCATAAACATCTCCTTTGGACGATTGTCTTTCTTTCCTGTAAGTTTATAAAACCAATCCTGCCATTGCTCAAAAGTACGCTTGTAACCGGCTCCGTTTTCAAAATTTGGATCATTACAATAATCAGAGGAACGCTGAAACGGACATTCTTTACAATTCAATGAATACTCGACTGGATAAAACGATTGACAGCGAAAATCACTTTCATAATATAAAGAATTTACTGCCTTTTCAAGAGTACGATTATATGCCTTCATAAAGACTTCTGACGGCTTGAATTTATTCTTTCCCATTATAGAACTCCTTTCTTTTTCAGAAAGATTTCGTAATCTCTATCGCGATAATTATCTTTATCGAACAGATATTCAACAATTTTATCTCCGACCCATTCATCAAAATAATCGGAATTCATCCAACTTAACTGTTCATAAGCCTTGAGTAAATATTCCATATTGAGAATCCAGCAGGTTGTTTTGAGGGCGTTATACCAACCACCAGTTCCGCCTTCGTATGCGAGCTCTGTGTCTATTTGATCGCGATATGAATAATCCTCTGGATAAGGCAGGTTGTTGGTGGCTTCACCTTCCACAAACTTCTCCTGTTCTTCGGCGTCATAACAATAATATGGATTCGGCTCGAAAAGTGTTGTACCGAAAATCTTTACAAGTTCCCCAAACATACAGGCGAAGAACCGATCGGGGAGCTCCAGTGAATCAAGATATTCTCGAACTTTATCTCGACAATCAATCTCGCCGATAATTTCTTTCAAAAGTCCAGTTGATTCGGAGGACGAGGTGCTGTTCTTTGCATTTTCTTCCATCATTTTCTATCTCCTCCTCAAACATTCATACAAGCAATTTGTTTTTTTTATGGGGATCAATGCTTTAATTGTTTCGTTTGGAATCTCGACAACGGGCGGACGATTTTTCATCGTATAAACACTCTTCCCATCTTTTTCCTCATATAACTGAAAGACAGTGGTATTACCATATCCGAGTTTTGTTAATGGAGTCCCGAAAAATGAAATTCCAATATATGAATCGGCAAGACTAATACGATGAGAAGCAAGTTCTCCCCAGTCTAAAACGACGCGATAAACCCATTCAGTCGTTACTTTATTTTCTTGTTCGGGCATATCCCCATTCCCCTTTCGGTTAAATATTGAATTGCTTGATCGGCTTCGAGATGTTTCATAATCCAATCCAACGTTACATTTTCACGAAGTCTGTTCTCCGCGCGAAGCCAAAACCCTTCGCACTTTTTAATATATTTTCTGTCATAGGCGTTGAAATATAATAATGAAATCTGTGGTTTGCCTTTGAAAGCAGATTTACAAGTTCTCGCACCAGAAATATAATTGTTGCGAAGATAATCATAAGCCTCATCGAAAGAAGTGTCGTCGAGTAAAAGCTCTGTTTCCGGAATGTCTTTGTCTGTAACGAACCAGTTGGTATCGAACGGGTCTTCCAATCTTTTCCACGAACCTCCGTCAACGGAAACGGAGTAAATGGGATCATAAATTTTAAGCATTATCTCGACCTCTCTCCTGTTCGTTCATCATAAAAGGCATATTTTCCGGGAAGCGCGGAAAGAAGAGCAAAAATTCTGTCGGCATCTCCGTAAGCAACCTCCTTTTCATATTTATTCACAATTTGATATAAGTCCGTGTCTTTGCAATGGACAATAGTGTAATCATATTCGTTCCCCTCCAAAATTAAAGAAAGAGGTATAATGTCGTATTTGTCAACAAATGCAAGGTTGGCTTGGTTGAAAAAATTTCGAGCCTCATCGAAACTTGTGAAAGAAAATTTATAAGGACAATCGTCTTCTTTAAGAAAATCTGAAATATCTCTTTGCCGCACCCAAAAATATTCTCTTTGATTCTTGTCGTATACAAAAACGACGAAATTTGTATGCCGATCTGATTTATATACGACAACATACTCTTTTTCAGTATTTTTATTATTCAAAATCATAGCTGTAACCCTTTTCTTCCATTTTCTTCAGCAGTCTCTGAAATGCGAGCTCTCCACCTTCAAGAAAACTATTCTTATCGTCTTTGTGTCTCCGCGCATGAGCCGAAAGAGCAATCTCCAAGCCGATATAAAGTCTCGCGATGGTTTCCCGTGTCTTCTCATTATAAGTAATGGTAATCTGCTTTCTCGTCAGCGTTTTAGCGGTAGATTCGTCCGCCTTTGATAAATATCTACCTTCGACAACGGGACCATCATTGTTATAAACAACGTCTTTCAGTTGGTAAGACGTACAATTGGGAGTATCATACTTTTTAGAAATAACATAATATTTTCCAAAATACCGCCCATAAACATCACGAGTAAAGTGTTCCGGCCGATCTGCTTCACACTTCAAAACATCGAGATAAACAACATCTCCAACCTCAAACCGAGAATCAAGCTCTTTTCTCTTCCTATTCTCTTCCTCAAGCTTTTTTGTTTCGACGATATCAAACATACTGTCGGTCCATTCGCAATAAACACGACAATATTCGAGACGATAAACACCGTTTTTAATGGATTCGATAGTCGCGGTTTTGTAGGAAATCTTGTTAATCCAGTCAAGCATTTCCCACGAAGCAGCTTTTGTCGTTACCAAATTGGAACTCGGAAGATAATAGATTTCTCCGTCGATTTCCTTCTTCTCCAACATCGGATAGAACATTCCTGCCGAAAGATCTGTCCGCAGAACAACTACATCTCCGGGCTTGAATAAGGTTTCCATAATATTTTCTCCTTTAATCTTTTTAATCGTTGTTAAAAATCAAGTAACTTCTTTCCGCCGAAGTAACAATATTCTTCAAAAGCATCGAGATTGTGAGAGGGCCAACGCCCAGCGGAACGGGGCTGTAATAACTCGAATACTTGCTTTTAATCTCTTCTGAGACATCTCCGTGGAGTTTCCCATCTTCTCCACGATGAATCCCGACATCGATAATAATCGGCTTCTTGTCTCCATAAAAGTGTCTGTCTGTAAGTGTATTTTCCTGTCCGGTCGCTACGACAATCACGTCTGCGTGACGGCAGTAAAATTGTTTATCTTCTTCGGAAGTCTTTGAATGAAGCATTGTTACATTCATATTCATCTTCTGAAGAAGAATTGAAACTGGCTTTCCGACAATATTGGAGCGACCAATAACAACTGCATTCTTTCCAGAATAATTAATTCCGTTAGGAGCAGAAATCGAATTCAACATATGAACAATTCCTGCAGGGGTGCAAGGAATAAATCCATAAGGCTCGGGATTCTTCTTTGAGAAAAGCTTTCCTGCGTTCAAATATCCGAATCCATCGACGTCCTTGAACATATTGATATAATTAAGGACGGTTTCCTCATCAACCCCCTTTGGAAGTGGAAGCTGAACAAGAATTCCGTTGACATTGTCGTCTCTGTCCGCTTTCTGAATTTCTCCAATAATTCTCATCTCCGTAAGAGCAGGATCTTTTTCTTCATCGATATGAATATCTTCGCACAAGATACCGACTTTCTCGCAAGCTTTTTTCTTGTTGCGAACATAAGTCGAAGAAGCCGGATCATTTCCCGCCTGAATCACAACAAGCTTCGGTCTCGCGTGCCCGTTTTTAACAAGGGTTTCAACTCTTGTTGCGGTAAGTTCGTTTTCGCGCTCGGCAAGTTCTTTGCCGTTAATAATAGTTCCCATTTTGTGTTTTCCTTTCTAATTGCTTTGGAATCGATTCTGCGCTTGATTTTCTTTGTTATTTATCTTGTAGAAAAATTTGAATTGTTTTCTGGTATAGTTACTACCCTTTGAAACATTGTCCACGTAGATAGATAAAATAAGGCTCCGAAAGGTATTGTTTGAATTGCCCGAATTATTCCTTTTTGCGATCCGGGATAAAATCCTGCGTTTCTATGCTGTTTCTTGCTTCTTTTTCGGCTTGCTGTTCGAGTTCAAGATAACCACGAATGGCATTATTTCCTGTTGTTTGAACAAACTTCCAAGACCTCTGATGAACTGCCTCTGCGTCATAAGTCTCGATAAACATTGAACCGCAATTGCAACAATAACATCTTCGAGAACCTGTTTCTCCTTTGGTAATCATCGGATTTGCGCACTTGGGGCAATACATAATGACATCATCCTCCTTTTGATCTGGTCTGAAAAGTTCCTTTTGCGAAAGCCGAAAAAGTTCTTTTCTTGCTCTGCGCACTTCCGAATGAGAAGCGGCTTCTCTATATCCTTCGTCTTCGTATTTTAATACGAGTTCAAACTGGTCCGGATTTCTATAACGAAATCTCTTCTGAATGACTCCATCTTCGTAAATCTCTAAAATTCTATCGAAACCAAGACGCCCTGTTTTGCTAAGCGGCATATCGAGATACTGTTTCTTGCTCATAATCTCCCTCCAATTTTGCAAGATTTTGTGTATAATTATTCATTTTTTATCCAATTCTTCTTTTGCTAAATCTTTGATTTTTTCTTCTTCTTGCCGAGAAATATTGCCAGAATGAACACAACAAACAATCAAAAGTGCCGTCGAAATGATTGCGAACCCTCCAATAATACACGCAATAATCATAATCTCCTCACATTCCCGACATATCGTCGCTAAGCTCCGAAAGCTGTTCAAGGAACTCTTCGGTTGTCAAAACACATCCTCCATCGCGACCCTTGTCTCCAAAAACAAGGTCATCTGGCCACATTGGAAACCATCCGCCATCGTGACCTTCATTAAACGGTTCGGGCAGTTCGACTACGTAAAGAGTTCCAACTGTCTCGATATGATTGCGAACTGGTACTCTTTTTTGTATAATTTTCACAACTTTTCCCGGTCCAAAGTCTGTATTTTTGGTATAATTAACGGTATCTCCAACTTTAATTTTAGCACTTCTCATTTTCTTCTTCCTCCATTTTTTACGCTGTAATTTTTGCTCTCAAAATAACCGTCTGTTTAATCCCGTTGTATTCGTCGTGCGCTTTTACTGTTCCAGAAATTTTTCCGCTCTCGGGAATCTCTTTTCCAGAGCCACTCTTCCAAACAATTACGTTTCCATTCGCGTCTTTGAATTCGTAAATGTGGAGAATTCCGAACTGTGTTTCACAACAAGCAACCTGTTTTCCGGAGACAAAATCAACTTCAATTTTTTCTCCTACCTCGCCGAGATAATTGGATAATTTTGCAAGTCTTTCTTTCTCTTCTTGCATTTTTAGAGTTTCCTGATAACGGGCAACTGCCTTCGGAATCGAAACAAGAAGACCAAGTTTATCGAGCGGAATGTAATCATTTGCGGCGATTGTCTTCAAATTGTTGTAGTAGGATTCGTCCGGAAGGCATTCAACCGATTTAAGGAGGGCAACAACTTCATCTGAAATACGCTCTTCTGCCCACACCGAATAGCAGTTGAGCTTCGCGACGGCGAGATCGATTTTCTCTCTGTTAGACCTATCGATGTTCAGCAGGTCGCTCGAACAACCCATTTCTTTCAAGATCTTCGCTTGAACGATGTTTTTTGTCGAAAAGATGTTGCGATTTCCTTCGTTGTCTCTTGTTGCCACAAACCCAAACATTTGCGTTGCCGCCTGTGCAAGTTCCAGCGCTCTCTGAACTTCTACGAATCTTGCTCGACGATTGTAGAAGAACTCGTCAGACGGATTTGCCATATCTTCCGCTTCTTTGATGAAAGATTCGAAAGTTGCGATCGCATCAACATCAATTCCGGTTACGAAAAGCTTCAAACACTCTCTGCCGAGCTGTTTCCACTCCCCCGTGCCTTGATTAAAAACGAGATAAGTCTTTGTGCGCTTGCGATTGGTCTTGCAATAATCGCAATAACAGGGATTCGAAGAGAAATATTTAGAGGGAACGATATAACCAAGGTCTTTGCCTGAAAGGTTGGTATTAACGAAATTCTTGCCTTCAACACTGCTCGATTCAATTGTCCCGCCGAAAGCCCAATCATTTTCTGCGAAAACAACCTCGTCTGGAATCTTCAACTCGACTCTGCGAGCTTCGTAGGGGACTTCTTTGAAGATTGCTTCAGAACGACAATCGCAAGGACGAAGTTCGATTTTGCGCATAAGAACGATTGTATGATCGCTCTTTGTCATTGTCGGTTCGAGTTTCGGATTGATTTTCCGAATCTTGTGTGCGGCGGAAAGGAATTTCTTTTCAAAAGATCCGATATTTTCTTCGGGAATCATATAAGATTTGACAATCATTGTTTGTTCCTCTGTTTCGTTTTCTGATACTATTATACCACATTTTTCCCCGTTTGTCAAGCCCTTTTTTAAAAAAAGACCCGAAAAAATCGGATCTTTTTTTGTTTTTAAACATTATTTAATTTACTCTTCTTTGTCGGAAACTTTATCCATTGCTTCTTTGTTAGTAAAAAGACGCATTATTGGAAGAATCTCTTCTTGTGTTCCTCGCGCTCGAAGTTCTCCATCAACATAAAGTTCTTTCGTGCCGTCTGGCAACGTTTTAATTGAAAAATCCAGCGACGTTCACTCCTTTCTTTTGAATTTCTATAACCGCAGAAACCGCGAAGCTAATATCTCGATAATTTCCTCGAACGGTTTTGATAAGCGTTTCGAGATTCGAAAATACTCGGCTCGGAGAATAGACATAAACCTTTTCGAACGAATTTTCAAAAACGAAAATCTTCTCGAACTGCGAATTGTAGGCACTTTTAAGATTAATCGCACTTTTAACCTTGTTAATCTGATTGGTTAATTTGCCGAAACCAATTACGCAACTTGTGGTATCGTTTGTGCGAATGTACCAATATTCTTCACCATTATTGAATTTTGGAGAATTAGAAAACGGAGTAGAATCAGTCGATGTCGAATTAAGAATTGTCTGATTAATCATCTGAAATTTCTTCTTCTTTCTTTACTTTTGATTTACTGATTGAGGCAGTTCGTTTCTCCCGCCAATCTGATTCGTATAGGATTACGGTTACCAACAATTTGCATCCGCCAGCCTTGCTTCCGCTGACAAAAACGAAGTAAGCGTCTTTGTATAGGCGAATTGTTCGAGACCCGCTTTCGCGCCTGAAGATGCGTTTGTAGAGCCCGTACTCGTAATGGTCTTGACTCATCGTAGCAGTCGTCTGCCCTTTAAGGCGGGCGTTCCTGACAAGGTCTGAAAGCTCTCTGTCGGAAAGATTTCCGAAGCGTTCGTAAATCCGCTGTCTTGCGTGATCAGTAAGTTTAACTTTTGTTGCGAGAGAATCCAAAATAATCACCTCAATCCATAATAATATATATAATGAAAGAAAAATTTAGAAAGCCGCGAAAAGTGTGAATAAAAGAGCCCTTTTATTATCAAATTTTTCGGTATAATATATAATATACTTTAATTAACTAAAATATATTTTGTGCAATATATACAAAAAATTTTGATTATTTCAACACTTTTAGAGATTACCCATTGCGGCGTTTCATAAGACCAAGAACTGCCAGTTCGTCGATATAACAATCGTCGCACAAGTTCTCGCCAAAATCAATAAAACTCTGTTCAGTAGAAAACTGCGAAATCTCCTTGCCGCATCTTGCGCAGCAACATGGACGGTTCTCGTTTTTACTATATCTCGCCCCATAAGCGACTTCGTGACTTCCAATTCCTTCGCAATAATCATTTATATATTTCCGCATTTTCGTTTTCCTCTTCTTCCGTTTCCGTTTCTTCTTCGAGCGAATTTTCTGTTTTAGATTCTGTAATTTCTTCGGTTTTTGAAAAATCAATTTTTACCGCATTCTTTTTCGTTGGTTTTGCCTTTCCAGTTACGCTATAATTAGCAGGGGTTTCGTCGACTCTCTTTTTGAAACAAGCCCACGAACAAACTTGTTTGTATTCATAAAGCCCTTCTCGAACCCAACAATAAGTATCTTCTGTCGGCTTGAATTCTTTCCCGCAAATCGGGCAAACAAGGAGATTGGATTGCGGAGCGTTTTCTGCTTCAATTTCTGATTTCTTTCTTCTGCCCATTATAGCCCGACCTCCATATTTTTCTGAACAATGACAACTTTTGTAGAAAGATTATTTTTAGAAAGTTCGGCTTCGATTTCTGGTTTTACCGAAATTCTGCCGTCCATATCTCCGTGAACCAAGAAAAGCTTTTCTGCGTTAATCTTCCCATAAAGAGTAACAATTGAATCACGCTGAATATGCGATGAGAAGCTACCAAGATTGGTAATCTGACAACGGTTGGCATATCGCTTTCCTGCCACTGAAATCGTCTTCTGTTCGCCCTGCTTGATTGTATAAGCCATTGAACCAGGAGGCGCATAACCGATTGTTACGACTCTATCATCGACGTGCGGGAGAAGACTTGCGCACCAAGCAACCGACCGTCCTGCGACCATAAATCCAGAAGAGGCAATTACGATGCAGGGCTTTCCCGAATCGCGAATTTCTCTACTTTCGATATAATCTCCAACAAAATGAAGATTTTTCCAAGCAAGAACCGACTTCCACTTTTCGAGCGCGTCACCTTCGAGAATATCACAATAAGCACTACTGATTTTTTGAGCCATCGGAGAATCGATATATACCGGGATATCAAATTCTTCATTGGCAAACATATCATAAATGATTGTGACAATTTCCTGTGTTCTCGCAAGTGCGAAACTCGGAATCAAAATTCTACGACCTTTTTCTACGCACGTTTGTTCAATTACCATTCGAAGCTTTTCGATATCTTTTTTACGCATCTTCTTGTTGGCGATCTTTTCTTCGTGCGCATAAGTCGATTCGGCAATAACAATATCTGCTCTCTGTCCGAAAACCGACTTGAACGGTTTTGTGTAAGGCTTTGAGAGATGAATATTTCCGAGGTCGGAAGTGTAAACAATCTTTTTTGTAACATTTCCTTCCGTAATCCATAATTCGAGTTGTCTCGCAAAAGGAATATGTCCAGAAGGGCTGAATCTGAATTTTACGAATTCATCAAGCGTAACAATTTCGTCATCGTATTCTGTCCAATATCCAAGAGCCGTATCGACATCCGAGTCAAGGTAAAATGGAATATATTCACGTCCAAGTTTTTCCGAAAGAGAGGCGGCATCTCCTGCAATGATTCTTGCGCTATCTCGCATTAAGATTTCTGCGATTGGTTTAGATCCGCGAGGAGCAATAATTGGGCAGGTTGCTCCAGAAGCATAAAGCCGAGGAATCAATCCCGTATGGTCGATATGGCGGTCGCAGGAAAACACGTAATCAAGTTTATTTGGTTTAAAATCAAATTTTCTCGAATTGATTTTCCAGTTCTCGAGAGTACTTCCGGTCGATTGCCATAAACCACACTCCAACAAAATTCGTCTGTTTGGAGTTTCGATATATGTCATTGAACCAGTTACGTCCCACGCATTTCCACCACAAAACTTGATGTTAATTTTGTTTTTGGATTTCTTTCCCATATAAGAAGTCCTTTCTGAAACGGAGAGCGGAAGAACCGCCCTCCGCAACCAAGTGGTTTATTTTTTAGTAATTTTGAACAAAAGATTAGAGAATTGTGTCGATGTTTTCAACAATTTCGTCAATAACCCCGTACTTCAAGCACTCTTCATCATCAAGAAACCAGTCTTTCGGAGCTTTCGAACGATAGGTCTTCTGATCAATCTTTGTCTTCTTGAAGAGAATATCGTTGAACTTTTTGTCCGACTTATCGACGAACTTCTTTGCTGAATCTGCTTGTTCGCGCGTTCCGCCAAGATAGGTTGAACCACTGTGAATCAGAACCGAAGAACCCTTCAATGCGAATCTCTTGTGCCCACAAGCAAGAATAACTCCCGAAGCACTGAAGCAAGCACACATATTTACGGTATAGACCGGTGTTTTTGACATCATAATAATGTGGCATAATACGAGAGCACCTGTTACGTCGCCACCGGGGCTGTCGATATAAAGCATAATTGGTTTTCTTTCTTCGAGAGAAAGTCCTTTGTCCTCGCGGTTGTACCGGAGAATTCTCTTGACAATTCCGATAGAATTATCATTCATCGGATCGTCTTCTGTTCCAATTGTTCCTTCGAGATAAATTCTTCTCGCTTCCTCGTCCTCATACTGATGAAGAAGGTCTGGGTCCGGAAGCTAAAGATTCTCCACGCTTTTTGGAATAACAATGCCTAGATTTTCCACTAACAAATCACACTCCTTAAAATTAGTTTAGCTTCGGTGCCTTTGTCTCCAATGCTACGTAAATCATCGCCAGAAGAAGCGCTTCTGCCGACGCCGCGAATACGGGGTTGATTCCGAAAAGCACGGAGTCGAAAAAGAAGCCACTGATTCCACCAACAATTGCGATAGCAACGGTCGAAATCGGCAGGCGAAACTTCGAAATAAAATTGGAGACTTTCTTAAAAAACTTTTTCATAATCAATTCTCCTTTGAATATTTTGAAGGATTCTTTCCTTCTGATATCATTATACCACAAAAGCCCCTATTTGTCAAGGGCTTTTGGAAATTTCTTTGAAATTTTACTGATTTTCTTCCGGAACTTCTGCGGGAGCATCGGCATCTCCTGGTGTTGGGGGAACATCTGTTGAAATTGGATGGACTGCCTGTGTTGGAGAATCGATCGAAAGACTTACTACGATATTGCCATTTGCGTCAACACCAAGTCCTCCAAAAAACCCGAGAGCAGTGTAATAATTTGCAAGATCTCTACGCAAACGATCCGCAACCGGACCGGGGTTTCTAACAATATATTCAATCTTTCTTTCTCCACGAGTTCTCGCCCCAAGCAAGAATCTATTATCAATCTTCTGAATTGTTGTCTCGAGAAGCTTCGGATAATCGGAATATCTCTCTTCAATAATCTTTTCAATCTGTTCTCTGGTAATCATTTTATTTTCTCCTTTAAAATATTAATAAATTATTAATTATTTTTTTTAAATTTCTTTAAATTGTTTGACAATCCATTTAATTCCAACACACAAACAAGAACCTAATACGACGCCTCCAGAAATATAAGCTCCCGCATTTTTAACATTGATACCAATAATTAAAAGCAACGCCGAAGCAAGAACCGCAAGTGCGAAAGCGCCACAAGTAATAATTTTTTGGAGAAATTCTTCACTTTTTGACATTTTTCTTCTTCCCTTCTGCGATTTTAATGGATTTTTCAAGGTAACGATGGATTTTGCGAAGTCTATCAAACGATTTTTCATCAAAATTATCGTCTCCGTAAGCTTTATCACAAACAATATGGAGTTCCGATTCAACCGCTCTTAAAGCATCTTCGAGTGCTTGCTGCGCAATAACAAGTTTTGACATAATGATTTCTCCTTTGAATTATTAATAAATTATTAACTACTTTTCAATAATTTCTACAATTGCGTTGTAATAAACATACCGCTTCCCATCAAGATCGAACATAACAGAGCCATTCGCGTTGTCATCAATATCGATTTTCCCTTCATAGGTGGCAAGCAGCTTGCCGTCCAACGAATAAACGTTGATAGTTCGATATAGCCCGCCGCTAATATCAGAACTACAACTTTTTAGACTACGATTGCAAGAAGCACATCCACCAAACATAAACAGAGATATGATTAGCAGAACGAAAACAACAATCCTAACTATTCTCTTTTTCATAATAAACCCTCTTTTCAAACGATAAATTTAGCAGTATTCGGAAGTTTCTCGCGATATTCGGAAGGGATCACTCCACAAAATCGAAGATTATCGGTTTCGATGATTTTTTCTGAATCAAGTGCTTTGATTTTAAAATGCTTCCCATCAAACCCCTTTGTCCCTCCGACTATTTTATTTGAAACATAATAACAACATCCATCTACTATAATATATTTTTCTTTTTCTTTAACAATTTCATCCCAAAAAATATCTACCATCTATTCTCCTTTTAATGTGCTACAACATCTGCTTCGTGAAGTTTATCGATTGCGCTTTTCATCCACGAATCAAGGTTGCGATAGTATTTTGTGTCCAAAAATGGATCCATATGAGCACCAATGAGCCAAATTACAAATCCGTTGAACGTTTCTTCCATACATTGCCACGCAGAAGTACACTGATGTTGATAATAATGAGCGCACGCGCTTGGATTTCCTTTCGAATCGTGATAATCTTTTACGATATATTTCCCGCAATCGTGAAGGCGAGCCGCAGATACGAGTTCGTCATACAAACGATCGTCGGCAAAATGCTCTTTCGCGTATTGTTCTGCCTCTTGGCAGTGTTTCCAAACAGGCAATGAATGATGGGGGTTGTCGTGAAGAATCATCATACGTTCCAAAAGGCTTCCATATTTCTTCACAAATTGTTCATATTCTTCGTCAGAATAACTCTGATATACATCAATGAAATCGAATCCCTCGTCATTAAATGGAGGTTGAAATCTTCGAATCATCCTATCGATTACTTCTTTCCCAACGGACCGTTCGCGAGCTGCGTCTCTTTCAATACACATTTCATACGGAGCAAAAACCACGGTCGCCTGTTTATAGACATATCTTGGAGTTGTTGCAAGAATTCCAGCGCGATCTTTTCGAGTTAAATTGGTCGCATCATAAAAGACATCTTTCCCCTCTTTTAGTGCTTCAATCGCACGACTCTGCATTAAGGTAAATACTTCTGCAGGATTTCCCTGAATCGATTCATCTCCGTACAATTCTTCTCGAATTTTGTCGGAAGAGAGATAAATAGAGTTACTGTTTAATTCGTGCTCTTCTTTTGCATAAGTTGATTTTCCGCTTCCGGGAAGACCAATCAAAACTTCCAATTTTGGAATTCCGCTCGTCATTTTTAAAACTCCTCCATCCAGAAACTTTCAGCCTCCGCCGTTTCTTGCTCGAAAACATCGCTCACACGAAAACCATCTTCATTATATAAAATGTCTCGCGCAACTCTTTTCGCATCGGCGTCGGATTCTGCTACGACCTGAATAGAAATATCTTCTTGTGTTCCATCTCCGAAACCGACGCGATTCTTTACAACGAACAACGCGAACTCGGAATATCGATGTCCTTCGTGATTGATTGTTTCCAATCGTTCCAGCTTATTCTTTCTCGCCATTGTTTTGCTCCTTTCTTGCTTCCAGGTATTTCACCCATTTGAAAGACGTCATATTTTCTTTTACCCAATCACCCGCATCTTGATTAGTTATCTTTGAAAATAGATACGGTTGAAGTGATTTCGGATACTTTAGAACTTCTGCCGCGTATTTTTTCTTCATTTCTCTTGCGGCCTTGCTCAGCTCTTCGATAAAACCATTCATTTCTTGTTCGACCGATTCGAGTTCTTCGCGATAATCATCGGCATAAACGAGAAACTCTTCCTGTTCTCCGTCGAGAACCACCTGAATTAAAGACTCTTTGGAAATCGAATTATTTGATCTTGCGTAGTGCGCAACCAGCCACGCAGGAGATTTGATTTTAACGCGATTGAAATTGTCATCAACAACGACGTAACCCTCTTCGTCCCACGGAAGTTCTTTCGCCGCATTGATAACGTCTTGCGCAGAATGAAAGTCGTATTCCTTCGGAGTCTTGAAAAACTCGGAAATAATAGACTCTTCAGGACTCATTTCACGTTCAGTTGGCATCACTCGGTGTCCAATGAAATACAAATCCGGCTTCTCATATGGAATTACGACGCGAGTTTGTGGGGAGACGAGTTCGAAAGTATAGCAAACGAGTCTGGAAGCCGTCTGTTCGAACTTCTCTTTCGTAATATCATTGTTACGAAAAGCTTCTTCTAGAACATCTCCGAAAGTTGGAAGCTTGATGTCTCCAGTCGGAGCTTTATAGGCATCGATAGTTCCATTGGTTGAATAATGCCACTTACCATCATCAAACCACCCGCTAATCAAACTTCCATCTACTTTGGTCTGAACCCTCGCCGTATTCCAATCGATCTCCACCGCGTTCGGTTCTCCGTAATTGAAAAACTTATCGAAAGCCCGTCTAACGCACTTCCAATTGTCTCCTCGGAAGATGATTCCACGTGCCTCGCGGACGATTGGATCGGAGAAGTCCGAAGAAAGTTGATTATACTTGAACATCACATACGGACCGTCTCTAGAAATCTTCAGGTTGTAGGGGTTGGATGACAATTTTTCTTCCCAATCATTAGGGTGGTTTTGAATGAATTCTAATAAATAATTGGTCACCATAAATACTCACCTCGTTTCTACTAATATTATACCATAAAAAAAGCCCTTTGTCAAGGGCTTTTGAAAAAATAATTTAGAATAATCCAATAATTTTACCATCTTCGTCAACGTCGATATTTTCAGCCGCAGGATGCTTTGGAAGCCCGGGCATCGTCATAATATCTCCTGTCAGTACCACAATGAATCCAGCCCCTGCGCAAACTTTAAGATTTTTGATTGTTACCGTAAATCCAATTGGAGCATTAAGAAGCGTTGGATTATCGGAAAAACTATATTGTGTCTTTGCGATACAAATTGGGAGATTTCCAAATCCGAATCTCTCAAGTTTTTCAATTTGTCTTTTTGCCGAAGGAAGAATATTGATATCGGAACCACAATAAACATCTTCCACCACGGTTTTAATCTTTTTTTCGATTGAATCTTCTGTGTGATACAAATACGTAAAATCGGACGAATCTTCTTCGCACAACCGAACGACTTCCTTTGCGAGATCTTCTGCTCCTTTTCCGCCTTTTGCCCAAGAATCACAAACGACAACATTAATATCTCGATCGCTACACAATTTCTTCAAAAATTCGACTTCTTCGTTTGTGTCTGTTGCAAATCTGTTGATTGCCACAACATATGGAACATAAGTTCTGTGAATATTGCTAACGTGCTGAATCAAATTTTCGATGCCTATTTCTATAGCTTCGAGGTTTTCCTTGTCCAAATCAGCTTTTGCAACTCCTCCGTGCATTTTAAGTGCGCGAATTGTTACTACAATAACAATTGCGTTTGGATGAAATCCAGCAGTTCGGCATTTAATATCGATGAACTTTTCAGCCCCTAAATCAGCACCGAATCCTGCTTCTGTTACAACATAATCTCCGAGTTTTAATGCCATTTTTGTCGCAAGAATTGAATTACAACCGTGGGCAATATTCGCGAATGGTCCGCCGTGAACGAGCGCCGGAGTTCCTTCGAGCGTTTGAACGAGATTTGGCTTAATGGCGTCTTTCAACAACGCCGTCATCGCTCCTGTTGCTCGAAGATCGTTCGCGGTTATAGGTTCGTCGTTATAAGTATATCCGACGATGATTTTCCCAAGCCGGTTCTTCAAATCTTCGAGCGAATTTGCAAGACAAAATACCGCCATAATTTCCGAGGCTACCGTGATATCGAATCCATCTTCTCTCGTTACGCCATTCGTGTTTCCGCCAAGCCCATCGACAATATTACGCAATTGTCGATCATTCATATCGACGCACCGTTTCCAAGTAATTTTTTGCGGATCGATTCCAAGTTCGTTTCCCTGCTTTATATGATTATCCAACATTGCCGCAAGCAGGTTGTTTGCCGCACCGATAGCGTGGAAATCTCCGGTGAAGTGCAGATTGATGTCCTCCATCGGGATGACCTGCGCGTAGCCGCCGCCACAAGCCCCACCTTTTACTCCAAATACCGGACCAAGAGACGGCTCGCGCAGGGCGACGATAGATTTTTTACCAATCTTGCGCAACCCGTCGGCAAGCCCAACTGTCGTAGTTGTCTTGCCCTCGCCGGCAGGAGTTGGCGTCATTGCGGTCACAAGGATTAGTTTTCCATTTTTCTTTTTTGATTTTTCAAGGAATTTTAAGTCGATTTTTGCCTTATAATTGCCATACTGCTCAATATATTTTTCAGGAACTCCAGCAGTTTTAGCAACATCTTTAATGTGCTTCGGTTTTGTTTTCTGTGCAATTTCGATATCTGATAACATAATTATTATCCTTTCGTAATTTTTACGATATTTGATTCTCTAACGTGCTTCACAAACATCGGCTCGCCGCTTTCACGCCAGTTCTCAACCATAATATCATACGAAGGTTCACGCGGATTGTCAATCTCCCACGCACCGTATTTGTCGACAATTTCGATGGTTCCGTCGAAGGTTTCGACATTTTGGTCAATAGTCATTTGAAACGAAACGTGGTCACCGATAGAATACATCGGTTTCCCGGGGATATGTTCTTGTGATATCATTCTTCTACCTCCACTTCTTTCATTTCGTAATAAAGATCGTCGTATGCTGAATATGAATAATATTCGTTCCCGCAAAACAGTTGCTCTTCTCCATCATCCAATTCATATTCCTCGTCGAAATCTTCGCAATATTCGCTAATTGCTGAGTAAAGTTCTCGGTCGTGCTCTCGAACAGGGCATTCTCGACATTTTTGAGCTCGAGCTCGCCTTTTATCTTCTTCGTCTCGAAGATTTTTTAAAACCTCTTCTGCTCGTTCTTTGTGAAGATAAGAACCGACAATTACGTCTCGATAGTCTTCGTATTCTCCGGAAATTTCATGAATTTGAAAAATTGTGAACATTTTGTTAATCATCCTCCTCGTCAAAATTCGTTTCATCTTGCGACGTATCCGTCATTCGAATACAACTAATTCTTTCAGGGAACATTAGCAGTTCCGCCAACCACGTCGATTTTTTAGTAACTCTCGTCGTTTTCACGCATTGAGTAATTGATTTATTCGTTCCAATTAATACACAATATTTTTTAGCACGCGATAACGCGGTATACAACCACTCTTTCGTAAGCATCATATAGGCGGCGGGGTCGCACGCTACGATTACATATTGAACTCCCGATCCTTGCAATTTGTGGCATGTGATAGCATATCCGAGTTGAAGATTTAAAAGCATATCACCATTTATCATAACATTTCCTTGCGGAAATTCGGCAATTAAATATCGATCTCGAACAGAAACTTTTCGGACTGTTCCGATGTTTCCATTAAAGATTTCTATTTCTCCTTTTTCTTCTTCTAAATCATCCGACATCAGCGCCGCATCATATTTATTTTTAGTAACAAGAACTCTATCTCCAACGTGATAATTTATCTCATATTCAACACCGTCTTTATAGTATACTCTCAAACCGTCTCCTTCGAATCCGAGTATTTCTTGAATCTTTTCATTTAATGCGCGAGAAGACAATTCTCCAATAGTTCTTTTTGCCGTTACAATAACAATATCTTCGAGTGGATGATTTTCATCAAAATATAATTTATTAAAATTGTCTACGACTTTTTGATAACAAGTTCCGCCAGAAAGATAGCTCCCGATATATAGATCTTTCAATTCTCCGTGAATTTCTTCTCCAATAAATTTTGGATCGATAATCGGTTGCTGATTATATACTTTGTGAGAATCGGTGATGATTCCAGACATTTGCGCCTGTCGGAATATTTCGGAAAGATGAACGGACGAAATTTTTCCAGAATTTCGAATATCTGAAATTAGATTACATAAACCAATTGATTCCAGCTGTCCAGGGTCGCCGATCATAATTAATTTTGATCCATCTCGAATTGCCTCAAGAAGGCGATAAAAAAGTTCTCCTCCAACCATCGAAACTTCATCCAAAATAATCGCGTCAGAAATTAGCGGATTTTCGCGATGATGAATAAAACTTTTCATTCCAGGACGCCATCCAAGGAGTCTATGAATTGTCATTCCGTTCTCGTGCGTTATATGACGAAGATTTAGAGATGCTTTCCCAGAAAGTGCGCAAATATCGAATCTCAATCCGTTGCGTCGAAAAATGCGAGACACGGGGTACATTAACGAAGATTTCCCGCTTCCTCCCAGGCCGGTCAATAAAATAACATTTTCATTTACAATTTTTTCAATTGCACTCTTCTGTTCATCGGTATATTTAAACCTAACAACTTCTTCGCATTCCGCGATCGTCTCTTCAATGAAGTCCATTTTTTTAGGCTCTACGTCTCGAAGCCGAATTAGCTCACGACAAATCATCTCTTCGAGTTTTCGATATTTCATCAACCCAACTCGCTTCGTTTCTGGCTCGTAATACAAAATCCCCTCAACAACCATTTTACGAAGCTCGTTTTTTACCATCTCTACCGAAATATCGCTAGGAGAAAGCCCCTTGATATTTGAACCGAGTGCTTCAAGCGCGACCCAAGTATGTCCGTCGACTTCCGCAAGATTACGAAGATAATACAGTGCAAAAGCTCGAATTCTAAACTGTGAATTTGTTGGAATACCTTTACGAAGGGCCATACTATCTGCTTTTTGCCAACCGATTCGAGCGCCTTCACCAATTAAAGAGTATGGATTTTTTTGGATTTTTTCAACAAGAATATCGGCAGAACCATAATGTTTCACAAGTCTGTCGATTGTTACTTTTGAAAGACCGAATTCTGCAAGCGCCGTATATGCATTGCTATTATCTTTCGAAGCGTGATATTTTTCAAGAATTTTTTTAGCCTTCGATTCTCTGATTCCTTTTACTTCACACAATTTTTCAACATCGTTTTCTTCGAGAACTTCAATGGGATTTGGAAATTTTGAATACAAGGCATCGATTTGCGATTCTGTGAAAACATACCCGAGAAAAGTGCGAATATCTTTTTCTGTGTCAAGCTTGACAACAGAATTGATGTTTAAAATATTATACTGCCATCCATATTTTGGATCTTGCTTTAATTCTGCCAAGATTTTATATTTTGTTCCACCATCAAGTTCTGGAACGCGCCCTTTAAAAACGATATCGTTACTTTTATATCCGCCTTTATTTTCTTTTGTTCGAGGATCAATTTCCCCCTTTATGTTATCGGGAGAAAAGGTAAATATCGCAAAATCTCCGCTTTTTACTTTTGTTCGTGGAAAGATTTGTTTATTAACAAACCCCTCGACAAGAATTTTACTTGTTGCTGCCATACTCTTCCAATTTATGCTCCTGCTGATAATTGAAAACCCCGACTTTAACTTCGTTAATCGTATATGCCCACGTGAATAGATTCATATGGACTCCGCTTTTCCTTCCAAAACAAAACCGACCATAATAATCGTCCCAGTATCTATCGCTCATATTCATATTTGCTTTATTTGGAATATAGAGGAAATATTCTCCACCATTGTCGAGGTTCGTAAAATAAACAATATTTGAAACCGATCCAACCCCATAGGTCGCGAATTCGGTAATTTTAATTCCGCTCCAAGTAGGAACGAAGTCATCGTGAATCTGTTTTTCAAGCCAATGAAGATTGTCTTTCTTTTTTCGACCATCCTTTTCGGAGAGTTCTTCCTGTGCTTTTTTGATTATCGGCCCGGAAAGATCGTAGATTGTTTTATAGGAGATAATTTTGGTTCTTTGATTCATTACAAGAAGCCTTCTGAGTTCTTGCGCGTCTTCAATGATCTGTTCCTGATTTTTGAGAAGTCTTTCGATTTTAGCAAGAGATTTAAGAAACCTCTTGTCGGCATTATCGCTTCCCATATTCCCATTATCGAAAAACATTTCCTCGCCATAATAAGTTGAATCCATAATAATTTCTCCTCCTGCTTTATTCCTACTATTATTATAACACAAAAGCCCCTGTTTGTCAAGGGCTTTTTGAAAAATAATTTAATTGTTATCGCGATCTATTGAAGGCATAATCAAAAGCGACGCAATAATTGACATCATTGGTTTCTCCAACTTCCTCCGGCCTTTTCGTTCAATGCCGCCGCAATTTCCTCTGCCCGACTCTTGCTTGTTGTCCACGCATAAATCCAGCCTGTTGTGGTATCTGTTAGTTTGCGCAGGAAATAGCAATCGCAGGTCCCGTTACAGTCGTCATAATCCCACACAAACGGGGTGGCGTTTTCCGTATATTTCCCAGCGAACGGAAACTCTCGAACACCGCATCCAGCCCACTTCGCAATCATATAAATTTTTGGAAGTGATTCAAGATATTCGCGAGTTTCGGCGGTGTTTTCAAGAATTTTCTTCATTATTCTTTTCTCCTTGCGCAATCCGAATTGCTTCCAAAATTTTACAACACAATTTAGCCGCACTTGTCTTCTGTTCGTCCTCTGAATCAATATAATAAATCGAGTCCGTCCCCCAATATTCTCCAATCAGATCTTCAATTTCTTCGAAAACGTCTTTATTTTTGGAAACTTTCTTCTCTTCTGCCGCCTCTGCGCGAACTCTTTCGTAAAAATTGCACTTTGATTTATCTCCGCTACAATCGCAGACATCCTTTTCCTTTGTCCCCCAGCAACGAGGAACATTGATATTTCCATAAACAGATCCTCCGTCCGCATCTGCAAACCGATGGATTTCGGATTCTACGTGGTAACAATCACATTTACTCATAGCCACTTCTCCTTTCTACATTCTTTTAGCTTCTTCTTTTTTCACTTTCGATATGAACGGCTATATTTCCACAAATTATATCCAGCATTAAACTGTTAGATTGTTCAATAGAACCGGGCATTGTTGTCAGATAATCGAGATGTTCCTTGTCATCGATTAATGTTTTGAAAATTAGATCGAGAGCAAATTGTGCGTCGATTGGAGGATCTCCAAGGAAATTATGCACATTACACCATTCTGAAACTTTCTCGTCAAATCCATCGAAAGATATTTTTTTCAGACCAAATCATTTAATTTTCTCCATTTCTGCTTCTTCTTTTCTCTTTTTAGCCCTTTGATACAAAATACGCAGAAACGCCAGAGCTTCTTCTTGCGGCCAGAGGCTATATTCTACTTTTTCGTCAGCATCTAAAAATGTTGGAGAAAATTTCCATTCAATCTTTCTTCCACAGTTATGGCAATATTTTTCCAAGTCTCCGAAAAACTGAAAAGATGCGCGACACTTCGGGCACTGATATAAAATTTTGTTGCCATTGTCCCAACCGGAAATACAGAACGGAATTGGCAAATGAGGATCAATAAAATCTTTCATTCTGTTCATAATAAAATTCTCCTTTTATTCTTTCGACAAAAGTTCTGGATTATCAAATTTATTCCCAACAACTTCACAATTCCAAAAACGAGTCCAATTATAACAGCCATAATCTACTATATCTTCTACAATGTTTACCCGCCAAGACGAATCGTATTTTTGTCCATTTGTTGGACTGCCGGGATTTCGAAATGTTTTGATATAATGTTCGACAACTCCCAAGAACTGTTTTTCTTTTCGCGTTATGGAATATGGACGATCATAGAATGGTTGTGTTCTAACAATATCTCCCTCGAAGATTTTTGTTCCGTTTTTGTCTGTCATTCCGGTAAATTCACCGACGGTTTCTGGATGAACTTCAATCTGTTTAATATTTACAAATGTACCATATTCAAAATAACAAATATATGGAGTATTACTATATTTTTCTAAAAGATATGTTCCATAAACCCATTCATTTGTTTCTACGCTCTTTCCTCGAAATAATATTTCGCGATTCATTTATTTTATTCCTTTCTCGAATTTAATTTTTCATATATCTGCTAATAAATAGTAATATCAAACATACAAGCGCGCCAACGGTCGGGTACGGGAATTCAATAAGGCGTCTCAATTCGGTCATATCCGGATGTCTAATATAAAAGATCAACGAAAGTGCCGCGCAAACAAGCATACCAATTAGAGAGACAATTATCAACATAAGTCTAATAATTGTTTTTGTTTTACCCCTCTTCACCATTTTCTATCTTGTTAATCCTCCCATTTTCTAATGTTATAACGAAACGCCGAGTGCCATCGGCTTCACTTGACAAATAAAGTTCCGAGTTCCCGAGATGAACTTTAGCTAATTCGGAATATGGTGTTTTACCATCTCCAATAATAATGAATCTATCACCATCGACTTTAACAAGTGCGATTTCTCCATCTTTTAATCTCGGATTAAACTTTTCCCAGTTCTCAATACTATCTTGTCTGATAAACGTAGCACAAGGAATTTTATAAATCATTTTTCTTATACCAACTCAACATCAATATTGAAAGTTTCTTTTATATTTTCAATCTGCTCCGGCGTCGGAGGATTCCAATTCATACCCTCCGTAATCTCTGTCGTTAATGCGCCGCAAATAGTAATCTTGGCGATTACTTTGGGAACAATGAAGTTTTGTCCCTCTACCGCTCTGTTGTCGACAAAATAAGATTTTTTCATTAATTTCTCCTTTTATTCTTTCGACAAAAGTTCTGGATTATCAAATTTATTCCCAACAACTTCACAATTCCAAAAACGAGTCCAATTATAACAGCCATAATCTACTATATCTTCTACAATGTTTACCCGCCAAGACGAATCGTATTTTTGTCCATTTGTTGGACTGCCGGGATTTCGAAATGTTTTGATATAATGTTCGACAACTCCCAAGAACTGTTTTTCTTTTCGCGTTATGGAATATGGACGATCATAGAATGGTTGTGTTCTAACAATATCTCCCTCGAAGATTTTTGTTCCGTTTTTGTCTGTCATTCCGGTAAATTCACCGACGGTTTCTGGATGAACTTCAATCTGTTTAATATTTACAAATGTACCATATTCAAAATAACAAATATATGGAGTATTACTATATTTTTCTAAAAGATATGTTCCATAAACCCATTCATTTGTTTCTACGCTCTTTCCTCGAAATAATATTTCGCGATTCATTTATTTTATTCCTTTCTCGAATTTAATTTTTCATATATCTGCTAATAAATAGTAATATCAAACATACAAGCGCGCCAACGGTCGGGTACGGGAATTCAATAAGGCGTCTCAATTCGGTCATATCCGGATGTCTAATATAAAAGATCAACGAAAGTGCCGCGCAAACAAGCATACCAATTAGAGAGACAATTATCAACATAAGTCTAATAATTGTTTTTGTTTTACCCCTCTTCACCATTTTCTATCTTGTTAATCCTCCCATTTTCTAATGTTATAACGAAACGCCGAGTGCCATCGGCTTCACTTGACAAATAAAGTTCCGAGTTCCCGAGATGAACTTTAGCTAATTCGGAATATGGTGTTTTACCATCTCCAATAATAATGAATCTATCACCATCGACTTTAACAAGTGCGATTTCTCCATCTTTTAATCTCGGATTAAACTTTTCCCAGTTCTCAATACTATCTTGTCTGATAAACGTAGCACAAGGAATTTTATAAATCATTTTTCTTATACCAACTCAACATCAATATTGAAAGTTTCTTTTATATTTTCAATCTGCTCCGGCGTCGGAGGATTCCAATTCATACCCTCCGTAATCTCTGTCGTTAATGCGCCGCAAATAGTAATCTTGGCGATTACTTTGGGAACAATGAAGTTTTGTCCCTCTACCGCTCTGTTGTCGACAAAATAAGATTTTTTCATTAATTTCTCCTTTTATTCTTTCTTTCGTTGATCTCAAAACATCGAAGTTCCAGAAATAATTGCCGTTAGAAAAAATACGGCAGTCAAGAAATCCGGAAAACATTTTGAGCCGATCAAAACCAACACAATGGAAAACACGAAAATACAAACTTTCATTTTAGGCTGTCCTCCGTAATTGCTCGAATGTCATCGATTAGCGATTTTAATCCATCGACGGTATTGAGGCCATCATAATCGATACACAAATCGTGAATTGCTGAAAGAGCATCGACGCCCCTGTTCTCTTTCCCGTTGACAAAATCGGTCAACCGTTTAAACTCTTCCTGCGAAAAATCTTTCTGCCCTCGCCGATATTTTTCCAAAAGATTATAGTAATTGCAGAGAAGATATTCATCGTTGTGCTCGATAAACCGGAGCGGCTGTTCCGATTCAGAATATCCGACGCCTAAAAAATAATCAAAATAATTCTCGAATGATTTAACCTTGATTCCACGCCGCTGCATTTCGAACAAGACACGATTAGAATAATACAGGAGATATTTTTTGTCGTAATTATAGACATAGTTAATCAGAATATGATTGTCTTGCTTCCTGTAGATCGAATTTAGTTCTCTCCATTGTGCGATTAGTTGTGATTTCGGCAAATACGGAATCAAATCAATATGCCATAATCTCATATTTTAGCACCACCCTTTCTCTCTATTATCATTATACCACAAAATCCTCTCGTTGTCAAGAGGATTTTGAAATTTTTTTATTTATTTTTTTTACTCTTTTCGGCAAACCAAAATCTCAATGTCTTCTTCTTCAAAAACTTTTTTAATTATTTTGGAAACTTTATCCCACTCCAATCCATCCAATCCGCACCCGATTATCGGCATTGCAATTTTATGAATCTCTTCGAACCAACACAAAGCTTTCATTTCGTATAACGCGCCTGTTAGAGTGTTATATGTTGGTTTTTCAAAATATCGTTCTTTCGTAATGAGATTAAAAACACGACCCTCCAAAATACAATCAAAAAATATTTTCTGCCGATGAAACTGATTTACATAATCCGGATATTTTGATTGAAGAATGCGTTTCATATTGAAGCGTTTGTTGAATTCTACGACAATTCCCTTTCCCATTCCAAAATCCGCGCTAATACAATGCGCGAGATAATAGTCATCCGGGACCGAAAACAGATCTCGAACCTCTTCCTTATAAATCATATTACCACCCCATTAAAACAAGTTCGTCGTTTTCCCAGTCAAAAATTTTATACAGTCGAACCAATTCAAAAATCGCATACTCATACGACCAGTCGCCAGCGATTTGTTCTTTATTCTCATCTAAATCAATTGGAGAAATTCCGAAATACTTACCACTCCAAGAATCGATTTTGTTTTGCGCTTCTTGCTTTAACACCTCTAATTGATATTGTTCTTTGGTAAATTCTTCTGAAAATTTACTGCTGTCTTTAATTTCAAGAAAACTTTTGAACCAAGCAATAATTTTTTGCCGATAAAATTCAATAACAGCCTTGAAATCATCTTTTGTCAGGAGGGCGAATCCATAATCTGTATATTCGCTTCTCAACTCATCTGACGTAAAAACACACGGTCTTTCGGATTCAAGCTTGAAACCAATTTCAGAATACTTTCCAAGTTCATAAAGCTCTTTTCCGACTTTGTAGAGAGAAAGCCAACCATCGTCTTCGTCATATGGGTAACCGTACCGTTTTGCAAATTCTGTTAAATCGCTGGCAGTTTTACAAGCCTGAATTTCTTCTACTTGCTTTTTAGGAATCGCATACAAATAGTGTCTATATCCCATAATCAATCTCCCATACTTTCATCTTCAAACACAATTCGAATTGCCGAATATTCGCTTGTTGTTGAAAGGAAATTCAAAATGTCGTCAATGCATCCGCGAGACATAATCCAGCTTGTGTCATCGAATAAATCATATATGCCGTCTTTGCGATGAACAATTCGATAATCGGTTGGAATTCCAGCTGTTTCCGTTCCTGTTAAACGAATCAATTTACACGCGGTAGATAAACAAGAGCCATACGGGTTTGCGTATTCGCAACATTCCCCGGTTCGAGCACAATAATAGCGCGGATCAAAATCACTTATTTTCTTCATTATTTTCATTTTTTAACCCTACAACAATATCTTTCCAAAATTCGACATCAATTTCCAACTTCGAGATTCTTTCTTCTGCTTTGCGAATTTCGTTGATGCGAAATTCTGAAGCAATTATAATGAGCATAAAACAAAATGCTAAAACAACATTTCTCTGAATTGTTGTAATGTCGCTGATAAAAAATGTCATTGCTATAAGAAACATTGAAATGCGAGTCATAAAATCAGACATCATTAATTTCCGCCCTCTCGATCGGTTACGTTCTTGAAACAAGAACTTTGTAAAAAGACTCTACCTTTCTGAACTCTTGTTCAGTTAAACCGAATACTTCAAAATATCCCCAGTTGCGGCAAATATCGACACTAACTCCATCCTCGTCATAAATCATTTCCATTGGATCTCCTACGCTGTTGCGGCAATCGAAAATCCCGTACATTGCGTCTTCAATGTTATTCTTAATTACTTCCTTCACTCTTTCTACTGCTTTAGTCATTCTTCGTCCCTCCTCAAATCTTATCGAAAGTTTCGATAAATTCGATCTTCTCAAGCCCTCCAACATCGAACGGACTGCGAGTAATTCTTTCACCTTTATCGGTCTTGCCGTTCTTAATCATTTGAAAATACTTGTCGCACAGTTCCCCGCCTTTTCCAATATACCAACCAGGATGACGAGTGCAGATAACGAGGATGTTACCTTTTTTTGAAACAAGAGTGATGTCCCTTTCGGTGTGAGCCTCTTCCTTCCAACGCTTCAGCAGTTCCTTAAAAGTAATAGTGATTTCCATAATAATTTCTCCTTTTGTTTATGTGATTTAGATAATATCAATCTGACAAGACTTCATAACGTCCAGTGCCTCTTTGTGCATTTTCGGAGTTGTTCCGGCACAACAAGACGAATTAACAACAATCTGAATTTCTGGCATTGCTGCTTTTAACATTAGTGCATTTGAGATAACGCAAATATCCGTACAGAAACCAACGAGCTCGATCTTCTCCGTGCACCAAGTTCTTGCGATTTCTATCAACTTCATCGAACCGAAAGTATTTTTCACAATTCTTCCATTTGTGATAGAGCCGTCCTCGAAACGAGCATAATTTCCGCCGTAATATTCCAACGTAATGTCGTGATTAATCTGCCAACCAAGCGTTTTGTAGATACAATGTCTGATTGGAAGCTTCTTTCCCTCCGGAGAATCGTCATAAGTCGCCGCATAATGTGTATCTTGCGTGAATAAAATCACGTTTTCATCAGGATTTTCTATGAACCCATCGTGAACAATTTGATATTCTCGCATCTTTTTGACGATGTTCGGAACAGCTTTTTGGGCTTCCGGCGTTCCAAGAACGCCATCAATAAAATCGTTTTGGGCATCGATAATAACAAGAAGATTTTTCATAACAACTCCTTATTCCAACCACTTCTTTGGACATTTTCTAATTTTAACATTCTGTTCTTTCCAAAACTCTCTACGAAACGGCTCGTCTTCAACGAAATAGAAAATCTTGATGTGTTCGTCGGAACAATAATGGGCTCTGCCGACGACATGGAATATATCATCTGTTTCAACGGCGTAAACGGCAAGACCGGAAAGACTGTATGTTACATATAAAAGATATTTCTTCATTGATTCACCACACAAATTCGGGATGCTCTTTCATGAATGGTTCGACGATTTCTTGGACCGCGCGTCTTGCGCCCTCTTGAGACGAGAAACACACACCTTGAGGTTTAATGCTATATTGGACTTGTGTGATAAAACACCCTTCCCTATGTAAATATTCAAGACACCAATGTTTGTTGACGTCGTTCCACTCCGCAGTATCTTCAAACCCATTGTCATACGCAAACTTCAACAGTTTGCGATAGAGTAATTGGTGGAGGGCTACTTGTTCGGCAAACTGTTTGTCGTTGAAATAGTTAACGCATTCACGAAGATGACTATCAGTATAATCACAATTTTCTACATACTCATCAACCATATTAAGCTCTGTAACTCTATAATAATTGCTATACTTTTCAACTCTCTCAAACGGATTCTTTCTTGTTTCAATTCCCAACAGTTTCAACTGTTCTTTGGTCAGTTCAGCTTTCTTGCCGTTAATTACAATATAGTTGTTACTCATTTCTTATTCTACTCTCCTATTCCAAGCATTGATGGCATTTTCTTTTGCCTCTTTATCACTTCGATAAACTGTATCATTCCCGGGAAGTTTTATGCGACATCCGCACTCATCGCAATGAATATCATACTCATAGCAACCAGAATAACCGCTTGTGCCTCCATCTTCCCGAGTTCTTCAAAGAGGTATTTTTTCAACGAAAACCTGATTTCCACAAAACGGACACGATTTTACTCCGCTACTCATAATTACCTCCCAGAAATGATTTTCTTTCTTCTGCTACTATTATAACAGAAAACCCCTCAGTTGTCAAGGGGTTTTCAAAAATTTCTTTAAAATATTTTTTAGAGTTCCCAATCGTCGCCAGACTTATCCGCTTCTGCTTCGATTTCGTCGGCAAATTCATCGTCCAGTGCTGCAAGCTGTTCAAGTTTCTTGTGCTGAATTTCATCCATTTCGATTCCTTGCCACGGAAGTTTTGTCGCAAACGATCTCTCTTGCGGTGTCCAGAGACTGTAATATGGACAGAGGTTTTTAGCCGCAGGGGGCTGATTCGGATTTGTATTACTGAAAGCGCACCACGCACACAACGGGGATGGCGATGGCTTCCATTCTTCGGAGAAAATGCTGCCCAAGATTTTCTTCATCTTTGTTTCACATCGTTTCTCCCAACCCTTCGTTCCAGCTTTACGCATTTCTTCGGCGATCGGAAATTCATATTCACAATCAACTTGAATGTCTTTTCCATACTTTTCTTTCAGCGCTCCAACATATACCCACATCTGCCGAGGACTTGCGAGTTTCTTGTCGTCATACGCTTCTGCACTTGTCTTCAGGTCGTGAATAACAAAATGTTTTGGGTCGTCGCGATATTGAAGCACGCGGTCAATTGAACCAGTAAATAATACCTTATCGAAGTAATATTCAAAAGGCATTTCTGCGGCAACAAGTTTTAGTTCCGGATGTTCAGCGAGATATTGTTCCTGCCTATAGATTCCTCTTTCGAGAAAATCTCGTGATTTATCTTCGAAAGTCCGCCCGGTTTTATCGAGATCTTCCCATTCGTCGGGAAACATACGACGGAGAATGTTCGTGCCGAAAATGTCTCCTTCTTTGTCCTTCGGGTTCTTTTTTGGAATGTTCACATTTTGGAAATAATCTTTCAACATCGGATAATCAATGGACTTTCCGGCGAGCAGCGTATCTGTTTGAAGCTGATTTATGAGATGGACAAGTGTCCCGAAAGAGAGTGCAAGCCCGACTGCCGGAATATAATGTCCTTTGACATATTGAAGATAATATCGGTACGGGCAGTTCTCATATACTTCGGTGCGAGAGTAAGAAAACTTTGGTTGTTTTTGTGGGTTTTTATTCTGCATATTGCTCCTTTCTTATTGATAAATTTATAGTTTTGTTTACTTAATAATTGAATAGTATTTTAACCAATCTTCCTTAACGCTTTCGTCTTTTACCCATTGTCCATCCACGAGCTTTGCTTTCGGACGTTGTTCAATAGTGAGACGGATTGTATCACCTTTGGCGAGAGGATTTGATTGGAAGTCGCGTTTTGAAACCTTGACAATGCGCTGTTCTCCGCTCCAGATAGCAAAAACTGTCAACTTCGGAGAATATTTAGTGTCGATATCCATAACGAGCCAGCTTCCCTGTTGCGACGGGTCTGTAGAGGCACAGTAGCCCAAATAATCCTTTTCCCAACTCAAACGCATCATCATTGTAATCGGACGCTCTCCGACCATTTCTGCAAGCTCCCGGAGTATTCCATCGCTGTCGGTGATTTTATACTGCGTCTTTGGCTTGATGGTGTATTTTGCGATAACTTCTTGAACAGGGGCAGGAAGAGATGCTACGTCTGATTCTTTGAGCGTCTTACGGGTGGCGAATTTATTGTATAGTTCAACAATGTTGAGAAGTTTTCCAATGGGTGAGAATTGAGAGAAATAGTTGAGTTTAATGAGAATATCGAGCTGACGGCTGTCGCCCGGAAAGACTCGCAACAGATCGGTGAAAGATTCAAATTGCTGAGTGTGCGCAAGATCATAAAGCTTGTTAGCAACATCTGCAGACATATATTTGATTGAAGCGATGCCTTTGTAAATAGAATTTGTTTCTTTTTCCATACTATAATCTGCTTTTGAGTGACCAAACTTTATGTCTTTAATTGTAATTCCAACCTTGCGAGCATAATTAGTAATCGCCGTTGTCTTTTCTTCTTTATCCGAGAAGATGTTTAAAGATGCTGTTAAAAACTCAAGCGGATAATAATAACGAAGATAACCAGAAATATATCCGATAGAACTATATGCGTCTGAATGATTCCAACTAACAATTTGTACCCTTGCTTTCGCAATATTTTTAGGGTTTAGACTATACCATTATCCTTTCGGATACTCGTTGGTAGTCGTTGAGAGCTTCCCGTGCCTGTTGGTTTAGGGCTGTCTCTGCTGATTGCCCAATTTCTCGAATTTTCAGATATTTTCTTTGTTTCCAAATAAATTACTATCGAGAACTCTAAGGGGGTTCCAGCATATTCCGAGTTTGCTCATATAATTTCTTATATAAGGGACCGTGTTGTTAATCCATAATCTGAAGCATCAAGAATAATCTGTAAGAACGGTTTAATGACTTCTTGACACTTTTCTTTTGTTATATCATAATGAGTAGACGAATATTCAATAAACCTTTGCTCAATTTCTGGGAGAAGTGTTTCTGTGCCTTTCTTTTTAGCAATTGCACGACGGACAGTATCGGACTCTGCCTGTGAATAACCACAAAACTTTACGAGGAACAGCATAATTGTCTCCTGCATACAGACCCTACCAGCTTCCGGGGCAAGAAACTCATTTAGTTCCTTAAATCCATTATCATAAAAATCTCCACCAGAAACTTCATCACGATAGCTTGCACAAGCAGGGCGAAGCAGTCCATTACCGAAAGAAAACCATTTTAGATAAGAGAAGTTAGGAGATTTTGCTTTAATTTTTGCTATTGTTTCATCAGACATAAACTTCTTTAAATATGCCTGTGCCGAATCGGACTCCCACTGAAATATTAATGTGGTATCGTCTCGAATGCTCCTCCACACCCTCTCATCGTCCAAATTTACGTTATCAGGAGTTAGATAATCAATTCCTGCCAATTCGCACGTTTGATTAATAACGCCGAGGTTGTCCAAGCCGAGCAGATCCAATTTCACATACATCTGCCCATCAAGGCCGTGCATATCCAGCATCGAAACTGGGTAGTCAGAAGTCGAAATTGAACATAAACCGACATCGCGTTCGATATCTCTGTCACTTACAAGAACACCACTCGGATGAGATCCAATCGAAACAATTGTTCCGTTCACAATATCAACATATTTAAAAACTTCTGGATACTTTTTGCGCATTCCGTCTTCATCTCTTTCAACCTCTGCACAAATTGCATCTGCAATCTTTAAATATTCACCATCGTCTCCCTGATCCTTTCTATAAAGCGCCCTGCAAACATCTCGAATAGCACCTTTTAGAGCAATAGTATTAAAAGTGATAATTTCGCTAGTTTTGATATTCGGCAAATTCATTCGATCGTGAAGAAGGAAGTATTTTATTCTTTCACGATCTTTACTATAATAATCTGTATCGATCTTTTATACCCTTGCTTTCGCAATATTTCCATAGGGAATAGACTATATCTTCACCGAAACGGTGGGTGGTACTTCGGGCAAAACCCTACTCCGCGCAACCGGATAGTCGTTGAACCTTTCTCTTTTCGAGACTCGGCTGCTGATTACCCAATATATATGCTTTTTAAACCTTCACACCTATGCCTGTTTCATCATTATGTTGTGGCGCATATATCTCTAAGGACTTTCCAGCAATTCTCCACCTTTTCTAATATATTGTTTCCAATATACGAGACTATAAATTAATCTGCATTTGTAACACGTGCGGGACTCATAAAACGGAAAAAGTTAAGATGAAACTTCAAACTATCCATTTTTGTAATGTTGAGCAAGTAAGCAATCATACTCCCTGATACCGATCCGCGCCCAGGCCCAGAATGGATCCCAACACTTTTTTCCCATTCACGAATATAAGTTTCAAGGAGCATAAAGTCAATTGCCCCGACCTTCTCATATACAGCGAGTTCTTCTTGCACTCTGTCTAAAACTTCTTTTTTAGAGTAACGCTGATGAATATATTTGTTATTTTTATATCCTTCGTTTATTTTCTGTTTAAATGTTTTGATTGGATCGTCATAAATTTTTGGATATTTAGTATTCCGATCGAGAACAAATTCTTCAACCATATCTGCCATCTTATTTGTGTTTTCAATAGCAGTTAAATAAACATCTTCAGGAAGAACTCCTTGCCGTCGATATGCTTCGAATAGCTCATCATATGTTTTAAAAGATAAATCCCAGCCATCTTCGTCTCCGAAACAGATATCTTTACTTTTTTGAAGTATTTTTCTTCCTTCTGCATGAACTTCGTTCAGACTGTGGGTATCAGTTCCTGCAATAAGAGGAATACCATATTCTTTTGACCATTGAACCAGTTGTAAATTATAAGTCTTCTGATCCGATACGTTATGATGTTGTATTTCCAAGAAACAACGATGTTTGTTTTTAGACATAAATTCAAGCAACTGTTTCACAATGTTTTCAGGCGCGTGATTTAATGGACCGCCCAAACAAGCGGAAGTAATTATAATGTTGTCAGAGGTATTGAAAAGATCGTCAATGGTAATACGAGGAACGTAAAAGAAATGATTATCTTTTCTGTTAAAAGATTTAGAGGCAAGGTAATTTAGCTCCCTAACACCATCCCAATTCTTTCCAATTAAAACACAGTGCCAATTGTCACGAACCTTTTCTTCGAGAGTCTGAGTGACATAGAATTCCTCGGCATGGATATATTTCATTCCTGCCTTTTCAATGGCTTCTTTTTTTAAGTCCCATGCAAAAACAGAACCATGTTCGCTAAAAGCCATCGCTTTCATTCCTACTTCTTTTGCTCGATCTATATATTTTTGAAACTTTGTAACAGAGTCGATGTTCGTGACACCGTTACTCATATCCGAATGGAGATGATAAATACAATATTGTCTCATATTAGCATAACTCCATATTTTTCAAAATTTTACGTTGGACAATGTCTAAATTATTGGGAATTGTTCTGAGGACAATTTGACTAATAATGTCGGAATTAGATTTTCCAAAACCAATATATCTTGTATCTTTTCTAATTCTACCAATAATTTGAAATCTTTCTTGCAAAATCTTCAAAAATTTTTCTTTTTCTTTCGCTGTTAATGATGCTACACAAATTTCCCAATAACCGTTACAACAGGAGGCATCATCTAACATATAAAGAGACAAACCAAACTCATTTAATTGATCAATTATTTCTGATTTTGTCATCCCTCTGATTGGTTTAAGAGCGTCAATAATTCTGGTGCATAGTCTATAATGTGCTTGGCATTTATATTTCTTATCATTTCCAAAAGTGTGTTCGCTTGGAGGATAATAAATTGGTTCTTTGTTGCATAAATCTTTTAGAACAGACCATTTCCAATAAAGATAATCTTTTTGATTCTCTGCATGGCTTTCTATATACATTGGCTGGTCTTCTCTTCTGTCGATATGTCCGTCTCCAAGAAGTCCAAACATCATTAATTGTTTTTGTTTTTCGGAAATTGTTTTGTACTTCTTGTATGATCTCGCATCTAAATCGTGAACTTCTTGACACCACTTTTGAATTACACGAAGGCTTGCCCCAGCTTCTTCCGCCATTTCTTTCATTGACATTCCACGATTAATAAATCGTTCGAAACACCAATCATAATCCTGATAAATCGCTTTAAATTTCGGATTGTTTGGTTTAACAATCTCTTTAGAAACGCCAATATCAAACGCTTTAGAACTAACAGCACATTCGGTAGCTCCAAAATATTTCGAAAGCTCTAAAACAGGTACCCCTTTCAGCCACATATCTCTTAATTCCTGCTCTTCTCCCTTCGTCCATTTTTTACGTGGAAGATGTTCTGACGGAGTTGGATCGGTAATCTTATTTTTAGAACACATTTGATTATAGTGTTTTCCACAAAGTGTCTTGCCGTGCATTTCGCCGTCTTTTTGCCAAACATAATATCTATCGTGATGTGTGTCTCCACAAATGTCACATTTTCGAATTATTCCAAATGTTCTCATCTTTTCTACGGCAAGGATATCTCCGTGTCTAACAATTTGTAAATAGTGTCTATTACACAACTGTTGGGCGGGATAAAAATGAGAATCTTCAGAGGCCGGTTTGCCACAAACTTTACAAACAAGATGATGACGACAACAGATATTATCTTTAATACTTCTAACATCGATTATACCGGTTTCGCCGCACTTGCACTTATAATTATAATGAGCGGTAGTGTATTGTTTATCATAATTTCGATCTATGATAAAATAATCACCAAACCATTTCCCGCTTTTATCTTCTGCTCGTTTTCCCATTATACTCCCTCCAGCTCCTCTCTCAAAACTTTTTCAAACTTCTCTTTGCCCAAGTCGGTCGGACTATCTTTTCCACTCCCATCAACAACCGAACTCTTCTGCCAATCCCACCAAGAAACCGGCAACTCTCTGAACACACAATACTGTCTCAACGTTTCAATATTCTTCATCGTGTGTTCCTTTTCAAGCCCCTCGTCCAACAAAAACTTTACCGACTTCGGCGCTAACGTCATAATTAATCTCGCCTGTTCTTCCGAAAGATTACTCGAACCAAGCGCCACCGTGTTCTTATATCCAAACCCGCGTGCTTGCATACAACTCTTTTCGCTCTCGAAAACCAAAATGTCATTTCCGAACAATCCATCATATGATTCTGAAAAGTTATATAACGACTGGCTCACCATACCCTTATGAACATAAAAATACTTTTGCTGTCCGTCCTCAACCGGATGATTGACTCGTGCTTTAACCGCGATAATTTCTCCTCCGATCGGAGATCTCCACGGGAAGACAATTAAGTCATCAATCGGATCGAATCGCACATCGAAAAACTTCTGTGTCTCAAGGTCAATTCCATCTCGAACCCAACGAAGATTCCCCTTCGGAACATATTGGTCCATAATCGATTCGGGATATGTCGCAATTTCGACCTGTCTATCTTCTCCGATTCGGTCGTAAAACCCTCCGAACAACGCGTCTCGTTTCGGTGGCTCCCAATCATCTCCGAGTTCCAGAATGCTTTTGATTTCCGAAAGGACTTCGATAAACTTTACCGAGCGGCCTTTCATTATATATGCGATAATGTCGCCGTTCTCATTTGTTACGAAATCTTTAACATAAATTGAAGGATTATCTTCGAGCCGAATCGAGATGTTCTGACCACCCTCTTCGTTACGAGCGAAACGAATTTCAGTTCGTTTGAGATGAATGTGGCAGAACTCAAACCTTTCGAGCAATTCCACGATGTGCTCTGGGTTTTCTATTAACATTTGCTTGATGTTGGTGAGCATCGTGGTTCCTTTCTTGAATGGTTAATTAATCTAACTCATAACTGTGGGCAAGCTTTGTATTGCAAATCAGACATCTTGCGGTTTCAATTCCGTCTCTATCACGGTCAGGAGTCGCGCACCCGTTTGGATAGAACCAATTATGACATCGAGGACAATACCATTTATCAAGAAGTCTTACGAGTTTTATCTTCACATTTCCGTAATTAGAGTATTCGGCAATCCGTCTTTCAAGATATTCTTTGCGATCTTTCTGCCGTTTTTCACGCTCTTCTTGCTCTCGACGCATTAACTCTGTCGTTCTCTGTTTGATATCTTCGATTTTCCAATCACTATATCTATCGTACATACCCTCATAAATCTCTTCATCGCCGCTCCAACTTGTGCAAGGTGGTTCGATAGGATTTCCAGACGGGCTCGATGTCCATCCACCAGGACAATCTTTCTCATATAGCGGGCAAACTGAGCAGTCGTCAATGTCTCGGGCGTAAATTACTTCGTCTTCCATAATTATCTCTCCATCTCTATTTTTGCGTCTAACATTATATGATTGGGAGGCAAGCTCACGTGCGGAGAAAGTTTCATATCAGATATGTCGAGCCCGGGTTTGTTTAGGATATAACTAAGATAATAATCACGCTCCTTGTGAAATATTAAATAACTCCTATAAAGATCGTCATATTCTTCCCTTGTTACGCCGCCCAACTTATGAATTATTTTTTCTTTAATCTTTTTGAACATAATTATTCCTCGTTAATAAAAGTAGCTTTTTGAGCACATTTCACCACACAAAATCGGGATGTTCTTTCACAAACGGCATAACGACTTCGTTAATTGCCGCAGTTGCCCATGCGGTGGATTTAAAATATACCGTACCCGGTTCCTTTTCGTCGCGTGTCCAGCGAGTATCGTAATCCTTTCTCGTAGAATTATATATAATATAGACGTGTACATTTGTTCCGTTCCACTCTTTATCCTCACACTCGTTGTCATATGAGAACTTCAACAATTTGCGATAAAGCAGCTGATGGAGGGCAACTTGGTGTGCAAACGGCTGGGTGGAAAAATAGTTGACTGCCTTAAAAAACGCCTCGGCGTATTTGTCTTTGTTGTCGCAATAACACTCAACGGTGCCAATGTCCGAGATGCAAAAATAATCACACCCATAATAACTTCTTTCAAAGGGATGCTTTTCTTTTTCGATAATTCCAAGCACCCTCAACTGTTTATCAGTCAACTGAACTTCCTTGCCATCGATTGCAAGCTTGATTTCTTTCATTGTTTATTCTCCTTTGTAAATAAAATCGGGATTCTATTCACATTCTATTAATGTGATTTATTAGAATTAATTAAATTAATTCTAACTGGCGTTAGATACGCCACTATTCCGTCCGCGAAAGCATTCGGAAATACTTTTCTCATAATTTGTAGAGAGCCATTTACATCGGCGTTAATATATCCATTAGACCACTTAAACAATCCGCGATATACCCTACGAGATTTGTCGTAGTTTTCTTTAAGTGGAATTTCACCATCCATAAAGCTTGTTCCGGATGTATATGATTCTTCTATTGTCTGAAAGATAATGCCATTTTGTTTACACTTATATTCCAATTGTTTAATCAACATATCATATGGAATGCCTATGAAATTTTGATTTGCCTTTTTAGACATTTTAGAGTTTTGTTTCCACTCTTTATTCAATCCACAAACTAAATTTCCGATGTCGTTTTTAACACAATAATCAACGATAGACTTACTTGTATGATGAATGAAATTTTTGATGCGGTTAAATCTTTTAAATGTTATTGAATCGAGTTGTTTGCTCCAAAATACATCTTTAGGTAATTTACTTTGTAGTTCCGCTCTACGCTTGTTGTAAAATTGATTTATCGATTTAATAATTCTGCCGTTAATAATAATCGGATTTAATCCAATATTATTTGTCAAGGTTACAAAATTATCTACGCCCAAATCAATTGAAGCTATATTATTTTGATTTAATTGCGGAATTTCTCTTTGTTCTTCTTCTACAACTGCTTCCATAATATAGTTGCATCCATTCGGCACAAATCGAACTTGAATTAATCTTCCTGTTAAATGAGTCTTCCATTTAATATCATTTAACTTTTTCATCACAAATACAATATAGCCATCTTTTATAAAACAAACATTATTGGGAATTTCCCAACAATATCTCCCATCTTTCTTTAAATATTTTGGAAGTTTTGGTTTGCCAAGATATTTTGATTGGTTCTTACTCCAATCTTTAATAGATTTGAAATATGATTTCCACGCTTTATCTAATCTACGGAGCAAACAGTTCGCTGGTTGACTCATACATAATTTATACAGCTCGTGTGTTTTCAAGTCAAAATTCATTTTTCGATATGGAATGTATTCGCCATTGATTATAAAACTTTGCCGAATTAAATAATTAGTATAATTATATAAATCCTTGGAATGCGAGCACATTTCATCAATTATTTTATATTTTGGATGAGACGGCCTAATAACTTGTTGTTCGGTAATCATCTAATATTCACCTCCTTTCTAATTTCTACTATTATTATAGCACAAAACCCCTTGTTTGTCAAGAGGTTTTGGGAAATTTAATATTCTATTTTTTTGTCCGACTTTTCGAAAACCCAAAAGTAACTATGAAACTTTCTCGCATTCTTTTGATTTTGAATTTGCCAATCTGCCACAAGTCGGTTCTTTGCTAATAAAATAAGCAAGTCTTTTGGGTAAAACCCAATTTTAACCGCTTCATTCATTACAAACACGTGACTCATATATTGCTTTCCGCCACTCACTTTATCTTGACATTTGAAAATCAAAATCCCATTGTCTTTTAGAATACGATGAAATTCTACGAGCGAATCTGTATAAAACTGGAAGAGTTCTCTTTCTGTTGGATATACTCCAAACCGCTTATTAATTTTGTTGTTATCATCGTCTTTTGATAGAGACGGCCCTTTCGTCGCAAGGAACGGTGGGTCAAACATCAAACAATCAATCAAGTTGCTTTTTATCGGAAGATGGCGACAATCGGATTGAGCAACCTCTGGAAGACATGGGGCAATATCGAATTTTAATTGCGGTTCTGGAACACTATATTTTTTATAGAAATTGCCCTTGCTATATGTCGGATCACAATCGATTTTATGAGACGGGACGTGAAGTCGGAGAATATTGTTAATGATTTCTCCTTGATCGTATGAAATACTGGAAATCAGACTTTTCATCGTTTTACTCCAAATCAAAAGCTCTATTTAGAAACATCTGCATAATATTATAGCTTTCACAAATTTCTTTTTTGGTCAATTCATCACACCTTACAAAATCGAATTTCGATTCTACGTAAAAATAAATATCAGTACAATTGTCTTCTTTATTCCAGCCGTATTTATGATCGAGAGCAACAAGGGAATTCGTTAGCAGAATACAATTATAATAATTCAACCGCGCCCATTCAAGCTGCTCGATATTGTCAGAAGGTCCGTGCGTCGCATCAAGAGTATGGTAGTGTTTAATGGTTGCCGGACGGCACCACTGACGAACATCTCCATCGTAAAATAAAATTTTCACTTTTCCCACCACGGATGGAGCTGAATCCGAAGTCCTTTCGTTAGGGTTTGAATGATTTGAAGAATATCAGCATAATCAAGAATATAAAATTCATCATCGTCGTTATATTTTTCAATGTTCCAATCATAATCAAAAAGTTCGCCATCCACTGTTGGTACAAGGCAAGTCGCTCCAAAATCACCATCTGTAATAAGAATGCTGTTTACGTTTGAATAATCGCTATCAAGAAATGGAATTCCGCCATCGGGAAATTCTTTCATCAGTTCTTTGAATTTTTGTTTCGTTAATCTTGTCATTATAATCCTCCAAATAAAATTATGTTTCTATTCACTCTACATACCACTTGTTCCAATAATCTATCATCGTCTGTCTCAAATCGTTCATATTTTCTTTGGTGATTCGAACCTTATGAACAATTGCGTCCCGCTCCATTTCGTCTACCGCGTCATCAAAGTTGTTACGCATATAGTTTAGAGCTCTTTCGTTTTTAGCAGTTTTGCACTTTATGTAACGAGATTCGAGTCTATTCAGCCACTCGGTGCGCATTTCTTTCGACGGAAACACTTCCATAATGTCCGAGAAAACGCCCTGTCGTTCTGCCAGATATTCTCTAACTGCTTTATGAGACGAAACAAAGACATTATAACCCTGTAAATTGAGGTCAAGAGCGAGATCGCAATACTCTTTCACCCAATTATCATCTTTGACAAAATTGCTGCTTTCGAGGTCGATATAGCCGGTCGTATTGGTGTCGCCGTCGTATGCACGAGTTACGCTACTTTTACCAATTCCAGGAAGTCCAATAATAATCATTTTATTTCTCCTTATCTTGTATTTGTATAATTATCTGCATATCTCCAAGTCAATGGAGCTCCTGTTTGCTGATCAATTCCCGCAGACTCTTTCTTGCCTTCACAACAACATAGGATGTCGGAACACTTGACACCGTATTTAGTTGAGGCAGTATACATTGCTCTAAATCTCCGATTTAGTTCTGGTGAAAATACTGGTCGGAAATGCCATTGTGGGTCATACGAACACCAAGCGTATTTATGACCAATGAGAAGATAGTCTTGGACAGTGGATTTTGATATATGAAAATCTTTAGCAACCCGATCCATATCAAAGTCTGCTTCCCAATCTTCGCAGATTTCTCGAATGGTGTTACCACAAGCAAATGCATCTGCTTTATCCCAATCAACATCTGACTCGGAGAATTTTAACAATTTTGGCAGCTCACTTTCCATAATAGATTTCTTAATCCAATTTTCTTCCGCTTTTTGACAATCCAATATGATATAATTGACAAATCCATTTGCAAGCGCCAGCTCTTTTTTAATCTTGTCTGTTCCTTGATTTTCTTCGAGCGTTCTGCTAGTAAATATTCCATCTTTATAGTGTTGGATGCCGTGATTTTCAATGATAAGAGATAAAGGCGGAATTGCAACATCATATCTCATCATTTTGCTCCATTCTCGATTATATTCTGACTCATATTCTATGCCAAGCTGATCCAAAACTGAATAGACAAATTTGTTTGGATAACTTGTTTTACGATTGCAGCTACAGCGAAAACCACGATGGGCTAAATTGGAAATTTTAGTTCTTTTTATTTTACCACAATCAGGGCATTTTATTTCTACATACTGATCGCATTGGACTGTGTGGGTTTTCATAAATTCTTCATCAAAATATAGCGCCCATTCTTCTCGATAACGATCATTTGACCAAATACTGTTTAAATATTCCGGAGGAGGACCGATTGCTTTGCGGGAACATACGGGACAACCAGTTGGTTTTGTTTTAGAAGTTTGTGGCACAAGTCTGTTAGGAGGGGCTTTCCAAATATTGCCACAGACTTTACATCTAAAAGACGTGTTTGTTGTAAGATTTTTGTATGGTTTATAGAGCTCTATTGTTGGATTTAACCTGTAAAGATCTTCGAGAAAATCCCGCTCCGTGTAGGATTTCTTCCTAGCACATCTGTTGCATCCGTTATTTCCATCTCTAAGAGATTTTGCTACGGATGCAATCTTTGCAGTCCATTCATTGCCACATTTGTCACATTTAAAATATACGTCTCTTTGACTCTGGTAAGAATATGACTCCGGTCCTTTGAGATTCTTGTCGCTCCAAATAGTTAAGATCTGCGGACATCGTTCTAATAAATTGTTTTGCCGTGCTCGAGTTTCATCCCATGTTTGTCTTCGGATTTTATTCGTGCATGATTGACAAACCCTACAACCGTCTTCTCTGCTAAAATCTGTAAAATTTTGTTTATATATTTCGCCACAAGACGCACATTTTAAAGTCAATAACGGAGGTCTTGATTTGCGCCTTTCGATTTTAATTAATTCAGCACTAGAGTTCTCTTTAACAAAATTAGATATATAATCATCCGTCCTTATTTTTGGAGAATGTGAAAAATCGATAGAGCAATTCTTACATAAAAATATTTTTCTTCTTCTATATTCATCCCAATCTCTTTTAAAAACGACACCACATTTTATGCATTTTACAAAAATCCTTGTTCTTCTTTGTTTTCTTGTTCCGTTATCAAAGGTAACTCTTTCTACCCCAACAAAAAGATCTTCTTTAACATTGTTATCTATCCAATTTTTAACCGTCTCATCTGTCCATTTAACATTCATTGCTTCACGTCTTGCCCCACACGTTTTCTTACGGGTTTTACTTTACAAGTCTCGCCCCATTTACAAAAATCTCCGGTGTACTTATAAAGATATGCGACACCATTATCCCCACTATCTGCTCCATATCTATTTTTATCAATAGTTAAAACACGATAAACACATTTTTTTTCTTCATCCTTTAGCTCATAAGGTTCATCTTTATATGATCCATCTGGCTGCTGAATTGATCGGAATGGCTTGAAATCATATGGTCCACCAGCTTCCAGTTCTAAACTCATGAGGGCTTTACGCATGAAGATCATGGTGGAACATGTTTCCTTAATACTTTTTGACCCGGAAAGCGCAGACGCGTCCAAAAACAAATTGCCGATACTATTCGCTACGAGCTGAATTGTATAAAGACCAATCAGATTATACTTCTTCGCAAGAGAGTCCATATCACGAGAATCTTTAATAAGGTCAATCCAGAAACCGGAATTGTTACCATCTTCGAGGGTCATCTTAAAAGTATCGACCACGAAGAAATCGATTCCATTACGAAGCGCTTCCTTTTTAATAATATCGTGCGTCAGAGCGGAATCGGCATCACTCATTGTAACAATTTTCAGATTTTTTCCAATGCCTTCATCCCACCATTTTAATGCCAATTGAACCTCTTCTTTATCTTCGTCTGTCAAATCAGCGTTTCTCAGTTTCTTTTTTGTAATCTTCCAATAATTTCTATATTGCGTCAATACAATCATCATAATAATGATCTTTAGCTCTTTGGAGGACATCTCATTGCTGATAAATACGCCTTTCAACCCCTGCGCAAGAAGAGTAAAAACAATATTCATTATTAGATTTGTTTTCCCGCAACCGGAATGCGAGGCAAGAGCATTGGTCGTTCCTCTGTGAAGACCAGAAATTTGACGGGTCAGGAAGGGAAACATTTTGATCTCTTTGCCTTCGAAATTCAATCCGGCTTTTGCAAGAGAAACACCATCGTCCCCATCTTCTTTCAGATTTTTAAGAAAGTCTCCGCCGAATAATGCTTCGCCCTCGTCAATAATTTTCATCGAGGAAGCGCTATTGTTAATCGAAATATTGGCAATTCTCTCCTCGTACCATTCGGTAACATTGTTTGCGCTAAATTTCTCAAACAGTTTCAGCGGTTTGATTTTCTTTCCGTTGTCAAGTGTCACTTCTTCGAGAAGATTGAATCCATTTTTATAAAGTTTCAGAATAATGTTGCTCTTATTGAACTCGTCAAGAATAGCGTCCCAGTTCTTCAAGTCAACCGTAGAAGCAAGTTTCTGAATCGTTTTCCATCCGCCAATACTCTGCAAACGGTCAAGGACCTCTTCGTTACAATTAGAAAGAACCGTCACCTCATCAATGACATTAAAATGTTTCTCACGAAGATATTTAACAATTCCAAAAAGAAGTTTGCCGTGACGAGAAAGAAAAGACTCGACCGTAATTGTGGCGCACACATCATCATACAGCGTAACGTCTGAAAATAAAGCCGCAAGTAAATTCCCTTCAACTGTTAATCGATTCTCTAAAAGCTCCTGCGGATATTGATCGATAACACCTGTTACAAATTGCTCCATCTGACACATTATGCTTCGTCCTCCAATTCCGCCAACGACTTTCTACGCTTACTGTTCGGAATTATTGCCGTGTTTTCCTTTACTTGCAATTCAGACTCGCTTAACGGCAAACTCATATATTCATTCGATCGATACTGCGCAACGTTATTTCTAACAATTGCGCTCAAATACCTAATCATTCTGAAGTCGTTCTCAAAATGCTTTTTCTTTAGCGCCTCCGACAACGAGCGTTTGTTCTCTGTCAAATACCACCTGACCTTATTGCCGTTTCCGTCGACAACTTCTTTCCAAGTTAAATACTCTTTCCAAACAACCGTTCTTCCATCAAATTTTCCACCACAAATCTCAACAACAATGTCGTAAATCGGAGCAAACTCCTTTTCATCGATCTTATTAGACTTTGCCGAATTTTTGTCTTGCCAACGGTGATAATGCTGTTCGTTCAAAAAATAGACTTTGCGAGTTCCGCCGAGAACAATCTTATACGCGCAAGACTGTTCAATTTTGTTCCGGCAACCGCAAAAACATTCAACCATCATTCGCTTGTTTCCTCCTCTATCAACGGTCTGTCATATTTATCCAGTTTCTCCATAATCAAGTCTCTCCCCAATAAAAAATTCCGACAGAAATATGCGGATGCAAATGGGCTGCCCTCAATAGGAGCCACCATACTTTTCGGGGTGTGAAATCCAATGCGTCGATCAAAAACCAAAACCTGAATTCCCTTCTTGAAAATTTCAAACCGAGACTTGCCCTGCAAGCTGTTCAATGGAAGGAGAATGGCAAATGGTTTACCAAGTTCATCAAGACGACGAAGAATTTCGTCTTTTTTCGAAAATGGAACGTTACTAATGATGACATCATAAGGTTCGTCTGGCTCATATTCGAAGAAATCTTTTCCATCGGATAGCGAGCTCCGAATCACACTGAACCCTTCTTCTCTAAATTTCTGGACATAAGCGCTCCATTCTTCATCGAACGGGCACCAAATAGTTTTATAACCGCTATATTTCAGATATTTAATAAGAGGCGTAACAGCATAAAACGGGGTATACATCTCGTCTCCGGAAGCGGTTGTATCAGAGGTCAAGTAACCAACATTTAACATAAATCAATTCTCCTTTAGCGTATATTCTTGAATAAAATCCGCAAGTTCCATATAACCATCACAATCAATAGCCCACCTTTCGCAATGGCGATCGTTTTCAAAGCCATCGCCCTCAGCTATTGATACAATTTCATAGCAAAGATTTTGACAAGCCCTATAATGAATACAATTTTTACAAGTCCTCATATTTACCCTCCTTCTTCGATTCCTAATATTATTATATCACAAAACCCTCCTGTTGTCAAGAGGGTTTTGAAAAGTTTTTAGATTTTTGAAATGCGCCTTTATTCACGAAATTTAATCCAAAATTGCAAGAATCTTATTCAGCGTTTCGACCGTCGCGTCAACCAGTTTGTTCTTCTCCGGGTCCGCCGCTTCGGTAATCAGAATCTCTCTTGCCTTCTTCTTCACTTCTGCGCTTGCTGTGCGAAGCTTGCCCTGAATTTCTACACGGAGCTCTTCAATGGTCGGAGCAGTGTCTGTGCCATCCATATCGAGATCGACGTTGGAAGTGTCGGGGTCGAGATCGTCAATATCGGGAGCGTCGGCATCGGGGGTTGCGTCGAAGTCGTCGTCGGAAGAAATCTCAGATGCGGGCATTGCCATTTCAACCATTTCAGGAGACTTATGTGCTCCAACGGGTGCGGAAAGCTTTGCGGCAATCGCATCTTCTACCGCCTTAATGAGGTTGTCTGCGCTCATATCCGCCTTGTTTACAATATATTCAAAATGCGTTTTTGTGTCGACGGTGTTAGAATCGTCCGTGAAAAGCATAACTCTCTTCTTATTTACGAGGGTCCCCTTCTTTTCCATTTTCTTGTTAAACGGGTTCTTTTCCTCTTTGATTCCGACAATCTCATTCTCAAAATAACACATTACAGCGAGATTCGCCTTATCTTTGATTGCGTTATAGAACTGCGCCGGAATGCTGCAGGTAAGCTGATCAAATTTAACCTGTTGCATATTGTCGGACGCAGAACGAGTAGCGGTGTGTCCAATGTAGATTAGATGATAACCAGCGTCCTTCAGCTTAATGATTTGCTTAATCATAAGATCAATAGCTCTTTTCTCGCCCTTGTTAAATCCCTTATAACTACCAGCCAAGTTTTTGGATTTCTCTTCCGGCTTTCCAACCTTTTCACACGTTCGATTCCACTCTCTAACGACATAGTCGGAAACGATTCGAAGCCATTCGTCAATACTGTCGACTGCAATAAATCTTGTATCGGGATATTCATCGCGATGTTTGCATAGGTAATCTACTCCTTCGACGAAATCTTCGAATGTTCTGTCAAGTTCCCCAAACACTCTGCCCATATGATCGGGGAGGTTTTCGGCTCCACAAGTCATAATATACGTACCTTCATCACTTCCACCAGAAACTCTTTTGCCGAGCTCGTATGCAAGAGTCGTTTTTCCAATCCCACCAACTCCGAGGATGATGTAGTCATAATCTTCAAATTTCTTCTTGATTTCATAAAATGTACCGCGTCTTGCCATAATTAATCAGCTATCTCCTTTAGTTTTCGTTTTTTATTTTTTTGCTTTACAACAAGGGCATCCGACTCGTTTTTGAACTTTATCTTTTATATTATAACGATATGAATGTCCCTTTTGGCATTTCCACCAAACTATTTTATGGCTTCCATATGTTACATTATCTGGTGTTAAACTACCGTTTTTATCAAAATCCCACCATTGCGCGATCTCCGGAAACAAATTTGCAATGGATTTCTCTTGAGTCTTCAAATGCGCAAGATTTTCTATTTCAATAAAATCATTTTCTATCGAAATCGTTGGATTATTTATCCCAATTTCGATTAATATTTCAACAATTGCCTCTTTCAAACCGTTATGAGAAAGATCTTTTAAATGAATAAATTTTGCCGTAGATTTATAATCTTTACATTCTGGCTCTCGAACTCGTATTAGCTGAATACGATTTTTTGAACATATTTCGTCCTTCCTAACATCTCTTCTTATGTCTTCGTGCCACTTTTGCCCATCATATTCTATACCAACACGAATAGATGGAACAAAAATGTCAATCTCAAATCTGCCAAGTTCTTTATTTTCATATCCCCACATTGCATCTTTAAAAAATTGACTTACATAATAATAAATTGCTCTTTCTGCAAAAGAAGAATGTCTTTCACGAAAACACATTTTGCAACCCGCCCCGTTAACGCGATTTTTAACTGTTGCAAACCAACTATGTCCATTTGAACATTTCCACCACATATTTTTGTGACTGCCAGATGTTATCTGAGTTGGCGAAATTTCATTCTTTTCGAAGTCCCATTCTTCAATTAAATCAGGGTTTGTTGTCGCAAGATCATTAAATCCGGCAAGAACTTTGTTGCCGCTGCAATAATTACAACCACATCCCCTAACCCTATTTTGCACACTCATATAATACGAATGACCCATTTTACAATGCCACCAATATTTTCTATGAGTTTTTGGCGCAATGTTCTGTGGTAACACCTCTCCGTTTAATTCATAATCCCAATCTTTTGCGATATCCGGATAGATGGTTTTAAAATCATTAAAGCCGGGAAGAATTCTTACTCCGGAACAATATGGACAATTGCAATTCTCGTATGTCCGAGAGGCGAGCATTGAGTCGTAACTATTTTTACATTTTGAACATATCCACCACACTCGAGTGTTGCTAGTCACTTTTAGTTTATTTGGAAATATTCCTGCGTCAGAATTTTTGTCCCAATCCCATTCCTCCATTAAATCTGGACGAAGGGTTTCTAAATCATTTTCTCCGGTAATTGCAAGTCTCCCATAACAATAAGGGCAACCAGTACCTCTTGTTCTATGGTATACAACAGCAGCCCACTCGTGCCCCTTTTCACAAATCCACCATATTTTCTTACGCGAATTTAATGATTCTTTTTCTGGAAATATTTCACACGAATTGTTTTTATCCCAATTCCATTGGGTCATTAATTTTTCATCATCAATTATTCGCTTAATGTCTTTCACTCATACACACACCCCAATTTTGTGTGAGCAGACGGACTCTCATTCATCTATCACAATCCATCTGCCCACACATCCTTATTACTTAAAGATCTCCGAACAGATCGAAATCTTCATCGTCAGTCTTCTTCTCTGTCGAAAAACCACTCTTTGTGTCATCCGCTTCATCAACTCCGCCGACGTCTCCATCGTGTCTCGGAGGAAGCAGATCCTCTGCCTCATATGCCGTTCCCTGAATGTTTCTCGAGCTTGCAAAACGCAGTTCCGTCACACGATCTCCAAATGCGGTTCCTCCAGCGAGACGAATCTCATCCTCAAGAGTAGAAAGACCGAAATTGATATTTTCCTTCGCCTCATCAGAAAGATCATCATATGTCAGCGACACCATCTCTGTGCCATTGATGACATCAAGCATTACATCTGTCTTTGCAAACTTGCATTCATCGGGGAAGTTTGTAAATCTGCGACAAACGAGATCGAAAATCTTCGGATCTCTTACAACAAACTGAATCGGACAAGTCGTCTGTCCCTTGCAAGCATCCTTACGATAATTCACGTCGTAATATCTGTGATAGCAATTCACGCGAATGATGCCGTCGTCACTTTCGTCGATCGACTCCGGACCATAAATCAGATCAACAGACATTTTCATCATTTCATTCTCATCATCGCTTGCGAGCCAGACACGGGTCGGCGTAAAGGTGCGATAGAAAATGCCAGTGCTTTCGCCATACTGGAAATCTACATTCCCTTTAATACGAATCTTGCGACCAGTGAAATTCGGATTATCCATCAACTTGCGAAGAGCGTTCATAAAATCGCCCTCAAAAAGATATTCGTGATCGTTAGAAGCAAGCTTCTCTTCACCGGGCTTATTCAGGTTGATTCCAAACTTGCTGTAATATGCGATCTTGGCAAGGACTTCAGGATTCGTTCTGTCGGAAAATGCCACTTCCAACTGCTGGCTCTTTGCACCGCCCTCTGCTTTCGACCGTGCATAAATCTTCATTTTGCTCAAATCTACAGAGCCATCTGCCTTGCTCCAAAATCCGGCGCGAATCTGCATAATATGAGAATTGTTGCCGTTAACTGCATTAAATTTAAAAGTCTGATTGGTCCAACCGGAATCATATCTTTTCTCGTCAAATGCCTTGAACTTGTCAGTCTCCTTTTCGATTTTCTTCAACTTTCCTACGAATTCAAATGTTGCTGCCATCGTTAAAATCTCCGTTTCATTAATTAAAAATATTTTCGTTTATTCGGGGCTTTCTCCGCCACGATTATATTATAACATATTTCTCCTCTTTTGTCAAGAGGTTTTTCAAAAATTTTTACTCGAAATCTTTGTACTTAATCTTACAAATCAATCTCTTGCCAACCCTATCCCGAAGCTCAACCTTCGGTCTTCCGACAAGACCCTCAATCAGCGCTCCATTCTTTGCAATCAAACTCTTGCGATTATGGAGTACATAATCAACACCTTCAGCAATCGTTCCCTCCAGAACAATTGGGACAATGTCAATTCCGAAATACTGCGCAATATCTTCGACGGAGGAATGGGGCTGATAATTGCCCGCAATCATTACATCGAAAAGAATAAAATCAATATCATCTCGATAACCACCGCCATTCTGAATCTTCGGACCATATCCTTCTCCGAAAAGAATAACTTCCGTTTCTCCGAACTTCTGTTCGAATAACTGTGCGTTCGCCTCTCCGCCAAAAAGCTCATTCATTCGATTAACAAGAGGCGCTGGAATCTGTGCTCTGTCTGTTCTTCCGCCAAATGTTACCGTGTGACCGTCCCAATAGGCTCTCATTGACGTTCCGTCAACTTTTTCGCTAAACACCCACGGTAGATCTTTACAAAACTCAATCGTTGGATTGGTAAATTCTCCGACAATGAGCTTCTTTGTCTTTTCGTCTCGACGATAAATCGTCTCGATTTTATTATATTCAACCATCGGCATTTTCGTTTCTCTCCTCTTCTGTCTTTTCTTTTTCTCTTTCAGCGAGAACCTCATTAGCAACGCTCGAATCTACAAAATCGCCCGTGCTATCAGGAATATCCCACGGCGACACGAATTCTCCAGTCTCGTTCTTAACAAGTAGATCTGCGAACAGATCGAACTCCCATCTCGGAATTCTAACCTTCTCTCCATCCATTTCCCGATATCTTTCGTCTTCCACAAGACAAACGAGAGAACTTGCATTTTCCTCCCGATCGAGATGGAAGACATCATCCTTGTGCTCCTCAACCCACTGCCAATATTCCTCGCGGAAGTCCTCACGCTTTCTCTGCGAAATCTCTGCATAATTCAGCTTAACTTCAATTCCATTCGGGAACTTGTCGGGATTGTCGTAATGGGCAACGTTGTTCATTGCCATCTTGCGAATGTCGTTATCTCGAACATCTCCGTGACGCAGCCTCTGAACCATCAGAAACTGTTCGAACTCATCCTTTGTGATTGGACGCTTTGCCTTTCGGTTCAGACTTTGAAGCATCTTTCTCTTTTGCTTTCGATTAGGGTTGTATTCGGTATTTGTGTTTTCGGGTAAAATAGCTTTCACTTCGTTTCGCTCCTTTTAATACAGATATTTGGCATCCTATGCCTCGATTATATTATATCATAAAAAAATTGATTTGTCAAGAGGTTTTTAAAAATATTTTTAGCTTTTTTATAATGATTTTTTGTATATATTGCACAAATATTATATACATATATAATATATTTTTATACAAAACAACAACAAAAAATGCAAATAAAAGGATTGTTTTATTCATTTTGTTAAAACGCATAAAAAAAGAGGGGTATAATCCCCTCTTTTTTAGTAATTATTCTTTTGTCTCTTTTGCTTCTTCCGATGCCTTGTTTGTTTCCTCATTCGCCTTCGACAATGCGCTCAGCTTATCTTGCAGGAATTTCAAATCCCCATAAAATCCTTCTTGTCGAGCCTCTCTTGCATCATCGTCTGATTTAATATCGGCAACCGCTTTCTGCATCTCTTCTGCGGCTTCAAGATATCGACCCATCCACATTAGCGCATCTGCTCTGATTTGACAAGTCTTCCACTCACGCCACATATAATCCAGATTTCTCCAGTCTCGAACTCTTTCAGACTTTTCGTCCATTTCCTTCAAAACTTCAAAACATTCCGCAGGACGGTTGGAATATGCCAACTTTTGTGCCAGTCTAATATACGAATCTCTATATGTCGGATAGAGCTTAATCGCTTCCTTATAATAGAACTCGCATTCATCTACCGCACCAATTCTGTCGCTCGCCTCTCCGAGCAAAACATATACCGCCGGCTCCATCAACATATCGTCATTGCCTGTCGACTTGATTCTCGCAAGCAAATAGGATGCCCATTGGTAACATTTATCCCACATTCCACGGAAAGTATATTCGCGAGCAAGATAAAATAATCCGTACATATCTTCTGGTGATTCCTGTGCTCGAAGCTCAAGAAGTCCAAGATAACTTCCGCGACTCTTTGTTTGATCAGGATAGTGCCACAACCAAATCGTCTGGTCGGTCATTCGAGCGCTGTTAGGAAACATTTTCTGATACTCGTCGCTATATGTTAACGTTTCGTGAACCGGATACTTCCATTCGACTCCATATTTCGGATTCCGATGACATTTATTATACCAGAAATATCTTTTTGCTTCTCCGGTCTTTTCATCACTACTCCAAGCATAATAATAGTAAATCTGTCCAGCAGTTGGATTCTCTTCTGCAACCCTACGAAGTTCCGTCCCCCAACCGGGCTTCAGAATTTCATCCAAGTCCGTGCAAATGCAGATATCGGCGTCATCCGAAATTAATTTCATACTGTCATTACGAGGAATGTCAAATCTCCACGGAGAATAAACCTTTTGATCGACTTTTAGATAATCAGCGGGCATTCCGGCCTTATCTGCCGCCGCGTATAATAACTCCTCCCAACCATCTTCCGAACCAGTGTCAAGCACACAAATTTCATCCGCTCCATTACCATTGTCCCACATTGATTCAATCCAACGATCGAAGAACTGCTCTTCGTCCTTCATAATGGCATAAACGGAAACTTTTAATCTCTTCTTATCCACTTTTATCTCCTTTTGATTACCAACACAGATGAATCAGATTTTCTGCCAGAAATTCAAACCCGAGACGGAGTTCGTTTTCCGCTTCTTCATACATCTTTTGATTTTCTACATCGAACTTATCTCGAATAATCTTTCTATCGGCATTCCCGTCTTCAATTGCCTGAATATATCCAAGGTAATACACGTTGTTATCGTCATCCAACAGATACTTATATTTCTTAAAATGCCCAACTCCCTCGTCGATTGCTTTCATCCAATCTTCGAATGTTGGGTATTTGCTGTCTGGATATCCGTATGCAGATTCTTTGTGCTCCTCAAGAGCTCGAATGATCAGATCGACGAAGAAAATGTCGAGATCGCAAAGATCGTAATCGCAGAATCCTTTACGGGCGCGGTCTCTTGCGTATTTCACCTTGTTGAAAAATCCACTGATTCTCCGGAAAATATTCCCATCGTTCCAAAATTTCCAAACATTCAATTGGTAGTCTTTTTCGGAAGCCTTCTGCTTCTTGTCGAAAAATTTCTTTTTTAATTTTTCCTCTTTGCTTCTCATCGACCCATCACCTCATCAATATCGTAGTCATCTTCCAGATCTTCGAAATCCTCGCACTCTTCGCAGCAACCACGGGCCTGATCGAGTCCAGATTCAAAACCGGCTTTTCGACCTTCTTCATATGCTCCTTCAAAAATATCTTTCAGCGCCGCAAGAATATCATCAAAACTTGCGTTCTGCAAATCATACGGAGACCAAGTTTTGGTCTTACCTTCAACTACTCTTACATCGTAATTAGATTCTTTCATCTTACAATCTTTCTCCTTTTAGAATATAATTTTTGACCTTTTCTGTAAATTCTTCGATTGTCGAACATCCGATAGTTTTCGCAATTGAACGTCTAACGTAGCACTCGTGGAGAAGAATAGCGTCTTTTGTAAATTTGCCATCGTCTTCTCCACGAACCCACCAGAAAAATGATTCCGGATCATTAAACGACCATAAACAATCTCCGACCGAAACATAACCGCAGTTGTCTTTTAGTTTGTCGAAAATTTCACAAGCTCGAAGATATTGCTCAATCGTCTTCTTCTCCTCACGCTTCGCTCTGATGTTTTTGATAATTCTTTTGATAGGTGAAACCATCTTTTTATCTCCTTTTAAACCATTCCAACAAGAAAGGCGACTGTGAAATGCGTGTTTTATTGCTATTTTTTTGGAGATGCCTTTCTTGTTGGAAATTGATTGAAACTTCTGTCAATTATATTATAACATAAAAAAGCTGGTTTGTCAAGAGGAAAATAAAAAATTACGAAATTTTCATCATATAGACATCAATGTTAGAAATGGTTGATGCCGAGCCACTCGTTTCTGTTTCATAACGGAAATAAAGTTCTCCATGCGTTGCAGCAGAAGAATCTAATGCAAGAATTGGTCTGTAAGTAACAAGATCCCCTTTTCCATTTAAAACAACAATAGGGCTTCCAGCAACGTCTCCAATTGAATTGTGTACCATCATATAAGAAGTATATTTTGTCGCATCTCCACTAATTATAGCAACAATAAAAAGAACATAATTTTCCCCTGGCACAATTCCATTAATATTTACAATGGTTGACGGAGAGGTGAATTTCGTCACATTAATCTTACCATTAATACTCCCGTTCCCATTTCCAACTTTTAAATCATATCTTGTACTTGGATTACCTAATTGAATCTGATTACCATCGGCTGATGCCCCCTCTCCGATGGCAATGCCGCCTTGTAATGCCCTTGCTCCTCGTCCGATTGCCATTCCTCCAGTTTGTTCTACTATTGCTCCAGCACCAATTGCGATTGATCCAGTCCCTAAAGCTTGAACATTCCCTATGTTATTATCGTAAGAACCAATCGCAATCGAATAGGAAGCGGTTGCTTTAGCCTGTGCTCCAAGCGCAACCGCCGCACAATCTTCGCCGCTTCCGCCATATTCAAACCCGGCAGTTGCGCCATATCCAAAAGCTGTATTATACGCACCTTGATAAGCATCAAAGACCTCGTTCATCAAGGCCCGATCTTTATAACCATTTGAATTATAATATTCAGGCGGTGTTAAAAAAGTTGACATAATTTATCTCCTTTCTTTTAATAAATAATTTTAATTAACGAATCATCATTTTAATTACACGTTAACATTAACGGTTACTTTACTATAACCATCGACGCCTTCGTCAGGTTCATAAGTGCCATTCGCATCCACGTTCAGTTCCTCCAGAACCGCAGAACCACGAGATTCTGCCCAAGCACCATTTAAGTAGAGATAAGATGCTCCGCCCTCAACGATAGCAATAGACCCATCTGCTGGAACGCCATAATCAACAGTGACCGCGAAATATTCCGGACTCATAGGACGAACTGCGGAAGGCAGTTCATCAAGAGAGTCGGTCGGTTTAAGAGAAAGTACCTGGCGATAGGTACCATTTGCATTTTTTGTAAAATCTTCGAGCGTAATCATTTTTGATTTTCTCCTTTTTAATAAAAATTATTGTTTTGTTCCGTTCGTTTCAAGCCAAGCAAGTAGGGTTTCATTGGTAACAGGCTGCGAGAATGTGATAGTCCGATATGCGTCATCGACCCACCATGTCGTCGGTTTGGCACCCGTAGTTTCAACAACAGAGTACACCAATGTTGCCGCGCCGTCTGCTCCTGGTTGTGCCACCGAAGATTGATCATACCCAATAGCGCCATAATTCTGATCATAACTTGTAAAACCAATTACCCAATATGCTCCACTTCCATTTACTACAGAAGTTGCAAAATTTTCAATAGAATCATATGGACCATAATAGACACGAAGTACGTTGTCGAGAGTCTCATTCAATAGCCATGTTTCCGGTTCTTTTTTCTCGAGATTTCCATTAGTAACGGCCCACGTATAAAAGCTTGAAGAAACCGTCTGGTCTTCAATTATTGTAAACGTTTTATAAACTTCGTCTGTCCATTGCGATCCATTTGACACAAGAACTCTTCCGGCCGTCTCAGAATTTCCATAATAGTAAAATCGAATGCTACTTGTTCCGGCAACCAAAGACATTTTTGTGTATTGTTTTCCATTGCTTATAAAATTAAATTCTTCTGTCCAAGACGACCAACCAGAACTATCTGTAACCCACTCATACGTTCCAGCCGGAAGAGTTTTTGTTGTTTCCGGAACTGTATAATTTACAGTCGCAGACATATCGGAGTTTTGATATCCAGTTGCCATCGCTTGGCAAGATATTTTATAAGTCTTTCCCTCTTCTAAGGTAGAATAACCAGAAAGAGTAGTTAAATCAACAGATATTGCCATTTAAATTCCTCCTTATAAAAATATTATTTTTGTGGGATCTCTACAATCTCGTAGAGTCCACAATGGCAAGTCTCTCCAACTCGCCCTTCTTTTAACATTTGACGGAAATTAGAGCAAGGACATTTTACCTCTGGACATCTTTTAATGGCGCAGGCACAATATCCATCGTTCTCCTTGATTTTCTCTCTAATTTCTGTAACAAGTTCTTTATCGTCATTAACTTTCGCTGTTACCATAATTATTCCTCTTTAACAAAGTTTTTAAGATTAGATATTTTATCTTTCTGAAACCAATATGTTACATCCGTCATTTTTCCATCTATAATTTTAAACATTTTTTGGTTTGTTCCAACATAACAAATTGGGCCGCACTGTTTATTTGAAATTAAAACCCCGTTTTCGTCAAACGGATAAATCCATTTCCCGTATTTATAATAATTAAATGTTTCAATTCCATTTAGATAAATACTATTTGCCCCACTATAAACGCCGGTCTTAATTTTAAACTTATTTTTAATAAATTTAGATAGCCTAACCCGCTCTTCTGGATCATTATCTCCACCCATAAACCCAAATAGGGTAATTCCGGGATTTTTTTCTATTAATTCAGAAATTGAGTCTTCATTTAATACTGTCCCGATATCTTGTGCCAACCAAGATTCCGAACATTTTTCACATTTATTTGGACAATTAGAAATATTCACACAAAGAGAAATTTCATCTGGAAATTCGGCGAACGTTACACTGTAATCGAAATATTTTAACATACCAAATTATTTTCCAACCCCGTGCGCGTAAAATCTTTTTGCGGCTTCTTTTTGCCGAGCTTCACTAAAGTTAGAAACCCTCTTTAAATATCCGATAATTCTCGTTGCGTAATCAATGTTTTCAGAACCGCATTCCGGACACTCTTTCAAGTATCTTTTATCGATATTGTCACAATCATTACAAATCGTATTCGGTACGTTCCATGTGATATAAGAACAACCGCATTCGGCACAATAATTCATTGCCAAGCGATATTGCTGTTTTGAAAGATGCGCGTCAAGTCCAATGTGTGCAGCGGACCCGCCATCAAGATTGGAAATAAATGCCCTTCCGTGAGCACGAATTTTTTCCAAAACATTATACGTCGGATCTTCAACCGGAAAGAAATAAGAATTATACAAATTTCGGCAAGTCGGGACCCAATAGCCATCTCTTTTATCCCAATTATAAAGTTTTACGGAGGCATTTTCTGCCATTCTGTTGCTTTTATGACCGAAACATTTCGGCGGTAAAATCGTTAAATTTTACTCTTCGCTTTCTTTATATAGCGAAGTTCAGACTATCGCATCGCCAAATATTATGGCGCCTTTTCATTTAGTCGTTCACGGTGCTTCAGCTTCCGCCCTGTCTCCCGAACCGGGATTCCAAGTCAATTAGAAAAGGTTTTTTACTAAAATTTTATTATTTTAGGTGCCCACACGCTTTAGGCACAAATTCCGTATTAAACTTTATTTCTGGCGTTCTGTCCTCAAGATTAATGTTTTTAATTTTCGTTAGAACAGCGTTCATAAGTTTCTGGTATTCGAGATTATCTGCCCTCGTTTCAATTCCAAGATACTCAGCCGCTTCAAGACCTCCATTGATGCCAACAGTCAAATATTGATCTTCGAGTGCAATATATCCAGCGGAGTAAACAGTAAGAAGTCCGGCCTTATAAAGATTTTTCAGCCATTCATTCCAAGCGATCAAATATTTATGAACTCGTTTTACAATTACTCCAACATATTCTTCAATTGGCTCTTTTCTTCCCGCTCTATCCCAATCCTGCGTAATTCTGTTTAAGTTTAACGTAATTACTTTTTTGGAGCCAGTACGAAGTCCTCCAGCCCCAAGCGTATAACTAAACACATTATTTTCAATTCCGCTCTTTAAACGACAATTATGAGTAATAATGCCGTTTGGAAGTGTAAAGTATGGCTCTTCCTCATTTTTCATTTCAAAGCAATATACATACTCGTCTTCGTAGTCGCATTTTTCAATAGATTTAATTTTGAAATAAATCGAGTTATTCTTTCTCTTATATATGTTTGCCTGATTCCTTTTATATGTCTCATACCAACGAATGCAATAAACGGGATAGTTTCTGTTAAATTCTCTTCCTCTAATTACGACAAGTCCATCGCCCGTTCTATCAGAAACATTAACAATAGTATTGATTCCGAGGCTCGTACACAAAAGTTCGATCTGCCCGACTAATTTATACGAAGTCGTATAAATTCTATTAGAATTTCCTCCATCGGTTTCATAATATCCATCAAGAATTCCTCTTCGAAATTCAACAGACTGCAACAGACAATCGGGATTCAGCTCCTTTTCGAACGAATATTTCCCATATACAAATTGTCTAACAAACGAGGCCACCTCATTATTCCGAATCGACACGGGATAGACATTGTGATAAACCCGTCCGAGGGAAACTTTTGCCATCGGTACTGCTCTTTGAATAATTTCAAATGAGTTCTTATACTTTTCTTCATTTAAACTAAGGTGTACGGTTGTTGTATTATTCGAATCTTCCGACTCCATACTCCCATCGCCCAAATACATTCCAATAAGATATCCTTGTTCATAACTAAGGTTTCTATCTGTTTCGTGAACAGCATTTAAAACACCCGTATTAAACATAAGATAGTCATCTTCTGTTAAATCAATCGTTCTTTTGTTTCCGCTATATGTTGGATTAATATGGTTGTCCGTAACAAAAAGATCTTTGTTATTAACAGTTGTTATATGATACATTTCTCGTGCGGGGAGACGAATTAATTTTCCTTGGCACCAGTTCCCATTGTGAAAGATAGTAAAATTTCTTTTTGTTATATTGTACGGCGCATTATACAACTCTTTAAATGTCATATAATTTACGCCATCTGAAGATTTTGAGAGACACATTTGCTCTCCGCTAAAACAACACGAACTCAACGCATCTGCAGAGTCGGAATTATATAAGAAGAAAGAGTGTCCCTCCGCCCACATTTCTGCTGTAAAATCTGCCATATCTTCATCAACAAACTTTTTTGTATCCTTATCATATAACAGATTCATTGTCTCGACGGGAAATGTAATAACCTCTTTTGTTCTTTCCTTGTTAAACCACTTCATAAACATTTTTTGGAGAGTGGCGGTCGATTCATAATTAGCCTCATCGCCATCTGGAAAAACAAAATCTTTAAAAATGGAATTGAAATATCCTCTGTCGAAGTATGCTATATTTACGAACGGACTTTGGTATCCGCGTGCTGCAGCCGGCTGATTCACGCAATATACAAACTGCTGAAACAAATCCTCAATTTTTTTACGAAGGGTGTATCTTCTATTTCCAAATGATTCTACAATATCGTCAAGATGTTCTGTATAATCGTCTCCATAGTCTACGCGAAGAAAATGATCGAGATACGGAATTGTTTCGGGGACGGCGACGGCGCCAGCAAACTGCCCCGCAATTAAAAAGATTAAATTAGTTAGTCCTCCGATGAAAGAATCGGAGTGTTTAGGAGGACCAGAAGTTCCGCCAAGCGGTTTAAGTCCATCCAAAAGATATGGATATAAAGAAATCGCAACACAATACGGCATAAGAGAAGACTCGTCGTGAGAATATAAAATATGATGTTTCATATCTTCCCTAAAGCTATTAACCAAATCCTCTCCATAAAGTTTTAAAAGATATTCTTCAACAATTGCTCTATTTACTGCGATTGTATCTTCTTTAGGTAATTCTGCGAACATTGTTGCGACGTTACGAGAAGTTACATTTGCATTACTATCAACTGCCGATAGAGTTGCCGCATTTTTTGTGACATCCATATAAGATTTCAAATAATTAAGTTTTTTATTTAAAGAATTTTTATCCATATCAACCACCGCCAATTCAAATAGATTTAATCCAATTTAAAGACTCTTTAACGCCCATACTCTTTCCATCCACAACAAGAATCGGCGCGTGCTCAAATCCCAGAGAAATCATTTCCTCGATATCATTTTTCTCTTCATATTGAATATGTTTCTCTTTCAACTTTCTTTCTACAAGCAAGCACTGCGGGCATCCAATTGTATAAAATACGACTTTCATCTCCAGTTACCTCCCCGTACTTCCAAATCCGCCAGAACGCTCTGATCCATTTTCTTTCTGCGAAAGGAAGCGATCGTCGTCCACGATCAAATAGCGCGTAAATACGCACTGGCTGATCCGGTCTCCGATTTTTACTTCAAACGGCTCATCTCCATTATTAACCAAACAGACGCCAATATTTCCGAAATTTGTTGAATTACCATAATATGATGCGTCTATAATCCCCGTACAATTTCTCGGAACGACACCTTTTTTACAACCAAGCCCAGATCTTGCGTAAATCATCAAGACATTATCAAAAAACATTGTCGCACAAACGTCCGTCCAAAATACGTGCGATTCTCCCGGTTGAAGCACATAATCTTCTTTTGAATGAAGATCATATCCAGCACTTCTGGAATCGCTTCTTTCCGGAAGTTTTGTTTCCACATTCGGAAACACTTTAAACTCTTCTCTTACTTCTTCAAACTTTCTCATTAATTTCCTCAACTTTCTGCGGGAGAAATATAGACTTCTCCCGCAATTATATTATATCATAAATTTGCTCTTTTGTCAAGAGGTTTTACAAAATTTTAGAACAAAATCACTTTTGAATGTTGTGGAAATAGTCGCCGATGACGCCCTTCTCGTCTCCGGACAGATTGCTATCGGAGTTCATAGAATTCTGCGCATCGGAAAGGCTTCCACTGTATTCATCCCCGTAATAGGTCGAGCCGTCAATCACCTGATTGGATGCCGCGTCAGCACCTGCTCCGGCACCGTCTCCGGCTTCGTCGCTGCTGCCAGTACCGTCGCCGGGATCTCCGGGTTGCTGCGGGCCGTTGTTATTGCTATTGCCCTGCTCGCCTTCGCCTTCGCCTTTTTCCTCTTCCGTCACATCGTCTTCCTCGTTGTCTTCGATCTCCACGAACACGGCGTTTACGGTTACATCCTTTTTCACGTCCGCGTCCGTGCGGGTAGCGTCCACATAGCCGTCCGTCCACCCGACGAAAACATATCCATCTTCAGCAACTGCCTGCACAGTCTTTCCGGCTTCTCCGCCCTTAACAGTCTGTTCCAACTCGCCGTCCACTCTGCCGCCTACGCTGTCCTTGACGCCGTATGTCAGGTGGAAGGTATTTTCAATCGCCTCCCGTTCCTCCTGTTTTTCGCGAATCAGATCCAACAGAGATTTATCTGATACGGCAGAAGCGGTGGTTGCGCCCACGCCAAGCACCAGCGTTACGCAGCAAACCACCACCATCGAAGCGGAAACAGCGATCTTAATGAAGGACGAATTGGCGCTCTTGAGTGCGTTCATTGCGTCTTCTCTCTGGCAACGTGCGATATAGGAATCATCGTTTTCAAACTGCGTCATGGTCAGGATTCTCTCTTCCAGTCCCAGCATATCGACGCGGGATGCAACCTGACGGCGGGAGTTCTTGAATTTGCCAAAGTAGAACAGCGGTGTTGCAATCGCAGTTACCGCCGCAAAGACAAGGATGCAAATCCAGAACAACTTGATGCCGAAAATCCAAAAGGCAATCGCACAAAGAATATCGGCACTGAACCCTACGGACATTCCGCAAAGTGCAGCTTTCAGCCATCCTTCTTTTGCAAGACGAGACCGGTAATTCTTCAGCAAATCCTGCGGTGTTTCGTTCTGACTTACTTTCTTACGCATCGTAAAACCCTCCTTATACTATTATTTTTTTTGATTCTTTTAATTATTCTGCGAATCCAGAATAGAGTGGGTAATAATATATTCCGTTAAAATTGCAGAATCTGCCCCGGTAAATTGCGTAGAAACAGGCTGTTTTTCAACGTAATATCGATAAACATTAGAACTATACCCCGTAAGGGAGGCGGACGTAAAATTCCCACTGTCTTTTATATCACATATTAACACACTGTCTGTTTGAGACGTCGTAAACGAAGACGATTCATATATTTCAAGACCAGAAACTCCCATAAACATATTTTCAAAAGAATCGGCGGCAGATTCAATAATTAGCATCTCCTGAACTCTATTCAGGTTCGCATCTCCGTTGAACATTTCAAAGCAAGCTCTGCCACCAAAGGATCTTCCGTTAATTTGCGGAGGCGTTGTTAATTGTTCGCACCCCATAAACATTTGCTCATAGGCCGAATCTGACACTTTTCTCGCGGGAAGGTCCGGAGATACCGCTAACGACGTACACCCCTGAAACATTTTATAATAACAATGGTCACTTACTTCTATCGACGGAAGCCTTGGAGTTGAAACAAGGCTTGTTTGGTTCAAGAACATATTCGCAAAACAATATGGCTCGGTTATAATATCTGGAGGATATTGATAATCCAATAATGTGGTTATATCACCGGCACAAAACACGGCCGTTGTATCAGTAATCGTCCACGGGGCTGAATTTTCTCCTGTAATAACAGAATTTCCAAGTCCTCGGAATAAAATGTAATTAATAATGTTAGTGGTTTCAGATTCCGGCAACACTGTAGAAGAAGCTATAGACGTTCCAGAAGCTTCAATATCAGTCCACGTTTTCCCCAAATCGATAGAATAAGAAAGGCTGCTAACATTTCCGTCGTAATTTGGAGTAACGGAAAACGCGCTATCATAAGAATAAAACGAGATGCATCCAACGGGGTTTAAAACATCTGATATCCCGCCACCACTGCTGCTTCCACTAGCGCCGGCAGGGCCTCTTTCTCCGGTTGGTCCCACTTCTCCTCTTTCTCCAGTAGGCCCGACTGATCCTCTTGGACCGGTCGGGCCAAGAGATCCATCTGCGCCATTCGCTCCAGCGGGTCCTGTTGGACCTTTCTGCCCAACAATTAAACCATCTGCAACTAAGATTTGAAGAGCAAGTTTTACATCACTTGTGACAATAACCGCTCCGTTATTTGCCACGGCATATTTGGCGTGAACTCCTTCATAAGGTGTCTCGCCAGTTAGTCTCATCTGAACAAGAATATCCTTTGTAGGAGTCCATCCTCCGTCGGCGGCAGTCTTGGTGTGTGTATATGGACCACTTCCGCTCCAATTTGCAGTGGTGATATCATAAGAATGGACATTATAGCCAGCATAATCCGTTCCGGCGATCTGACCAAACTGTAGCGCGACCGTCTGTCCGTTGTCTTTTGTAAACACAACTGTTCCAGTGGGACCGGTAGAAGCATTAACAAATGCATTTTCGTTTACCGGACCGGTCGGTCCATTCGCTCCAGTAGGCCCAACCACTCCATCCGCACCGGTTGGGCCTTGTGGACCTTGAATGCCCTGTTCTCCCTTTTCACCAGTAGGGCCAACTGCGCCTGTAGCACCCGTAGGCCCGATAGCTCCTATTTGACCAGTGGGACCAACAAGTCCTGTGTCACCTTTATCTCCCTTTTCACCTTTTTCTCCAGTAGGTCCAACGGGTCCAATGTCGCCCTTTGTCCCGGCAACTAAGCCGTCTGCCACCAACACTTGAAGCGGGATTTTTGCATCGCTAATAACCGTTATATCGCCGTTATTTGAAACTTTGTATTGAGCATGAATGCCTTCATAAGGAGAGCCTTCGTCAACACGCAACTGAACTAATAGGTCTTGCGTCGAAACCCATCCTCCAGAAACAGCTGATTTAATGTGTATATATGGAGCACCTTCTCCAATCCAGTCGGCTTCTGTAATTTTGTACGAATGAATATTATAATTTGCAATACTCGAACCTTCAATTTGAGCAAACTGCAAGACAACAGTTTCTCCATTCTGCTTTGTAAATACGATCGTTCCAGTCGGTCCGGTTTTTGCTTGAACGAAAGAGTTTTCATCAAGAGGTCCGGTTGGACCGGTCACGCCAGTTTCCCCGGTTGGACCAGTCGCTCCGGTTTGTCCTGTTGGACCAACTGCGCCAGTGTCTCCAGTCTCGCCTTTGTCTCCCCTATCTCCTTTTTCGCCTTTCTGACCAGTTGGACCAGTTGCTCCACGAACACCAGCAACGAGCCCATCTGCAACCAAAACTTGAACATCTATTTTCACATCGCTGACAATTGTTACCGTTCCGTCCTTCCCAACAACATATCGAGAATGAAGACCTTCGTATCCACTTGGAACAACTCCTGCGGCACGTGTTTGAATTGTCTCTGGAAATTCTCTCAACTGGACGAGAAGATCTTGCGTCGGAACCCAACCGCCATCGTTTGCTGATTTTGAATATGAATATGGTGCCTCTGTTCCGGTCCAATCAGCACTCTTTATTGCAAATGAATGAATGTTGTATCCTGCAATGTCTGTTCCAGCAATTTGTGCAAACTGTAACGCGACTTTGTCTCCATTATCTTTGGTAAAAACAACAGTTCCAGTCGGACCAACTTTTGCATCAACAAAAGACTCCTGGTTAAGAGGCCCCGTCGGACCGGTTTGACCCGTAGGCCCTACTTTACCAGTTTCGCCGGTTGGTCCAATAGATCCAGTATTACCAGTAGGACCAACGTCGCCCTTGGATCCTTGAGGACCGGTGGGACCAGTTAATCCACGAGGACCGGCAACCAATCCATCGGCAACAAGCACCTGAATCGGAAGTTTTACATCAGACGTTACCGTGACCGTTCCGTCTTGACCAACGGCATATTTCGCGTGAACACCTTCGTATGGTGTTCCGTCTATTAGTCGAAGTTGAACGAGAATGTCCTGTGTCGCAACCCAACCACCATTTTCTGCAGTCATTGTGTGGGTATATGGACCAGAACCAGTCCAACCTGAATCTTTGTCTATATTATAAGAATGAATATTATATCCGGCAAGTTCAGTTCCTTGAATTTGGGCAAATTGGAGAGCAACGGTGTTTCCGTTATCCTTTGTAAAAATAACAGTACCAGTCGGGGAAACTTTTGCATTAACAAATGCCTCTTTATTTAATGGACCAGTTGGACCTACTGCACCTGTTTGACCCGTAGGACCCGTGTTTCCCTGTGCGCCAGTAGGTCCTGCGTTTCCGACTTCTCCCTTTTCGCCTGTTGGTCCTTCTGCTCCCGTGTCTCCTGTAGGACCGGTTGGACCAGCTTCTCCTTGAATTCCTTGCGGACCAGGAGGGCCTTGAACTCCGCCGGAAACTCCTCCGCCAGAACCACCCTGATAATTCTGTAACGCATTATCTATGAGATTTTGTACTGCCTTTTCGGAAATTCCAGCATCCTCTTGCTTTGGGCGAAATTTTGCGACAACAAATGAATCCGACAATCTATTATGAATCTTATAAAGTAGTGCACTATCACCACGTTTGAAATTATATCGAGATTCATTAATAATATTTCTGAGTATTGTTTGTTTATCTGGTAAAACGAAAACATTGAGAGTGCCGTCTTCGTTGACGCTCTCAATTTCGCAAACAGCATCCGTTGAACGATCCTTAATCTGCTGTTCAATTATATCTCTTGTTACACTTAAAAAATCTTTTGCGTCGATCATATGATTCGCAAGTGTCCCTCCTTTCTTTTTCTTGAATTTTCTAAATGGAAAAAATAGGGGTGGTTGAACGAACGGAATAAATATGGGGTATGTCTATGATAATATAGATCTCTATAATATGATAGTAAGTATTATAAATATTATTATATACTAATTCTTATATATATTATATTATATACTAATTCTTATTATCTATTCCCGCCCAACCACCCCTATTATACACGATATTTATCGTTTTGTCAAGTAGTTTTTGAAAAGTTTTTTGTAAATAAATTATTTACACTATTTCTTCTCCATCTTGAGAATTTACCCATTTAATATCTTCGTGAATTATTTCATAGTCAATATAGGCGCCATTATAAGATGTATATTGAGACATAGTTGCTTCTCTCATTTGTTTATACCACACAATAAGTGGGAAATTTATAGAGATGGTTGGAATATTTAATACAGAACCAATTATATTTTCTGACTCCGATTCTGTAAAGTCTCCATCGGTATCTAATATTAAAGAATTATATGAGAATCCAATATTTTGCATAAATAGTGAATACTCCGGAGACATTGTTCTTTCATACAATTGAATCCAATGGAAAATGGCATCAAAAGACAATTGTCGATTTCCATCAAACAAACAACTTGTGGATACAACCTTAAAAAATGAAATCAGATCCTCTATTGTTAATGGCAATACGTATCCTTCTATTTTAGACAAGCTTGAAGGTTTTTTAGGTCCAAAATTTCCCTTTTGAAAATTATATGACAAAGAGTTATTTTCTTCTGTAAATATATTCCATTGACGCGGATATTTATAAAAACTTTTCATTAGGTTGATTTCATTCTTTCCCCCTTGATACATATAAATATGAAAATTCCTAAACATTAACGGAATCCATTCCGGAATGTTTGAAATTGTACTCGGAAGATTTCCTTCCCAACCAACATTAATATTTCCACTAATTTCTGTAAAAGAAGAATCATAAGCATTTGTTTTTTCATATAATGGCACTATTTTTAATTCTGCATTTGGATTGTTTGACTCTAAAACAACACATAGAGATCTGTTAAAAGTTCCAGAGCCTTCTTCCGCTGTTCTGTCTGTCGATCCGTCATACCAAGACCAGGAAGAATTATATCCAATATTTAAAATGTCTCCCGGTTTTGGCATATCAAATTTTTTAAAAAAATAATCATATTTCCCATAATAATCATCAAATACATCCTCTAAATTATCTTTTACGCGAAATATATATTTTAAATAAAGTTGACCCGCCGTGTAATCATTTTGGGTTAGATAACAATCTTTAATTACATATATACCCAGTTTAAAAGCAGCATCTTGATTATATATATTATAATAACCGGTACTACCATTAGGGTTTATAAGAATTATTTCTTCATTATTATCAGAATCAATGTAGATCACTTGTTTTGACGATATTTTTATTGCTTTATAAATTTCATTACTACCAAAAACTTTAAATGGAATGTTAACCATCACACCACTATTAAAGAAATTTCTTAAGTTATCAGTTACTATGCTATTAAGTATATACCATCCTCTTGGAATGACATAAAAATCACTGCCGCCTTTGTCATACGAACTACTTCCGCTGGCTGTGCTATTTGGAGCTTTTTTTGATCTTGGTTTTATTATAATATTGGCAGAATTAATATTTCCTTCCAAACCAGCGCTGCTATAATCGCAAACATTTTCTACCAATGTTTTGGCAAACCCATTTAAAGCATTTATGCTAATACTTGGCATCTCAGTCTCCTCCGTGTATCCATTTAATATCTCCGGTGTCAACGAGGTCTACGTCGTTCATATCAGTATATCCAATATATAATTTATTATTTTCATTATCTATATTAATATTTCCCAAGACGCACTCCTCTTGTTCGGATAAAGAAATATCGCCCGTTTTTATAAATTCAAGTTCTTGTCCGTTTTTAACTACAATTTCTTTTTCGTCTCCAATTGCGAGATCGATATAGTCATTTTCAGCATCCGCCAAATCAGGTTCACTTACTTCAACAGATGTTGGATTAGATTCGAATCTTGCTACAAGTCTTAACCTTCTCGTATCTCCAGAATAATTTTGAACTCTAACAATATGCGAACCAAAAGATTCACTTGTTTGCGCAGGATACTTACCAACAAGAAATTCTTGCTCATTTCCTTCTAAATCTGTCTTTGTCACATAAATATCATACCATTCGGCTCCCTCGATATCATCCCAAGACAATATTCCATCATTAATATAGACCGATGGATTTTCCAGATATATTTCTTCTTGTGCTTGATAAAATTTTCTTGCTTTCCCATTTTCGTCTCCGACATAAGCCGAAACAATTCGCCTCGCGACTCCATTTACTCCTATATATGCATTAGTTATTTTGCGGGCTTTGCCATTAATTCCTACGTACATTCCTTGTGCCATAGTTATTCACCTTTATTATTCATAAACAAAATAGAGAGCACCCGTTTTAAGATCGGATGTTCCAGCTACTATATCTTCAGTAGAATAAACGATATCAGATTTGGCAATATAATTATCTATTACGCCTTTTTGTGATACTGCCAGAGTAGAAGATGTACCTTTGCTATCGGTAATGCCAGAAATGATACCAGATGTGATACTGGCGCCACTAAGAGCATTAAATTCTAATCCTTTATAATTAAGGCTCACGCTCCCACTTGCCCACGAAGCAGTAACACCTCCAGATATTGCGCTTAAGTTATTGGCGATTACATTACCGTCAATGTCAGCAGACGTCGCGCTTACTTTTCCAGCTAATGTTAAATTACCATCCCAATCAAGTACTTCAATATTCTTTCTGTTATCATCGGTGATTCCACCACCAGTAACACGAGCACCGGTAACTTGTTTATTATATTTGCCAGCTACATGTTGATAAGCATCATTACTAACCGTGTGAGATCCTTCAGCATGGGCACCATCATTTTTTGCCAACGTAGATGCACCTTCTGCATGGGCATATTGCGCACTTGCTTCTGATTGATAACCTTCTGCATGTGCAGCTGGTTTAGACGCTATAGTATCCCATCCTTCAGCATGTGCCTTGGAATCCGAAGCGGTAGTATTCCAACCTTCTGCGTGAGAATGTTCTGCTGTTGCTTTAGTGGAGCCACCCTCTGCGTGAGCGTCCTGCCCAGACGCTATTGTTGTATTGCCTTCAGCATGAGCATATTTTGCGGTTGCTTGAGTATTAAATCCTTCTGCATGGGAGGAGCCGCCACTTGCCAATGTTTGCGCTCCTTCTGCATGATCTCGATAATTTGTAGCTTGTGTGCTATTTCCTTCAGCGTGAGATTCATTTCCACTTGCAATTGTAGCATATCCCTCCGCATGGGCGTGATCACCCTCGGCATGAGTTTGTGTTCCCTCCGCATGAGAAGCATTACCAAGCGCAACGGAACCCGAACCTTCTGCGTGAGCAGTACGTCCAACTTTTTCTCCCTCGGCGCCAATTTTTGCCTTATCACCAGTCACCGTCTCAGAACCTTCTGTGTGAGAGGCCCACCCGTAGGCGTGAGTATTACAAGCCTCTGCATGAGAATATTTTGCCTCGGCAGAAGTATAAGAACCACCTTCGGCATGAGAGCGGTCGCCAAGTGCTTTTGTATTAGAGCCTTCGGCATGGGCACGTTTGCCACTTGCAATAGTATAACCACCTTCAGAATGAGATGATTCCCCAAGAGCCAGAGTATTTACACCTTCTGCTTTAGAATAAATTCCCTTTGCAAGAGTAAAACACTCTGTATTTGGAGGAATAATTTCTTTACCAGAAGATTGCGCAGATTTCAAACCATTTTCAAATGCTGTAATAATAGTCGCATTATCAGAAGCAGCTACAGATTCAGGTACAAATTGATCTGAATAACCGAGCGCGGTAGCATAATCGCCAGTTGCTGAAACAGCATCAATAAAGTTACCGATAATAGAACCTGTTCCTGTGCCTCTACCAATTGGAAGATCGATACTTCCACTTCCGTTATCAATTTTGGTCTGTAATTCGGAATCGAGATCGCCATAACCAATTAGATCTGTAACCGCATATTCAATCGTAGCATCGGGAGTAGCAGGAATAGCGGATTCTTCCGTGTAAAGAATTTTAGAGAGATGGGAGAGATTATCGGAAGTCCCAACTTGTGTTGAGAGTTCTGATCCGAGTTTATCTTTATCAACGTCAATTGAAAAATAATTAGGATCTTCATTAAATGTCGCTTTAATATACGTTCCGGGTGCAATACTAGTATCAAAAACTGTATTAATACTTTCAACGTCACCTTCAACATCTACTATGGTTTTACCAGAAATAATCATGGTTCCATACGGACCAAATGATCCACTAACAGGATTGTCACTTAAAAACGTATCAATGCTATTAATATTTATCTCTGTTATATCTTTTCCAGAAGAACCCGTTGGTCCAACACTTCCAGTTGCCCCCGTCGGACCTACTGCTCCATCCGCACCGGTAGGACCTTGCGGACCAATAGATCCGGTCGGACCAGTTGGACCAACGGAACCCGTATTTTCAAAAAACGGTAAATCAACTACTGTTTTTTCTCCATCTCCTAACTTTTGTCGCGAATAAGGATGCGCATTATCAGGGTCATAAATAATCACCTCACCTTTCTTTGGGACAAATGTTGTTGCTTTATCCCAGTTTGCTTCTGTATCGTGCTTTAGAATAACTCGTGTTTTTAAAGTTCTTTCAGTTGCCATTTTTAATTTCTCCTTTCGAAATTATCGTTTCCAAATTTTTGGAGAACTGGACGGACCGTCCGTTCCAGATCCGCCCATAAAGGAGGGGCAAAACCCCTCCTAATAAAAGCAGTATTTTATTAACAAAAATTAGACGTCGGTCGAATCTCCACAATCAAATACAAGTGTAACAGAAGAATCCCAATCAATCGTAGGAGTGGTCGATGCAGTTCCAGTAATTTTAAGGCCAGAACCAGATGCGGCAGATACGCTTGTAACAGTACCTTGCTTAGTAACTCCAGGATATGCAGTGGTAAGATCGCTAACTTGCGAAGCAGTAATACTAATATCCTGGAATGTTGCTGCAATTTTACCATCAGTCTCGGTTAAAGTTTTGATAGTCTTTCCAGCTCCCATACCGGAAATATTAGATACATCAAGCGTTTGAATCTTTGCATCAATTAGACCATTAATATCCGCATCGGTTCTCTGCGTGTTCGTCCACGGAACAGTAACCGCAAGCTTACCATCCTTATCGGCTTCAACAGGATAAAATCTATTAGCATTTGCCGTAGGAACTGCAAGTGCAGAATTTGCATTTTTGGTTTCGCTCTTTAGAGCCACTTTATAATCAACGGTACCACTCGTTCCCCCATCACCGGTACGAATCAAACCAACTCCATTTGTGTGAGTATGAGCAGTATTGGTGTCGGTATCTGCCAGCCATGCAGGAGCGCCGTCTGTACCAACTTTCCAAACCTTGCCAGCATTGGATGCGCCGCCAGTTTTGGTAACATAACCATCAGCGGTTGCGGTGTTCTTAGCCCAAGTATTTGCTTCACCGTGAACGACATCCCATGTTGCTGCGGTAGAACCATTTTTAATGGTTTTACAAACCAGAACATCACTTGCGTGATAGCTGCCAAATGCAGTAGACACCCGACAGAAGTCTCCTGCTGAATCAGGAGTTAGCGCAGCAAGTTCAGTAGCGCTTGCAACTGTACCAAGATATTGAACCGCACCAGTAACCTGAGTATCTATATAACTTTTAACACCACCGGAGGTAATCAGGTTTGTAGAATTTGCAGTGGGAGTCGTATCAACTGCTTTATAAGCAGCCGCCGCGAGGCCCTTTACTGCAATATTATTCGTAGCGGTTCCATTAACAGTAAATTTTAAGGTACCATTGTTTGTGCCAGATTCAAGTTTAACCTCCTGGTGCTCCTGAAGTGCGCTATCTGCTTTTGCACCCTGTGCAGCGGTTGCATAATCAGAAGACGCTGTATATGCAGCGCTCCCAAGACCATGAACTTTAACAGATTGAGCAGTTCCATCAGATAGAGTAACATTAAACGCTCCATTTGTAGCTCCTTCAGCAAACGTATAAGTTGTGTTATTATCAGGAAGGGTAAACGATTGTCCGGAAACATCTGCCCAAGATCCGCCTTTTGCTTTGCTTTGAAGCTTCAGAGTGTGTCCGGAAAGAACCAGCTGATACTGCGTATCGGTGTCCGTTACTTTTGTATCGGTATCGGTCAGTTCAATTACAGTATCGCCAGTCTGGTTTACAGTAAAACTTCCCTTTTCAGAACCAGCCTGTTTAATTGTGATCTTACCATTTCCAACAGACGGAATCGTAGGAGTATTTTTAATTTCTGAATAATTATAACTCGGTTTTGTGCTCGCCTTAGCCCAATCATATACGTCGGCAGCCAATGCGCTTGTCCAATTAAGACTATTAAATCTACTTGCGTCTCCACTTTCGCCAGTACCGACTTTAAACATTATAGGAGGAAGAAGTTTATTAGCAGGATCTTTTGTATCAATTTGAACTACTGCTACTTCGCCCTTTTTAAGAACTGGATTATTTGCCACCCATTTATCATATGTGTCAAATCTTAATTGAATTTTTGTCTTTAATGTTTTTTCTGCCATATTTGTACTAACTCCTTCACTATTTCCAATAACCGTATTATTTGCTAAAATATTATAACTGGTTGCATTTGGGACTGCGTCAAAAGTTAATTTCCCGTCACTCGATATTTTAACATTCTGCGGTGTAGATAATTTTTCTGCCATATTTATTCTCTCCAAGGCCACAAGAAAAAACTTCTTGTGGCCATAAAATATTTATTTTAATAACGATCAAGCATTTCCGCCGTCCAGAACAAATTCGTCACCTTCGGCAACAAACAGCTTCTGAATGTTAACGGCCTTTACACCAATAGTTCCATCAGTAGAAACTTCGATAGAAGTATTATCTACCTTCACAAGACCGAGCGCAGCAGCAGTAGCGGCAGGAATATCACCATCGTGAAGAGCAGAATCCCACTTCGAAACTTTATCAGCAGTAATTCCATCAAGAACGGTCTTGTTGGCGTGCTCGTGAGCCTTGCCTTCAAGAGCGGCGATCTTGCTGTTTATCTCTGTTACTTCTGCCGGGTGGGACTGAATCCAATCCGCAATCTCTTTCAGTGTATCGAGAGAATCCTGTGCGTTTTCAGGGATTAGCGCGGCCGCAAGCTCTTCATTAGCAATCGTTCTAACGGACTTATTAGCATCATCGCCAATAAGAGTATCAACTTTTGCGCCAACAGTAGCAGCATTGCCGGTAGCCGCATCGGCAACTTCCTTTGCATATTCAACAACAGTCTTTGCCTTTGCGTCGGCAGGAAGCGTGCCAACAAGAGTGGTTAGCGCCAGAAGATCTGCGTCCGTACCATCAAGATCGGACTTTAGCGCGTAATCACCTTTCTTCTGATACTTCGCAAACTCATCGGTAAGACCAGTGACCTGCTCCATTGCATGAGTATGGGACTTGGCAGCATATGTATTTGCAAGATCAAGATCGGTAATTGCGGTTTGAATCTTTTCGGCAACAGAACCGGTTACACTTGCCGCACCATTCAGCTTAGTGATTGCATCAGTATTAGCCTTAATTGCAGTATCCATTGCAGGAAGTTTATCGTCGACTTCCTTTGCTGCACCTGCTGCGTCATACTTGCCAGCAAGAGCAGTTTCAAGATCTGCGGTCTTAGTGTAATCTGCTGCGACCTCTTTAGACATCGTTCCAAGACCAAGCGCGGTAATCTTGGTATCAACCATTCCTTCCGCGCCGGTTTTCGTGTAGGCATCTTCGATGCCATAGCCAGCCAGCGTGGTGGCCTTATCTGCCTTACCGTCAATCTTCGCTTTCAGCGCGGCAGCAAGATCTGCTTCGGCAACTTCACTCTTCGAAGCAAGAGAACCAAGGTTTTCAACCTTAGTCGAAAGAGCTGTAACTTTAGCTTCGACCTTCGCATCACCAGCATCAACATATGCTTTGACGGTCGTATCTGCACCGTCTGCATCCACCAAGCCAGCAGTCTTGGTTTCAAGAGCAGCGATTTTACCATTAGCGGCAGTTAGATCGGCTGCAAGAGCATACTTATCTTTGCCGTCCACTTTCAGAGCGCCATTGATTGCAGCGTCGACAGTATTCGCAACAGAACCTTCTGTCTCCGCAGCCCCGTTCAGCTTTTCGATCGCAGATTTATTGGCATTAATCTGCGTATTCATCGCGGCGGCATCAGTTCCGTGCGTAGAAATCCAGTCAGAAACCTCTTTCAGGGTATCAAAACTCGCATCTGCGCCATCAACGATTTTTGCAACCTCTTCAGCCGCGATTTCTCTAACAGACTTGTTCGCTCTGCCATCTTCTCCTTTGTCAACGCCAACCAGCTTCGTAACGTCGGCTTTAACACCGGCGTATCCTTCAGGAGTAGCCGCCGCAACCTTATCATCAACATACTTGTAAATACCGGAAGCGGCGGTTTCGCCAGCTGCTTTCGCACCGATTTCGGTTTTGATGTCGCCAACAGAAGTCTCAAGCACTCCAACACGGTTGGTTAGAGCGGCAAGATCTGCGACGACGTCTCCGGTAGAGGTTTGCGCAGCAAGCTTCTGCAGCGTTGCACCATCTCCGCCGGCAACAGTAATAATATAACCGGTTACAGTGCTATCTTCTGCAACAACGGCGATAAACTGACCGGGATAGGACAGAACACCCTTTGCATATTCAAGCGCCTTATCATAGCTTTCAAATACCGCGTTCTTGTCAAGAGGAAGCGGGTTAGTTCTGTTAATCGAAACGCCAACGTCCCAAAGAGCGCCGGCAGCTTTCATCTCAAAAAATTCTTGTCTTGTCATATATTTTTACCTCCATTACCAATTATCAAAATTACGATACAACGATCTTATAGGTGTTTGCGCCACTGTCTGCGGAAGCAGAGTTGACATACCAAACATCATAGGCAATGGCAGTAAAACCGTTAGCGCCCTCAACGCTCACTTCGGTCTTGCTCATCGTGCAAGGAGCACCGTTAACGTTGTTGGAGCACTTCACAGAAGTCTTCTTGCCCTTCGGAATCGCGAAGAACATCTGCTGCATTCCATTGGTTTCAATCGTCGCGGGGAACGAACCGTTGCGAGGAGTCAGCGCACGAATTTGTGCAGAAGTAAGAGTCGCAGCATCCAGAACTCCAGCCGCATTCTTGTAGCCATAGAACCAGTTACGATAACCGGTAACGGCGCCAGAAGTAGCAACGGCTGTAGTGCCAGCCTTGATTTGCGCAGCAGCGTAATCGTTACCGAGATTGGTCTTCGGAACTTTACCATCTCCATAAGTAGCCTTCGCGGTCAGCTTATAGTTGGTTGTTTCATTAACGACAAACGCCTCAAACGTACCGGTGGCCGCAGTCTTCGTTACATCGTTGGTATCTTTAATTTCCCAAGCAGTAACAGCAACGCCGGTATCTGTCGGAGCATAAGCATAGGACTTCTTGTCAAACGTAGCAGTATAAGCAGGAGTAAACGTTGTACCAACTTCTTTTGCACCAGCGCCAGTCAGAGTAATTGCGCAAGTGGGAGTCGGTTTCGAAGGATAAAGCTCTTTCGTAAAGATAGACTCAAACAACTTGTCGAGAGTCTTCCCCTTCGCAGGCAGGGTCTTGCTAGAAAGCTGGACATTGCCAACAGAAGTATAGTTTCCAGCAAGAGTAATATCTTTTGCCATAACAACGTTTTCAGCAGAAACATTGCCATCCATAGCACCCCAAACATCACCGTCATAAACATATCCCATAAAGGAATAAGATTCTGGCTCGGTGCCGAGAGCAGTCTTAATTACACAAATATCACCTTTGCTCGCAGTTTTATCACCAAGAGCGCGAGAGATCGCGGCGTTGTCTTCTTCGCCCGCACTTCTTTCTACCGAATAATAATTATCTTCGGCCGCATCGATCAGTGCCTGAATCTGCGCGGCATCTGTGCCGGCATAAGGCAGATCGTTCCACGCCGTCGTACCATCACCGAACTTGAATTTACGAGTATCATTTTCAACTCCGATTTCTCCTGCAAGAAGAACCGAATTAGCCGTTTTCCAGTTTTCAGCAGAATCATTTCTCATCTGAAATCTGGTCTTGATTGTTTTAGTCGCCATAAGCGTCTCCTCCACTATAAATTAAATTATTATAACCAGATCCAACCAAGATATACGAAGAAGATGCTTCGTCCCAAAGATATAATGATTGGTCATTGGTATCGACATAAATTTTTCCCTTTTGTCCAACTTCTGGGAATTTTTCGGAAGTATCATCGGAAACAACCCCTCCGACGCTTGAAGATTGCATAACAATTTCTTTATTGCTATCAACAACTCCAAGTTCCCAATCTCCTTTTGAATTTTTAACAGAAATAACGTCGCCCTCTATGCCCCAAGTTGGAGCCCATTCTTTTGCTTCATCAATTGTTAAAAATTTATTCTTTCTTTCAACCTTTTTTAGTAGCTTACTTTTGTCATAGAAAAATAACTCTGCAACATCTGCGCTATCCGAAGTTATAATTAGCGTTTCGGCAGAAATTGTTCCAGCTTCAATCGCTTCGTTAATTTTTTTTATACTTCCATATGCGAATTTCATTGGAATATTATCCTCCTGCCATTAGAAATAAATCAATTCGGCTTCCATAGTTCCTCCACCGGACGGCTTGTCTTTAATTTGTGTCAACAAATCAATAACCGTGTCCAACCGCGTAACTACAGAGTCCAAATTTACATCAACATTTTGCAACTTTTCGTCTACATATTGTTTAATAACCTTGTTTTGAACGGGTCTGGTTGAAGTATCCGACATTTCGGTATCACCCTGCCAGTTTCTGACGTATATCTCGTCAAACGTTCCGTTCAAAACGCAACAATTTTTTCCTGTCTTAATCACGTCATCACCCCTCCATCCAAAGATTCTTCAACAACCATTTTAGACGGTGGAGTTGCCATTACCAAACTCCCCATCTCAACTCTTAATTGCGCCAAAAGAGGCGCCCTTGCGTCAAACATTAATGTCTCAATTTGAGAAAGTGTAACGGATACACCGCCATCGACGACAACAAATGATTCGTCTCCGGTACACATTTCTTTTGTTAAAACTATTCGACCATATTGTGAGAAGGTAAATTCGGCATCGGTAACTTCATCTTTTTTAATCTGTTTTGAACAGAACAAAACAGTTGGCGTTGTTCCTCTGACCATATTTTACCTCCTTTGTTTAATAATTAATTTTAGAATATTTTTATTTTTTGAATTATTTAGATTTCGTCCAAAACACTTTTGAAAGATCAATTTTGAAAAAACAAGATTATAACTATCGTCAGCACTTCAATCGATCAATCCCCACAACAAAATTCCCGTTTTCACAAAGAATTAATTATTTTTGAATCCCAATTTGCACTTGGGTTTTTATCGAAATATTGCGTTCTCCGAATTGGCGCGGTTGGATCATACAAAGATTGATCTCCGATATGCTGAATTAACGATGGAATTGTTGTTATCATTTGAATGTGATTATATAAACACCACATATAAACCAAAAGATCGTCCTGTGAAATTTTATCACATCTTGAAAACATAAATTCACAAAGATCGTTTAAATATTTTTTTGGAATTATTATACAAGCACCAGAAATGATTCCAGCGCTCCAATAAGGAGACTCGTTTTGCACAACATCTTTGTCCCTATAATAATATGGAAATAAACCAATCACAGCGTTTGGATGTACTGTAATAATCTTTTCACAAATTTCTAAAAAATTATCACAAAAGTCCAAATCATCATCCATGAACATACAATGAGTACAATTTATTTCTTTAAAACTTTCCCATCCCTTTGCCGTATTCCAAGAATACGATTTATTTTTATATTGTGGTTCTAATTCTCTTAAATCATACCAAATATTTTCTTCCGACAATCCAATTGTGTTTATTGATTTTTGAGCAAAACCTGGGCGTTTAGAACAGGTTTTAATTTTTGTATATAAAATCATTATTAGGTATAACTTACTTTAATTTGTTTTGAAAATTTTGTTTTCAAAAGATCAATAATTTCTGCCTCTGTTTCTCCGCTAATTTCAGTTTCTACATCTTTTCCTATATAACCTACCGTTGGTCCTTCAAATCGCATTTCAAGATTTAATGTTATAAAACTACATACATATCCAATATATTCTTTTTCCGGGTAATCCACGTCCTGATATTTTACAAGAAGCATGTCGCAATTTTTTAAAATATCAAGTAAATCTTCTGGATAATAATATTTACTACCACCCGAAATATGATATTCAAGATATCCCAATTTAATATCATTTTCGTTACCGTCGGTAGAATCTTTCCATTCACCCTCCTTAAAAACATTAGTAACAGTCTTTACTTTCTTGTTTTCATCAAAATCTCTAACGATCGTAATTGAGCCATCTGCTGGAATACCAAGATTCTGTGAAATTGCGTAATTGGTCGGATCCATTGGCATATTATCGTCCGGAGCTTCGCCCGGATTCCTCTCATAAAGGTCGTCAGCCATAATCATCAGATTCTTGCCGTCTGGCTGTTCATAATAGTTAAGAATTGAAATCGCCATTTTATTAATACCTCACTTTTTTATTTTTAATTCAACTTAAATCGATTGGAACTAATTCTCCACCGATAAGTTCATTCTTTTCATTGCTATAAAATCGGATTCCGTAATTTTGACCCGTAGCAGCTCCATCTTTTAATTCTTCTGGACCATTGATAGCAAACGTTATCGGGACTTCGTATATTTCGGACGTTCCATCTTCTAACTCTACCGATACATTGGTTGTCTTCCCCGTAAAACAATATAGCGCACCCGGTCTTAATCCTTCAAACATTCCTTTATTTTCCATTGCGATGCGCATAACTTTTAGAGGAAGGCCGCCGGAAATACATCCAGATTCATTAGAGGAAGTACTATTGACACTCGCCATATTTAATCTCCTTTCTAAATATTAATATACAAACGGAAGATTGTTTATATTAGAAACGCTCAACGACATAATTCCATCATATCCCAAATTAAATGAAATACTCTGAATCAAAAATCTTTCGCGTCTCATATTAAAATCTTCCTCGTCAGTATATGTTACAATATTATTAACACTTAAAAGCGGATTAAACATAACAGAACTACTCAATGTGCTTTCCGCTATAATCTTTTTCCGCAACTCATAATCTGCTCGTTCTTCCGCCAACTGGTCGGTTGTAATATTAGAATCGTTAATTATATCGGCAACACGAAGTCCAATTCTTCCGACCGAAATTGGAGAAGTTGGATCTTCATTCTTTTTAACCGCCGTACAAGTATGTCCATTAACATTTGCCCCAACGACATAAACACAGTTAACAAAAGAATTTAGATCAATTGAAAAATTCTCATTTTGTAGATTTTCAATTGAATAATCATAAAGATTCGGTTTATCTCCATCCGAAATAACGTCGACCGTTGGAACAAAATTCAAATGTCCATATGAATCATAAAACACTTCTGCTGATAAAACATCGGCAATTTGCGTAATTAAATTTCCATAATTTGAACCAGCCGAAAGCGTTAATGTAACGGGCGTTACCTTTCCCTCAAACACAGGATGATAGAAAAATGGAATCGGATCAAGAACATCTCCTGTTCCACTGTCGTACCATAAAACATCCTGAATTACATCTTTAATAACCATCCCCGGTGGAACTTCAACAGTTGTTCCGACCGTACCGCGTCGCCCATTCAAAATCTCAAATTTGTCTGCACAACTAATTGACACCGTTTTTGTCTCTGTTGATTTAGACGGATTCGCCGACGTAATAACAAATACGCCTTTGTGAAACCAAATAACTAGTCCCTCGTCTGGCACTTCCAATCCGATATCGAGCAAAACCTTTGTATCTACCCACAAATTATTAATTGAAGGAGTATATTTCCCTTCCTGATTATTCAATGAAAAAGACAATGTTCGACGAGAACCATTTTGGTAGTTTTCGCTATACGAACCGCCAGACAAAATGTCTTCATTTGGCAATTGATAACAAATTGTTTCATCGGGATTTAAAATATAAATCTTAAAACGAGGGTAAATTGTTTTTCTTCCTATGATTTTTTTAATTTCTGAAATCTTTAAATATTTTTCAAGATCTGCGACGGCGGCATCTTTCCCGTCAATTACATATTCGTAATTTTCGCCGGATCCCATTTTGATTTTATTAGAAATTTGTGGCATTGACGCCGCCTCCTTGTATTATTTTAATCAGATTGGATTACGCGACAATCTTTTGCGTCCGCAATTTCAATCCAGTTAAACGAAATTTCTTCTGGTTGTCTATCCCAAGTTTCGTTTGTTGTATTTGTTGGATCGGTAATTTGAATAATAAACGTCTGTCCTTTTTCATCCCTCAAAAGTTTCGGATTTCCAGAATAACAAACATCACGCCATTTGTCCAACATATCTACCGCCTCGTTAGACGTTAGATTTCTAAATCCAAGAACAGATGCGGAAAGATAATCCACGTTAGACCCGCAAGCAGATTGTGTTCTTCCAAGACGTTCTTTATAGCCACCAAGATTTTTTGTTGTTCCATAAGTTTCTTGCCAAATCAAACTCGGTTCGGTTGTATTTGGATCTTGTGAATATACCCATTCTTTATTAGTATAATTGGCGTTAATCATTTCTCGACCCAATAAACACGTTACGCTACCGCTAACCGCATTTTTCACACCGTGGCTAAATATCGGATAACGAGACAATGTATCTTGTTGTGTTTTAGAAATATTCTGCGTTTGTGCTCCCGTAGAAACATTATATTTAAATTTCCAAACATCTTTTGGAGCAGCAGTAAACACTTTTGGATTATCGGTTTCGTGAAGTTCCACAATTGACCAACCTTGCCAACTAGTTTTGATTGGAACAATAATTCCAGACTGATATTCAACTCCACCGCCGACCATATTTTCTACGAGTCGGAAAACATATTTATAATAACGACCATTCCCAATATTGAAATCTCGAATTACGCTCGAAGCCTCCTCTAACGCAACCGGAGTCCAAACATCTTGTTCCATTGGTTTTCCAGTTTCTCGATCGTACCAAATTTCTTTTTTATAAACAGAAATTGAATATAGAGACTGGTCTGCATTAGATACGCCCTGTGCTGCTGCCGTGGTCATTAATTGACCATCCGTTCCTCGAACATTTTCAAAATTAAAAATACCAAGAACAGCACGGAGATTCTCATCAAGAACGTCTAAAATATTTGCATTTTCAATTTTTTCAGGAGCCCCGTTATCTGCTCGTGGAGCAATGCCGTTTTCCGAAGTGGAAACGTAGAAAAAATTTGATTTAATATATTGCAAATTTAATGATTCCGAAGTCCCAGAAACTCCAGCCTTAAGAGTGTTACCAGGACCAATTGAAAATTTAATCTTCAAGCTTCAGGGCTCCTTTCTTTTTTAATCAAAGCGGTCTAACCTATACTACCGCTTGATGAGGGTTTATTGAGATTCAAGTACCAAAATATTCTGTTGTGAACTAATTTATGACGGAACATATACCCCAATGCTTGTTCCATCTGCTAAGATATTATAACTCGTTGCACCTTCAACTGAATCAAAACTTAAAACACTTCCACTAATGCTTAAATTAGTAGGAGCAGCAAGTTTTGATTGTTCTGCGGAATATCTTCTGTATTTGTATGCTCCCGTACCAATTAAAGATTCATTTTTATAATATCTTTTATATGTTGGAAGTTCTGGAACTCTTTTAGTTTCATCCATTTATCATCCCTCCACAACGTAAATATCTCCGTTTGTATAAGTGCTATCAGTTGTCCCCACAAACCTATACGCTCTTCCAACATTTGCAGAAACAAGATTAGTGGCCATTTCTGCTGCAGTTGCAACATCTTGTACATAAGGGGGAACATTTACAACAACACTCGAAAGCAATTTGCCAGAATCAGGATTTACTGTTCCATTTACAGTTGTTGTTTTAGAGCTCGATGGAGTTGGATTAACAGTTACCTTACTCAATCCAGCGTAATTAGCATCAGGAGAAACAGAAACCGCAGAAAGTCCGGCGGTTGTTGTTTTTTCCTGCAATTTCGCGGTAACCAAAATATCATTGGTGCAATAAGTCCCTTGCGTAGCAAGGGTAACCGACGCTTTATTCAGTTCAATATTTGTTGTTGCCATAATATTTTACCCCATCATTCTCTAATAGATCCATCATAAGTTGGAATCGTACCAGTGATTTTTCCATCTCCTGTATAAGCAGTATATCCAGAAAGGATTTTTGCCGCAGTAGCAGTAGCATCGCTCAGATCGGGATCTGGAACAGCAACAACAACCGAAGCAAGTGCAGTAACGTCAACGGTGCCATTAGCTGTAATGGTCTGTGAACCAGTAGGAACAATATATTCATCTGGAATCGGATTAACCGTTACACTTGAAAGGAGTTGCCCAGCCTCTGGAGAGATTGTCTGCTCATCTTTTGTCGGAGTTGCAGTCTTTGCAGAACTCGGAGTCGGATTAATCGTAACACTTGCAAGACCAATTTTACCAGTGGTCGGATTAACGGTTTTAGCAGCAGTTCCAGCCGTTACCGTCTGTGCAGCGTCAAGAGGCGTTGCCGTCACTGTCACGCTCGACAGAAGGTTTCCGGCGTCTGGAGTAATGGTCTGAGCAGCAGTACTAGGAGTCGCACTCTTCGTCTGTTTAACGATAGTACCGGTAATCTTTGCACCGTTCACGTAAGCGGTGATTCCGGTCAGAATATCGGCAGCCTTTGCGGTTGCATCACTGGTATCCGCAAGCGGCGCCGCAGGAGTAGCCGTAACCTTGGAAAGAGTATATCCATCGTCTGGAGTAATCTCAACCGCATCCATTGAAACAATATCGATTGACTTTTCCTGCTCCGGTTTTGCAGTGTTTACATTGACTGTAACAGAACTGAAATATTTACCAGCAGACGGAGTAAATGTACCATTCGCATCGATCGTTTTGGTTTCAGTCGGAGTCGGGTGAACAGTGACGCTCGCAAGACCGATATTTCCTTCAGTCGGAGCCACAGAAATGTCCGTAGTTCCAGCGGTCACTTCTTGTTCGGGATCCAGCGGGGTTGCCGCAACGGCCACAGAGGTCAGATATTTTCCGACGTCCGCGTTAATTGTCTGCGCGCTCGTACTCGGAGTTGCGGATTTGGTTTGTGTCTGGATTGCATTTACGGTAACGGAACTCAGACCGGCATAATTTTCGTCAGGAGAAACGGTCTGGCTTGCAGTCGTTGCGTCAACAGTCTTTTCCTGCAGTGCGGGAATCACCTCAATGTCTTCTGCGCAATATTTGCCATTCGTCAGAAGAGTTGCGCCATTTTGAGATTTAAGTTGAATTTGCATAATATTTTCTCCTTTCAATTAGTTGTTTTGACTTTCGCCATTATAATCTTCAATAGTTCCAGTAATTTTTTCGCCGTTTACATATGCCGTTTTATCTAAACGAATATCTGCCGAAACAGCAGTTGCATCAGACGTGTCGAGTTGTGGAACATTAACGATTACCTTATTATAACCATCGAGTCCCTTTTCAGGAACATAAGTTTTATTTTCAATAGCATTCAGAATACCAAGAACCGCTTCTGGAGTTGCCTCCGACCACCCGTCCACACCATAAATATACTGCTCTTGAGTAGCATAATTGATTGCGAGAGAACCAAGCGCTGGTACGCCATAATTTGTCATTACTCGATAATATTTTGGAGAAAGTGGTCTTTGGGCATTCGGAAGCATATCGACCGTGTCCCACTTTTCCATCATTAAAAGTACGGTGTAGTTATTAGCGTTTTTCTTGAAATTTAAAAGCGAAATCATTTTGACTCCTCCTTACAAAAAATTTTACTTTTCAAAATTCTTTTTAACCAATTGAAGTGCTTCTTCGATCAAACCTTTCAAATTCTCCTTACCAAACACCTTTAACAGCATCTTATAAAATGCACCGGCATTTTTCTTGAAATATTCTTCAACCTCTGCCAGCTTCTCTGCACCGTGCCCCGCGCCAATTTTTTCCTCTGCCATCGTTACAAGCCCTGCAAGATATGTTAATAAAAGCTTCCTTTTATCTTCCTTTGACATCTTACAGAACTTAATAATCTGCGGTACAAAATACGAAAGAAAGGCGAGAACGACAGCACCAATACCTAAATATAAACCAATATTTTCCATAATTATTCCTCCAGCCTTTCCAATCGCTGAATTTCTTCGGCGATCTGATTTTTCTTTTTATCTGTTTTGTAATTCTTTTGTTCTTTTTTGAGTTCTTTGATTTTATCTTTTATATCTTCGTTCCACTTATATTCAATCAACGTCTGAACACAAGCAATTGCGTCGGTAATATCTAACGGCCTGTCTCCAATGTCAAAACAATAATTTTCACAAACTAACTTTGCGATGTCTTCCTTTTGCGGTTTCTCGACCTCGTACTTTCTTTTGTAGAAAGCTTTAACGCTAACAGAATGAACGCCGTCGAAATCATAAATTTCTACATCCGATTTTTCACAAGCAAGTTCCCAAATCGCGTGGACTTGAGCAAGCCCTTGAAGAGAGGCAATTGTGGTAAATTTACCAGCCTGATTTGGAAGTTTTTCTTTTAACACAAAAAATCGTTTTCCTAAATTTTGGCAATGTCTTTTAATACTTTCCAACACGGCTACGATTTTATCGTATATATCAAGCCAAACAGAATTTGCTTTTTCGTCTAAAACAATCATCCCAGACATTTCAACCCTGTTTGACCTAATATTAACAAGCGCCCAACCGGTCTTTTGCTTTGCCAGATCAAAACTTAAAATATAATCATAATTTGACAAATTGTAATTATACTTTACCAATTTTTCTTAACCTCATCGCCATAATATTTCTTCATAAAATCAGTTCCTTTTTTAGTTGCATCTCCCTCAAACCACGCATCATCATACGAAGGATATTCGTCGTCTTTATAACGAGGTACTTCAAATCTATTCAACCAGACTTGAATACAAATCCCATAAATCGTCAAAAGCAATCCAATAATTGCAAGTGCAAGAATTTTAGTAAAATATCCAATCCAACTAAACACTGCGCTTACAATGTAAATTGCGATAACAAGCAAGCAAGCATATAAAAGTTTTCCGTCATATGTTTTCTGCTCTCTCAACCAAAAACGAATAACACTCGGAATAGCAACAACAAAAACCGTAAAAGGACCATATCTAAAACACGCTTGAAGATGATGGCCAAGTTCGTGCGCGTTTAGATAGAAGTCGGTATTTTTAGGAACGAGAATAAAAGGACCAAGATTTAATCCATAATCGTCTGTAATTGGAAAATAGAAAATTGGACCAAATCTCTGCGGCTTATGACCACGAAGTCGTAAATATAAAGCAACGACGCACCCGACAAGAGTTATCGGAAGTGCCCAAGTAAACGAAAGAACCCAAATTAGAATTGTTAATTTTTTGTTACTTTTCATAAATCCTCCAACATAGGGGGTTGTGATAATTTCTCATCACAACCCTCTTTTTGTTTTTAGTGATTGTTTGCAGTCAAGATAACCTGATTACGAAGATCTGTCAAGAAGCGACGTCCATCAAAGTCGCTCTGCGTATTGAATGTAGCGTCAAGATTTTGAATATTAATCGAATTGTCGGTAGAAGAGTTAGAATTGTTAGTATGAAAACTATTTCCACCAAGACGAGCGATAAGGTTAGGAGCAACCTCGCCAAGAGCCCACAAATTGCGAGTAAGGTCAGCAGGAATAATACCAGATTTGGCAGGAAGAGAAGTAATTGTACCTTGAGGAGTAATAATGGATTCAAGACCATTTTCGTTGATTAGAGAACGACCACCCGGAGCTGAAAGAGTACCGGAATTATGCTTTTTACCAGAAACAATATCATCTATAGATCTCGGATTGGTTCCTATCGGAAGCTGCCACAAATCACTATACCATGCCGCAAATCCAGGTTCTGAATTCCAACTATGAGTTGCTATATTATATCCAGTCAATCTATATGTTTTACCATCCGTTCCTTTATACATAATATATTCCGCAAATCCGTGATTATTCATTATTACAGCTGGGCCAGATATTTCATCTATTGCCTGTTTTAATGTTTTATTTTCTGGATCATCAACCTTTTTAAAAGAGTCAAAAGATCCATCGGAATTTTGCTTAGCATATTTAATATTTTTTGCACTTCCAATATTAAATTGTTTATCATCGTCTTCCCAATTAAACATATCCCCTATTTGGAACGCCCCAATTTTTTTTCGATATTTCAATTTTAAAACAGACGTGCTTTCTTTATCAAATATACTTTTTTCGGCATCTGTTCCAGAAGCCAAATTTCCTCCATCTGGAGTTGGTCCAATCGGAGTATCTGATGAATTATATCCTAAATCAGATAAATTGCCACCAGCTTCAACATAACTTCTTTTTGCAGATGTTAAGTTCTCTAAAAGCTCTCCTTCTCTCTTTTGAGCCGCTTCATAAAATGGGGAATTTACGTTTTGTGCAATTTCTGCTCCAGTCATTCCACTGTTTTCAAATTCTTGATTATAAAAATTTTCTAAACTTTCTTGAGCGCTCTTAACGGATTTTAATGCGTTTTCTTTTGCTTCTTCGTTTGTTTTTTGCGTCGACTCAGTAATTCCAGCTTTAATTTGTTCTTTAATTTTATTCGCAAAATCATCACTTGTTATCGAATTAACGGCCGTAATAATTCCAGCAATACCACCCTTTGATCCATCACTACCAAGAATGCTTTCTGCAGTATCGATAAGAGATTCTAACTGTTTATTGTTTTCAATATTTTCAAGAATTTCTTTTTGCTGTTGTAACGAATCAATCTGGTACTGAATATTATCTTTGTCTCGTTGTCTTTCAAGTTCATCAACTTTATCCTGCGCAGATTTAACTGCTTCTTGATCTGTTGTATAAACAAAACCAACGCCAGCACGATAAACACGCTTCTTTTCTTTAGATGCATTTTCGAGAGCTTCTTTTGCTTTAATTAATTCAAGTTCTTTCTCGCGCTGTTTGTTGACATCGTCGAGAGAGTCCCGAATTGATTCAAGATTAGAAATCTCTGTTTCAAGAGTATGTTTTCCGTATTCTTCCAAAATTTTTGCCTGCGTATCAAGCAAATCAGTTATTGGGTACATACTTGTTACATATTCTTTGAACGCATCGTTATATTCTTTCATCTCATCTGTTGCGAAAATATCAACAATATCGGAATAAGAACCAGCCTTTTTAACACGCTCCTTAATCTCGTCAGAAAGATTAGAATTGGCAATCTCGCTTCCTTTTCCAAGAGTCATAAAATTGCTCCAAATTGCAGAATCTTTTGCTACACTTCCAGAAAACAATCCAGAATAAATTTCCCGCAAAGAATCTTCATCTGTCATCATTCTGATAATATTGTCAAGAATATTATCAGAACTTAAATCGGTGGTATACTTACCAAATTCATCAACTCCACGAAGTAATGTTGGGAATTGATTTGCAATTTTATTTAGATTTTCAGAGGTCAAAAGAGAACCATCGGACGCTGCAGATAGCAAGTCATTAAATGTTTGCATTTTTTCATTTAACTTATCTATTCCACCAATCGCAACATCAGTTGTTAGCCAGTTAAATGCTCCATCTGCATTTGCTCTTTCAAATTCTTCAACGGTCATATTCATTGCGTGTGCAATTGTTGTAATTCCGTCTTCATCAACAAGATTAATTTTATCAATTAGCTTATAAACAGCAGATTTGTCTACTTCTGACAATTGATTAATATCACTAATATCCTCTTTAATTAAACCAAAAGATTTTCCAATCTTAAGAAGATCTTTACTGTTTGCGAACTCTTTTAGTTGTTTTTGAGACATATTGAGAGATTTTCTCAAATCATCAACTGCATCTCTTGCCGTCAGCATATCTCCAACATTCTTTGTATCGTTTTTAAACAGCGAAGAATAACCGGACTGTTCGCGCAGATACGAAATAATATCAGAACGAGCGTCGCTCGTCAGCTGATTTCCAGCAAAAATATCCGGGCTGTCTTTCGCCCATTCGCGAGCAATTTGCACAATCACTCTATCAAGCGTTGCGTTGCCAATATCATAAGACTCCATTGTTCCAACACCGGAAGAGTAGAACGATGCTTGCATATAACCCTTCTTTAGGGCTTCGGAGTAATCTTCAATTTCTGCCTTGGCGGCTTTGATTGCCGCAGTAAGTTCTTTCTTTTTCGATGTTTCATCATCGTCAAGATTTGCGAGCTTCTTTTGATTCTCATTAATCTCCTTTTGAAGAGTATAACGATCTTGTTCTCCTGCCGCATATGTCTTTTCAGCTTCAAAACGAATCTTCTCTGCTTCAACACGAGCAAGCATATCTTTATTGCCAGTTCTTGCGGCTTTTTCAAAATACTCCGAAAGAGTTTGTGTACTGTCGCCGAGATCAATAAGTTTGTCTCCAAGCTCCGACTTTTCAAGGGCTTCGTTGATTGTTTCAACTTGCTCATTAAACTGCTTCCAATCGTCAGAATCCCACAACGCTTGATCTTTTTTGTTAAGATCAATTAGTCCGGTAACTGAATTTCCGATTCCCTTAATTGTTTCAAGCTGCTTTTTAGCATCTTCGACACGTTCTTTTCGAGCGACTTCGTCTGCTTTAAGAAGTTTATTAATCTCTTTACCGAAGAATCCACCCAAAATAGGGCCTAAAATTGGACCAAGAATTGTTCCAACTCCAGGAATTGCGCTGAGTAATCCGGTTGTAATAGCGGTTGTAGCGCCAGCTACTAATTTATCTTGAACATCACCTTCTGCAGACATTCCGGAAATAATACCCGCCGCCAAGCCAGTTCCGATCCCTCGAATTGCGCCCTGTTTCCAGTTAGCCTTGAGTTCTTGAGTACGCAATTGTCTATCTTGAATAATTTGATTTAGGTCTTCATCTTCAGAAAATCCATATTTTTTATAAATATTATTTCTTTGATTTTTAAGTTCGGCAATTCTGTCTCTTGTTAAGTCCTCGTTTCCAAATGCAGCGGGTCCATTTTTTAAATCTTCTATCTGCTTGTCTATAGAAAGAACTTTTTTCGCAGCAGAAGCGCGAATTCCAAAAAGTCCACCGCCAGAAACAATGGTTGACCCAGATAGTCCAGCCAACCAAAAACGTGACGGGACTCTGTCTTCCTGTTCGTTTACTTGGTTCATAGCTGAAGTGGCCGACGAGCCAGAAGGAGGAGCGATTGATTTTATATTAGAGATACTTATATCGTCTATATTGTGCCTATTTCCGTATTTCCATTTTCCATCAACAGTCTTATAGACATATTTGCCATTTAAAGTACCATATTCGGTAGCCCAAGATTTAACGGAAGGAGTATTTGACGCCGACATCGGAGACGCAGATTGCGCCGCTTGTTTGGCGTTTTGAGCATTGCTATTTCTATCAAGAGCGTCGGCATTTCTATTTAATGCATCAACGACTTTGTTGTTAGAATTAACAACCTCGTTTCGAGACTTCTTTTCGCTCGTGTCCGCTCTTTGCTGTTCATACTTTTCTTTTTCTTGCTCTGCCTGTTGTGTCATCCTGTTCGGGCTAAACCAAGCTTTTGTTTTATTCCACTTAGTCCTTAAACGGCCTTTCCCTTCAGAAGATTCAAATCCGAAGAAATCGGCAAGACGTTCCAGGTCGGTTGTAAGTTTGAAAGAGCGAAGAGAAACGACAGTAGACAAAACCATAGAAAGTGCGGTTCCGAAGTTCTTAATTAAAATAGTTAAGCCAGTAAAGAATGTTTTTACGGCTCCGCTCGCTTCAAGTTTTTGTGTAAATCCTTCCCAAGCCGCAGAAAGTTGATTAATGCTATAAGCAATACTCTCATTATATGCTTCCATTTTACGAGCAGCTGTACCTTCTGCTTTTTCGGCTTCGGAAATTGCTTGCTTATATGTGTCGTAATTTTCCATATAGATCCCGAAAATATTGCGCTGTCTAACTTTTAATATTCGGTCGGTTCATAACTCCGACCCGAAATTTAATATAATTTAATTATATCAAATTTCAGCTTACGCTTTCGCGTAAGAATAGACCATTTCTTAACCCTGTATTTTCATACCGAGCCACACCATTTCCATTTAAGGGATTTTCACCCACGCCTTTATTTGCGCCGTACTCCTGTAACATAATTAATATGCCCCTCATCGGGGGATGGTCGTTGAACGTTCTCCTTGTGAAATATTCATTTAGGAGCTTCGCTGCAGATCTACCAATCCTTTTGTTTTCAAACCGTCATAATCTAATTTCTTGATTATTGTGGTAAAAGGCTCTAAGATTTTACCTGCAATTAAATGTGTTCTTTGTGTGTATTTTAGCCCACACACAGGCGCTAGTTCACCTGCGAGTGCCGTTGAAACGGCATTCTTTTCGACGTCTGTAAGAGTTACCCACTTATCAGCAAGTTCATCCATAACGTCGTCAAAATCACGCATATCACTTGAAGACGAACGAATTTTAATTCCAATCGCTCCAAGCACCTTTTCGGTATCGTTTATAGAACCATTTGTGTCATCAATATCATCAGAGTCACCAACCAAAGAAGTAAACGCACCAGCTTTAACGTTTCCGTATCGCGCAAGAATCGTTCTGAAAGCGTTACCAACGCTGCTTGCATCCTGCTGTGATACGTCAATCATCGTAGTCAATGCCGCCGCTGTCTGGTCAAGATCGAGCCCTGCTTCACGAGCAACCGCAGAAGTTCTCGAAAGGGCCGTAGCGATGTCGCCAGCTGTGGTCGCATACTTCGCATCGAGCTGCGTCAGCTTATCGACAATGTCCATCGAGTCGGTTGCCTCAATACGGAAGCCCTTCATAACGGAAGTTAGCGCTGTAACAGACTGATTCATATCCATAAAGCCAAGGCGAGACAGGTATGTCGAAGACTTAATCAGTTCGTTGGCTTCAGAAACGGAATAACCCTGTCTCAACCATTCCGCCGCAGAAGACGCAACTGCTTGAGTAGTTGTACCCAGCTGCATTGCAAGGTCGTTGTAAGTATTCATCATACTCTTCGCTTGCTCGGTATTAGAACCAGTAACAATACGAAGATTCGTCATTGCTTCGTCAAGCTTTAAAATATTCTGATAAACTTGCTGAATTTCTTTGCGAGCAGTATTGAGAACTTTTGCCGCAAGACCAAAGTCGACAATGCGTTGAGTTGCTCTACCAATATCCGCTTTGATATATTCGAAGATGTTAGAATACGGTTTCTTCGCATAAAGCGATTTCATGGCTTGATCTCTTGCGAGCTCATTTTGCGCATCTATAATCTCTTTATCTTTAATACGAGATTTTCCCTCTTTTGCGGCCGCAGCTTCTTCTTCGTTTATTTTAGCAATCTTTGCTCTTGTTTCTTCAAGTTCCTTATTATAAGACTCTTGAACGATAATAAGATTTTGCTTTAATTTACCCGTACTTGTTGCGGCATCTCTTTGATATCCACCAACCTTAACAGAAAGTTCTCTTTCTTTCGCAAGAAGATCTGTGTATTCTTTAGTATATGCAATATCGGCTTGAAGCTGTTCTTTGTGAACACCCCTCTGTGCGCGAGAGGTAGCAACACTCTCTTTAACTTTAAAAGCATCCTTTTGTTCTTTGGTCCACGCTTCTCTGCTTGCACCGCCCGTTCCTTCAAGAATACCGCTCAAAGCATCATTAACACCCTTTAATAGCTCCGTAAATTCAGCTATTTGTGTGTTTGTTTCGTCGAGGTTATCTTGCATATCCTCGCCACCGCGACGTTCTATTGCTTCTTTTAGATGTTGTAATTGAGCTATTTCCGTCGTTAAACGAGTTCTGTCACCGAGTAACGCAACGGCTCTCTTATACGATTCATCTCTTCGAGATTCTTCTTCCGACTTCTGTTGTGTTTTTGCTTTGCTCTTCTGTTCAGCTTCGTATTGCTCATATGCAACCCTTGTGCTTTCTTTTTCTCTTTCCTCATCAGAATTAGCTTCTAATCCATACTTCTTTTCATATTTGTCTATTTCGCTTCGCAATGCGTCAAGTTGTGCGCTTTTAGCCACGATCGACTTACCGTATTTTTCTGCAAGTGTTTCATCGCCCGCAGCGTTTGCATCTTTTCGCTCGTTCTCCAGATCAAAAATCTCTTTTTTTAATTTAAGTTCTTCTTTTAATTGAGAGATGTATTCATTTTTAGCTTTGGTACGAGCTACTTCAGCCTTCACATCTTCCGCTGTTTTTGCCTTTATTCTATCAGCAGTTTCATCAGCTTCTCTTTTTCGAATTTGTTCATCTATCTCTTTTTTCTTTTCATCTGTTATTCTATCATCTTTTTTGAACAAATCAATTTGAGATTGTGATGTTTTTATTCTATTTTCTATATCCGTTATTTCTGATTCTATTAACTTTCTATCTGCTGTCTCCGAGTCTGTTAACTTTTTATCGGGAGCTTCTTTCTCTTTTTTTTTGAAGACGTCCAAAAGAGCTTGTTTGTTTGCAAGGTCTTCTTTATCCTTATAAAGCTGATCAACGGCTTTTTTAGCTTCAGAAACAAGGTTTTTTTCGCGGGAGGCTGTTAATTCTTTCCTTTTATTAGCGAGCCTTTCCTTTGCCTCTTTATACGCAAGACGGATGGCTTTACGGTCCGCTTCGTCGGGAGCACCTTCTTCGTCTTTCTTCCATCTTGTCTTAATCTTTTTCTTTTCTTCAGCTATTTGTTTCTTTTTTATGTTAACAATCTCTCCGGTAGTTATGCCTTGTGTTATTTCGAGATCTAACAGTTCTTTTTCAAGCTTCAGCCTTTTATTGATAGCCGCAAGAATTGTTTTCGTTTTTGAAGCAGAAGAAACGCTTCCTCCCGGTAACGTTTCGACGCCGCTCTTAAATTGAGCTCTATCAGCTTCTGTAACATCGGAGGGTGTTCTAATAAGACGAGCAAGACCGCTTTCATCTACTTTGCCACCACTCCAAGTAACCGCCTGTCCTCTTGAATTAATTAAGACGATACCACCGCCTATATCTTGATCGCTAAAGCCGCCTCTGCCGCCTTGGTTTTCATAAAGAATACGCATAAATTGCGTAATATCATCTTTTGAACCAAATCGGCTTCCGCCTTTCTTAACAAACTCACTATAAACAGCGTCAATTATTTCGTCTTCTTTTTGTTTATAAGTTTCAAACCCCTTTTTTATGTTCCCGTTTTCGTCAAAAACACCCGCATTGCGGTATGCCCACGTGTCTTTCCCATAACGCATCTCCATCTCGCCACGAAGTTGTTCTGCGAGAGCTTGATAAACACGGACCTGTGTTTTTTCGTTATCAGTAATTCTATCATGCCCAGTCTTCCAGTCTAATATGGTAATATTTCCATTTTCATCAACAGCTAACGCATCAAGAATACCGTGTGTTAAATTACTTCTTCCGGAAGCAGAATCAGAAAGTCTTAATTCGGAAGCTCTTATTTTACCAAAATTCTTCTCTACCGTTTTAAATATTTCTTCAACATATTGCGCGGCAGAAGACACTTTAGACTCTATCTCTTCTTGAGAAAATCCGAGATAACGCATTTGAGCGCGAAGTTCAGCGTTATACCTTCTAACATCGTCTTCTTTTTTCGTATCCCTCACGCCGCGTTCATTTAATGCTCTTTGATCGGCAATAGAGTGAACATAGGAACCGAACATTCTACTTATCGCAGAATCGGCAGCTTCATCGAAGTCTTTTTTGGATGTAAATCCAAACGCCTTCATAGCGTCTTTATGAGCTCTCTCTCCGATTGCGTTTAGTGAGTCAATATATTTATTTGTCAATTCGGAATATTCTTGCTCATTTCCTTGCCCTTTAGATAAATAATAAAAGTTCGGAATATTTTTATCACTAAACCCGGCAGTTTTTAATACCCTTTCTGTCAAATCGTCGGCGTCAATTTTCTTTCCATAAGAAGAAATATTTGGCGGGAACACAAGATCTGCAATATCGTGAGCGGTATAACCATAAGAATGACCGGTTCCGAACTTGCTTATGTCTCCGACTCCGCCGTATCCACCAGCTCCGCCACCACCAGACAGGATTGAAATTATTTGTTGTAAATATTTTCCAATATCGTTTAAAGCAGTCGTATTTCCGTTTAACGAACCTTCGAGTGTTTCGGTATTAATTGGACGAATTCCAAGCGACTTCAAATACTCCGCATACTGTGCGTCCGTATTTGCCTTTTGATTGTCAGCATTAGCATATTTGCGTCGAGCCATCGCTCCGACTTGGGCGCCACTTCCAAAATTACCAGAAACAAGCTGCATACCAGTTCGATCATAGAAGGTACTTTGAAGTTGTTTCATCATTGCCTTAACGAACTCGATTGGAAGTTTTGCAAAATCTGCAGTAGCAGCCGCCCTTACAAGCTTGCCATCGTCCTCTTTTAATCCGAACATATCATAAGTCAATGAAGTCCCGGCTTTTTGAGCAATCTCTTGAAGTTGATCAAATACGGCTTTTTTATCCTTGACGCCTTCAAACATCGACCAGATATATCTTGCTTCGGTTGGATTTCCGCCTTTTAAAAACCCATCAGAACTTTTTATAAGCCCATTATTAACCATTGCTTCAAAATGACTAGACAAATCGTAATTGTTTTCCAAGCTATTAAGATCTGTCAACATTTTGTCGCCTTGAGCAAGCAATTCATTATATGTTTGTGTAATCTGTTCCTTCGTTAAATCTTTTTCTTCTGCTACATTAAATTTTTTCAGAGCGGCATCGATTAAGTGTTTATATCCGACAACATTCTGTTCGGTCATACCAAACACGAACTCACCCATTCTCGAAAGGGCAAAACCGAGCTCGCTATCGTCCATTCCACTATCTTGCAGTGCGTTGGTAAACTTGCTGTGAGCGGAACTCCACAAACCGGCTTTACTTCTGTTATTTCTTTGAGCAACAGCAACAACCTCTTTTATTCTATCGTGCGTTTCTTTATCTGCGCCAAAATAAGAATCATATTGAATTTTGCCATTGTTGTCTACCATTTGATTGGCGGCAAGAAAATCTTTATTAAATTGAACCCACGCTTGATCCCGTCTTTCAATTTCCTCTTGCTCTTTCATCCATCTGTCATATTCATCAATGGACATCTGGGCAAGTCTTTTGCCCTGCATAACATTAACAAAAATGTGGTCTTTATCGAAGTCACCCTGCATACCAGCAGCAAACGCATTGGTAACATTGCCGACAGACTCGCCCGTTAAAGTAGAATCGACATAAACAATACCATGCCGAATATCCATCATATTATCAAAATCGGGGTATCTGTTAATGTTCGCTCGAATATACTTTCCAGCTTTATATTTTGCATTTCTAGGATCTGCAGCATCCAAAATCTCATCTTGGAGACGTTTGGCATCCCAAGACCTATACGTTTTATCCGCCTCTTCGCCATACATATAAGCATACTGATTTCGTAAAAATCCAATGTCATCGCCAATCAACTTTCGAATTTTTTCACGAGAAGCACCAACACCACGATTAACAACATTTCTCAAATTTTTATTCACATCGTCGTCGCCACCAATAGCCTCATCGTCAATGTTCGCAATTGCAAACCATCCAGAATTTTTTAACTCGTGTTTGTAAATCTGTTTTTGAAGAGCGCTGTCCTTATCTGTCACACTGTCAATTTGTCTCTTTAATATGCCAGTTCCGAGGTCCGTAAGTTTGGCGACTTCCTCCGTGGCATCGACTCCGTCTTTTATCAAGTCATTGACATTGATTATTCCACGAAGAAGAGACACCATTCCCTCCAACGTTTCCGCCACTTGATAACTTTCCGGGGCGCCAGACCCGAAATCTAAATTCGCATGCGGAGACATATATGTAAATGCAAGCTGTCCGCCTCCATAAACTCGTCCCTTTGAGTCTTGAACTCCTGCAGCCAGCGGCATATTTTCCTGTCCACGAACAATAATTCTCGCAGATTCTTTAAATTCTTTGACGGCAGCGGCAATTTCGTCTTCTGTTTTACCGGAACCCCTCAAATCGTCTGCGATTTGCTTCGCTTTGGCATCAACTGCCTCGTCAATTTTTTGATATATGCTCCCCGCATAACTTTCTGCCGTAATATCTCCAGCGGCATATTCCAGTTTTGCAAGTTGATCGGCGTCTATGCTGGAAATTTTAATATCGGCGTCATCTCCGGAACCAATAACGATATCTCCAGCTTTTTTTTTGTAATTGGCAACAGACGCGTCTGCAATATTTTTGTTGATACGCTCTTTTAGTGCGGCTGCTTTTTTGTCAATATCTTCCTGTTCTTCTTGATAATACGCAATTGTCTGACCAAGATCTTTCCCGCTTTCTCTCTGATAAGCCTTCAACTTTCTTCCGATAGCAGCATATTCTCTAACACCATAACCACCCGGATTATTATACTCGAAGTCGTAAAGCATATTTAATGCTTCAGACATCATATAAAAATCTTCTTTGTTTTGTCCAAAGTCTGCCCCGGCCTTGATAGCGCCTCCGGCAAATTTATCTCCATAATTAGACAATAAATACATAAACGCCTCTTGTGCGTTTATATATCTCTGATTGCCATTGGCGTTGGTTTGTGTGTGGGTAGAAAACAGTCCGTTAGAAAATGTTAGAAAGTTTTTGAATGGGCTATCTGAATCGGTTGTTATTCGTTTTACAAACTCCTCGCCTTCGGTTGTTAATTCTTTCTTAGATTTATCATAAAGTTGATTGTAAATATGTTGAATTATCGCAAGGAGTCTGCCTCCTCTATTATTTAATCCAGCCTCTTCTCCAAGTTTGATAGCATCAATAGATTCAACACCAAGAATATCTTGTAAAAATGTCAAAAACCGATCGCTTACCGCAGATGCCAAGTTTCTGTCAGCCGTGTACGCGCCTCCGACCTTTCTGCTCTCCATAAGGTCTTGTCGCTCTGTGAAAACAAATGTAACGCTTCCGCTCTCGTTTTTTTGAGTCTCAAGTTCTGTTATTTTTCCAATATCAATATCAGGACGAAGCTCTTTAAGCATCTTACGAGCGTCTCCGCTATATTTCGCGTGAAGTTCCTTATATCTCGAAGCAGACACCTCTTGCTTTCTGCCTTTATGAAGCCCACTTGTTTCCATCATAAGGCTTTCGCGCATCAACATTGCGTCGCCGCTAATACCACCGAGCGTTTTTTGAAGTTCCGCCTCTATCTCTTTCTTTTCATCTTCATTTGTGGCTTTTGCGAGCTTTTCTTTAAGATTTTCTCTATATTTAAGAAACAACTCTCTCAAATATTCTTCATGAATATTCAAGACATTGGAAACCATCAAATCTCCGGATTCTGTCAGTTCTGCGACGGCGTTTCCTATGTTTCCACCGTAAAGAGCTGCCGTTTTTTCATTAACAATAGCGGCCTGATTTCTCGTTTTTCTTGCTTCTCTAGTTTCTTTGGTATATTCTCCGTATTTCGTCGCTTGTTGCGGGTGGCGAGAATGTTCTGCGCTAATATCTCCTCCTGGAGACATCCACGCAGCAGGAGCCAGACCATAAACACCCGTTTCTGTTGCGTTCGCCGCACTTCCAGCAATATCCAAGCTCCATCTACGAAGTTGCGTCGCGATACCTTCAAGCGTTAATTTTGTGGTTCCCATCAAACGAGGAATAACATCCTGAAAATCCGTGACTTCTTTGGTAACGGCATCCCAATCATATGTTCCGGTTTTATCGCTATGAAATTGTGACAGTTTAAGAACGACATCACTTAACATTTTGAAGGAATTTTCTTCCGACATCCCATATTGTTTTGCAACAACATAAGCAACCTTACTAAGAGCATTTTGCGCTGTTATAGTTGCTTGTCCGGCACTTCTATGCGCCGTAGACTCACCCCTAAACGCCGTTGTTGACTCTTCGGCTATTGTTTTTTTTGTAATTGCGAAAGCGTCCTGAACAGTCTTCACTCCTGTTTCAAGCACATTAATCAAACCGGCAATATCTGCTTCAATTCTTGTACCGCTGACGGCTTTTCCACTGCTATCCATATAAATAGCCGGTGTATTTGCAAATGACATACCGCCGCGAACACGATCCATACCGATTGTAGACCCGGCGCCACCGCCCGTAGAAATGAAAACGCTTCTCCCGGATTCTCTCATAAATTTACGCAAGTAGGCGTTTCCGGCGCCTCCGCCGCTCTTTTCAGCTGCCTCGTATGCCGAGACCTCGGCGTTCGTCATTGACAATAACTGAAGTCCTTGTTTCGTCTCATCATAAACTACTCGAAGTTGTTGTGTTCCCTTACTCTTTGTACGTATTTTATTTTGAAGCTGTGTTAATAATCCTTCGAGAGTATGGCTCGACTGCATCGCTTCTTGTGCTTGTTTAATTTGCTCTTTATTACCGGCATAAATTTGCGCCACGATGGTGTTCTTATAGCTTCCTTCGACAAATTCCTTTCCACCTTTTTTGCCCCTTAAATAAGACACGGCACTTCCAGCTTCCATAGCGCGAGAGAGCTCATGCTCTGCTACGTCCATATTCTCATATGCTTTTGTTGCCGCCGTCATTCTTTGCTCAACGGCTTTGCAAGACTGTTCAACTTGGTCAGCTGTTTTGATCCCAGCTCGTTTCATTTGCTCAGCAGATTGTTGAATTTGTCTATTCGTTCTTTCATCATATTTAAGGGCTTCTTGCATTTTTTGAGCATCACTACCGGCGGCCACATATTCTTTTACGGCCTTAAGCTGATACTCGGTATGTATTCTCCCAGTAGCTCTTTGAATTTTCTTTGCTTTTGCCCTCGCAGATTTAAATTTTATACCACGCGATTCGATTATTTGCCGCACATCAGCAGAAACTTGCCCCTCCGCATCCTGCAGTTCCCCTATTGCAATTTTTTCCAATACATCCGGATCAACAATTTCATTAATTGCTCCTTTTACTTCATCAACGGCAGATCGAATTGTTGCGCTAACAAATTTGGCCATTGTTCCTTGTAATGCAGAATAATTTTTGTCTGCATAAGAGTGCCCGTGTACATTTGTTTCATTTGCCCGCAGTTCTTTGACTTTATTCTCAAATTCTTCATATACTTCTACCGAAGAAATTGCTTCACGAATTCCTTTTGTTTCATCTCCTAATTGAGCAAGAAATGTATCAAAAAGATTTTTTCTGGTTTCTATTGCGTTTTTTACGGCAATTTCAGATTTTTTTGATTCAGAAGCAATTCTTTTTGTTTCTTTGTGCATAAGCTCTATAGAATTTTCTAAATCCTTCATTTGGTCGGCCGTAATGTTTGAACCGTTTTTAAAATTCTCTGCGATAGATATAAATCTTTCTGCAATGTCCGTAATATCGGAATTTGCAAAATTAAAAGTACTCATATCTGCCATAATATTTCATCCTCCGTTCATAATCATTTTACTAAAAATTTCTCCTCCCGGAGGAAAATTGGCGCTTCTGAATAAAACGCCAATTTGATTCACGTTTTATTCTTTTGCGCCCTCTTCTTCCGAGCCCGTATTTACCGCTTTATATGCGGTTTCTTCAACAGCGTCTGCAACTTTATGCAGGAGTGGATCGCTCGATCTCGCAAGTGTTGCATAATCGTGAAGAATCTTCGGATCAGATTCCAATCTAATCCTCTTCACTTCTTTGGTCAGCTCTTCCACGCTGTCGGGTGTCATCTTGTTGATTGTCTCAACTAAACTATATAAGTTCTCAAACGAAAACATATTTTCAACCATCCAAACTACTCTTTCATAATCCGGACGACAATATTCCAAAATCATATCGCACACGCCAGATGCCCACAAAATATCATAAAATGCGGCGTCCTTTACTTCAAGTTCGTCTTCCCATTCAATATTCGTATATGCAAGAAGAACATTGAATAAAAGCGAGATTTCCAATGCTTGCGGAAATTCATCAATTGAATCATCCGATGTTCGCAAATCGAAAATCGCTTTCTTCACGAGTGCATTTTTCATCGTTAGAGGCAAAAAAGATTTTACAATAATTTGATTTTTAATCTCATTAAATTTCTTTTCTGCCTCTTTATCTTCTGGCGAAACAAGCCACGATGAAGCTGTTTCAAGTAGGTCCAATATATCTACCAAATCAGGAGAAAGGTTTACTTTTAAATCGTTTCCCATTTCCCGACTTTCTTGTTTGTTTTGTTCTTGTATTATTTGTTTGTTTTCTTCCATAACCCCTTTTGATCTCCTTTCATAAAAAATAAATAAATTAAGTTGTAACCACCACGGTATTAGACTCCGGACTAATTGGAGAAGACCCAATAAGAACCACATCACAATTAAATTTTATGTTAGAACCTATCCATATTTCTGTTGTTTCTTCTGCGGCGCCTTCGGCAAGATATAATAATTCTGGTTCAATCCGATCTCCAACTGGAGTGCTTATCAAAAAACATTCGGGCATATGCCCAATATAAGAAGTGCCAGAGCATTCAATTTTTATATAATATTTTGAATTTAAAGAAATGCTACTCGGTTTTTCTTGCCATTGATTTGAGCTTACTCTAACCACAATAGTTGATCGAGTATCACCAGAAAAATACGCCGCAATCGCTTGATCTATTTGTACGCCTGTATATTGACTTACATAATTTGCCATTTATTTTTTTACCTCCTTTTATAGACTATTTTTTGTGAATTACCCAGCCCCTAAAGGGGCGTGGGCTTCCTGCTCAATGAAGTTTCTTCCACACATAACAAATTTACGTTGCTTCAAGTATCAACAGGCTATCCCCGCAGTTCCTGCGGTTCTTAGATTTCCAATTACTCATACTTTATTTGTCACATTCATCCCAATCCCTAAAGGGATTGGGATGAATGCTCCATCTTTTAAAAACAAAATTTCTGTTCTTCTTTTAAGTAAAATAACAAACTTTTGTCGCGGTAAATTCAATATTTGTATAATCCGTATAACTGTTATTATTTTTATCATATTTTTGAATTTTACACGTTACCGAAGTTGTATCCGAAAGCACATTATTAATATACATCACATAATCCGTTGTAGCATTAAGGCTATAAATAAATTGATGTGAATTTGAGTTGTTTTTTGTAGTGTGCAACATTGCTCTAGAACTTCCAAAATTTATCACATAAAGACAATTCGCATCAAGAGTTGCGCTTCCGCTCGTTGATGTTTTAGAGATCGTTCCAACCTTACACTCATTCGAATCTACCACTAGCGTTTTAATTTTTGTCGGATAAATAACGGTTCCAACATCTCTTCTCTCTCCGACTTCAAAAGAAATTCCGTCTATTGGAGATTTTATTTGATTTACATTATCTAAAATAACTTGATTTATATAAGCCCCATTTTTAATTTGTGTAATGGTGAAATTTCCGATTGAAACATTCCCATTTCCAACCATTAAATCATATCTTGTGCTTGGATTTCCGATTTGAATCATATTTCCAGTAGCCGAAGCACCTTCTCCAATAGCAATACCTCCTTCTAAAGCACTTGAACCCTGTCCAATTGCCATTCCACCAGTTGCTTCCACTTTAGCTCCTGCACCAATTGCGATTGAACCAGTCCCAGCAGCAGTTACATCACGATTTGTTCCATTCTCATCATAGGAACCAATTGCTATTGCCTTACTCGCCGTTGCTTGTGCTGGACATCCAATGGCTACCGTTCCAAAACTGTCCCCATTTGGATTTCCAGCTACTGCGAGATATCCAAATGGAGTGTTATCGGGCCCACCAACGGCATAGACCTTAGTGTTAACTAAAGAATTATCTTTCTCTCCAGAGCTACCATACCATACAGGCGGTGTTAAAAAAGTTGACATAATTTTATTCCTCACCTTCCTCATCGTTTTCTTCCTTATTCATATTAGCAAAAAAGTTTTCCAATGACTGTGTGTCGCTAATATTTGAATAATATTTAACCATTTTTGGATCTGCCCAACGGAAAATCGTCTGCACAACATCAATCGGGTATCCAGCAAGTTCCAACGCCGTCGAAGTTGTATGTCTCACATTATGGACGAAAAAGTCTTCTCCAAGATATTTTCCAATTGTTCTTGCAAAGGAGTTAATTGTTGACTGCGTTGCTTGTTCATACGAACCGTCGTGGTAAACAACAAACATCCAACCTTCTTTAATTCCGAGCTCTTCGCGCTTTTTGCGCCACAAATCAATATAATGGTCTAAATCAACCAAATTACGAAACACAATTCTCGTTACAACTTTCCCGGCTTTTCCACGACCCTTTGTACGAATCTTATCTGTTTCATAGGCAAGTCCATTATAAATTAGTCTATCTTTTTCGAAATATTCCATTTTCATTTGAATTACTTCGCTTTTGCGCATTCCGCTTGCCGCAAGAACCGCAAGACAGCAAGCGACTTGATATTTCTTATCTGCTTCCAATTTTTTCAAACATTCTTTAATTTGAGCCATTGTTAGCGCAGGACGCTCGCGAACAAAAGCTTTATCCACTGGTTCCAAAACTTTTACAAGATTGCGGAACTGCGGATAATCTTCATCCAAAATTCTTTCAATAAAATTAGATAAACTTGAAAGGACGGCTCTCATTGAACAAATTCTGTTCGGAGAAACCTCCAATTCATTTGTCAAATATCCAAAATATTTAACAAATTCTCTCTTTTTTAGATCAACAAAAAATTTATTTTCGCATCTCTCCAACACAAACACGAAAAAAGTACGTAATTGTGCTTCATATTGTTTGATTGTCGCAGGAGATTTGTTTGCCGAACGCAAATAATCCGTAAATTCGTTGATTAGATTTTTATTTTTTTTATTAACTTTGTCCCACTTTTCTGGAGTGACCAGCGCGTGGTATACTGTCGAGCGTTTCCCCATTTTTTGAGGACCTCCTTTCTGTTATTGTAAATTATTGTTTTTATTATTTATTTGTTTTTGAAATTCCGGTTAACCTATACACCGGAAGGTTTATACATTGTTGGGCAATATAGTTAATGATAAGTGCTGAATTACTGGAGTATAAATTTGGAGTCAAGTCTCTTGTTATAATAATATCAACGTTTGATAAATCAAAGCGTGTGTTCTCTACATAAACCGCTCCATTAATAACAATAGCATCTGCAGAATCCAATGTTATTCTGTCTCCGTTAATTAATGTATATGGACTTGAAATTTCATCGTCGTTAACTTTAACGGTAATTCCATTTGGAGCAAAATCGCTTACATTCCATGTCGGCGTATATTCGGTTGCCGCCCCTATTTCGCCCCATTCGCTTGCAGTCAGACAAAAGGCCACCAGTTGGGACATAGAAAAGGTGATGGCGTGGTAGGCGTCATCCAACCAACCCATAAAACAACCATTTGCATTATATACTTTAGTGTCACTATAGTCCAATAAAAAATCATCCGGAAAACTCAATCGCACATAAGATATATCACACATAAGATATATTGTTACTGTGAAAGTCAATTTCAAATACTTTCCAGGCATAAATAATAGTAGCCGTCGAGACAGATAGAGATCTTCATTCAGCACCCACGTTTCGCCGATCTACACTATATATATCCCCAACGAAGCATCGCCAGCAAACACCTCGTACTGCTCAGCATTCTCCACCTCGTTAAAAGTCAATGTGTCACCGGTAATACTTACTCCAGTAGGCGTATCAAGCTTAGGCAATGTCCCAGCAATCTCAATCATCACTGTTCCTGTTGGATTCGTTAACGTCAAAGTTCCGGTTGGCCGTTTCCAGTCGTTCGTAGCACCGGTTATTCTAACTACGTCTGGTAAATTATATCCTGCTGCCGCAGCATAAACAAGAGCAATTGTTTGATTTGTTGCAATGGTTGTTGGATGCGTCCCTACTTTTATTACATTCGTCAGGTGCTCTACGATATTATAAACAACGACATTTCCAGCAATCGTAACATTAACATCGCCTGTCGGATCTTTAATAATAAGAGTTCCGATATTGGAATTATAACTCCAACTAACAATTGTACAATTTTCTACGGTTACAGACGACGGGAATTGATATTCATTATCTACCGCGTACTTAAGAGTTACGGTTTGATTTTCTTTAATAACTTTTGGATTACTTGTATTCGCAGTCACATTTGTTAAATTCTCAACGATATTATATGTTTGAACGGGAGTTGAAATATCTTTAACATAACATCTACTACGTAACTGATCGACGCTAAAATTATTAGTGTTAACAAAAATTCTAAACGTAAATTCATAATTGGTAATTGCTTTACGTTCTTTAATATTTTGAGAAACTTGAATTTGTTGCGTCAGTCCAGACTTACTATAATTAACCGGAGTTACGGCATCAAGATATTCCGATTTAACCACTTCATCGTTAACAAAAATCTGTCCAATCAATGTTTTTTCAAGACCGCTTTCGATATAAATTCCATCTTTCCATTTTGTTTTTTCTTCTTTATCTTCGCTTGGCCAATATAAAAGCGTATTTTCCATAACAGTCATCGATTGTGTTAGTGCGCCATTTTCGTCCGCATCAATAACAACAGATTTTTGATTTTCAGTTGGAGTATAATCAAGCCAAATTAATTTATCTGGTTGATTAATATTAAAAGCAACACCATTTGGATTGTCTTTTGTTTTATTGCATCGAAACGCATCTCTGTCTTTTGTATTAATATTAAATAACTGCTGCCTCGGGTTTATCGGGTTTTTAAGAGATTCTTCGGAATCATAAGAGTTATATGGCCCAGAAACATTAAGATAAGAGTTTGAATAGCTTCCATCTTTATTTTTTATTTCTGCATATTTAAAGTTAGCTACATTAATTCTGTCTCCGGACGGAATTTGATCTGCCTTTTTCCAGATTGAAGTATTATGGAACTCATTTGAATTTTGCCAAATGTTGGATAAAATACCACTTTCATCAACCACTTTTAAATAAGAACCGTTTTTAATCTTGATTTTATCAATATCGTTAGCAAGATTTACAAAACCTTCGCTATCAATATTTTGAATGGCTTGCGGAATTGAAATTTCGACCGTTGCATTGGTATTGTCGTCTCTGGAAATTGAGAAAATATTTCCATTATAGTCTTCCGAAAATGTAAACGCTCCTTCGATAACAATTTCATCCGAGCTCGTTTGAATTGACCCAGTTCTTGTATTCGAATCAATTGCGTAATCGTTAAATGATTTACTGTAATTTAGAGCGTTTTGCCCAGCTATTTTTAATACACCAGTTCCAGAATCTATTGATGCAATTACTTCGCCATCTTTTTTGTAAAAATTATCTTGATTGTAATAATACGCCGTATCTTTTGTTGGAGCCGTAGAACCAGAAGAACCAGATAAATATTCATCAGCATCAGGGGCAAAAACGGTGTTGACAAGTTTTAAATTGGCTTTCATTGCTAAAGTATCGCAATCAAATTCCGCTTCGACTAAATCTTTCTGTTCTGCTGATTCTGTAAAATCGGTATAAATTACGTAATCAATTTCGATAATTTTTCCGGTATTAGTTTGTAGAACAAGCGATAGAATATAATACTTTTGTGGATCAAGTCCATAAAATGTTGCCGTTATTTCTCCGTCGTACCGTTCATCGGTTTTCTCGAGAATGGTACGTTTAGCAGAATCATATAAGAACCATTGATAACTCTTCCATTGAATATAGTTGTTTTGATCATATGTTGATGTAACTGTAAAATTGCGAGTAATAATATTGTTTTCAAATCCACCTGATTCAATTACATTTCCAGAAATTGTAGACACAATTGTCGGATCTTTATAAATCGAAAATGGATTGTAATCACTATCTTTATAAAAACTCTTTATTTGATAACGTGTTTTATCTGGAGTTGGATTAAATGTCGAATTTTCTTTTAAATTACCGTCCCCAAGTTTATATTTAATATAATTATAATCTTTATTGAAAGAATTGATATTAAACCAAGTGAAACTACCGGTTGTTGTCAATTCTTTAAAAATCATATTCTTATTAATATTGATTGATGGACGAATATATAAATAACCAGAAACATCGGGGAGGGCTTTTTGATTATAAAAGATAACGCCAGTATAATCCTTTTTATCATACGGAATATACGAAATTGTTGCAACTGGATTAGCGGATTGAACGGCAGAAGGAGTATAAAGAACTGCACCACCTTTTGCTTCAAAACTACAATCTTTTGTAATATCTGCTCCGTCCTCCAGTACTATAGAAGAAAGAACGGAAATTTTTTGATTAATATAGAAAACATATCGATTATTCCCAATACCTACAGCAACTTGTTTTTCGCTAACTTGTTCTGCCACATTAAAAATTTTAACTGGTTCTTCTTCTACAAATTTAAACGGAGTTTTGTTAATTTCTCCAACTTGTGTATTTGTATTGATTTCGTAATTTTTGCTATCTCGACGACAATAAACTATTTTATTGGAAAGAGTTCCCCAATTAGATGCATCAGTTGTTCTATTCCAAATAACAGTTACCTGATATGGTATCGCGTTAACGTTTTGAGAGAACCACGCAAAAAAATCAGAAGAAACTTCTTGATCTGATTCTACAGTGATTGTTTGATAGCCGTTATTATACCATCCGCTGTTTAACGAATATGCAACAAAATTATTATTTGACTTTTCAACATACCACATTGTAGTTGACGTAATTTTTACTTTATTACATTCTAAAATGGCGCCAGTCCTATTATTTGTCGTCAAAAAACTAAAATCTTGTTCTCCTGTAAAACTCGTTACAGAAGGTCTTTGCTTAAATGTATATGTTCCTGCAAAAATAACGTTATTATTTAATGCTTCCTTAGAAGAAAAACTTGGATAAAAGATTCCATTATAAGGAGAACCATAATAACTTCCATCAAACTCAACTTTTGAATTTTGAATATCATTAAATATGATTCTTTCTCCGCCCGTTAATGGATACGAACCATAATTGCTATCATAAAACGGATAATAAGCGTCACTTGGCTTTCCTTCCGTAATATAAACTTGCTCCCAATGTGATTGTTCTGGTTTTACTGCCGAAGTTTTCCAAGTCATTGTGCCCTTAAATGAATGAACATCATAAATGAACTCAACCATATCGGTCGCTCCAAGATTAGATGGATTATTACCGTTTTTATAAATCTGAAAACCACTCGCCGCATCTGCCGTAATTTGACCATCTACAAAAGCATTATCTGCGGCAGTTGACGGATAGATATAACCATAAGTCGAATCGTAACCGGTAATTAAAGAACGAGCCGCAACAAACGGAAATTCTTCCGGGCCGCCTTGCATCCATTTAACGGGATCTTCGTGATAATTACTCAAACCTTGAATTTGAACCGGCTGAATAAATTTATCAACGAGAACCAAATTATCAACAACTCTATCGTCGCTATCAATTAATGCCGTTTGAATTCGTTTTTCAGTAGAACCAATGACAGTTCCGCTTGCAACCGTCATATCATAATATTTCTCTTCTCTCGGGGGAAAACTTCCGTCTTTTTTAACTTCTTGGTATAACGTAATTTTCCAAGTATAGGTTTGTCCTTCCACCAATCCAGAAGACATTTGATTTCGAGAAACCGTGGAGCCAGCGGTGGAATCCATTGAATTTACATAAAATGGAATTTCAAGATATGTTCCATTCAATCCAGAATTAATATTTCTCATATTAGGAATCGAAGATGAAAAATTATTAATAACATACGACTTTAAATCAGATAAATATGTTACATTGCTTTCAACTGGACCGATTTCCCGATTTTCAGATGGAAATACCAATTCATTATTACTATCATATATTTCAATTGAATACCCCGTTACAATCGTATTGGAGGTATCCACTTTGCATTCGAAAATTATTGGCAAATCTGCCGAATTTTTACTAATATCAAAAGTCCCATTAAAAGGACTACAGTCTGTCGGTTTAAAAATTGCCATTTCTATTTAACCTCCTTTTTTATAATATTTTTAAGTATACGGGCGGGCGGAGGTTTTCTCTAACCCGCCCGCACACCTGTTCTTTAAATCATCTCGAAAGATTCTTCTGGTTGAACTATTTCGGACCCAACAGAAATTTCTTCCTTTACTTCTTCGATAACCGGTTTTTCGACTGTTTCAATAACGGCTTCTGCCGGTTCATAAACTTTCTTTTTACGAGCACGCTTCGCAGATTCCTCCGCCTCACGACGGGCTCTTTCTTCTGCTTCTTTTGCTTCGCGCTCTGCCGCTTCTACGAGAGCTTTTGCTTCCTCTGCTTCGCGGCGCTTCTTCTCTTCAAAAAGCTTATAAATTCTCTTTAAATCACAACTTCTACAAGCCATAATTTTTTATTTTTTCTCCTTTTGAAATTTAATTTATGACGGAACATATACCCCAATGCTTGTTCCATCTGCTAAGATATTATAACTCGTTGCACCTTCAACTGAATCAAAAATTAAAACACTTCCACTAATGCTTAAATTAGTAGGAGCAGCAAGTTTTGGTTGCTCTACAGAATATAAATAATTCTTTCTTGAAATCTTAAACAGAGGTTGAGTTTCTCCAGCATTGTACGGATATACTTTATGCGGGAAATACGACCAAAAATCTGTTGTGGTTTCGGGTTCGTTGTCCTCTCCGAACATTTGAGTAAGATCGAATAGTTGTAAACCGTTCATTCTAAATTCATAATTGCCCACCGAATACGAAATATAACTTTTGATATAGCAGGTATCACCCGTTGCGGTGAAGAATTTCGACAAATCACTTGATGTCAGCGTCGCATACGAAGCCATATCGGGATGGGATTCTCCTCCAATAAATAAGCCGCTGTGATTTGGCGATGTCCACTCTAACGATTTCGCGCAGATCATATACTTATGTCCAGACACCGTAGAACACTGAAAATTAAACTGCGATATCGTTATAGCGCTCGTAGTGGTCAGAGTGTTCATATCGCCGTCTACGGAGTATGTGATTGCAGTACTGTTACGACTCGGTGTTGCATTTTTATCAAACAGCTGATTCCATTCAATGTTTTTCCCCATATAAAGCTTTCTCTTGTAACTTGTCAGCCAACCTTTTTCAGGATTTTCTCCGCCTTCTGCGTAATACGTAACCGAGAACGGTCCATTCTGTGTTAAAGAGTTCGGAGCTGAAAAAGAGGTAAATCCTTTAAAAGTAGAAAGAGCTTGAAGAGACGGTGTAATTGTTGTTTCAACGGAAGTTGCGAGTTCGTAATAGAGCATTACACCCGACATTGCGGATTTGAAGGCGGCGGCGTCTGTATAGGCGGAATCATACACCCAAACTTGTGCCACGGTATTATGTGAAGCGATCGTTTTATCTGCAGTATGTAGCCAGATATCATCAGCAGAAGTTGTAATATATTTTGAACATACAATATTTCCTTTTACCGAAGTCGCTGAAGCTAACTTCATTCCGCTTACATTTGCGGTAAAACGTTCGTGAGAAGCTGTTGATTCATATGTCCAATTCAACGTCCCCAAGTCCACAGAACCAATCCTCTTAATTGCCTTTTGTGATGAAAAGTTAATTTCGTCATAAACAGAACCAGCGCTTCTCATTCCATCAGGGAAATATTTCGAAGATTGTACACCGACAGCCCTATAGGCATTTTTATCAGTCTTATAAAGAGCTTCTGGAATTCTTTGCCAAAATTCCGCCGTAGTTGTTGGTTCGTTTCCTAATCCGAACATTTCTGTTAGGTCGAATAATTGAGGCTTAAATACCAAATTATCGCAAACGTAATTTTGTGCGACATAAAAATATGGATTAGAATACCCATATAATTGTGTATAAATTACTCCAGTTCCGCTTGTATCCGATCCATGCTCCGAATCAGATCCGTCGTATAACAAACATTGCCATGATCCTTGAGCGAAAGGTGTTCCGCTTAACATAACTTTATGTCCAATTGGAATAAAATAAATTCCAAGTTGAAGCGGTCTCCATATAGTGGCAGTCGCCGTTCCGTTTAATGTCATTGTTCCATCGCCGTTGTTGGTAAATGTAACGCCGCTAACAGTGTTTGTAAAATAATTTCTCTTATCACTTAACTGAAATCTTTGAGGAAGACTGCTTTGTAATTGAATATCTCCGAGGTTCTCTTTTTTTTCTCCGGTCGTATAATCATATTGATCTGACGGGAAATAACTTAAAAATTCAGCGACCGTAGAAGGTTCATTACCTAATCCAAAAATAGCAGACAAATTAAACAGCTGCGGTGTCATAACTTCGTTATTGGCAGTTTTCCCGCTTGGAACTCTTAAAATAAAGTAACACGTTCCAGTTTTATCCGTATCTCTTGAAACAATTTTGCCTGGCGCATATATTTCATCATAAGAAAATACAGAATCGTCAGTTCCTCCAAAAACCCAATAAGACGTACTATTTTGAGAATCCGGATGACATAAAAATAAATATTTTGTATTTCCTTTTATGTTAAAGATAGTTCTATTTATAGGCGCCGATACAAAAAGATTATATTCTGCCAGCGCAGTTGCTGTTCCGTTTACCGTAATCGAGCCATTATCATATGTAAAATCAATCCCATTTCTGTCAACGACACTATTTCCGGCAAACATAGCCTTATTCAACATTAAACCGCGTTTTAACATCTCTGACTTTTTATCATAACCAGAAATACTTTTTAAAACTCCGGGTTCGTAAGAATAATAATCATTCGGGAACATCGTGCGGAATTCAGCAGCGGTCGCGGGTTCGTTGCCTGTACCGAACATGAGGGTGAGATTGCATACAAAAAGTCGTTCAATAGTGAATGTAACGCTTCCAAGATCGTCCGAATCATTTACAAAGAATTGCAACACACTATATTCGTCTTCATCTCCACCAATCGACATGATTCCCTCAACTACCGTTCGACTGTTCGCAGACAACGATTTTGCGAGTCTTACATATCCTCTCGAAAATTCAATTACTCCCGTTCCCGCAGATTCTGCGGTCATAATAGCAGAAACAAAATATTTCCCATTTTTTTGTGTCTCAAAGGTTGTTTTTAATCTATGAGAAGTACCAGTCGTGGAATTTGGAATATATTTCAGCACATTATTACTTACGGATATACTTCCTTGTACGCCTGTCCATCCAGTTGAATCATTGAATATTCCATTTTGAAGTAACTGATTCCAGACAATCGTCTTTCCTTTAATTGTATAATCTTTTGTTGGCACGCCAACACTATTTGTAACAGAAACAACATCTTCGGACAAAGTGGTTGGTGTACCAAGAGTTGTATAAATTTTATGTTTATAAGAAATTGCCATCTTTTAATCTCCTTTTAATCACCATAAATACTCATAGCTAAATGTTACTTCCGGATCGGCAATACTAACATAAGTAGGAGCCACTCCAGCCTTAATAACGACGCCACTTGCCATTGTCGATGTAATAGAACCAATATAAGGGAACTCATACGCGGGGTCGTCCTGCATACAAACAACAGTTGCAAACTGGAAACCATCATCTGTAAACCCAGGGACGACCGTATATCGACCATTCATTCCAGGGAAATGATCGGTATCTGCAGTCGCAATCGTAACTTTTGTAAATTGTACTTTTGCTTTATCTACATCGGTTGTCGGAGCTGTCGTCTTCCAAGTTGGAGCAGCCGGAATCGTTGGGATCAACGGTTCAACCAGTTCCTTAATTTCATCAGCATCCAAAACATCTGTTGCGTTTAATACCCAAGCACGCGTAGAAATGGTTATCGTGATACTCTCGAGATTGTGAAGATTGTTCTCGTAGCCAGCGTAAGTATAAGTCAAATACCCCTCTTGATGCCCCTTTCCCTCAAGACTATATTTCTTATGATTAAACATAATATAGTTGTTCTCATTGGCTTGAAGTTTTGCTAACTGTGCCTCCGTTAAATTTCCATTGGTTGCTTCTGCCGTTCCTTCAATCGCAACTGCCTCACCAGCATTACTTGCAGGGCCAGTAGGGCCGATTGGTCCAGTTGCACCAGTAGGTCCTGTAGGACCAGCTGCCCCATCCTTGCCATTAGCTCCCTTTTCAACCCAGCCCGTCCAAGCGGTGGCCGTCCAAGTTCTCATGTAACATCTATTCAAATTATTGTTAGAACCGTAGAGCTCCTGCGTAAAATACCCATTTGCGGTACGCAACAGCCACATTCCAAATGCGTCAACCCCCGTTGGTTTGTTCGTTACCGTATTGCTTCCACCAGCATAATACCATCCGCATTGTGTTTCGGTTTTATAATCGTCCAAATCTTGATTTGTCAAAAGTGTGCCATTGGCAGTACCTTTTCCATCTGCGCCTTTTGCGCCAGTTGGACCAACCGCCCCAGGAGTTCCTTGCGGACCAGTGGGACCCGTAGGTCCAGTTTGCTTACTAACTTCCGCAATTGCACTTTCCATAAAGCTTTTAATCACAACATCTCCATCATTTTCCGGAGCGCCAGCTTGAAGCCTCCCGTTTGCATCACGCGATACAATAGAAGAAGCGGTTGCGGACGGAGTTACCGGAAGTCCAGTCCAAGACTTGCTCGATTTTGCATAAACAGGAATTGCGTTTTCTGCAGTCGGAGTTGTTGCCATATATACCGAGTGTTCAGGATCAAGTTTGAATTGAGCCTTCGTATTATCGGTGGTCGCATCCATAATAAGACCGTTCCCGGCAATAATCGGAATTTCAATTTCATTTGGTACATCTTCTGTTGTGTCATCGGCATATGTAATTCTTGCCTGAGTTCTTGTGTTTACCCCATCCGTAGTGTCATAAGTAACGGCGGGAGTTCCGTAGGTCATATCGAGACTTTTAATCTTTTTAGACAAAGAACCAATGGCGGTGCCAGCATCCACAAATCCCATCAAATCCGCATCCCATCTAACAAGATGGGCATCAGTAAAATCTGCAGAATCCGCACGAACCGCAATAGGATGGCCTTCGCCAGTCTTAAAGACAAACTTATGATCGGCATCGAGAGTTCCTTCGCCAAATTTAACAGTATCATCAGCGGGGTCATACATAATACCATACGTAGAATCCGCATTTTTATTGATTGCGAGACCAGAAAGGAGCGCCTTCAAATCTACTTTATTAGCATTTGTCGCAATTACATTATCTTCAACGAGCAATTGTTTTTCCTTTTCGGTGGTTGTTGTGCCAGCAACGGTCAAATCGCCCTGAATCGAAACATCTCCGCTAATTGCGCCACCTGTTTTGTCATACTTTTTTTCGAGGTCATCTTTCGTAACGCTTCCAGCAGAACTACCAAGAGCTTTTGCCGCAAGAGCACGGGCTATGTTATCTACTGCCATAATTACACCCCCGTTGTCATACGACAGAACACGGTTACAGAACCGCCGCCAATTGCCGCTAGATTAAACTTGAATCGACCCATCCCATCTACAGGGAAAGTATAGATTCCATTTTCTGTCATTTCGCTCGTAATATTGAAGTCAGAAGTAAAACCAGTCATAACGTGGTATTCGTCAGATTTCAAATCAGAACAACCAAGAAGTTGCAGGGAAATTCCAGTTCCCGTCCCTTCAACCTGAACGGTCAGGGTTTCTGCCTGAACATTGGTCGTAGGAGCACTCTCCATCGGAGCAGCTGCATCCTTAATCGCATAAAAATTGTTCAAAATATCCATTTTCCAAATCCAAATCCTTTCTTAACGTTTTTACAAGATTTTGGCAAATTTTGCCAAAATTTCTTTGTATATATTGCACAAAATATAGTGCATTTATTAGTTAAATTTTATTCAATATATACTAAAAAATCAGTCATTTTTGTTGATGAAATTTTACTTTTATTCACTTTTTTCAAATGTTAAAAAGAGATGGGACTTTGTGGGTCCCATCTCATAATTAACTACCCAATTTTAATTGAGCAACTTGAATTGTCGCAGTTTTAGCAACTTTAAGCTGAATAATCGGTCTAACTCCGCACACCGAAGAACAAGGAGCACTAGAAAGCGTTCCGTCTGGATTTGCAATAACAACTCTATTTGTGTTGCCACATCCAACAGGAGTGCACAACCAATATGGAGTACTTGTTTCAGCCCCTTTATATCTCAAAACCATATTAGTGTCGTAATATGTTTGAAATTCTCCTTCACTCAAAAGCGAAACATATAAAGAAGCCGGATTCCACGCATCGGAGTCTTTATATGTAGCGTCTCCATTTTGGGCCTTAATACTATTTTGATTCCAAATGTGATTCAAATCAGACAATTTAATATTATTCAAACCAGGATATGCTAATTTCCAATCATCGTTTGGACCAGAAGATCTTACATTATTTAAATATTTGCAAATACTAGATAATGCAAAATTATTTGTTTCTCCAAAAACACTTCGCCCAATAACATCTTTCGAAATTAATTTTAAATAACTGTTAGTAGAATCGCCAGACATATGAGATGGCGCTTCTAACACAATCCAGTCAATTCCGCCAAAACTGACAACCGCTCCGGCTTTCATCTCATCCGCCTGAACAGAACTTACATCCGTTGAAAGCAATGCATCAATAATAGACTGTCCATCTATAAAAGACGAACCTCCAACTGTTACCGTTTTAACACCATAAAGAGCTTTTATTTTTGAATCGGCGTCATCGATGTTTGCATTGTCAACAATTCCATTAATGTATAAATTTGTTAATGCCATTCAAACCTCCACATACACAACATATACATATAATACACATATTAATATATAAACATAGAGTAATATATATATATATATATATATGAAGTATTTAATAAAAAGAGGAGAAGACAAAATCTTCTCCTCAAAATAAATAAAAATTATGCTACGGTAACGGTATCCTTAATAGTTGAAATTTCCTTAAGCGCAACCGTATAAGTATTTGCTTCAAACTTACCATCTGCAAGAGCAGGCGTAAACGTCAGGTCGCTATTCGGAATCAGACCCGTAGAGCCGTTATTATACAGGCCATACACAACAGGAATAGAATTCTGCACAGCAGATTCAGGATCAATAGCAATCATGCGAATGCCCTTAGAAGCATAAGTAGCCCCCTCAAGAACCTGAACAATCTCTGCATAAATACCATCATCTTCGCATCCACCAGCATCAACTGCCAGAGCGGTACCATTCAGGGCAATGGTGGCAGCAGAAGTCATAGCCATACTCAGGTCGAACTGACCGTCAAGCTGGAATCTCGGAACCTTAATGGTAATCTCGCCAGCGGGCTTACCAGTTTCGGGAGCATTCGCATCACCCTCAAACAGCTTTGCGGTAAGAACAAGAACCATTTCCGCAGGAATGAAGTTAGCGGAAATCTTAATCAAGTCGGCCAGATTATCCATTGCAAAGTAAGAGATGCAATAAGTAACACCATCGACAAACTTCGCAGCATCAGTTTCACCAACAGTCAGATTACCACCCTCATACTTATTATCGGTTCCATCGATTACGATAGAAATATCCTCCTGAGTAGGATTACAACCAGAAGCACGGAACCAAACAACCTTCTTATCAAGACCGCAAGCAGTGCCGATAGCAACAGGCTCCTTAGTCAGAGCGATGGTCTTTGTGTCGCCAGCCACAGCAGTATAAGAATCCTTCGAATAAATTGCAGAAGCACCAGTCTGGATCTGAGAACCAGTCTGAAGAGCAATATAGTTCATATCGAACATAGCATCAGTCAGAGAGACGGTCATACCAGCAGAGTGGTTGAAACGACCGTACAGTTTAGCGCCCTGACCAGCACGAACCTCTTCCATCGAAGAGGTAAAGCCAAGAGTAGACTCCGTAAGAGTACGAGCAGAAAGAACGTGCGCAAACTCGCCATTACGAGTAGCATACGCCTCAGCGTTACCAACGGAAGCCAAGAAAAACTTTCTTGCCATAGTTAATAATCTCCTTTAAATATTGAATTTGTTTTTTATATACAAAAACAACTCCACAAACGGAGTCAATTTTTCATAATAATCACAAACTGTTGATTTTTTGCGTAAGCGCATCGGCGTCAACAGAAGCGCCATACATCCCCTTATCTCTTTTATAAATCCAGTTATCAATCGTTTGACCTTTCTTCAAAGAAACCATACCAGACATAAGTCCGGTTTTGGTAATCTTATATTCAATAAGGTCGTTTACAACTCCAAGAAGAGAAATAAACTGTCGAATTGACATTTCATAAACATCTTTTATTTTATACGAAGTTGCCGCACAAATACAAAGAATTTTTCTTTCAACGGTTGCATGTCCACTATCGCGAGACATAATCTCGTTTTTAGCAGCTTGGTCGTCGCGAATTGCTTTATCTACCCACGAATCATCCTTGAAATCAGGAAGGTTCTGGTAAAGAATAAATTTTCGAAGTTTGTTAAAATTATTCGAATCAATTTCGTGACCATCAATTAAAAGAACTGTTTTATTGCTTTTTTCATCTTTTTTTTGATCAAGAGAAGCAACGAATTTACCTTCTCCACAATCGCAATCAAAAAACTTTTTTCTATCTTCATCTGTCCCTTCTTGATAAAGTTTGACTCTATCTTCAGTGAAAAATTGATCATACGAAACATATTTTCCGCACTTAGAACATTTCATTCCTGGACGAACGTGAAGACATAATTCAATAATTTTAGATAATCGCATAGACCATAAAACACCCTCTTTTTCATCAGAAACCTTCGACAAAAGATAATCCAAATGAGTATATTTTATGCCCATCGGATCGTCGTTTTTGTTCAAAAGCAAACAAGCATTAGAGGTCATAAATTCATTATAATTGCGAACATTAACTGGATAAAGATTTAACCCGCAAAAGGGAACGGGTTCGTCATAAGTAAAGTACCTATCTCTTAAAAACTCCACTTCTTCGAGAATTTTCTTCTCGGTTTCTGGCATTTGTGCCATATTTAGTTACCACACTCCGGAGTATCAGAAACTCCACTAATCAGCATAGACATTACCGTAGAAAATCCGAAGAATTTCTTTCCATTCCACAACGACATTTTAGAATTATCGGCAGAACTCAAGGTGTTGTTAAACTGAAGAGTTCCCACCCCACATTTAAACGACCCATTAAGAGCCGCCAAAACGCATTTAAGCATAGCCGAAGCACGATTTTTAAGAATTATTTCAGGTTGCCCATCATTCCCCATCTCAGATGGGTTCGTGTCCGGGTTGTACATAGCAGCGTCGCCTTGAATGTTAGAAATTTTGTTATGAACGATTGTTTCCAATCCAATATTCACAACAGAAGTTAGATGAGATTGAGGTACTAACGAATGGATATAAATGTGCAAATGCGACGATTGCTCCTCGAATGAGTCATCAATGAACGGAGAAAGGAAAATTCTCTCTCCTGCCGCATCGCCATTGTTAGAATAGAGCAGTTTCATCCGCTCCTCATAAGTCAACGACGGACGCATAAGTGCATCCATCGTATCCCATTTCAAAATTTTAAATAAATAATCCGCATATTTGTTATCGCTTTTAGCCAAAAACTGAACAATACGATATTCAATATTGTCCAAATTGACAAAACGATTATATTTGTTACCGTCCACAGAAAATTGATTAAACACCTTTCAAATCCCCCACTTTATCAGAATGGTCTCAACGAAACCTTAAACTCTAACATCATTTCGGGTTGCCCCTCAATGGTCGCAATACAACTAACAACAACTTTGAGTTGATTGTCAATCATCTTACGTCCCAGAGTAAACGTTCCGTCATCGTTATCTGTCAACTCGCAATAGTCATCAATAGATACCATATCAGAACCATATCCTTCAAGAGAAATCGAGCAGGATATTTCGGCTTCCGTAGGTAATCCATTTTTATATACGAGAGGCTCAAATACGAGGCCATCCGAAGGAATGGTATCTGGAATCGCACCGGGTTCGGCAATGGTGAACGTATATTCCCCATCGTCTCCGGTTTCAGGATTCGGTTCATCTTCGTGGCCGTTATATGCAATTCGCGTCTCGAAATTATCGAGTTTGCCGGTTTGATCGTAAGCAAGATAAATGCGGATAATTCCAACATCTTCCGGATCAAACGTAGTACGCGAATCGGCTTTCATAATATTATTTATCTTATATACGCGATCAGTTCCGATAATAAATCTTTCGTTAATATAATATTGTTTGGTATATTTGTTATACTGCGCAATCAACATCATCGAACCATCGGGGTCAATAGCGACCTCCGAATAATCGAACATCGGGCTTGACAGCTTCGACGGCTGAATAACAGGCTCGTAATGATACGAAGTCTGTCCATTTTCGTCAACATAAATTGAACCAATGCTACCATTGCACCGACAAACAACTTGCGAAGAAGTCGGCTCCATAGTGGTTTGGTTCAAGCCAATCCAGATATTCTTCTTACAATCTGGTTCGGTTGGATCAAATTCATAAGAAAATCGATAACGATAACCAACCTTATTTTGTCTCCGACAGTCTTTAAAGACGAGACGATACCAGTCATCGCTAACCGCTTCACCTTTATCGTTTTTGACCGTCTGAATAACAACTTCCATTGGCTCATAAAGTTCCGTTCCAGCTTCTTTTTCCTCCTCAATCCATTTGCGATTGGGACGAAAAGGCCAATCCGCGTCCACTTTCATTTGAAGAGAATCTAAATAATAATTCTCTTTAACAAAATTAGGCGGTGTTTGGGAGAAAAGATATGATGTGTCTTTAATTCGAGAACTATCAACTAACATCATCTCACCTCACTTCAAAGAACGAAGCATCGACTTAATGATTTTATCGGATTCGAAAATTTGTTTTTTTACATCTCTATATTCAATTGTTTCCACATTATCGTAAATTCCCTTAATTTTAACAATTATTGGAATTAGTTTCCCATCAAACATTTCATTCGCAGCATTTATTTCAAATAACTGTCCATAAATAAAATGTCTTGGAGAAAATCCAGTTTCCTCTTCCTCTTCAAAAAGATGAAGAATTTTATGAATTTTACCAATTAGAGAAGAAAGATACTCTTTTTTCGCTGAATCAGAAATAACTATTTTTAACTCATCCATAATAGTTACCTCCGTGATATTTGCGAGAAACAAGATCCCACGCAAATTTAGTGGTAAGAGTGTCAAGCTGAAATTTCAACTGATTCGTCCATTCAACTTTTGCTCTAACGCTGTTTGCTGGACTAAAGAGTTTGAAATCACTGTCATTTAACAAATTTTTTATGTCGAGTAAAAAATTCTTCTCATCAGTTGCCCAAGCATAAACAAGAGAATACGCAAGAATATCGCGTGTTTTATATTCAATTACCGCAGCAGAAGTTGTTGGACTTGATGCCGCTTTGAAATCAGTATTAAACTGACCAGCAGAATACCATTCAACTCCACATTTTGAACCAACAGGTACTTCGCGAGAAAATGTCACGATGCCATTTTCATATTTTGCCATTGGATCATATTGTGTTCCAATTCTAAAAGAAAAATCCGCACCTTCTTCTGGCGCAAATCCTTCACTTACATTATAAACAGCAGTTCCGTTTCCTTCAAAAACATCCGTTTGTCCAATCGGTAATTTTTGATCAACCAACAAATACGCAACTTTCGTCGGATTTGCAAATTGATTTACACCATTTTCCAAATACGGATACATTAGCCTTTGCCAACGAACCGTATCCTCAACATAGGCACGTTGAATAATTGGGTCGTCAAACAAGTTGATCGCTTTTTCATATATGGATTTAAAACTTAGAGCCATAGACGACCCTCCTTATTTTATTTTATGATTATTTGTTAGCATCACGCTGACGATCAAGAAGAATGTCAGCCATAGCACCGTTACTCAATCTATTGAGCACTTCAATTTTGTGGATGTCATTAAACGCTGGGTCTTTTTCAATAATCTTTCTCTTGAAATATTCAAGAATAAAACCACGAAGAGAATCACAGAGTTTATTATAAATCTTCTCGAGTTCATATACGTCCATAGTTCCAAGTCTCTTTACGAAATCAGAACCCATAAACGCATAATCCTTCGTCGTTTTTACATCGAACTGATCTGCATACTTTTCTGAACCCTCCCCGATTGCGAGCAACCCCTCGTCGAAAAGTTTACGATAACGACCAATAAGTTCTTCTGCTACTGCATACGGAAGAGATCTGACCTGACCAAAATGGTAAAAATCAATATATCCGTTGGAATAGGTAAGATGCGTCGAAAGTCCCTCCGGATATTCATACAGATGAACAATCTTAATCTTATCTTCGCCAATTTCGGGAGTTTGAACAGCGGTTTGAGCCGCACTCATACCAGCCGCCATCATCTTCGTAAGCATTTCAATCTGCGCCTTTAGTGCGGCAATTTCAGCCGACTGATCGGTCACAGGAGCAGAAGTTGTTTCTTTTTTTACTGCCTTTTCTGCAGTTTCTTCGACAGAATCCGTTACGATTTCTGCATTTTCAATAGATTTTTTAACATATGCCATAGCTTTTATATCTCCTTTTAATCTCATAAATATAGAAAATAAAAAGACCGTTTTCGCGGTCTTTTATTGTTTTATTTAGTTAATTCTGGATTTTTCCACAAGAATTTTTTAGAGCCAGCTCCCCAAATAATTGCGTCTGCAGCTTCTTTATATTCTTTATGGCGAGACGGACTACGAGGAATTACTTTCCCGTCAATAACCCATCTCAAATCGGGACCAGAATACCCGATAAATTCCATTCCGAGATCAAGATATCCTCTTCCGTCGAATTTATTAAAATCCGCGTATGAAAATACTTGATTTGGATGGTTTTCCCTGACAAAACACTTGAATAATTTAGACACGCCTCCAACAACAACATTATTAGAACCTGGGCAGCCACGAATAATTTCCCATTCATATTTTTTATGCCTGGAAAAACTCATAAGCTGAACAAGTTTGCCTTCGTAAAAAAGCCCATATGTTATTTGTGCGTTTCTATGTCCCTGAAGGTGATTTGCGTCATTAAAAGGTTTTGCTTCTTTATTTGTGATTTCTCGAACTTCACAGTTTCTTGCATAAATTCGGTTTTCAACCTTTCCAAAAGCAATTCTTAATAACGACTCTAATATTGGACGAGTACGGGGATCTTCCCATTCGTTTTCATAAATATGAATCAAACGAATTCCTTTAGATTCTGCGAGTTTAGATTTGTTAAAATGATAATTCTTCTCTTTTTGAAGATTTGAATGCCAATATGTTCCATTGAATTCAATCCCAATTTTATAATCAGGACAATAACAATCGATTTCATATGGTTTCAACATACTCTTATCTTTATAACAAGAGACACCAAGACTGCGAACAAAAGACATAATTTCAAACTCTTGATAACTTTCTTTCGGATTAATTAAATCCCAAGAATCGTATTTATGAAGATACTCCCCAACTTTCGGCATACTTCCACGACCAAGAGCAAGAGTCAGCTCGCGAACAGTATGAATATTGTTAATAATCATAAATTCTCGTAACGTTTCTCTCGAAGACATAATTCGAATACTTTCTTCAGACAAATGAACTTGCCCTCCGCTTTCTCGATTATATCTTTTCTTCATCGTTTCTTTTGCCTTTTCTCGAACTTCCGGATTCGCTATAGAATATTCGCACCCATATTTTTCAAGACAAGTTGCCTTTATCTTTTCTTTTACAAGATCAGATTTGGCAGGAGAAATACTTCCATATCTCTCAAGATTGGTATTATTCTTTTTTTCGACAATTTCTGGAAGAATGGCAGTTGTTTTAACTCCATATCTTTCCATATTGGTTTTCTCAATTGTTTTCGTGATAAGATCTTGAGACTTACCGATTCCATACTCACGCAAACGCGACTGAATCGCACTCCTGCTGCATTTATAAATATCAGCAATCTCATTGATTGTCAAATTATCTTCAATATAATATTTTCGGAGATTATTCTCTTCAATATCTATCTTATCATCTTTCCTAAATTCACTCAATCGAAGAACAGAATCGGTCCCATATTTCTCAATATTGGTAGCTTTTAATCTGTCTTTGACTTCTTGATTTCTCATCGGATTTTCAAATCCGTACTTTTCAAGATTGGTCTTTTTTGCTTTATTTTTTACTTCTTCGTTTTGAGACGGGCTTACGCATCCATATTTTTCAATGTTTGTTTCAGCTCTTTTTTTAACAATAGAAGAAACGTCCTTTTTAATTGAATATTCTTTTAGACTTCTTATAATTGGTTTTTTACCCGTTCCAAGAAGTTCTGCTATTTCTTCAATATTTTTATTTTGAACGATATATTGCTCAAATAACCAATCTCTATCGATCTCGACTCGTTTCATATAGCACCTCCGCAAAGCGCATCATATTATATAAAAGCGGTAATCCAATTGTTGCGGCAATTGAAAAGGTAGCTACTCCCTGTCCCGCTTTCTATCTATATTATATCACATCAATAACATTTTGTCAAGTAGTTTTAGAAATTTTTATAAAAAATTACGCCAGCTTCAGAGCAGCGATCTTAGAACCAACAACCGCAGCAACACCAACGCGCTCCTGAATACGAACACGATAGGTCTTATCGGGAGTTCTGGAAGCTTCGCGCTCAACAAGGATATTGTCACCCTCGTACACCAGCTTAACGGGCTTATCGCCGTAAACAGGCAGGAAGTAGATCATATCGTTCGGCAGAGCGAATTCAGCAGTGGTGTTCACGGTATTGAACTTCAGAGCCTGATCGAGGACGATCAGACGAGTGCCGAGATAATTGTCCAGGAAGCCCTGCTCAGCGATCTTCTCGCCCAGACCGTACTGTAATCCAGCCTGCGTAGGAATAGCATTACCGAGAGCGGCCAGAGAACCAATAGCAAACACTTTAGAATTGCCGTTCGCAGCAGAAACTCTCTGCGCGAGGTTGGTCCAGTTCTGATTGCTGAAACCAGTAGCGGAATAAGCCGCCCCCAGCTTCGTAATACCAGAAGTCAGAGCGCCAACAACCTTCAGGAAAATATAGTGCTCAAAGGAACGAGCAACGCGCAGCCCCCAGTCGCCGAAATCCATCACACCTGCCGCCATATAGTACCACTCGATCTCGCTAGCGATCTCGATAGGACGCGGGTTAACGGTCATTTCGTCGTTGTGAATAGGCTGCAAAACACCACGATTCACGCCCTCGGCGATCTCGTTGACCTTATACAGCTCATTAGAGCGGATAACGAATCTTGCAGTCTGACCATAACCAATCTGGCGAACATCAGCAAGGAAGCGAACCATATCGAAGTTCGAAACCATCGGCAGGATAGGATTGATAATCTGCGCGATAACCGCATCAAAATTATCCATAAAATCCTTATCGCGAGTAACGTGAGGATCGTTCATAGCATCGAGACCCTTCGCCTCAAAGATCTTCTGCGCACGAGTACCTTCAGTGCAGTACTGTGCAATGTTATAGTTCAGGTTATACAGTCTAGATTCCTTATTTTCAATAGGCTTATTATTCAGATATGCATCTGCGAACAGCACCGTCTCATCGACAATAGCGTTGAAGTTCTCGGCGCCACGAGTGTAAGAAAACATTGTCATATTATTTTACCTCCTGTTTAAATTAGAGCACTTCAACGAGGTATTCCTGCTCGTAAGCGGGAGCACCAGGAACGAGAGTACCGATTGTCATAGGCTTGGACGCGCGAATAGCAAAGTTAACCTTGTCTGCCTGCTTAGTAGCTTGCGGAGTAAGAGTAATCTTGCCAGCGGTCAGGGTTGCAAACTGTCCAACTGCAGGAGTCGACTCAAAGCAACCAGCACCAAGCCAGAATCTATCAAACTTTTTAACTTTACGAACGCGAGCCGGATAACCAGCTTCAACATGCAGATCAACAAGCTTATCGCCAATACGATAGGTATTTCCTGCAATAGTACCAGAGCTTACTTCAACAATATCGGTAACCCACAGTTCATCAAGAGCTACCTCATCAGTAGCGGGTGCATATGCATAGCTGCAGTTATAATCCACCATACCGGTATAAGTCTCGTCAGCACACATTTTGCCAAGAGTCACGAACGCACCGTCGTCGCACTGAGCGTACACAGGAGCTTCATCGTTGCCAGTGCAGAACTTAGCAGATCTGTCATAAGCCAGAACGTCTTCGCTAACCATCTTGGCGACATCAAAAATCTTTGTTGCCATATTAATTTTCTCCTTTTATAAATAAGATATTATTATTTAAGTGCTTTCGCACAAAATAAACATTAATTATTTTCTTTTAACTCTTTCTGCAAGTTTTTCTGCAGGAGTCTTTCCCTTTATTAATTCCGATTTAGTCACAGACACACCAAATGTCGGCTTTGAAATCGGGGAACTGAATCTCGCCCCAAAAACAGGACGCTCTTTCATCTTGAATGCTGCAACTGCAACGTCTTTCATAACTTCCTCATTGGAAGCATATTCGCCGCACTCGCACTTCTCAAGAATCTTATCGTAATCGGCTTTATCAATCTTCTCATTTTCCATAATAGATTCGGCATAATCCTTCAAGTCGTTATTGAATCTTGCACGAGCTTCACTTTCGAGCTTTTCAGAATATGCTTTAAACTTTTCGGCATCTTCTTTCGCCATCTTACATTCTTCTTCCATACGAGTAATTGTGCCACAATACTCTTCGCACTTGGCTTCGAGTTCTGCGCAACGCTTCGAAAGTTTACAAAGTTCATCGCACTCTTCCTCAACGGGTTCATCGCAAAGATGTTCCTCTGCAGTAGGAATTTCTTCCATCTGCTTCGGATCTTCACACTCTTCGTCTTCTTCACAGGGACAGCCGTCATCCTTGTCGTCGTCATTATCGTCCGGATCTTCGTCGTGATCATCATCGTGGTCGTCGTCCATTTTGCACTCTTCGACAGGTTTTTCTTCTGTCATTTCGAGCCCATCGGTTTCAGGACACTTGCAATCATCTTCCATCTTGCACTTTTCAACAGGCTCAAATTTCGGTTCTTCGCACTCATAATCTTCACAAAAATCACAGTGCTCGGCCGCCTCTTTTTCCTCCTCGCCTTCGTCAAGTTCGAGATGTTTATAAATTTTTTCCAACTTCTCAAGAATCGCATTTTCGCCATTCTTTTCAGCATATGCTTTCGCAGACGCAAGCCCCCCACGATTATAAACAGCTTTCTCACCTTCAAGACACATAACAGGATATTTCAGGGCGCCTTCGATTCCATCTTCCCAGCCTTCACGAAGATCGAGGAAAATATCATCGGCGATAGACTTAAAATTACTTGCAGCAATAACACGTTTACGAAGAGCGGCTTTATCAACTTCTCCCCAAGGCTTCTCAGACATTACCTCTTTAGACTTGTCGACTTCAAGTGGCTCTTTTGTTCCAATATCATCTTTTGCAAAATCATCAACATTTTCGATAATTACTTCATTCTCCAACTTTTCTTCCTCCTTTCTTCCAGAATCAAATCCAAGTTCTGATTCTTCTATTTTTGTTATAGAATCGTCATCCAATTTATTTTCATCCACACCGAACGCTTGTTCGTATGCGAAAGAAAGCAATTTTCTTTGTTCCATCATCGCACTGTCGTCCAAATTTTCAAGAATGGACAAATGCGCCCCAGGAACTCCTTCAAGAACCTCTTTTCCGTTTTTGCTTCCAAGAATCGTTGTTCCATTTAATGTCCAATCCAGAAGATCAACAATTCCATCTTCTCTCTCTTCCGATTTATGGACAGTAATTTCAACAGAAACTTTTTTACGACGATCCTTTAGAAGTCTTTTAACTTGCGAATAACAATATCTAACGCACAAAACACAACGGAATTTAATCCAGTGCAATCCATCTTCTTCCACAAGTTCAACAGGATCAGATTCTCTTACCCAACCAAGAATTCGTTCGCCGCGTTCAGTATTCCAATACTTTTCTCCGAGTTCAATGTCGTAATCGGCATATCCCTCGTGTGTGGTAAAATCTTGATTTTTAAAAAATCCAACAATTGGCTTATTTTTAATAGAACCATTTTCCACAGCTCTCTTCATTGATTCGTAGGTAAAATGTGATTTATTACGATTTGGATCAATATCTGAAATCGCATAAATCTCCATTTCAACAAATTCTTTGTTGAGAATATCTTTAAATTTAATCTGTTTCGGAGTCAAATCAAACTGCAAAACAGTATCTTTTTCGCCCATTTAATTTTCCTCCTTTATTAATTATTTAAATTTAATTCATCGTTGAGCGCAATTGTTGCTCCGGCAATTCTACTTGCGCTACGAGCAATATTTCTCTTCTGTTCTTCGAAATCGATATCAGTTCTGTCAAATTCTGCGCCAATAAATCCAATAATCAATCCATCATCAGATTTTGCCGCCCTAAACAGCGCAGCTTTTGCTCCGTGTTCTGTTAAAAAGTTATACGACGCTTGATCTTCTGATTCGACATTATTAACATCTAAAATATAATAATCTCCCTCTTCATCAAGCTTTTTATATCCAAACGTAAACATAGAACGAGGAATATTTTGATACCTTGCCATAATCTGGATATGATCTCCACGAGCAACACTTTCTGCCGTAATAGACATTTTTAAAAGACTTTGCCCAAGAACATTTCTACCGCCATTATGGAAAACAAAATAATATGCACGAATAGCACCAGCAGTAACCAACGAATCCAGATTATGCTGAATCAACTCGTGTAGCTTCCTATCTTCTTTTTGTTCCTTCGGCGTATGAATAGCACCCTTATTGATTGCTTCAAGAACTTTGTCTACAAGCTTATTGTATCGTTCGTTTTCAGCAGTATCGCGTTCTCTTTCTCTTTTTGCGGCTGCGTCTTCTGCCTCAATTTGAAGTCTCTGTTTCTCTCTTTTTTCTCTCGCTTCAATGCGAGACTTAAAAAACATATAACACAAAAATACAGCAACACCAACTAAAACTGCGAAGAACCCATACGTATTTATCGCATTAACAAAAGCCTCCATAATTATAATTCACTTAATCGACAATCGGGATCATTTTCGTAAAAGTTTTGATCCGCGCGTCGAAGCTCTTATAATTATCGTGATATCTTTTGGCCTCAGTAGCCCAGATATCTGCCTGTTTACGATATGGCATAATATTAAGTAGAACTTCTTCCCCTTTTAATACGACCTCTTTGTCTTCATTTAATTCCGCCAATTCAATAAGTTCGATAACTTTTCTGCGATAATCCTCTGTTGCTCTTGCAATTTCTGCAAAAATAGCTTCCAAATTGCCGTTATAATCTTCATACTCTGCGTGAAGATCTCCGCGAACCGGTCTTGCGTTCAATTGAATCATTAAATCGCTCCATTCGTCCGCAACTTGCGGCCAATAATGGGCATAAGACTCGTGAACAATATGCGCCGTTTCGGGATAAACCGAATAGTCAATTTGATAAACACAATTATCACAAATCATATTAAGCAAAAAACTATGAGTAATAACCTCATTAAGCTTTGCTCTCGTTTCCTCCGACATTAGCATCGTTAAGTTCCTCCTTCCCCTTTAGTTTCCTTTTATTATTTCTAATTTTAAACTTTTTGCCGCAACAAACACAAACGCCATATTTTGTATCTGGAACGACCATAGTCATAAAATTATCTAAAATTTGGATGGTGGAATTTTCTTTACCAAAATCGTGAACACAATTTGGATTTTTCTTTACTCTCATAATTACCACCTCATATTGTCTTCGTCGTATTTCTCACGACAGTCATCACACAAAATACCATCGCAATCTGCGCCACAAACAACACATTTACCAATTACTGGTTCTTGCATTGCATACTCGCGCGTATCTGCGGTGTCTAGGCCGCCATCCTTCGAAGCGGCCGTATTATCATTATCGACCTCAGAATCGTCTTTTGTAGGACGTCCAACTTGCCCCGTAGAAACAGTATCTGTAACAGATTTTTGCTCATTAATATTTTCCTGCATTACCTGTGTTACTGTTCTGAATCCGCTATATATATCAAGAGAATCTATATAATTATGAACAGCCTTCGTATCTCTCATTGTGTATCCAATAGAAGAAATCAGCTTCGGTAAAACGAACGAAGCACCGGCGAAGAACAGCTCCTTGTCTCTTTTCACCTCATCAGCAAAAGTAAACAAACCGCCCCAAATGTGGAGCTTCCAACTATATTTTGTTCCAATTATGTCATTAATGATCATATTCAAAACATCTTCAAACTGAATTGTTACCGCCTCTGCTTCCGCCTCTGCAAGCAGCTGTGCTGTTTTAACTTGTGAAACAGACGGCTTGTCGGTTGTCGTAATGAGTCCACCGAGTCCTGCGCGTGTTAAAACATTCTTTGTTGCGTTAGCAGAAATCTCGGAACTGTTAGGCTGACTCGGAAGAGACAGCAGTTTAAAGTTTTTCAAGGGAGCAAACAGGGCTTCAAGATTTGTTGAAGTGGAAGCATTAAAATGTTCTTCGATCCCGGCAATTGTTTCCGGATTCAAAACAGACTGGTCTTGTCCAGGGTTCGGGTTCGGAATTGTTTCCGCTTCTGCCGTCAAAAGCGCTGTCAGTGGCGTGCTTTCAACAAGCCCTTGAAGCGTATCGTAATCGGCAAGCTCATCCAAAGAAAGAAGAAGTCCGGCCGTGTCCGGAACTACCCACGGGTTCGACATATCACTGCAAAATGTATAACACAAATCTTGTGGCATTTGAACCCAGAAAAAATAAGAACGATTAGCGAGACCGTTGTTGATAATCTCTAGATTTCCGCGTAAAGTCTCTTTTCCGTTTGCGCCAAAATATTCATAAGAATAATCCAGCAGTTTGCCGACATTTATTCCCGGATTGATTTCTTTTCCATCAACCGCAGCATATTTGCCACAAGGAAGATATCCACTTCCGCAACCACCAGTATCAAACGCTCCGGAATTAACAAGATCATTCCAGATTTCCTGAATAAATTCCGGGTATTGACAAACAGAAAACGCCGGATTTAAGAATAGCATAAAATTAAATGACGCAATATACCCGTGTTCTCCGATTTTAACGAGTTTAACATATTCACTGGGCAGCTTTTGCCATTCTGCGAAATTTACTTTCTTATTTTTTCCTTCTTCAGAAATACTGTTGCGAAGTAAATAGGTTGCTTTCCCTTCGCGTTTCACTTCCATCGCAACTCTTTTAAGAGTTTTACGCAGATTAAAACAATTTAACCAATCATCAACAAGTTTATCATCATTTTTGAACTCGTCTTTTTTATATTCTGCTTCATCCAAAAGTTCCGGCGTAACATAATATTTAAACAACGGAACATCGGAAGCCATACGAAGGATCTTGTAATAAAGATACTGCGTTGAACTAATTGACCACGCTTCTGCGCGAAGTCCGAGTTCGCTTTCTCCGGGATTTTTAAGAGCTTCTGTGAGTTTTTCTCTGCTCATTGTTCCCGGGCGGGTGTTGATCATTTTCAGACGATCATTTTGAAGAAATGGGTTATATTGGTTAAAATCTAACCCCCCACACCAGCCAGTCGAGCTGAGTGTTCTTTTATAAACAGCACTTAAATCTTTCATCACGCCGCTAATAGAAATGTTGGAAGAAGATTTTGAAACCATTTCCAGCCGTTCAGGAGCCTCATTCACTACGGGCTCTGGCTTGACCTTCGGCGGTCTGCCGCGCTTTTTGGGCTCTTGCCCGTTTTTGACATTATCTGCCATTGCTGTGCTCCTTTCTGTTTTAGTTATTGTAAGAAGCCTTCGCTTCTCTGATACGCTCATTCAGGCGCTTATTCGCCTTACGAATATTTTCCTCGATTTTCAGAAGTTCTTTCTGTTTTTCTTGATTGATATATTCTGCAAAAGCATTTTCATAATTTTCCTTGAAGAAAACCGAAACAAGGTCAGATTGACCGACGCAAGATTCGGGTTTAACTTCTTCGCAAAAAAATTCCTTTGTTATCTTTTTTGATAACAAGTCGGTTAGATCTTTTTTGAAATATCCCCATCGCAAATATACGACAGGGATAAGACCGTCAAAAATCATATTAGATATTTTAGACAATTCTTCAATTAAATTATTGACATTTACCGTTGAAATGTCTAAATGAATTTTATAACATTCTGGATAAAAGTTGTCTTTTAATTCTTTTTCTTTGCTTTTCACTTTTACTCCAATCACCGTCTTCTGAACGGATTCGATCCGCCAGCAAACGGACTTCTTCTTTTTTGATTGTTTATTTTGTTTAGGGTTTTAGCAGACGCGCCGTAAAGTTTGGAGAAATCCATCACGTTTTGTTTCCCGCCAAATTCGTCTTCTTTGCGAAGAAGGGAAAGGATGAAACTGGCAGCTGACATCGTATAGACACGGTCGTCGTGGGCCTTTTTTTCAACAGACGGAGCTAATCCATATCTGATATTTCCCTTATCTGTCGTCATTTTTTTGATAAGTTTTATTTCTTCTTTCATCAAATCAATTTCAACAAGCGCCCGTCTATCTTCCGAAGTTATTTCCACTTCTCCGGATTCAAAATACGCCACGCTTCCGCGAGGGCAAGGTTCCGGTAATTGAATTAAATCCTGCGCCATCATTTCTGATAAAGCAGAAAACATTGAATTTTTAAATTTCTGTGGGGTATAAAGATGTAGAATTCCTTCTATTGCGTAAGGATAATTAAATCTTTCTTTCGAACTATTTTCATCATCCATATCAATAACTCCGCGATAAGTATTCCCATATTTATCAGTCCAATCTTGCCGCAGAAAGTCGGCGATCATAAGACCGCCTCCTCCTGAACCAGGATCAACAAACATAATAATATTTTCCCAATTTGGAGCACCACCATTATATCTAACCATAATATCTCGAATAAAGTCTACTGCTTCTGGCATCGTATATAATTTTTTATCTCCATTTGGTAATAATTTTATCATATTATAACCATTAACAACTCTTCCCATCCATCCTCTTTGTTTATCTTTCCATACTTCCATAATCAAACAAAATGAGTTATCTATCTGGTGAGCAGGGTCGATTGAAATAATATATTTCTTTCCGGATTTTGGATCTGGATTTGCAGTTAATGGCAAATATTGTTTTTCATTACGATAAATTGTATCGCTTGAAACAATATTATCAACACCGCCAGTAAGATCAAATAAATTATAATACTCTCGGCGAGCTTTATATTCGTTCGAACGAAGGGCAGCATCAATTTCTCCTTGTGTAAGAAGCGGCGTAAAAGACTTTCCTTTCATTGTTGGATGGAGCGGCATTTCGCAATTAATATCGCAAACAAAATAATCGCGATACCCCATCATCATACGTTTTGCTCCCTCTTTATAAAGATTCCACAAATGCGTACTTGTATCTTCCGCCGAAGAAAAATAATAACACTGATTTGGAATATTTTTAGGATAAACTAACGGATCGACACCAGCTCGGAAGTTGGAATCGACCGCCGTAAAAGGTTCCGTTAAATCAAAAAACTCTTGATTAAGTTTTCCCGCCTCATCATAAAAGTTACCAGAAGAACGAATTGCGACTAATCCTTTTGGATTACCGTTCAACGCCGTTATGCTTGAACCATTATAGAGATCGACATGCGGGTCGCCAGATGCAGTCACAAATCCAGTTGCGTTTCCGTTAGTCTTTATTGTTTCTCCAAGAAACACGTCGTTTCCTGCAATTGTTTGCAAATTACGCATTGCGATGTCCTTGATTTTATTGAACAGCTCATTCGACTGACGCGCTGTTGGAGCCATAATATATGCAGCATATGCAGGATAAAGTATTGTTTTTGCCATAATAATCAGCGAAGCAATAAATGATTTACCGCTTGCACGAGACTGAACATATATGGACTTTTGAGCAGTCCAGCCCCCCAAAATCATAAAGCGCTGGTAGTCCATCAATGGACATCCCAAAATTTCCTCAATAAACCAAACCGGGTTCTGCCTTCCATATTGAATAATAGAACCCCATTTTTCCATTTGTTCAAATCTTCTGGCATTTATTTCAACATTAGATTTTTTATTATAAATTGAAATCATTCGTAATCACCGTCCTTTGCGCCATTCTTCGGATAATAAGTCCGAGTATGTGCTTTTTTGACAGCCTCCTGAACAATTTCTTCATCTGTAATTCCTTTTTCTTTTAAGTCTTCAACATATTCGTCCAAAAGCTCTTGCTTTACTTCTTTTTCACGAAGTAATCTATTGGCTTCTGATAATTCCTCGACTTTTGACGTTAGATTTCGCACCAATTCTGCCTGATCTTCAATCATCTTTCGATAATCTTCGCCAGTAAGCTGAATTTGATTAAACATTGATTGAGCACTAATATCTGCAACTTGTTGCATTGCATTAGATGTTTCAATATCAAATCTATTGACCGCCAGTTTATCAAAATGGTTTTCAAATCCATCTCTCACAATACTCGAAAGAGTTCCTGCGCCCTTTGCTTTCGCAGTCTGATATCTTTCGGCAAATCCGTGGTCTTTCGAGAAGTCTGTAACCATTTTAGTTTCTTTTGACTTCTGATCAATCAACTCTTTCAAAACCTTTGCATTTTCAACCATTGACTGCGGCGTTGCCTGAAGTTCCTGAATTGTCTGGCCGATGACATCAATTCGATAAAACGATTTAACAATCTCAATCGCCGCACGTTGACGAACAAGGTCTGTTGCCATTGCATCATCATAAAGAGTAATCAAGTCAGCATAAAGCCGTCCTCTATCTTTTGCGGGTTCTTTATCAAACGGGTCGTAATGAAACTTTTCAATAATTTCCTGTCTATCTTTTCGACCCTGCTCAGACATCTCTTCCATCACTGAAAGATTTCTCTGTTTCCTAATAATATATTCAAACGGCACGTCTCCATCGTCCATAAACGACTTTCGTTCAAGGCGAGGATCGTCTTGAACGGCTCTGATATATAGTTCATACGGAGAAATAAATTCACTTACTTTTTCTCCGTTCTCATATTCTCTGTCTTCCTCCCACACACGATGCGCAAGAGCGTCATCATAATAAAGTCCAATAAAAGCACACAATCTATAGAGCGCCTTATATTGATTCCCATATTTCTCTTCCAAGCGCTCGCAAAACTTTACGCAACAATACATACAAAATGTTGCTCTTTTGCGACCATTTTCTCCGATAACATAAATGTCTGCACCTGAAACATATGGGAATTCTTCAATTGCACGAGTTGTTGTGCAACAATCACAAACCGCTTGCTTACGAGGCTTATCGAACATTTCCATCGGTTGATATTTTAATGCTGGCAACTCCGGAGGTTTCTTCCCAACATACTTCCGGTCACTAACTCTTCTTTTATAAATCATACGAGGAAAATCCTCCTTTCAAATCACCTTTTAATCAAAAACAGACCACTCGAAATTTTCGAGTGGTCCTTATAAATGTCTTCTTTGGGACTCTTCTTCGAGAGGAGCAAGAAGTCCTATCCTATGAAAGTCCCGGCGATTTGAGCTTCTACGAGAGGCTTGCCGGGTTCTATTTTAGTTTAGAATACACGTATATGACTCGATATACCCATACTTCTTGTGGAACCCATAAATCGAACAACTTGCCTTCGACCCCACCATCAGCTTATCTGCATACGGGCAAGAACCAATAAAACTTCCAAGCGTCAATGTTTGAATGTTATGGTGTTCTCCTTCTGCCGTAATAATTTCACGAGCGGAATGAGTATGTCCAAGAAACACATAATCATAAAATTTACGGTCTCTGTTCGCAAGGTCTTTGCTTACAGTCGCCGGATTGTTAATCTGATGTCCGTGCATCGCTTTACAATTAAAATCCCAAATCTTAAATTCAAGACTATCTCGATCGGTATCGCCAATAATTCGAATTCTATCGTTTAATGCAAGAACATCTGTTAAATATGCGAACATGACCTTTCCCATATCTTCCGATGCCAATTCGCTCGCCTTTGTTCCGAGCGGACGAAGCTGATCGTGGTTCGAATAACAGACCATTAAGAACTCGATTCGACAATATGCGCTCAATTTATTCAGAAAATCTGCGATCAAACGAATAGCAATTACAAACGAATCAACCACCGGGCCCTCATTCAGTCGAAGATCGGACAATCTGATGAGGCCTTGGATGACATCGCCAAGCGACAAAATCTTCAACTTTGAAATATGTTTCCTCTGAATAAAATGAATCATATAACCGAGAAGTACATCAAAACGTCTCTTCGCTTCCGCAATGGAATATGAATTATTTACTCCCTCGAAACAAGAACCAATATGAAGATCTGCAAGACCGAGAACATATTCCATATCTTCTTCGTCATTGCCATCATAATCAATCGGCTCGACATAGTCTGGAGGGGGAAGCTGCTTAATCTGATCTGCAATCAGTCGATAAAATCTCTCAAAACGAGAGTCCTGTCTCATTAAACGATAATACGGCATCTTTTCAGTTGCCGTTTGATATCTCTGACGAAGTTCGAAATCTTCCGCCGTAAAACTTACAACGGATTCTTCTGCGATCGGTTCTCCCTCCACACTTCTTGCTCCAGCTTCAACGCCTTTACAATATGTGCGATAGTTTTTGCGATACTTCGATTCACTAAAAGACAAATCCGTCTCTTCATTAATAATGTCGGCAATCTCTTGCCAAGTTAAACGATTCTGCTGACCAAGTTCACAAGCACGAAGAATATAGTCGTCAATTGATTCGCCGTCTCGCATTTGATACTTTTCGTCTACCACTTTTTAATCTCCTTTTAAATCTTATTGTCTGCTAACGGCAGACGAATTTTATTATGGAGCTGAATCTGGGACTCAAACCCAGAAACCTACCGCTTACAAGGCGGTTGCGCTATCATTGCGCCAATTCAGCATATTTGCCCTCGGATCCGTAGATTGCCGAGGGACGATCTGGCGCCTTCTGCTGGACTCGAACCAACGACACACGGATTAACAGTCCGTTGTTCTACCGACTGAACTAAAAAGGCGTGGGGTAAGGGGAGACGTCGTAACGCCGCCCCTGCGAACGATTTCTCGTTCTGGTAACACAAAATTATGAAAATACAGTTTTATTTACTTTTTTATTATTCTTTTATCCATATAAGATATTGCGTTATTGGTGGGTATTAACCAATTTTTTTAATTTTTCGGAATTCTTTTTTGTTAATTTTGCACAATAACATTCATAACAAATTTGTCTTTGGCATTTCGGACTAGCTCTAAATTCTTTACCGCAATTTTCACAAACTTTAAATCCAAATATTTCTTCAAAACATTGCGGAACATCAACTAAACTCTTAAAATGAAAAATCTCTTTGCCGTCTATTTCAAGTCTTGAAAGAACGTAATATTCTCTTTTTTCAAAAACACCATTTATCGAATCCCATTTCTTTTCTGATTTATGTCGAAAAACTTTTAGCTTGATACCATCCAAAAATATATCGTTGCACTCATTTCCTCGTCTTCCTGAAATCGAAGTAAATCCAATTAACTCTCCAACTAAAAAATCAGAAAAATCATTAACCCCCCGAGCTTTAATAGTTGCAAACAACATCATAAAATATTCTTTTTCCCAACGTGGAAGATCGAGATTTTTTAAAAAATCAATTTCTTTTTTATAAAAAACAATTTCATTACGTTTTTTAAATCTTACTCTTTTTGTATCTTCCCATAAATCGTCAAAAATAAACAGTGGTTCAATCTCTCCTCTATAAGAAAAGTGCCGTGTTTGAAAAATTGGAAGCCAAATCTTATATGCCTCATCTCTCGAAACACCATTGCGTTTCAGATATGAAAACAACCATTTATCTTCTTTACCACGAGAACGTGGGATTTGATACCGTCCGGTTTCCAACATTCTTTTGCAATTTTCTTCTTTATCAATTGGAAGCATTCACGACCTCCCAAAACTTCTCCGTACATTCCATCCCACTAATTGTCTTAACAATCTCACCAATCTTACCATCATTCTTTTTAGAAATCATCATCCCAATCGAATAATATGTCGTAACCGCATTTTTACTTCCAGTCACCCGCATATCTAATCCGAGCGGAACCAAATCGGCAAAATCCTCACATCTCAAATTCTTCAATCCACCCAATTCTGCAAGCTCATCGATCTCGAATCTAATCCATCCGGACTCGTGCCAATGAAGTTTTTCAAAACAAATCAATGAATAAAATAATCTTTTTATCTTTTCTATTGGAAGTGATTGAAGAAACTCTATTTCCCTATCATAAAAACTAATTTTAACTTCATCGAGCAAATGTTTTTGAATCTTTTCAACCCAATTCTCTTTCATCTTCTCGATGAGTTTCTTTTTAGATTCTTTATGTTTAACAGAAGGTAAAACCGAATCTTCAAAATCTTCCGTTGTTTCAATTCCATTTTTTGAAAAAGAATCATAAACCGCTTTAATCTCTTTATTTTTCATATTTTACCCTCCCCTTCTATCTATTCACATATAGTATACCACACAAATTTCATTTTGTCAAGTGGTTTTCGAAAATTTCTTTATTTTTATTTTTTCTACTTCTAATATATACGCGCACGCACGCACGTTATTATATATCTAATATCTATTACTAATATCTATATATTACTAGTATTTAACCATTAAATATATTTTATTATTTATATATATTTAATTATATACTAATTCTAATTATCTATTCCCGCCCAACCACCCCTATTATACACCAAAAATCTTATTTTGTCAATACATATTTTAAATTTTTTTTGTAAACATATTATGAACATCATAATCTTTATTTTAATTTATTCTTTTTTATCAATCTTCTACTCTTATTTTTCTATTTTTTATTTCTCTTATATATATATTTCACAATTTTCTTCTAAATTTTTTTTCAAAAATCACAAAAAATTTTGTAAAACCTCTTGACAAAAGAGCAAATTTGTGATATAATATAATCAAGAAAAGGGAATACCGGGTTCCCAATAATTTAAATGGAGGAATTTGATGTAATATGTTTATGATTACATACCACAGTTAATTCTTATGAACAATAACCGACAAAAGAAAATTAAACTTTTTATCGATGCAGATGATACTATTTTAGAATCGTCTAAAGCATTTATTGATATTATTAATCATCAAAACAATATCAATCCACCTAAAACATATGATAAACTTCGAGATTGGAAATATAGATCCTTATTTCCATATATGACAGACGAAAAAGTAATTGAAGTATATGATTCTGAAGAATTTTTTAGTACCGTAAAAATTAATTCTGATTTTGAAAAATTTTATCTTGAACACGAAAATGATTTTGAATTTTATATTGTAACGAAAGGCCACAAATCTAACATCGAACATAAACAAAAATATTTTGAAAAGCATTTACCAAAAGCAAAGGTAATCGGATGTCGATTTAATACCAATAAAAATGAGAATTATGATAAATCTCACGTTGATATGGATTATGGAATTCAAATCGACGATCGAACAGATTGCTTGATGGGGACAAATGCTAATATAAAAATTTTATTTAAAAATAATCGAGAATTTTACTGGAATCGAACAGATATGACATCAGAACCGATTTATAAGATGAATACGTGGAAAGAAATTATCGAAACATTAGAATTTGCTCTTGAAAATCCAGATGTATTTATGACGAGGTGTTAACCGTGAAATCGACTAAAATTATTTTGTTTTCAGGATTCGCAAGACATGGGAAAGATCAAAGCGCGACATTCTTGAAAGAAGAGTTGGAAAAAACAGGAAAGACAGTTCTTATATATCACTTTGCCGATGCTCTTAAGTCATTGTGTGAAAATTCATATAATTGGATTAAAGGCGACAAAGGGCCAATTGGAAGAACAATTTTACAAAGTGTTGGAACATATTATCGGCAAAACAATCCGCAGTGTTGGGTGAATATTGCTCGACAGATTGCGCTTGGATGTTCGGAGGAATATATGTTGATTCCAGATTGTCGTTATAAAAATGAAGCACTTGGATTTTTAGATTTTGATTATAAAAACATTCGTATTGAAAGACCGAATTTTGACAATGGACTTACTCCGGAACAAAAATCACATATTTCAGAAACAGAAATGAGCACATTTTCTGAATATGATGGAGTAATTATTAACGACGGTTCTCTTAATGATTTGAAGGAAAAAATAAAACAAACATTTCAGACAGAGGTGGAATGATGCCAATTAGAGAACAGAATTTGTATCAAATTTACAAATTCTCTTCCGCATTTATTTGCGAAAATAATTTAGATATTAAAGATTATACTCCGCGACGAGCAGCGCAAGAAGGATGTTTGGTTTCTTGCGGAGACAATATCGCATTTGACCAAGCAAGAAAAATTCGCGGAGACAATCGCAATTATAAAGAAATATTTTCTAATATTCAATTTCTTCGTAATTCGCTTCATAGAGCAAAAAAAGAAGGACGGAATAAAGAGACAAAAATTTTCTGGCAGGCAATTTTAAATACGCTATTTGTTAAAGATTTCGTTGTTGTTGAAGTTAAAAAGAAAGAAGAATATAAAAGACTTACAAAATCCGGATTTTATATCAACGGGATTCGATACATACGATTTAGCGCATCGGCCGGCCAGGTAAGGCATAATTGCGTTATGATGGTTAATTCCGAAATTGCAGAAGAATTAACCAATCGATTAATGTGCGATTTTAATAATCGAGTTAAAGAATTCAATCTCGCTAAACTTTCTGCATATTTTGCTCTTTCAACCTCTTCAATTTTATGGGTTTCAACTCCGCGTGTTTGTGTTATTAAAGATTTTTTCACAACGCTTCCGAATCAGAAACTGGATTGGATTACGACAGATGAAAATGGAAAGAAAGCGGTTGAAGAAAGAATTCTTGATATTACAATGAATTCTTGCGACGGACAGGGACTTGTCTCTCCGGAAATGGCACAGAAATGGTCTCAAGAAATGAACCTTGGTTATGTCGCAAGTTCATATGTTGTTCGTTCAATTTTTGTCAAAGGAAACCTTGTTCCATTTGACTTTCACGCATATGCAAAAGAAAATGGAATCGAATATATTTACGACAAGTGGGGACATCCATATAAAGTCGACGAAATCGATGTTTTGCTTTCAGAATCACAGTTTAAGATGCATAAATATTATTCGAGCTGGGAAGATTACTCGCAATACATTGAAATGGCACAAATTGGTTGGGGTGTTTCGAGATATAATCGAAAGTTTGATGATGAATGGGTACTTGCGAATTATCAAATAATTCAAGTGCTCAATATCAATAAAGAAGATATTCGCAAACTCGTTCAACCAACAATTGATTGGATTAGGAAAGTATGTGCTGGTGATCCGCTTTATGCAATGCTTTATTCGCTTGGTGGATTCTCAGAAGACTATCAAATTGAATATAATGATCTTTACACGCGAGCGCAAAATCTTGCGATGAAAGCGGTTATTAAAAACCCTGATTTTCTAAAAGATTCATATGTTCAAAAGAAAATTTATCGGAATATCATTAGAAGTATTAATCAGGCAAAAATTGGCAAGATTTGGGTTAGAGGCAATTATTCATTTATGATTTCTGATCCAATTGCACAATGTCGAAGTGCATTAGGACTCGATCCAAAAGGGGAAGTTCCCGGAGAATATATTTATTCAAACTTCTGGAATAAAAGATATGACCCCGGAAAAGACATTGTGTTATGCCGGTCGCCACTGCTAGACAAACACGAAGTTAATCACTGTAAGTTATATAGAAGTAGCGAAGCAGATAGATGGTATAAGTGGATTGAAAGCGGAATAATTTATTCAATTTATGATTTGAGTACATTAAGACATTCGGACAGTGACTAGACCAAAAGTTAAGGCCACCATCGCAGCGATGCGTTGTAAAAAACCTTGAATATGCGGGAAACTCCTAAGAGCTTAAACTACTAATTTAAGTCGCTAATTACGACCCATATATAGTAAAAACGTTTGAGATTGGACAATCCGCAGAGATAGCGTCAAAAGACGAAGCTCTCAACGACTACCAAAAGGCTCCGAGATAACATCAACGATGATTGTATAGTCTAAACCCCTAATAAATATCGGGAAACCGAGGGTATTGATTGTTGACGGGGATATCGTTCTAAATTCAGACAACGAAATTCTCCTAAAAGGTTCGATGAAAGATGTGACAAATCCAATTTCTTATCAAAAACAAAGTGCCCCTTCTCACAAAATCTGCCACCGCGAATTTGTAAAAACAGATTTGCGCGGATTCGGAACAAAGGTTGGAACATATAGCAATTATTCCACACAGCTTGAAGCAATGCTTCCGTTGTTTCAAAGACCGGATCAAAAACGCCAACGAGACGAAATTGAGTTGCGTAAAAAGCTTCTTCGTGAAATCAACGGACAAGAAATCGACCGTATCAAAGGGGTTGAGGCAAAAGGTCCTCCGAAAGACGAATGGTTAAAGTTTCAGAAAATCAATCAGGGTGATCCTGATGATGTTAAAAAGGAAAAATATTATCATAACTCGTTGGTAATTGCTAAAAAGCCATACTTCTTCAGATATCTTTATCCAGAACTCAATACTTCGTATAAGGTTCACGAGAAAAAATACAATGAACTTGCGAAATGTATGTTTAGAACAAAGTTGAAAGATCTTCTCGTTAAAGAAAACAAAACACAAGAAGAAAAAAATCTTATTAAGAGATATCATAAATTTTCTCCAGTCATTAACACAAATTGTACAATGAATATGTTGTGTCATATGATTGAAGATACGGATTTCGACATTCAATACGGCAAGAATTGCGTCAGTATGCTTCCGCATTATGACTTAAATCAATATCCAATCGATCCAGACATTCTTCGCAAATTCCGCGATATGTATCGGAAATTCAATGATAAAAAAGCAATAACAATCGTGAATCAAATTTTTAACGGTTCGGATGAAGAAAGAGCAGATGAAATCCGAATGGAGATTCTCGATTCAATCAGAGACGAACTTCGAGAAGAATATTCAGAGCTTGAAATGCAACCGATGGACGCGTTGACATATATTAAAGCTCTTTCACAGAGCTATTCAAAGTTCAACTGGGATTTTGCTTGGAGTTTACTCGATGAACAAATTATAGACGTTGTTGAAGAAAAGGATGCGTATGCTCCCGTTGAATGTGAAGACGGAGAAGAATATCTTGGAAGAAAGTTCAAATTAAAAAAGATTCCAAAACAAATTCAACAAATGATTATCGACCCAGAAACCGGTGAGGTTCTGGAGGAAGGAGAAGAAAAGAAAAATGAGGATTATTAAGCAAGGGAAACCTAAAGAAGATAAAAAGACGGCTCGCTACGTTTGTAATAACTGCGGAGCAGAAATAGAAATCGAGATTGACGAAAATCTCGATTGTTGTCCTTGCTGCGGGGAAGAACAGTTAATGTTACTTCCGAGAAATGAAGACCAAACATCTCGCAAGCCGCTTTCTGCCGGAGAAGCATTTCCGGAAAAGTATTTTCAGTTCGGTGTATCTGAAGGAGCCGCAAAACTTTCAGATGAAAAAATTCGTAATATGATTGATAAAGCCGTTCAAATATATTTCAAAAGCAATTGTGGATATTGCTATAATGGTACAGGAGATACTTTCGTAGCGGTATTCCAGTCTGATAAAGATGACATTAATGATTATTTCGTAATTGTTGGCAAAAACTATTATGAAATCAATTCTTGCGAATTAACCGATGATGATGAGGGAAATGATGATGAATAAGTTTAAATTACTTGTTAAATATCATAATTTTAATGCAGACAAGATTGAAGATTATGATGTTCTAAAATATCAAGAAAAGTTTATTAAAGATCTGAAAAAGAAAAGCCTGAATAGAGAAGAATTCTCCAAAAGTCTTCAATCTGAATTTATGTATAGATTTTGGGCAAAGTGCGAGTGGGAATTAATCATTTCCAAAACGGAGGAAGGACGAATTATCCTTTCTCCGTGGATCGGAGGCCGCAATCCCGAAACGTCTTCTCTTGATGTAACAGATGATAAAAGTTTTGATTGGGTCGGTTTTGCAGATAAATATATTGGAAAACAGAATTTTGGCAATAAAGCAAAGATTGACATCTATGATCAAATTATGTACGGAGATAGATTTTCAAAACTTGTAGACGAATTATGGTATACTCGGTTTCCATACGAACGCGATCACGAAAAATTTCATAAAAGTTAATTAAGAGGTTTAAATTGGAAAATTATAATGTAGAAATGTTAAAATCTCCGACCGATGAAGATTGGATGTGGGTAAAAACTTGTACTCTTAATACGGTTGGAAAGAAGTCAACAAAGCTCCCAACCGATGAATGGAAAAAGAAACTTATTGAAGCAGAACATAGTCCAATGCGCGAGTTGTGGTTTGGTTTTAAACTTGAAATTCCATACTGGGTTTCAGTTCATATTGTGCGCCATCATATTGGCTGTAATCATTATGTTCAGTCGCAGAGAAATGACAGACAAGAAAAGTATGATAGAACTTCTGCTCCGCAAGGCGAAATTGTTAGTCATATTCTTTCTATCAATGCGCAAGAGCTTGTTTTTATGGCACATAAAAGATTATGTGGGCAGGCATCTCCAGAAACGAGAGCGGTTGTAAGAAAAATGTGCAATCTGGTTATTGAAAAATATCCAGAATTTAAGGATGTTTTAGTTCCACTATGTCAATATAGAGGTGGCATATGCACCGAATTTTATCCGTGCGGGTTAAATAAAAAGTTTCAATCAAAAGAGGAGATTAGTTAAAATATATGGCCAACCGTTTTAAGGACTATCACGCAAAAATCAAGAGTAATAAAAGTACCATTTTATCTGACGAGGAGTTAAAGCTTTATTCGAGAACATCAAATAATGAAGGTATTTCTCACGATCATAAAGAGTGGGAGAGTAATTATATTCGCCCGATTGCAATAATTGATGAAGATGCTCCGGAAACTCCGGATAATGCAGATAAAGAAAAAACAATTATTAGAAATATGGAACGTGAGCAAAAGGTAAAAGAGACGCAAAGTCAAGAATCGGAGGAAGAGTGATAATGGCAGAGAAAATTGTAGATATCGATAGGGAGTTTTCTACGACAGAAGTTGTAGATAGCTCGTATGACGTTCGAGATTATCGAATTGCGGCAGAAAAGGAATTTCCAGAAACATTTGAACTTTCAAAGAAGGTTAATATCAAAAATCAGGGCTCAAAACCAACTTGCGTTGCTCACGCACTGTCTTCTCTAGTTGAGTATCATAATTTAGTTGAAACTGGAAAATACCGCAAGTTCAGTACGGAGTTTATTTATGGTACTCGCGATATTGGTTATTATATTGGCGACGGTATGATGATTCGCGATGCGCTAAAAACAATTCAGAAGTACGGAGATTGTTATTATACCGATTGTTCTGGAAACTCAAATGTACAAGATGCGATGAATAAAGTTAATGAAAAAGTAGAAGAATATCGAGATTTGGCTTATCCTCACAGAGTTGGATCATATTATCGAGTAAAAACTCCTGAAGAAATTAAAACCGCTTTAATGAATCACGGCCCAGTCGTTATTTCGATGACGTGCAAAGAAGGCGCAAGAATTGTAGATGATACTTATACATTTACAGAAGGCGCTAAAGACAGTGGAAGGCATTGTGTTCTAATTGTTGGATGGAATGAAAAAGGTTGGATTGTTCAAAACTCGTGGGGCATTTGGTATGCTGGCGACGGGTATTTCACATTGCCGTTTGATTTTAAATTAAATGAAGCGTGGGGAACGATTGACCAGGAAGACGATTATTCTCTTTTGAAGAGAAAAGCAAGAAACAAGTTTATGAATAAAGTTTACGAAATTATTAACAAAATCGTAAATTGGTTCTACGGCAGAAAGAATCGTAAAAAAATTTTGAAAAATTTTCTCAAAACCTCTTGACAAACGAAAAGTTTTGTGATATAATATAAGCAGAAAAGATTCACAGAAAGTTGTTGGAGTAATTTATAATATGGGGAAACCGACCTCCGAGAAATGCGACGTTGCTCCGCAGCACAAAAGCAATCTCCGCAACATCCGCGGAACCTTTGCCGCCGAGGGCATGACGATCAGCAAATCGATCCGCAGCAATCTTGATCGGATTGCTATCGGGCAGACCAGCTACCAGCAGGTCTTGACCGAGCTGCGGGAAAAGTATGAAAAGAAAGAACAAGGAGACAAAACTAATGACAAATATTGAAAAACTCCGGTCAATGTCGATTGATGAATTTTCGCTCTGGCTCGATGAAAACGGATTGTTTGATAACTCTCCGTGGATGAATTGGTTTGATAAGGAATATTGTGAAAACTGCGAATCTGAAAAAGTTATGATGGAAAATGGAAAGACTTGCCCGTGCGCATATTGCGAGATTCACGAACACTGTCGATTCTTCCCGGACATTCCAACTCCGGTAAATTATGACATTATTAAGATGTGGCTTCAAAGAGAAGAGACGGGAGAAGAAAAGAAATGATTCTCATATTAGTAATTTGTCTCTTTTTGATAGAAGATCTTAAGCGAAAATAATCGAAAAATTTTTTAGAAAATTTTCAAAAACCCCTTGACAAACGCAGGAAAATATGGTATAATATATATAGAAGGAAGAAAGAGTAAGGATTTAAGAAATTCCTTCTGACGGTGACTCCGATAACCGAAAATTTTCGGAAATATGGGCGGGTATCTCAGCGGTTAGAGGAACGGTACTCATAATTGAGTCTTGACAAAAGACTCGAACAGCAATTATATAATTGGAGAAATAGCCTCCGTTAGTCGATGGTTCGAATCCATCCCCGTCCACCAAAATTAAATACTTGTCATTCGACAAGTATAGAACATAGCAAAGACACGAAAAGCAATCTTGTTAATAATAATTTCAAATTAGAAGTAATTATACATATTGTGTCTTGTGAGCCTATGTTCTATATTGGTCGAATGACCACTGGGGCGCGAACAGCAATTTTTTTGGATTATACTACTAATAGAAAATACCACTGCGCCCCGGATTTCATATAAGAAATCAAAAAAGCGAGGAAAAGGAAATGTTTATGGATGCTATTCGAGATAATATTCTCGAAAATCACAACGTATCGATTACTGAAAACGGAGCAATCGGATATGAAACAACCGGAAAGAATCTTCTTGATTTGAACTTCTCGGTCGCCTCTCTCCGAAATGCTTCGGAAGCAGAAATCGCAAAAAGATTTTACAACGCGTTTCTCGAAGATAAGAATCTTGCGATGCGCTGGCTGTTTTTTGCAAGAGATATTCGTGGAGGACTCGGAGAGCGCCGTCTGTTTAGAGCTGTTATTGAAGCTCTTTCGATGGAAGACCCGGAAGTTGTTAAAGCAATTATTTCGCTTGTTCCGGAGTACGGCAGATATGATGATCTTTGGTGTCTGCTCGACACCCCCGTTAAAGATGTTGTGATTAGCTTTGTGGCAAAACAGTTCGAGAGTGACATCGCTGGTCTGATTGATCATAAACCAATTTCTCTTCTTGGAAAGTGGGCGCCGTCGCCTTCTGCTTCTTCGAGAGAAACGAAACGCTATGCGAAAATTATCGCAAAAGGACTTGGTTTGACGGAAAGGGATTACCTTAAGGGATTGAGTAAGATTCGTAAGTATCTCAACATTGTTGAAGTAAATTGGTGAGTATTATATATTATGACAAAACAAGAAGCGTTAGAGGAATTGAAGAGTCGCCTCCGTGGCGCAGAGTGGGTCGATGAGGATTATGTGGATTGCGTTTCTAAAGAGGCGCTTATAATTGCCGAACGAGAATTACAAAATCAAAAAATAAGAGATAGGATTCAAGATTATTCTACGCTTTTGGAAACGATCAATAAAAGATTAATCCAAAATAGAGAAAAGAGTTTCATTGCTACTTTTATATGTTGGGACATAGATCAAAAAAATTTTTATTTTGATCTGATAAGTCAATGCGATTGTGATATTAAAATTCTCGAAGATAATGATCTTAGAATGCGCGGAAAAATTAGTAGAAAGCCTAGCTAACCCCGACCGGGTATAAATTTGAACCGGTACCCTGAAAATACCCCCGGTAGGGTATAATCTGCCGTAATTGTAAAAGACGTTTTGTGGAGGATAAGAATAATGTTTTAGAGTCGGTTGAAAGACCGGCTCTTTTTTATGTGTTTGGTGGGCAGTGATGGAGAAACGATTTAGAACAGATGACGTGTTTTAAAGTTGTCGAAATCGACGGGTTTGGGTGATTTCGTGAAAAGTTGGACGAGATTTTAGAATAAGATGAAACGATATGTTTTGTCGGGGTCGGAAAATTATCGAGTGAAAGAATAAGGTCGTTGGAAATTTGCTCGAAAAGTATTGGTTTTTAGATAGTTTTGGTGCGGATTTGGTTTTGAGATGAGGGGAAGAATTATAGAGATGTGGTGAGAATAGAGTGCGGTAACGGGGTTAGGAGGTCTACGGTGGGAGTACTGATTTTGGGTCGATTTTCCTTTATTTTAATAAGGCGTGGAGAAAATGTTTGAGTTGGATGGGTAAGGATAGGGTGTGAGGAATCGTGGAATTTCATGAGAATAATAGTGAGCGAGAGAGTGGTTTTGTGGGCGAAGATACGACGATGAAAGGCAGAGGGAATTTAACGGGAGAGAAGAGGAGTGAGAAGTTTACAGATTATTTAGAGGTGGGCAATATTGAGGAAATGGATGGATGGTATAATTATGGGGAGCGAGAGGAGACAAGGAGACATGGGAGATATGAGGAATGAGCAAGTCGGATATGATAATGTATTGTAGAGATGAGTGGATTATAATTTTAGCGGAAGTTATGAAGAAGTTAAGAGGAAAAGGATAAATATGGGAGTTCTGGACTTTTTATGTGAGACAAGATGCCATATATAATATTTTGAAATGAAAAGTAAGTGTTATAATGTAAATTCGGTCTTTATGTTATTTCGCTTACTTTTTCATTGCCATTTCACAGAAAGGAGGTGAATAGAATGGCCGACTATACTATGTATAGTCTTTCCGAACTTCGGAAGCTCTCGAAAGAAAATTTCCTGAAGATTCGGGAACTCGAAAAATCAAATGAGACAATCGATGTCTCGTTTGAACTTTCTCAAGCGAGAGAGCAGGACGTCGCGATTCGCGATGCTCTTGCAATCAAACAGGAGGAAACAGATAAGAGAAAGAAGTAATTCTTTCTCTTTGTGTGGAAGCGATAACCACGTTAAAAACACTAAAAAATTATGGGTTTCGTGTCCCAAAATAAACACGAAGGGCAAAACGCCCAGAAAGGATTTTGTTATGAAAACCGCAATCATCACTCGTACCCTGACCACCTCGACAGTATCTGCTTTCGACCTTGTCCGTAAAGGTTGGTTCATCCAATCCAACATCAACGGAACAATTACTGCTACAAAACAGCAGATTTGCAACTTCAAGCACCCCGAACTTGCTTCTTGGCGTATGGAAGAGCACAACATCTATAGCTCCAACGCAAAGTGCGGACTTGATCTCATCACCAAGATCGACTTCGGTCCTTGCAAGGTCGGCGTTATCTGGAATAATACCATTTGCCGAGCAGAAGCGTGGATGCATCGTCCGGAAGTCAAGCTCGAAGACGTCATTCCGAAGGAAGATGAGGAATACATCTCCCAAGAAGACATCGATTACGATAACGCTTGTTTCGATGCCGATATGAGAGACTTCGAAGACCTCGCACAAAGATATTAATAGAAAGGAGGTGTGAACAATGAAGAAATTTCTCTCTCGTCTTGCGGACTACATCCGCTTCATCATCACTGGAAAGTCTGATAAATACGTTGACGCAAACATTCTCGACTTCTCCGGACAGGGCAAAGACCGCTACGGTCGATAAACATTCTTCGAGTATTAGAGCTTCGGTTCTAAAAAAAATTAAAGATCTCCCCCATACTTTAGCATAGGGGAGATCGGCAAATATGGAATAGTAATAGTCATAGTAAATATTTGTTTCAATAAAAACACTAAAAGAATATATAGAAAATCAAGGTTAATTTTTTGAAAACCCATTGACAAAGCGCAAAAGATGCAGTATACTATACATAGAAAGTTTATGGAAAGGAGATGTTTGATATGAAACTAAATAAAGCATTTAAATTTCGTTTATATCCAAACCATATTCAAATAAACCTTCTCGCTAAGACATTTGGTTGTTGTAGGTTTGTTTACAATAAAATGTTGGAAGACAAAATCAAATATTATCAAAAAACAAAAGAAAATATTTCGGTTACTCCGGCGAAGTACAAAGAGGAATTTGATTTTCTCAAAGAAGTTGATGCCTATTCGTTGTGCAATGAACAAATGCACCTTCAAGCTGCTTTCAACAATTTCTTTCGACATCCAAAGGTTGGTTTCCCGAAATTTAAAAGCAAAAAGAAAGACAAAAATAGTTTCACAACAAGTAATGTCCACAACACGATTCGCATAAATGATGAGCATCAAATTCGATTACCGAAGCTCGGATGGATTAATTTTGTTGAACATCGAAAAATTCCAACAAATTACAAAATTAAATCAGTAACAGTTACTAAAATGTCGTCTGGGAAATATTATATTTCAGTCTTAACAGAATATGAATATGAAATTCCAGAAAGAATTTTGGATAAAAGCAAATCTCTTGGTATAGATTATAGTTCTCACGATTTTTATGTCGATAGCCAAGGCAGAAGTCCAGAGAATTTACATCATTATTACAGAATTTTGCAAAACAAATTAGCGTTTCATCAAAGAAAACTTTCTCATATGATAAAAGGAAGTAATAATTATCAAAAACAAAAAGTTATTATTGCTCGAATTCACGAAAAGATTTCTAATCAGAGAAAAGATTTTATTGAAAAAGAGTCAACAAGATTAGCACAGCGGTACGACATTATTTGTTTGGAGGACATTAATCTCAGAAACATTTCTCAATCATTAAAATTGGGCAAAAGCACTTTAGACAATGCTTTTGGAATGTTTAGACAGAAGTTAGAACAGAAAATGTCATTAGAAGGAAAGAAGGTTGTTAAAATTGATAAATGGTTTCCTTCGAGTAAGATGTGCAGGTTCTGCGGATGTGTCAATAAAGATTTGAAAATTTCGGACAGGGTCTGGACTTGCGGATGTGGAGCAATTCTTAATCGAGATGAAAATGCTGCAATAAATATTATGAACGAAGGGCTAAAGCAATTGGCTTAGTTCAAATAAACAACCGTAGGAACTACGGGGATAGCTCGTTGATACTGTTGGTCAATGGTTACTGTGAAATTTTAGCATAGTAATTAAACTGACTTGAGCGAGAAGCCCCGATGCTTTAGCATTGTGGGTAGTTCACTGCTCCGTAGAGTGTTTCATCACTCTCGCCTCAAACACCAGAGGTGAAATTACCCGTCGCGCAGGGTAAAGCGCAGAAAGGAGCGTTATGAAAAACGCAAAATTCACCATCAACAACAGCACCGTCAACATCTACGAGTACGACAAGAATCCCGTTGAAACAGCACGGGACGAACTTCTCCGCAGACTCTTCCACGCCCGCCACAAAGCCACAATGGGCGGAGTCGAGAACTGGGAGAAACTTCTCGACCACTACTACAGTGGCGAGTATGACGAGATGATTGAAAACATTTCGTCCTTCAAGGGTAAGGGTGGGGCGACCCGGAATGCTTGCATCCGTCTTATCAAGATCATTGCCAAAAGCGAGGAGGTAAACTAAAATGGCAAAGAAAAAGATTATTTTTACCAATTTTTGGGGAGACGAAATCACCAAAAGACAATACGTGGACGAGAAGATTCGCGTATTGTCGGAGATGGAGATTTTCTCTCCTGACAGCATCGTGAATGAGAAGGAAACACGGAACAAACTCCACGATTTCCGGCATTGGACACATAAAATTCTGATGTCCTGCGAAACGGAGGTTCAAATCGATGGACTTGTTAGAATGTTGATGCTTGGAGAACTCTCTCCGGCATCATTCGTCGAAAGATATTATGACCGCATTGGCGGTTAGAAAGGAGAAAAGAAATGGCAAAGTATTGCGAACTCGCAAAAACAACGACGAATTGCACGGATGATTGTCGCAAATGTCTCGAAGAAGAATTTGGAGACAACGACATTGAAATCGGAGACAAGGTTCGATATATCACCGAAGACACTGAAGACATCAAAGAATCGGGGTACTTCCCGCCAAAAGGAACAGTCGGAGTAGTTATCGGAATCGAGCACGACGTTGCCCCGTATCACATCAGATGGCCGGAAGGAACAACAGTCGGAGATGGTTTTTGGTACGTTAGTCGAAAAGACATTGAAAAAGTTTGAGAAATTCACCGATTTCTCTTGACATTTTGAGAAAAATATGATATAATATAAATAGCTGGGATATCGGCTAAACGGTCAGAGATATAAAAGGAGAAAATCATTATGAAAAACTTTAAACTCGTTAACGCTTCTTGTTTTAACTGGCTCAAGACAATTCCCACTAACTCAGTAGATCTTGTTTTAATAGATCCTCCGTATGAAGTATCAAGAGAAACAAACTTTCAATCAGGAGAAAAAACAGGAAAAGACACGGACAGATTTAGAATTTCTATGGATTTTGGGGAATGGGATTTTGGATTCTCTGGTTTGGACAATGTTATTATGGAGTGTTATAGAGTTTTAAAACAATCTGGAACGCTAATTTGTTTTTATGATTTGTGGAAAATTTCTACATTAAAAACTTATTTTGACAATGCAAAATTTAAACAACTTCGTTTTATTGAATGGGTAAAAACAAACCCCGTTCCAATTAACAGCAAGACAAATTATTTGACGAATTCGAGAGAAATTGCCCTCGTTGGAGTTAAAGGAAGCAAACCGACATTCAATTCTGAATATGACAATGGTATTTATAAATATCCGGTTTGCCACGATAAAGGACGTTTTCATCCAACTCAAAAACCGGTTGAATTAATTCGAGATCTCATTCGCAAACACTCAAAAGAGAACGACATTATTCTCGATTGTTTTTCAGGTTCTGGTACTACGGCCGTTGCCAGCATTTTAGAAAATCGTAATTTTATTGGTTGCGAGTTGGATAAGACATATTATAATAAATCTATGAAAAGAATCGAGGAAATTCAAAAATGATTGATGACAAAATAATCAATGAAACAATTCAAGAAAAGATTAAGACAAAGGAACCAATTTTTGACATTCTTGTTTATGTTAAAGGAGAATGTCAGGGAGCAAAGCTAACACCTCAAACATTAGGAATGCTGTTTGAATTATATGCAGAAGTGAGTTATAACGAAAATGATCCACTTTCTGGATATTCAAGAGAAATTCCTATTTCAGAGCTTCGCAATATTCATCCTTGTTTTGAAAGTTCAAATGGATGCCAATGGGCAAGAAGCGACAACAGCTATTTGGGCAAAAAGTACATTATTAAAAGGCCACAAAAAGGAGGAAAGGTATCTGCTATTAAATTAGACGGATTAAATCTTGACTCTATTAAAACAAAAAGAGCGATACGAAATGATATTCGTTTAGAAATTTTAAAACGTCGCTGTGCAGTGCTTGATATTAGTTCTCGAATTGAAATCGATCATAAAAATGGAAGATATAATTCGCTTTCTAATATTAAAACAGAGGATCAGAATATTTCTGACTTTCAATCATTATCAAAAGCCGTAAACGATGCCAAAAGACAACATTGTAAAGAATGCATTCAAACTGGAAAAAGATATGACGCTAAAAGACTCGGCTATAAAGAGTCTTTTATTGTTGGAGATGAAAATTCATCCAGTTGTCCCGGTTGTTATTGGTATGATCCTGTTAAATTCAACGAAATAATTTCAAAAGACTTTATTAAAGAAAAATAATTGGACCTCGGAGAAATCCGGGGTCTAGAAAGGAAAAGATGGAAAACGCAACATTATGTTTTACAATCATTTTGAGTTTTGTTGGAATAATAATTTCAGTCGCTTCTCTTATTTTTGCAATTATTTATCTTATTAAAATAACAAAACTAGAAAAAGCACAAGAAGAGTTAGTGAAAATTAAAGACATTTCAGAAACTATTAAGAGAGCATTAATTTCGCAATGTTGCTTGTTCAGTTTGAATGGAAGTGGAAACCTTTCTGGAGAAGAAGTAATAAAAGAAATTTGTGATAAATATCATTGCGATGAATGGACGGCAATTTCTATATTTAATTCCAAACAACAAGAAGAAGACTAACAAAAAACAACAGCCTCGGACCAACAATCCGGGGCTGAATAAATAAGGAGAAAGACAGAATGGACTACAAAATAAGAAGATTAATTGAAGAAAAATTTGGAAAAAATCCTTTCATTCCAGACATTAAAACGATTTCATTTAACAAATTATTAAAATCTATAGAGAATAAATCTATTTTTGAAAACCAAGAACAAACAAACTATTTCAACTGCGTTTGTGACATTCTCCAATTAGATTATTTTACAAGAAAAATGGAGACGAAGGCATTCAATAAAACTCCTATTTTTGAAAATTATTCTGATTGGGAATATTATACTATTGAATCAGATTCGGAAAAGTATCCTTATCTTCATTATCTTGCCAAATCAGAAAAATATGGACATATGAAATATTTTTGTTATTTAAACAATGTATGTATATATTTCACGATTGGAGCGCATAAAGCTCCAAAATCATCTGATTTCTCTCTTGTCTCGTATTGTTACGGAGTAAATGATGTCTTCGTTGATCTTGAAACAACTGGCTTGAATCCGCTTTTTGATGATGTCATAAGCATTGCGTTGTTTCAACCATCGACAAGAAAGAAATTTCAAAAATACCTTCCACTTGAAAAACAATCAGTTATTTCCGAAGAAATTACTGCCATAAATGGAATAACTGAAAAAACGTTGAAAGACGCAACTTCATTGACTCAATCTGATATCGACAAACTAATCGAACTTTTTGATATAAAACAAAACAACTTAACGATTTGGGCAGGAAGAGATATGTTTGATGTGTCTTTTCTAAATTGTTATTTTAGAGAACACAGCCTGACAGATCATAAAACCTTTAAATTTCAAAATGCAAGAGAGGCGGTGAAATCTTATGAACCATTTAAAAATTTCGGAAGTTCTTCCAAGGATGTTATAGCAAAAACATTCTTTATTAATGTTTCAAAATCGCACAACGCTTTAGAAGACTGCAAGATTGAAGCTCAAATTTGTGAGAAGATTCATAACGGAATCAAGCCAGAAATTCCGGATTGGAATTCCGCAATTTCTGAAATGGAATCAAATTTCATAACGATGTCGGAAGAAAGGAGTGAAGAATTATATGAGAAGTTGTGTTTGTGGTGTCAAGCCGAAAACGGGTTAGTAAATCAAGATTATGATGAAAATCCGATCAAAAGAGGAAAAGAAGGAATTGACATTCATCACATTGATGAAACAATTTTAGACGACATTGGAAGAAGAACAGAAAAAGCACAAGAAGATAAAGATTTTAAAGAACTTAAACGGTTAAAACAATACAACAGAAAGGATCGGTTGATTTATGCGACAAAGAAACAACACTTTTTGCTTCATTGTTTAATTGAAAAGATACGGTGGGGCGAAGGAGGAGGTCCTCATTATCTTTACGCAAATTTAATGGCAAGATCTATTTATGGAGTCGATTATTCATATCGAGAAATATATGCAAAGCTTATTATTTTTGAAAAATTGAGCATTGACAAAATATCGATGAAATATTGGTCAGTTGTATTTTCTCAAAATGATTGCGATTTTCAAATAATTAGAAAAGAGATGGACTCTCTCAAAACCCTTGTCAAACAATTAAAATCTAAATAAAACCACAATTTTAAAGCCGAAAAGGCAGAAAGGAAAATACTATGTTCACAATCACACCACGCACCAGAATCCAAGAAAGAGCTTCTTGGGAAGAAGACGACTGCTACGAAACAGGCTACGAAATCACCAACAGCGATGGAGAAATTATCTACGACTTCGCAGACGAAGACATCAAAAACTATTATGAAGAACTGAACAAAAAAGAGGAGGAAGAAGTAATGAACACAAACGACAATTTGACCAACACCGCAGACGACATCATCGACATTTTCGAAGGGCTGCTCGACGAACTCGACATCACGCTTCCCGATAAATGGAGAGAAGGCGAAGAGGATGAAGCAAGAATCTTCGGAGACACTTATTACGAGCTCGAGGCAAAAATCGTCGAAAGATTGAGAAAGGAGTGAAATAAATGCCCTACATTCACGAGACGAATCATATCAAACTCGTCGGACTACAAGACAGACGACGAAAACTGACAGACGAACAGAAGGCGGAGATAATCCGCCTTCGAGATGAAGGTTGGAGCTTGATGAAACTCGCCAAAGAATTCGAGGTTTCAAAGAAGTTGATTCTTCTCATTGTCAATCCCGAATCCAAAGCAAAGAACGACAAATACATCAAAGACAATTGGAGAGAATTTCAACAGACAAAAGAGGAACGGACGAAAGCAATTAAAAAGACCCGACGGTACAAACAAGAATTGTTTTTGAAAGGAGAATTAAAATGAACATCAAATCGCTTATGGAACGTCTTCTCGAAGAGGGCTATCCACCCGAAGACATTCATCATAACAGTTACGATCTATACGTTTATGTCACACCACTAACCACAAAAATTATTAAAGCGTGGTTGAAATATAACGACTACGCAGATACTCTTAATGGGTTGATGGTTCAAACATTTACAGACCAAATCACGGGAAGACTGATGTACGACATCGCTTTTCAATATATTCCGTCTTTAGACAAAAAAGGAGGTAAAATAAAATGAACTCAAACATCCGCGACATCGACAAACTTCGCAGAATCGAAAGCATCGGATTTTATTACGACGATGGTCTGAAATATTCTGCGAAACTTTTCATCTATTTTGATGAGGAAACCGGAAGAGAAATTGAAAGCAAATGTTTCTACTTTCTCGCAGGTCCGTTCTATCGGAATCAGATGGAAAGTCTTATCGACAGAATGACCGCGCAGGAGTTCGACAATTATCTGGAATATCCGAGATGCACTCGGTTCCGTTTCGTTCCCGCACATATTGAATCTATTTAAAAAATTGGTTGAGCTAACGACCTTACCGGGCAGAAAGGATAAAAATATGAAAACCTATCTGATCATTTACAACGAAGTTATTACTCACACGTTTTATGTCGATGCCAACAGCAAGGAAGAGGCAGAAGAAAAGTTCGAAAAAATGAACGAATCTGGCGAACTCGATTTCTCATATGGAGACGTCGTCGATACCGAAACCAAAATCTACGAAAATTAAAAACTAAAAAGGAGAATAAAACAATGAAACAGAACAAAATTTACACTTACGAACTTAAGGAAAAGGGTTATATCCGCGCTACTTGGCACGAAATGAATAAATGCCAACTCGACAAGAGCGCATATGTTGAAATGTTCCTCTCTCCGGCAGTCTCCAACTCCAACAGTGGTTGGTATGGATGCGCCTATGTCACCTACACCAACGGAGAAGAATACGTCTTCTTCCTCGACTCTCTTGACCGTTTGAGTAGAGGAATTTGCGTAACCGGAAATTCCAAACAGGCAATCGCAACCGCCGTATTTGACAACATCGATTAATCACACCAAATCACCAACCAAAAAAACATTGAGTTTTCGGCAAACCTCTAAAACCGAAGAAAGGTATAAACACTATGGAAAGAAGAATTTTGGCCGAACTGTTCGTAGAGGACAACAAAGCAATCGAGATGGACAAAGGAACGATCGATTACGCAAAAGATGTGATCGATTACCAATGTCAAGAATGTGGAATTTCAACTGGGGATATGAGAATTCTTGACGATGACGACCCCGAAGACGCGAAGGCAAGTGACCTTGTCGACAAAATCTTCAACTCGGAAGAGAATAAACCGACCTTCGTTTATGTCGTAAAAGTCGATGCGACAATCGACGGTTCGACAGATACTGAAATGAAAGTTTTCTCGACTCGTGAGAAGGCGAAAACCTACTTCGACGAATGTGTCGCCGACGAAAAGGCAAATGACCATTTGATGGAATTGGATAACAAGGTCGTTAACGAAGGTGAATATTACTTCTCTATTTATCAGGAAGGCTTCTGGTCTGAAGATAGATATGAAATCGAAATTATTGAAAGGATGGTATTCTAATATGAAACATTGGAACAAAGAAATTGCGAAGGAAATCAATCCGCAAATCACAATCAAGATCACGAAAGAGGATGTCGTCGGCATCCTCTCCTCTGCAATTGGCGGAATTGGATATTGGGGAGAAATCATTCCCAACGACAGACGATACGAAAAAGCCCACAAATGGCTTCGCGAAAACGCAGAACCGGATTATGACGACGGCGAGATTTGCTATGAGGAAGTTATTGCACAAATACTCTTCGATGGCAAGTCAGTGACGGTTCGTGATATTGAGGACGAAGAAAAAGAAACTTGGCTTTCTTTGTCAAACCTCGCAAAAGGTATTCAAACAGCATTTCGAGAAGGATATTACAGCAGCTATAATTGGCTTGTTCCCGACGGAGACGGATTCGGCAAATGGCGCCTCGAAACCTCACAGATTGACTCGGAAGTTTCCGATGTTATTATTCAGCTCGCCGTCTGGGGAGAAGTTGTCTACGGTTAATTAATTAAATTATTTAGAGTTTGCGGAAAACCTCTTCAAAACCGCAGAAAGGAAAATACTATGTCTGCTATTAAAACCTACACCCCTGAAACCCTTGCAGAAGAAATCAAATCTGCCGTCGAATGGCTGAAAGAAGAAGACTGCGGTTGCGTCACTTTGAAACTCAACGGAACGCTTGCTGTCTGTGTTGGTTGGAGCGATGGCTTCGATCCCGACGATGACACCGTGATTCACTCCAAAACAGAACCGACCTACGCAATCTGCGCGGCAATCAAGACATGGGGGAGTGACGACCTTCGCACTGACTTCGATTACATTGGCGCTCCTTACTACGAAGACGGAAGTGCCTATGATACCGAAATGTCGATTTATCCCGACGATAAATATTATGTTTGGGTAGCAACAACCTTCATAAACGAATTCGATATTTTGAAAGAAATGGATATTGACGAAGATGGCAGAATTTGGACGCATCGTTATTACGTATGCGCCATTGGCTATGGCTTTGACAACGATGTGACAGATTTTGAAAAAACAATTGGAGATTTTGATGAATATAAAGATGCTTACGCATGCTTCGTTAGGACTCAATCTTTCGATTGGAATGAAGACTTTAAAGATCATCCCGATTTATCGTACATCCAACTTCAACTCGAAGAGTGCAGAGAAACTCTCGAATGCATTGAATGCGTTGACGTCAAAAATGAATGGATAATTAGCGAAAAATAAAACAAAATAATAAAATTTGGTTGTCCTATCTGACCATAAACCGGGGAGAAAGGTAAACATTATGAAAAACATTAATGAACTCGTAAAGGAATTTCTCGAAGACAATTACAGCTATGCGAAGAAAGACGACGGAAACTTCCACTTCGAAATTTATGTTGATTATCGAGATGAAATCGAAGATTCTACGGCGCAAGAAATTCTCGAAGATAGCAATCCGAGAGACGCTTTGATTGAAAAGCTCTGGGGTTGGTATCAGGAGCAGGAATGGGATATCACTGACAACATTGTTGATAGTTTTGAAGAAAGGAGTGAATCAAAACTCTTTGAACACGAGGATATTCGAGAAGCATTTATGGATATCGTTTATGTTGATTATCCGGAAGATTGGGCGCTCTCGCAGGAGTTCTGTTTTAACATCGTTGTTTCAAATGGCGATGACAATTATGACTTCTGGCTAAATGAGCATATCGTTGATGAAGATGGAAAAGTCGATGAAAATGCTGAAAAAGCTGGGCTTGTCTGGTTGGCAAAACAACAAGGGTATACTTTCGAAGAAGTTGTTGAAATCTTAAAGAAAGACCCCGTTGAGAGACCGAAAACATTCCTCGAAACTGTTCAGCAAGAAATTGACAACGGTTACGGCTGCGAAGCACTAACTTTCTGCGTAAAAATGACGCTCGGACAGGCAATCGAGCTGAAGGAAAAGATGAAGTCCAATCCTAACGGTTCGATTGTTCTTGACAAGAGAACAACCTGCGGACTATTTAACCCATGGGATGGAAGCGGTTCCGTGCTTGACATCAGTTGCGACAAAGATATCGAAATTCCGTTCACAAATATTTGGAAGTTCTATATTGACGAACGCAGAACGAACAGCTGCGAATCGATTCATAATGTCTATGGAGTGACCGACGCCATCTGGAAAGACTATCTGAAAGAAATCAAGGGCTAAATTGTTTCACGTGAAACATTAACAAAATCAATTTGCCGTGCGGTGGCGGCATAATACCATCGCAAAAGAAAGGAAATATTATGAGACACTCAACCTACACCGAAATCGCCGACAATTTCTGCAAGAAGCACAACATCACCGTGAAATTCACTTACACTGGGCTCGCAGCAAATACCAATTGGGACTCAGTTCTGCGCCCTCGTTACCGTTACGACATCAAAACCCCTCTCGGCCATATGTGGGGAATCTTCTGGGATTCTATCGCTAATAAAGAAAAACTTCAGTCGAAAGACCCCAAAAAGATTGCGGAAGCAGAACCGACTGCTTACGACATCTTGACCTGTCTTGGAGGAGACAGCTATGTGGATGATGATTTCGAGGAGTTTTGCTCGGAATACGGATATGACAACACGCCCGGGTCCGAACGCACGAAAGCTCGGAAGATTTGGAAGGCTTGTCTTGCGCAGAATGAGAAACTTCATCGGTGCTTTACCGAAGAGCAGATTGAGGAAATGCGCGAAACCATTCAGTAATCAATAATTAAATTACGCTGACCTAACGGCGTTATACGGAGAGAAGGGAAATGCTATGAAAAATTTTGCTACTTTTGAAAACGCGAAGGAAATGCTCGACTTCATCAACGACAACCACGATCTTTACTGCGAGGAAACAAGCACCTACGTCGCCAACTATAACGATTATGGTGGAATTGTCACTTATTATCTCCCGGCAGAAGATGCTCTCAAATGCGAGAAGTATCGTGAAGAAACCGGCGATTACTGGCTTGGTTGCCTCGGTCCTGGCGGCGACATCTACGACGACCCGTCTTACCACGATTTTGAAAAAGATCAGATGAACAACCTTGATTTCTGCGAACAAAACTACAAGAATATTTGGTTCGTGATTTGTTGAATTAAAATTTGTCTGCGGTATCGGACATAGACGGCCAGAAAGGGAAATATTATGAGAATCACAAAAACCGAAATCAAAAACCACATTGAAGGGAAAGACCCGATTGCAACTTACTACGGAGGACTTGCTGGACTTGGGCTGGAAATCTACGAAATTGATGAGTCGGAAGAAATTGTCTACTTTGTCGAAGTCGCCGGAGTAAAAGAGACTCCGAAGAAATCTAAAATCTTTATCAACAATAACGGAAGATGCGGCTTCCGTTGGGGACATCGGGTTGTTTGGTTGGACGAATGCATGAGAACAAATTGGTAATTAAAATATTAACAAATTATTAAAAAGGAGAAATACTATGAAAACCACAACCATCATCGACACCAGAAAGACCATTGACCGTTACGACATCGAAGGACTTTATTGCGGAGAATGGAGCGTTGAATGCTCCGAAGACACTTGGGCAGAAGCCAAAAAGACAGTAAAAGAATATCGTGACAACTGCCCGCAGACAGCATTTCGAATCAAACACCGAATTGAAAAGAATCCGAACTTCGTCTTGACTCTCGGAGCATTGAAAAAAGGTGATTGGTTTACCTTGAAACCGATTTCCAATCCGAAAGATTCGCAGGTCTATGAGAAGGGCGATTACGACCGCTCCGAAAAGAAATACTCCTGCGGAAGACGCGACGATATCAGCTACGAACGGATGTTGAAGAAAGACACTCCAGTCTTCGTCGATTTCACATATTAAATTATTAATAAATTATTAAAATTAAAAATTAGAGTCGCCGCAAACCTCTCACAAAACGGCAGAAAGGAAATATTATGCTTACTACTTACAAAACCGAGGAACAGAAGTATCTTTACGAAACCTACGCAAATGAAGAAGGATCTATCGATCAAGAAATCGTTAACAAACTTGTGAATATGTTTTCTGATGAAGTTTGGGTTCGCCCCGAAAATGAAAGCGATTTTGTCGCATCCGCAACGCATTACGAAAAAGAGTTTTTGAAACAACTTCTTAAATCCGGAATCTACGCAGTGAAAGACGGAAGTGATTTCTGGTCTGTTTCGAACGCTCTTGAGTATATGTTTGTGCTTTGGGATAACAAACAGGTTGGGAGACACTTGAATAGTTATCTGACCTTCTACTGCCCATTTGCAAGAATTTGCGGAAGAGGGAAGAAGATTGATTTCTGACAATTAAATTATTAACGAATTATTAAAATTCAAGGAGGCTGGAGAAATCCAGTCTCCTTTTTATATAGATATTTTAGAAGATTGGAGGTAAAATATATGTCACCTTTTGGCATCTTGGTATTATTGATGTTAGTTCTGGCTTTTATAGAAATTCACAGATTCTAATCAAAGGAGTTCAATTATGAACAAAATATTAAAATTAATTAAAAGAAAAATTCATTTTAAAAGGAGATTAAAGTATGGCAAATATGGTATTTTACGAGAGCTGGCTCGAAACAATTGATGCGTTTGAGAAAATGATGGGAACTGATTTCGCTAAAGAAGCGATTTATGCGTTAGTATATTTATCGATTCGAGGAGAAATCAAAACAGAAAATGATTTGATTCTTGGTTGGATAAAAGGCAGCTGTCTTCCAAACGTTCAATCTGCGCAAGAAAAATATCGAAAAGCCGTTGAAGCTGGAAAGAAGGGCGGACGACCAAAAGAATTGGATTATGATGAGATTTATCGCCTGAAAGAAAATGGAGATTCGATTAAAGATATCGCTTCTAAAATGGGGTTGACAGAAGACTCAATTCGATGCGCTTTAAAACGATATAATAAAATGGGTCAAAAGGGTCAAAACCATGATATAGATAAAGAAAAAGATATAGATAAAGATAGAGAGAAGGAGAAGGAGACAGAGATCGAGAGGGGTGGTTCTGACGAACCTTCCCAGACCGCTGGCGCGGTTTCTCCCCCTGCTACCGCAGAGATAAAGATCAAGGTCGTTCAACTATATCGGAAAAGAACAAAATATCCGGAGATTCAAAAGATCACAGGATTGTCTAAAGAACAAATCTCCTCTATTATTGACGACAGAGAAAAATACGAATATTGGAAACACGAAGCAAAACAAGCTAAAGAAGAAGAAAGATCAAAACGTTCAAGAGAAAAACAAAAAACCGAAGAAGATAATATGTTGAAGATTGTTCAAGAACATTGCGAAGAACCAATTGATGAAAAAGAAGTCCTTGAACATTATTGTTCCGAGTCGATGTCGGAATGGTATTATAGCGATTTGCTTTCGTTTTTCAAAATAAACCCGAACAAGAAATATACACGATTTAGAGATTTAAGTAACGATATACAACACGACAAAGACGAAGCATTTAAAAGTTATCCGTACTAAAATAAATACTCGAAAATTACAGGATTTTATCCTGATTATATAAAATTAAAATATTGAGTTTCCGGAGAACCTCGACAAAACCGGAGAAAGGATTCCGATATGGAAAACATTAAGAACACCCAAACGACATCGATGGAACTTTACCCGAACGAGGTAAAGGAGTGGACCGACTACGAAAGACAGTACAAGATTGCCGTCGCAGCAGTGAAATGGCTTGACAAGAGTCTTCGGATTGTTCACGGAAAGCGTGAGAGGAACGTCGAACTGACCTACGGACTTCCTTACACTTCGAGCGGAGAATATGCTGCAATCTGGAACACCAACGTTGACGCAAGGAGTAATGATGATTTGGATTTACAGTTTAAGGGAGTGGCACTCGACAAGGATAACAACCCGGTTATCATTTGGTATATGACCGATTGCGACGGTTGGAAATATACGACGATGAAGAATTTTAGCGAATTGAGAAAGGAGGGAAAAGTATGAAGAAGCAAAAGCGAAGTGCGACTGAAACTCGGAAAGAGCGCAGGAGAAGGCATTTCTGGGCTTGGATGATGAACCGCTTTCCGAAGACCTATGACTGGCTTGATCGGCATTTGAGCCGCGACACGTTACCGTTCTGAATTAACAAAAAATTAACAATTAGCTGTCCTACCGGCTTGACGGGGAGAAAGGAAAGAATTATGAGAAAATTTAGAGACACGAACACCGGAGAAATCATCACAGAGGAAAATTTGAGAAAGGAGTTCGAAGAGCTGAAGAAGGAAACGCCTGAAGAATACGACTACTCGTTCAATCAGTATCTTTTAAACTGTTCGGAGACACTGGAAGAAATTCGTCAATGGTTTGGAAATGCGAAAATGGTTTACTCTCTCGCAGAACTTCCGCAGATTGGAGAAAACGATAACTGGCTTGGACTGGTTGTCTCCGTGGAACTCTACGATGAAATGGACGACTATGTCATATATCGAGTGGGACGACTTGTGGAAGATAAATTCATCGATGCAAATACCGACATCGTCTATTGGACCTACGCAATTCACAAAAACAATATTAAATAAAAGGAGAAGAAAATTATGAGAACATTTCGCAACGTAGCAGGACAGGACATCACAGAAGAGCAGGTTTTGGAAGAAGTAAAAACACTCTTCGGAGAAAACCGCGATGCAGACGAACTTGGAACAATCTTTGTGAATTATGTTAACAACGCAATCAACAATGGAACTCTGACCGAAACCACCAACGAAAATAAAAATATTGAAAACGAAAAGGAGAACAAAACAATGAAAACTTACAAAGAAAAGGTTGAAGCAATTCGCAGCATTATCGACAACATGAGCGATTCGGATGCAGTCGCACTCCACAATGAGTATTGCTATGAGACGAACGACTACGACGATGAAATCATCGAAATGGAAAGATTCGACGAGATCTGCGACGGGATGACCCCGAGCGAGATTGCTCGTAGCATCGTTTACGGAGACTTCAATCCGAATCACGACTATTTCCACTTCAACGGTTATGGTAACTTTGAGTCAACCAACGATCCAACTGATTGGATTTACCCCGGCGACATCGCAAGAGAAGTCGTTGACCGCGAAAAGTCTTTTGAGAATGATGAGATTCAGGAAGAGATTGACAGTTGGAGCGAGGAGGATAGCGAGGACGAAGATGAATAATGTTCATCATTTGTTAATAAATAAAAGGAGGACAATTATGTGATACTTTTATTGATTTTGGGGCTGATAATCCGACGATGCTGGAAAGACTCGAAAGAAATGTGCAGCAAGATTGAGGCAATTGCGATTTGGGTTATTTTGATTGGAGAATTTCTCTTTCTCTGGTTCACTTGGAAGTGGAGGTGATGAGAGCTTGATAACATTGTTGGTTCTGTGGTTATTATCGAGAAGATCTATGAAAGAGATGAAAGATAGCGGAGGAATATTCGTCGTTATTATTATAATTCTTTTGTTCGTCTTTTCGATTTGGCTGGGGATTAAGCTGGAAGTCATCGATGTTAGCTTTCTGCGTTGAAAGGAGGTGGTGAAATGAGCGCCTTTGGTATTGTCGTGCTTCTATGTCTCGTCCTTGCTTTTATCGAACTTCATCGATAGATAAAGTGAAAGCCCTTGGGTTTACGGTCATCCGCAAATAAAGAAAACCGCGTTTCAACGGGATTTGTGTTTCGAAGAGTTCTTGTGTTGTAGCGGGTTAAACTGTTGAGTTATGACTGTGGGTGGATGGGATGGGTATAGAATAGTTTAAAGGGAGCGAACCCCAAGGCTTCCTTGTGTCTTTAATCGGACACTAAAACAAACCATACGCGAGGGCTAATTATATTCCCGAGCCACTTTTTTAATTAGGCGGGGAATTTTTTTCTTTCCGGCGGCCGCCCCGCTTTTAACCCCACCCGCCCCTAACCCATAGAACCGCCCTTTTAAAATGGTTGAGCGGCCGCCTGTTTTATTAGAACTTCGCCTAAAATTTACTTGCCAAACCAATATTTCCCAGAACAAAAATTTTATTTTCGTTGCCGACCGCCTTTTAATCTCTTCCGGCCGTTTTCAATAGAACCGCTCCCCAAAATCGCTCTCGCATCCGCACCGCTCTCAACAAAAAAAAGGAGCAGTCTCCAGACCACTCCTAAATTGTAAATTATTTGTAAACTTACTTAATCAGTCCATCCTCACTTCAGTCCCTGAAGCTTATCAAAATATTCCCGAACAGCCTTCTTAACGTCATTCCACGAATCCGCTCCCTCGGAGTAAAACTCCTTACCGTTCAGGTTAACATATGCGGAGGAATAATATCCAGAATCTGCGAGTTTGCTCCGCACCTTGTCTCCATCAGTGTCGGAGTTCTTAACGCACTTCTTACCACAACCACCGCACGAGCTATTTGTCTTTGCGGGAGCGGTCTTTTCTGTAGCGGGGCGAGTAGTTTTTGCTCCGGGACGAGGAACGGCTTTAATATTCATCTTGGGAGCGGAGGACATTGTATCTTCCTTAATATCGTCGGCCGTCAGTTCGTCCTTTTCATCTTCGTCTTCAACATCCTGAAACTCAAAACTCGGATACTTAAACTTGAAATTGTTGATTAGCTTCTTGATCTCTTCGACGGTCTTGGAATAATCAATCTTACCTTCTCTTCCCGCATCATAAACCTTCGTGGGAGCGGGGCTGTCTTTTTCGGGGCTATCTTCTTTAACCGCTCCCGTATAAACATCGGAAGAGTCGGAGGGTTTGGCATCAGCCTTCTTTGTGGTCGTCTCTCCGCGAAGTTCTGCGAGCTGTGCTTCGAGATCCGCAATCTTCTTCGCTTTCTCGTCCGCGCGAGCCTTTTCGAGAAGCTCCATTTTATAATCGCGCTCTGCCTTGAAAAGCTGTTCGCGGGTTTCATAAAGTTCGTTGGTAATATCGCTATAATATTTCATTTAAAAGCATCTCCTTATTGGAATTTAGAATTGTTTTTAGTTTTATTTTTGCCCTTATTTGGGCTTGATTTTAGTTGCTATTTTAGTGCTTCGGCACCAATATAATTTGAGTACCGATTTTACCCCGATTCTCTCGATTAAAATAGGACGAAATTTTTAAAGTTGGTTTTCGGTGAGTACCGATAGCCCTTTGAAACTTTATTTTCTGGCTTATTGTTTTATTAGAAAATCAGGAGTGTCTTTTTAACGGGGAGCGGCATTATTTTTCTGCCGCACGTGGGAGCGGTTTATAGACCGTTGAAGAACCTTTATCGGAACAATGTGCGGAACAATAGAACCGCTCCCGAACAATAGATTAGGAACTTAATCTTCGTCGTCTGTTTCTGCGGAATTTCCTCTATTCTTCCACATTTTAGACATCCGCTCCCGCATCGCTTCTTTCTGCTCGTCTGTCAGCTCCTTCGTAGTTGTCTTGGAGCGGAGAGAGATTAGCTTCTTCGGACAAGTTACTTGAATCTCAATGAAATGAAGAGGATTCTTATCGGAACTTGCGCGAGTAACGGCTTGAACCTTCCAGTCCTTGTGCTCCGGGTCTGCGAGGATATTCTTTCGAATCTTTGTGAACATTGTAGAATCGGAAGTTGTGATTGTCGCTTCAGGAGAATCTTTGCGGGTGATGATGATTGTCTCGGATTCGTCAGAAGTTACTCCGAAAAGAGACATTTCTTCGATATGAGAGTAGAAGAAGTCAATGGGAGCGGCAAGAATTGCGGAAAGGGTAGAAGTTGTGTTAGAATTAGAATTATTCTTATTATTAATTACCTCTGCCATCACTTCTCCTCCTTTGAACCGCTCCCCGTTTCAGCCTTTGCTTTGGTGGCAGCAGCTTTCTTTGCGGCACGGGCGTTTGCCTTCTCGACTGCCTTCTGGTAGGCTTCGAGTTCCTGCGCTTCCTTAATTCCATCATCAAGAGAGAGAATATAATTTGGGGCGTAGTGCATTGCTACTCTTGGAGGAAGGTTGGGAGCATAATCGATAATCTGCCACTTGCCAGTCTTGCCCAACTGAACGACTGGAGCAACGTGTCTGAACCCGAAAATGCGGGGTGGGACGTGTGTTACGAGGTCGGAGATATTGCGGATGGGGTAGAACCGCTCCCAACGCTGTGCGAGCTCCTGCGGCATCTTCTTCCACGGGAGGAGAGAGCCAAAATAGCATCTCGGGCAACCGAATCCATAACCCGTGATTCCTTCGGGATTCTCTTCACTGCGGAGGTCGGGGCGGTTGAACCAAACATACTCGTGAGCAAGTGTTGCGATAGCAGCGCCGTGACTGTATCCGCAAATATAAATCTTGGTATACTTGGGATTAGCAACTGCTTCCTTAACGAATGGCTTGATATCCTTCCAGACCGCGAGGAAACCTCTGTGGCACTTCCACTTGATCCCCATATCGGAGTACGGGGTTGCGGGGAAATCGAAGTTATGAAGCCAATCGTACTTGTCTCTCGTCCACTGGAAGAGCAGATAGAGGGTCTTGCCGTCTCTGGACTCTTCAATAGCATAATCTCCATTCTCCTTCTCGGTATGAAGATACTTGGCTTGGAGGCAACGAATGAATTGCTCTCGCATATCTTTAAGGGTCTTGGAGGGGAGCGGAGTACGAACAATCTTATCTTCGGGAAGATTGTCGAGATCTCTCTTCTTTGGAATCTCCTTGAGGATTGACGAATCCGCCTCGGGAGCGGTTGTCTGCTCGGTCTGTTGATCTAATGTCTTGTCTTCTGTCTTTGTCTTTTTTGTTGACATTTGATTTGTCCTTTCTTAATAAATTATTAATATATGTGAAGATAACCTATAATCTATAAAGGAATAGGTTATTTTAGGTTATCTAATCACCTGATGATGTGCTCCGTTCCCTAAATGTCTTCTACGGCATATCCGCCTTCAACCGTGAAGAAGACTCGTTTAATACCAGTGGCTCGCAGGAGGCTCATACAGCCGCTACAAGGACGAGAAATGGCAAGAGAACCATTCTTATGGGAGCGGTATAGATACGCGGCACAAGAGGTTAAATCCAGTCTCTGACGAATGAGCGGAAGCAAGGCAGATGTTTCTGCGTGACACACTCCTCTATGTTCTCCGCCGAACCGATTGTGGTCGAGCTTCTGCTGAATAGGAGAGCATCGTGTGATTGAATTACATCCTGATGAGATGATACGAGAACCTTCTACGATAACACAACCTAAATGAAACTGTGGATGATCAGAGAGAATAGATACTGCTTTAGCAGACTCGAAAAATGACCGCTGACGACGAGTTAATTGCGGGAGCGGTTTATAGGTTGGAGTCTTGTTATATATTGGAAGGTTTACGTTGACGTTGAGAGTGATGCTCATTGGGAGCGGTTTCCTTTCTTTAGATGCGGAACAACCCGTCTCATCGGTTTCCGACTCAATTATCGGACCTAATAGAGGCGGGTGCCCATATAAATTATTGGAGGTTTAGCGGAATAGCATCCGCTGGCTGTCGAGGCAGGATTCGAACCTGCGCAATGACTGGGTCAAAACCAGTTACCTTACCACTTGGTTACTCGACAATGTTTCGGCTGTAACGGCTATCGCGTTCATTTAACCCCTCATCGGTGGCACCGAATTTTAGCAGTTGATCAGACTGCTATCAGCAGTAACCGCAATTAGACGGCTACAGGAACCGTTCCCACGCTTGGTGGGTCGGCGATTTTCCTCTCTTTTCCGCGTGTCCATTTCTGGGGTGCGATAGGCGGAGAAACACCTATGAATACTTCCCGACTATAACGGACTAAGCTATGAATTTCACATATTTTGACGGGGAACATCCCACGTCGCGGGAGCGGTTTATCTTGCCGATTAAGCCAGCCCGAAGCCGGGAGTTTAACCCGTTTCACCGCAAGCATCAT